>Ga0080006_1151680_pt1 | contig 10827 bp, 13 predicted proteins | sample RS3BMetagenome_FD_69209 | JGI IMG/M metagenome (GOLD analysis project Ga0080006, IMG submission 69209) | Ferric oxide microbial mat and aquatic microbial communities from Rainbow Spring, Yellowstone National Park, USA - RS3B (SPADES... ... | reverse complement strand
TATTGCGGGAGAAATCGGCTCCCGCTCCTCATGCTTTAAGAGTTGACCAGACGAAGGCATCTGGAGAGCATCTCAAATAGAAATAGTATTTTTGATTTAAAAAACTTTACCTCGCCCCTTCTAGGGGCGAGGTTTGTCGTTCGCTTTATCAAGGCTAGGTAAAGTTTTTAAATGCTGGAAGCATTAAAAACAATGTGACGTTAGATGTCTTTATCTGGCCAACTCTTGTTGTATTATAATTGGTGTGTATAAATTGACTATGAAAGCAAAAATAACAAGAAATGGAAGGCTAGCATATATTGAAACAGAAACAGGTCAAAAAGCAGTTGTGCCTTGGGAAAACATATGTAATATTATTAAAAGGTTTGGGCTCATAGCTGAAGTCATAGGCAATGAAAAGTTAGACTGCATTAATGACTCTGTTAAAGAAGGAGAGGTAGAGCTTGATGTTGAGCCAGAGGGATATGACGAAGAAGAAAGCTGAGGCGATTATATCGATTTTAAAACAAAAAGGGGTAAAAGCTTCATCTTTGGAAGAAAAAGAAGCCTGTTTTAACTCTATTTTAGATTATAGTGGAAATATTTTTGGTCTGTTCTTCTATCCTTCAAAACATGATAACTACATTATATTAAAGATCACAAAGATTATAGGTGATTGCGAAGAAATTTTGTATGCTACTAATGGATTATTTATTATAGATTCAGATGAGTTTAAAATAGTTGAAAAAATATTTGAAAAATTTGATTATATTATTAATGTAAATTTTGGGTCTGTTTGAAAGGGTAGAAACCTTTCCTTTCAAGGTAAATTAAAAGATTAAACTTTACATTTTTGAATAATAAATAACGAATATCTATCTGACCTCCTCCGCCCTAAAGGGCGAGTCTTTCAGCTGTAAACTACCCTAATTCCTTTTACATAAAGAGTTTCATGTTTTTGTAAAATGAGCATTTTTATATTAAACCCTTAAAAGTTTCTATGAATTGGGGGATAATAAAATGAGTGAAATCCAATCACAGGGATCCCAAATTAAAAAATTAAGACAGCCAATAGTAGTTGTGTTAGGTCATGTAGATCACGGAAAAACATCATTGTTAGATAAGATTAGGAGTACTGCCATAGCAGCAAGAGAAGCGGGTGGAATAACGCAACACATTGGAGCAAGTATAGTACCTTCTGATGTAATTGAAAAAATAGCTGAACCCCTTAAAAAAATAGTTCCCATTAAACTTACTATACCTGGATTATTGTTTATAGATACGCCTGGGCATGAATTGTTTTCAAATTTAAGGAAGAGAGGAGGAAGTATAGCTGATTTTGCTATATTGGTTATAGATATTACAAAAGGTCTTCAAGACCAAACGTTTGAAGCTATAGACTTATTAAAGTCAAGAAAGGTCCCTTTTTTGGTAGCCGCAAATAAAATAGATAAAGTTTCTGGATGGGAAAGTTTTTCAGATCAACCCTTCGCTATTTCTTTTCAAAAACAATCTTCCAAAGCAAAGGAGGAACTAGAAAAAATAATTTACGGGACAATTGTAATAAAGCTTTCTGAATTAGGATTTCAATCAGATTTATATACAAAAATTAGGGATTTCACAAAGACAATAGCCATAGTGCCTTTGTCAGCTAAAACTGGAGAAGGTGTTCCAGACTTATTAGCGGTATTAGCTGGTCTTACACAACAATATTTAAAGAATAAGCTCGTCTTTGCTGAAGGACCAGCTAAGGGGTCTATACTAGAGGTTAAAGAAGTAGAAGGATTAGGTACGGTATTAGATGCCATAATTTATGATGGCGTAATAAGGGTAGGAGATATAATAGTTCTTAATGGAAAAAATGGACCTATAATAACAACTGTAAGGTCACTATTAATGCCATCACCTTTAAGTGATATGAGAGCCAAGGGAACTAAATTTGTTAATGTTCATGAAGTCTATGCTGCAGCTGGTGTAAGAATAGCGGCAGCAAACCTTGAATATGCATTGGCTGGGTCTTCAATCCATGTGGCAAGTAATTATGAAGAAGCGGAAAAAATTAGTAAAGTTTTACAAAATGAAGTTAAAGAGCTTATTTTTAAAGCAGAAAATAATGGAATTATAATTAAAGCTGATACTTTAGGAACACTTGAAGCTTTAATTGAAGCTTTTAAAAGAATGAATATACCTATAAGAGTTGCCGATATTGGTAACGTCAATAAATCAGATGTATTAGAGGCTTCTTTAACATCTAAAAAAGATAGATCTTTAGGTGTAATAATTGCTTTTAATGTAAAAATATTACCTGAAGCAGAGACGGAATTATTACATAATAATGTTAAAGTTTTTCAAAACAACATTATCTACCATATAATAGAAGAATATAATGAATGGAGGGAGAAACTAAAAGAAGAAGAGATACAAAAAGAACTAAATTCTTTGATAAGGCCTGGAAAATTTAAAATATTACCTGGTTATGTATTTAGAAGGAGCGATCCTGCTATTGTAGGGGTTGAAGTAAATGGAGGGGTTATAAAGCCGGGATACCCATTAATTAATGATAAAGGGAAAGATCTCGGTAGAATTATGGCTATAAAGGATAAAGATAAAAGCTTAGAATTTGCTAAGGTAGGATCTACAGTTGCAGTTTCTATAGAGGGTAAGATATTAATAGGTAGGCACGCCAATGAGGGTGACGTAATATATACTGATGTTCCTCAAGAACATGCAATGAAATTAATTACCCAGTTCAGAAACTATATAAGCGATGATGAATTATTAACTTTAAAAGAAATTGCTGAAATTAAGAAGAATTCGGGTTTTAAGGAATATAATATAGTACTTTCTAAGATTAAGGAAATATTAGATAAAAAATCTAATAGGTAATTATTTCTTCATCCTTAAACAAAACTTTGTATTCTCTTTCAAAGCTTTCTTGAGAATCGCTGGCATGAACTACATTATCCTGTATGGATAATGCGAAGTCCCCCCTTATAGTCCCCGGTTGAGCTTTTCTACCATCAGTGCTACCTATCATTAACCTTACTACCGATATTGCTGAGTCACCTTCTAGTATAATTGCAACAATTGGTCCACTTGTTATAAACTCTACAAGATCTTTGAAAAAGCTTTTATCTTTGTGAACAGAATAAAATTCCTCCCCTTTACTTTTATCAAGTTTTATCATTTTTAATGCTAAAATCTTTAACCCTTTTCTTTCGAACCTCGATATAACTTCCCCTATCAAACCTCTTTTAACTCCGTCGGGTTTAACCAATACTAAGGTCTTTTCGGCCATTACAGCTTTCACCGAATTTTAGTTTGTATTAGCGGTTTATAGATTTAAGGGTTAAATAGAAAATAACCTTTTAAAAATAATAATTAAGCAAAACTCTTATCAATTCAATAAAACTAATAAATTCTTTAATATAAGAAAAAAAGGGGAGTGGAAATATATGCATAAGAACAGCAGGAGAGGTAAATCACACTCAATAAGACCTTCATCAGTTACAGCTAACTGGATAACCTATAGCCAACAAGAAATAGAATTAATAATAGAGGAGCTTGCAAAGAAAGGATATACTCAATCTCAAATAGGTATGGTTTTAAGGGATCAATTTGGAATACCCTTGGTTAAGCCTATAATAGGTAAGAAGGTAGGGAAGATATTAGAGGAGAAAAATTTACTTCCTAAAATACCAGAAGACCTATTTAATTTAATAAAAAGGGCAGTAAACTTGAGAAGGCATTTAGATGAGCACCCTAAGGATAAAACTAGCTTAAGGGGTTTGATATTTACAGAAAGCAAAATAAGGAGGCTAACTAAATACTATAAGAGAGTAGGGAAGGTTGCAAAAGATTGGGAATACGATCCAAACACAGCTAAGCTTTTGGTAGCAGGTAGCAGCTAAAGCAAATTTATTAAATTTCTTATAAACAATAAAAAATTGAAATTTAGTGGTGAAAAATGATTTGCTAAAAATTAAAATTGAAAAGGGAGAAAATTTAGAAAAGCAGCAAACGTCATTTTCTAATAGTTTGGGAAAATTATTTCAGGAAGCTAAGGATAATGGTATTCTTAGAATAATTCTATATCCATCATTAGAAAACATTATTTCAAGTCTTATTTTATTCAATGTATCTTTGAATCTAAGCGTAAAGCCTTCAATTTCAATTAGGCTTAATCCACCTCAAAAAATAAATGAACCTACTATACTTATTGGTTATTCGAATCTGAACTATAAAACATCAGATATATCATCCGCGTTGATTTCTTTAGCTCACGAAATAAATAGTGTTCCAGTCGGAAATTCTACTTTTGTTGAAATAAACGGCAGTATAGGCTCTGGCATTTATCTTGCTTTAAAAGGATCAGACATTATTAATGTTAGACCAGAGTATGCTATATTATCAATGGCTTCATCATACGCAAGCAAATACGTTGATAATGCTGGGAAGTTTTATTCTCTAGATGAACTAGTTGTAAATAGAATTATATCTAATGATAGTAATTTGAAGATGGAAACAATTACAGGACTAAAAATATTCAGGCCTCTATCTATGGATTTTTGTAAATCATTATCTATAACTCTAAATCCTATATACCTTACCCTATCAAATGAAGATGTTTGCGAAAAACATCTAAGAGAAAATGGTTTAGAAGGTCTAATAAATAGTAACATAGGGAAAATAGATGACGAAACGATGAAAAATTTAATTATATCAATAATAAATTTGATGAAAAATATATCGAAGAGAAATATAGATCCATATGATTATGCAGGAGCTATGGAAATATCTACAGCTAGAATAGTAATGGAAGACCCTAGGGAAGTCATGTATTCAATAATGTTGCTTATGGATACAATGGGTTTTGATTCAGTTGTGGGATTGATATCTGATTATGAAAATGAATATCCTCCAATAATTCATCATCTTAAATATGCGGTGAATAAATCGGTAGATGTTATACTAAATAACAGATTTAGCAAAGTCAATCAAATAAATTTTGGAAAAGTTTATACAGTAAATGATGATAATCTTCCTATAGGAGCTATTCAACGGCAACTAAAGATTTTAGGACTTATTGAAAAGGATGCGATATTAGGATATTTAGATAACGGTATATTGAAACTGCCTGTATTATCTTTTGAAGAATCTATGGGTTACAATTCAGCTAGCAGATTTGTACAAACTTTTAAGGCTGATTTTGATGGTGATTTTATATGGGTGAAGATAGCTTAGGCTGTACCGCTACATTAATTTTACCCTCAAAAGATGCATACATCTTAGCAAAATCGTTAAATCCGGATAATATTAAAGACGTTCCTAATTATTTGAGTATAGATTGTAAAAGTGATGATAAAAAGCTTATATGTGTAATAAAAGTTTTGGATTGTAATGATCCTAAAAGAATTATGTCTTTAAAAAACACTATCGATGATTTATTAATTAATATAAAATCTATAATAGATTCAATATAATTTTTTAATAAAAATAATGGCAAACCTACCCTCTAGGAGTAAGGTTTATGTTCTGAAAATATTAAATAAATGATGTTTCCTAAAGAAAAGTTGTAAAAGGCAATAATCTATTATAGTAGCCATAAATAGGTTAATAGAGTTTGGCCTTTATTGTGATTAGTAGTTACTTTTAATGACTATTAATCACAAGGCCTCATCACTCCTCTTCTCCTCCCCACGCCTAGGTTAGGGAGTATGGACTCCCAGCCACGACATGGGGAGTTTCATTGGGTGCCTTCCTCCACCTCGCGACTGCTCATTGACTTCATTGTGGCACCTTCCGATTTAATGACAACGGAAAAAGTTTATAAACTTTTTCCGTTAACATATGGTTCAAGTTATATTTCACTCAAAAATATCATCAATGGGTCATGACAAATATGGAGACCCTAAATACGCAATATAGCGTTAAAAGGATTAAAAGTAATTAAAAATAACGAGTAGTTACGTAAAATGTTACAGACCTCAAGGAATACTTCAAAGCATGGACAGATTTTATATAATTATTAATCATTGCACTTCCAGTAAACTTTTATCTTCCTTTGACCTCTTAGCATAAAATCTTCACATAATTCACCGTTATTTACCATCATAACTAGAGATTTATAGATACCTTTTAAGGAATATTTCCCAAGATCATTCCATATTTCATATGCAGTTCTTTTCCTGTTATCAGAAAACAAATTCATGATATCCCTTCTTAATTTTGTAATTTTTACAGTTTCTGATAAGTAAAATCTTCTTTTTCCAGTAATAATCGCTATGCCATCACCTTCTATTTTTGCCATTGAATATGCAACCGATGCTAATGGTTTTAAATTTAGGCCTTTTTTAGACAGTTCTATTATAGATTCTAAGGCTTCCTTTGATGAAACTTCTGATATTTTAATTTTATATTTAGAATATTTTAAAATTTCTGGCAAATCTGTATGACGTAACTTAACAGCTATTATTTCATAATCTTTAAAATCGTTTCTTAGTTCCTTTAACTCTTGAAAACCTTTAGCTATGGCATAAACTAAAATACCGGATTGTGCTGGTACATATATTTTATCTGCCTTCGGTTTTGTCTCATAAATCTCGTAAGAGATGGTCTTCAATCCCTCAATTGTATAAGGATTTTCATAAACTAATCCGTATTTATAATTTTTTTCGCTAAACGATATCTCTGAACCAAGTTTATTTATAACAATCAAATCCTGAGGATCAGCTTGATCTGGTACTACTTTAACTTTTAATTTTATACCAGCTTTTTTAGCGTAATGAGAAAGAGAAATAGTAAAATCTTCCTCATAACTAGTTTCGATTGTTTTATTATTAAATACAGATAACAGCAGAGAAGAAGCTCTATCAGTGTAAACTCCTGTGGGGTTATTTGTTTCCAACTTACTTAAAATACCATTTATTCTTTTTATAGGCGTTAAACCCTCATTTAAAGTTACAATTTTCTGAGTTTCTGGGAGCATAGATTTATACCTCCAAATAGATGGAGTATTTGAATCGATACTCCATTTAAAATCAGTATAAACTATCTGCATAAGTCCTTTGCACTTAGGACAGAAAGTGAGTTCTTCTTCTGTTTCATAACCACATTTTATGCATTTAAATTTATAGTTTTTATCTTTCAACTTTATTCCCTTACCTCTATATTTATCGAATTGCATAGTATTTATTAAAATAATTTATTTTAAACTATAATTCATTTACTAAAATGGAGTTAGCATATTTTTCTAATTCGTAATAAAACTCTTTATCATAGGCTATTAATTTTATCATATCAAAATAATCGTTCTCTTCAACAAAATGCTTTATTTCTTCCAAAAGAATTTTTGCACCCAAATTATAAGGAATTCCTCCAACTCCAGTACCCATACCTGGAAAAGCTATAGATTTTATTTTATTTTCTAATGCTAATCTTAACGCAGCTCTTATAGCTAATCTAACATTATATTCTGTTGTTATTTGTCCAGGATATTGCATTGTAGGAGAATGTATGACATATTTAGCTTTTAATTTTCCTGCACTAGTTAAAACTGCTTTACCAACATCAATAGGAGAATATTTTAACGCTTCTTCTTCAATTTTAATGCCTCCTTTCTTTTTTATAATTCCTGCAACTCCTCCTCCCATAATTAAATAAGAGTTTGCTGGATTAACTATGGCCTCTGTTTCTTCTTGAGTTATGTCACCAACCTTAATAACTATAATTGTATTATTCAGTTTAAACGAATGCATAACTTCTACCTATTTATTAATTTTCTACTAGAGGAAATAAGATTGCTTCGAAATTTTTTAATAAAAATAATAAAAATTTTTAATCAATATTGATTGAGCTAGCAACCTTGCTCTTCTTACCTCCTCTTACTTTAAAATAAGAGGCTTGTCCTTCTTTTGTCAAAGTTCATTTAATTCATCAATAGCTTTTGCTTTCACATCATCCAAATTTTCAATAATTTCAGTTAATGTGTTATATTGATTTATTAACATATAGGAAAGGTGACCCTTAGATAGGCCATATGATTTTTGATCTAAGTAACCATGCTTTACTATAACAGCTTGAGCGCCTAGCTGCATGATTGCATCCATTGTAACGTCTTTACCTACCTTAAATCCAGGATTTTCGTATTGTTCTACAACTTCTTGTTCTTCATCTATAATAGCTAATATTTCTCCTTCATCTAACGGTTTTAAATTCTGAGTTTCATCATAAACCAAAGCAATTCTCATATCTAATGCCCAATTAATTTTAGAATTCAAAAGTATATATATCTAGTTGCTATTATGAATCACTTATAAAATTATTATATATTTACTTATTTTTATTCAATAATTTTAATGTACTATTCCATACCCTATCGTTTATATTTATACCTTCTTTTGACACTCCTTCTTTTATTTTGTTCAAAAATTCTATGTAGCTTAGCGATTCCCTTACTGTATTTAGATCAACATTTGCAACCTTCCTTGTTGTAGGATCTAACAATCTTACTATTTCCTTTATCTTTCCATCTTTTCCCTCTACTCTGTAGACATCTAGTTGTCTTAAGTTTAATAACTCGATTAATCTCTTATATTTTGTATATATTTTATTGTTTCCCGTCACTTTCGTTTCACCTTCTTTACCTTTGTTATTCTGACACTCACCAATATAAAAAGGTTTATCTGATATTGGTGATAAAATGAAAAAAGAATATTTAAAGGTTACATTAAATCTAAATCTAATAGCAAAAGAATTAAACAGCATTAATAAGAAATACATAACAATAAAAGAGTTTTCAAAATATTATGGCACATCACATAAAACATCTGGAAAAATACTAAAAAATCTGGAAAAAATGGGCTACGTAAAAAGGTATTCATCTACTGCCTATTTTATTGTTGGAGACTCTACCCAATAATAGAGATATTATAGACAAAAAAATCCAAAAAAATGAAATTCCTAGATATGCAAGTGAATTGAACTTAATATATGCTATAATAGATAAAATAAAAGACGTAATAGATAGGAAAAAAGCTATAAAACTAATTAACTTTAATCCTTGTATTTTATCCATCATTCTTCACTTTTTTAAAAACCATTCTCTTCCTATCATAATTTGGTATTCTTTCTACTTTTGACTCCCTAACTAAATCAGACAAGGCCATCCTTAAAGGCCTTGAATCTCCTTTCCAATCTAATAGTTTTTTAATCTCATCAAAAGTAAGGTTACTGTTTTCTTCCAATAAAAATAAAATTTTATTTTTTATTTCCTGAATATCCAAAATCTTCCCTCTCTAAAGGTTACTGTTTTCTTCTTTTAGTATATCCCCAACAATCTCAATGGCTTTTGCGAGCAGATCTTCCTCTATTACCAATGGTGGGGCAATTCTTATTGATGAAACACCAGAACCTATTACTAAGACTCCACGTTTAAATGACTTATCAAGAATTCTGCCTAATTCTTTGGACGCAGGTTCTTTAGTCTTTTTATTTCTAACTAGTTCTACACCTATCATTAGACCTTTTCCTCTAACATCTCCTATTATTTCTAATTCTTCTTTAAGGTCATTGAAGTATCTAAGAACCATATCACCCAGTTTTGAAGCCCTTTCTGCCAATTTTTCTTCCTTTATAGTATCTATAACAGCTTCCATAGCTGCTAACGCAATTGGATTTCCTCCAAAAGTGTTCGCATGACTACCTTTTTTCATAGTATCCATTACTTCACTCTTTGCAACTATAGCTCCTAATGGTAATCCACCTCCTATAGCTTTAGCCATTGCTATAATATCTGGAACTACATTCCAGTTCTCAATTGCAAACCATTTACCAGTCCTAGCTATGCCTGATTGTACTTCATCATCAACTAGAAGTATTTTATATTTGTCTGCAATCTTTCTCAAACCAGGTAAAAAATTATCTGGAGGAACTATGTATCCACCTTCTCCTTGTATTGGTTCAACAAATATTGCTGCAACTTCTGTTGGCTCAACCAGCTTGGTAAATATCCAATCTTCTATATAACCTAAAACAGATTCTCCACACTCTTTGGGGTCATCAGTGTTAAAAGGACATCTATAAGTATAAGGATATGGAACATGAATTACTCCTGGAACTAAAGGAGCATAATTTTCTCTATAATGAGCTTTACTTGCTGTTAAAGATAATGAACCCATTGTTCTTCCATGGAATGCTCCTAAAAATGCTATAATATATTGCCTTTTACCTTCATGATAATATCTGGCTATTTTTAAGGCTCCTTCTATGCTTTCAGTTCCACTATTTGTGTAAAAGACCCTTCCATTTTTTATTGGAACAACAGACAATAGTTTTTCAGCACTTTTTACAGCTTCTTCATAATAAAAATCTGTTAAAGAATAATGTTGTAACTTTTCTGCCTCACGCTTTATTGCTTCAACAACCTTAGAATGATTATGACCCAAAGCCATAACAGCAATGCCAGCATTCATATCTATATATTTATTGCCATCAACATCTTCCACAACAGCCCCATGACCTGTCTTTATAACTAATGGATACCATCTAACATATGATTGCATTAATAGTTTTTGATCTTTTTCTATTATATTCCTTGCCTCAGGTCCTGGAGGTTCAACTTTTATATCTGGAACCCTTTCCATAACAGATCACTCTCCTATTAATCTTATATAAGTATAGAATATTATATATATTAAGGATAAAAGTAAACTAACCCACCTTCATGGAAGGGCTGAATCCTTTCTCATGTTAATAGAAATCTTTTTATACCTATTTATTATCAACTAATCTTGTGAAGAGATTGCTGAGACATAAGGATGGACAAAGATTGCTTATCAACCCGATGGG
>Ga0080006_1166931_pt1 | contig 10829 bp, 9 predicted proteins | sample RS3BMetagenome_FD_69209 | JGI IMG/M metagenome (GOLD analysis project Ga0080006, IMG submission 69209) | Ferric oxide microbial mat and aquatic microbial communities from Rainbow Spring, Yellowstone National Park, USA - RS3B (SPADES... ... | reverse complement strand
TGTGACCCGAGCCGGAATCCTCCCCCCTCCGCTCCAGTCGCATCCGGGGCGCCGCCGCCAGCAAAAGGCGACGGACGTTGGGACAGCGCTGCGCGGGCACATGAACCCCGGGAGGTCGTGGGCGCTGCAGGATGGCGCCTGGCGGCCCTCGGCGACGGTCAGGTGGTCGCCAGCATCCGTTCGAGCGCCACCCGGGCCCAGCTGGCGGTGTCGGGGTCGACGGTGATGCGGTTCCGGACCTCGCCGTCGACCAGGCCGTCCAGCACCCAGGCGAGGTGCGGGGGGTCGATCCTCGACATGGTCGAGCACGGGCAGACCAGCGGGTCGAGGCAGACGACGGTCTTGTCGGGATGCTCGTCGCCGAGGCGCTTGACGAGGTGGATCTCGGTGCCGACGCCGATGACCGAGCCGGCCGGTGCCTCGTCGACGGCTCGGATGATGAAATCGGTGGAGCCGACGAGATCGGCAATGGCGACGACGTCGTGGGCGCACTCGGGGTGGACGACGACCAGCCCGTCGGGGTGCTCGTCCCGGAAGGAGGCGACGTGCTCGGGCCGGAACCGCTGGTGGACCGAGCAGTGCCCCTTCCAGAGGAGGAGCGTCGCCGACTTCACGTCGACGTCGGCGAGCCCGCCGAGAGGAGCCCTCGGGTTCCAGACGTGCATGTCCGAGGCCTCGTAGCCGAGGTCGAAGCCGGTGTTGCGCCCGAGGTGCTGGTCGGGGAAGAAGAGCACCTTGTCACCCGGGGGCTTTGCCGGTTCGCCGGGTCGAGCCGATCGGCCGGTGCCGCCCGGGTCGAGCGCCCAGGTGAGGACGGCCCGGGCGTTCGAGGACGTGCACACCGAGCCGCCGTGCCGCCCGACGAAGGCCTTCAGGGCCGCCGACGAGTTCATGTAGGTGATCGGGACGATCCGCTCGACGTCGGTGACCATCGCCAACTCGTCCCACGCCTCCTCGACGGCGTCGAGGTCGGCCATGTCCGCCATCGAGCATCCGGCGTTGAGGTCGGGCAGCACGACCTGTTGATGGTCGCCGGTGAGGATGTCGGCCGACTCGGCCATGAAATGGACGCCGCAGAAGACGATGAGCTCGGCGTCCTTGCGCTCGGCGGCGGTCCGCGAGAGTCCGAACGAGTCGCCCCGGGCATCCGCCCAGCGCATCACGTCGTCGCGCTGGTAGTGGTGGCCGAGGATCAGGACGCGGTCGCCAAGGGCGGCCTTGGCGGCACCGATCCATCGGTCGAGGTCGTCGGCGGACGCCGCCGTATAGCGCTCGGGGAGCGCCCGCTGGAGCCGGATCATGTGTTGACCCCCTGTGGGGAGCGCTCCGATCTGGCCGGCGGGGACAGCCTGGTCGCCCATCCGCGGGTGTGTCGGCCTCGGAGCGAGGTGTGTCGCCGGGATACCAGGCCGGCAGGCCCCAGTGTAGGGCGGCGAGGGCCTCCGGGCCACCCACCCCACCGCTGCGGCGACCGGCGCCGGCGGCCCGGGCTGCACGGCCGGTGGGGTCGGGGCGCGAGAGTGGGGTCGATGAAGGCGAAGCCGCCGACCAGCACGATCCCCGACGCCCCGGGTTCGTACCAGTTCCTCGATGCGCAGGGGCGGGTCCTCTATGTCGGCAAGGCCAAGTCGTTGCGGCACCGGCTGCCGAACTACTGGCAGGACCCGTCGGCCCTGCCGGCCCGCACGGCCCAGATGGTCGCCCAGGCGGATCGGGTCGAGTGGGTGGTGGTGGCGACCGAGGTCGAGGCGCTGATGCTCGAGCACGCCCTGATCCAGGCCCACCAGCCACGGTTCAACGTCCGGCTGAAGGACGACAAGAGCTACCCGTGGCTGGCGGTGACCGTGGGCGACGAGTGGCCGAGGCCGGCGGTGGTGCGGGGGAGGAAGCGCAAGGGCGTGCGGTACTTCGGCCCCTACGGGCACGTCGGCGCGTTGCGCGACACCCTCGACCTGCTGCTCCGGAGCTTCCAGGTCCGGACGTGCTCGGACACCAAGTTCCGACGCCACGAGCGGCTCGGCCGACCGTGCCTGCTCTACGACATCGAGCGGTGCTCGGGGCCGTGCGTCAAGGCGGTCGGGCACGACGAGTACTCGGCCATGGTCGACGACCTCATGAAGTTCCTCGAGGGCGACACAGCGCCGGTGATCGCCCACCTCGAAGAGGAGATGAGAGGGGCCGCCGGGAGGCTCGACTTCGAGCGGGCGGCGCGGCTGCGCGACCGGGTGGCGGCGGTCCACAAGGCGGCCGAGACCCAGCTGATGGTGTCGGACCGCCCCGAGGACCTCGACGTCGTCGGCATCGCCGACGACGAGCTCGAAGCGGCGGTCGAGGTGTTCCACGTCCGCCGCGGCCGGGTGGTCGGCCGGGCGGGCTTCGTGGCCGACAAGGTCGAGGACCTGACGGCGCCGCAGTTCGTCGCCAGAGTGCTCGAGCAGCTCTACGGTTCGCCGGGGGCCGAGATCCCGCGCCGGGTGCTCGTCCCGGTCGAGCCGGAGGAGGTGACCGTCCTCGGGGACTGGTTGACGTCGCTGCGCGGCGGACCGGTGGAGGTGGCGGTGCCAAGACGCGGCAGCAAGCGGGCACTGCAGGAGACGGTGACGCGCAACGCCAAGGAGGACCTCACTCGCCACCGGCTGCGGCGGGCGTCGGACCACAACAGCCGCTCGATGGCCCTGACCGAGCTCCAGGCGGTGCTCGGTCTGGCCGAGGCGCCACTGCGGATCGAGTGCTTCGACATGAGCCACCTCCAGGGGACCGACTACGTCGGGTCGATGGTGGTCTTCGAGGATGGCCTGGCGAAGAAGTCGGACTATCGCCGCTTCAAGGTCAAGACGGTGGCCGGCAACGACGACTACGCAGCGATGGAGGAGGTGCTGACCCGGAGGCTCACCGCCCTGTCTGAGGCCGATCCGAAGGACCGCCACGGCGGTGACCCCGCCGACCACGAGGAGGCACTGGAGGAGATCGGCCGACGCCGGCGGGTCCGGCGGTTCGCCTACCCCCCGCAGCTGCTGCTGCTCGACGGCGGGAAGGGACAGCTGGCGGTCGGCGAACGGGTGGTGGCGGCGTTGGGCCTCGAGGGCCGGCTCGAGCTGGCGGCGTTGGCCAAGCAGTTCGAGGAGGTCTACCGGCCGGGCCTCGACGAGCCGATCCGGATCCGACGGGGCTCGGAGGCCCTCTACCTGCTGCAGCGGGTGCGCGACGAGGCGCATCGCTTCGCCATCACCTTCCATCGCCAGCAGCGAGGGAGCAGGATGACCTCGAGCGCCCTCGACGCCGTGCCCGGGCTCGGCCCGGCGCGCCGCAAGCGGCTGTTGAAGGAGCTCGGGGGGATCCGAGCGGTGCGGGCAGCCGACTACGCCGACCTGGCGGCGCTGCGATGGCTCCCCGACGCCGTGGCGCGAGCGCTCTACCAGCAACTCCACGGACTCCCGCCACCGGGGGTGGGGACCGACGGCCCGACGAGCGGACCGGCCGTCCTGGCGCCGGTCGGGGTGGATGCCGGCGGGGTGCCGCCCGACGAGGGAGACTGGCGGCAGTGAGCGAGTTCCTGGTCGTCACCGGGATGTCGGGGGCTGGTCGGTCGACCGCTGCCGCCACCTTGGAGGATCTCGGGTGGTTCGTCATCGACAACCTCCCGCCTTCTTTGATCACCAAGGTGGCCGACCTGGTCGGCGGACGTGGCTCCGAGATCGAGCGGGTGGCGCTGGTCGTGGGGCGTGGCGGCGGAGGAGGCGAGCAGCTCGAGAACGTGCCGGGGGTGCTCGAGACACTGCGGCGCAAGCGGCACGTCGTCCATGTCCTCTTCCTCGACGCCGCCGACGACGTCCTCGTGCGGCGCTTCGAGGGAACGCGCCGCCGGCACCCGCTGGCGGCCCGCGGGGTCGAGGAGTCGATCGCCGACGAACGGCGCCTGCTCGACGGACTGCGCTCCCGCGCCGACATCGTCTTGGACACAGGCGAGCTCAACGTCAACCAGCTGCGCCAGCGGATCATCGAGCTGTTCGCCGAGCACCAGGGCGAGAGCCACATGCAGACGTCGATCCTCTCGTTCGGCTACAAGCACGGCATCCCGCTCGACGTCGACCTCCTGTTCGACTGCCGGTTCCTCCCGAACCCGTACTGGGTCGACGAGCTCCGGCCGCTCAGCGGCCTCGACGAACCGGTCCGCGAGTACGTCCTCGGACTCCCGGACACCACCGACTTCCTGACCAAGCTCGAGGAGCTGCTGGCGATGCTCGTGCCGGCGTTCGCCCGTGAGGGCAAGTCGTACCTGACGATCGCCATGGGATGCACCGGCGGCCGTCACCGGTCGGTCGTCCTCGCCGAGGCCCTGGCCGCCCGGCTGGCCGAGCACGGCGTCGCCACCACCGTGTTCCACCGGGACGTCGAACGTTGAGCAGCCCGGCGCCGCGGGTGGTGGCGGTCGGCGGCGGCCACGGGACGGCGGTCACCCTACGGGCGGTGCGCCGCTTCACCGAAGAGGTGACGGCGGTGGTGTCCGTGGCCGACGACGGGGGGTCGAGCGGGCGCCTGCGCGAGCTGCTCGACGTGGTCGCCCTGGGCGACATGCGCAAGTGCCTGGTGGCCCTGGCGGCTGCCGACTCGTTGCTCGCCCGGGCGTTCGAGCGGCGGTTCGAGGAGGGGGAGCTGGCCGGGCACGCCCTGGGCAACCTGCTGCTGGCCGGATTGATCGAGGCCGCCGGGGACCTCGTGGCCGGGATCGACGAGGCGGCGTCGCTCCTCGGCGCGACGGGGAGGGTGCTCCCGGCGACCACCGAGCGGGTGGTACTGAAGGGGGAGCTCCAGGCCGGGGCCGGCGAGCAGGCCCACGTCAACGGGCAGGTGGCCGTGTCGGCCGCCGGGCGGATCCACCGGGTGTCCCTCGTCCCGGCCGACCCGAAGGCGCCGGGGGAGGTGCTGGCGGCGCTCGAGGAGGCCGACCAGGTGGCGATCGGGCCCGGCTCGCTCTACACGAGCGTCTTGGCGGCGGTGGCGGTCCCTGACGTCACGGCTGCACTGGCGGCCACGGCCGCCCAGAAGGTACTGGTCTGCAACCTGCGTGCCCAGGTCCCAGAGACCGAGGGCTACGACGTGGCCGCCCACGTCAGGGCGCTGCGTGAGCACGGGGTGGACGTCGACGTCGTGCTCTGGGACAGCAGCTGCCCGCTGGCGCTCGGGCGAATCGACCTGCCGATCGTCGATCGGCCGCTGGCCGGTCCGAACGGATTGGTGCACGACCCTGCAAAACTGGCGGCAGCGCTCTCCGGTCTGCTGGCATGATCCGCAGGCGGGAGAGGGAGGAAGTGGCGACATGACGGTACGGGTGGGCATCAACGGGTTCGGCCGGATCGGCCGCTCGTTCGTGCGGGCGGTGCTCGACCAGGGAGCCGACGTCGAGGTGGTGGCGGTCAACGACCTGACGTCGCCGGCCACCAACGCCCAGCTGCTCCGCTTCGACTCGACCCAGGGGCGGCTCCCGGTGCCGGTCGAGGTCGACGGTGACGGGATCGTGATCGGCGAGCACCGGGTGGCGGTGCTCGCCCAGCGGGACCCCGGCGAGATCCGCTGGGGCGACCTCGGTGTCGACGTCGTCATCGAGTCGACCGGGCTGTTCACCTCCAGGGAGAAGGCCGGCGCCCACCTCGATGGCGGTGCCCAGCGGGTGATCGTCTCGGCGCCGTCGCCGGATGCCGACGTGACGATCGTGGTCGGGGTCAACGACGGGGACTACGACCCGGCGCGGCACCGGGTGGTCTCGAACGCCTCGTGCACCACCAACTGCTTCGTGCCGATGGTCAAGGTCCTCGACGACGCCTTCGGGATCGTGAGCGGCCTCATGACGACCGTCCACGCCTACACGAACGACCAGAACCTGCTCGACCTGCCCCACAAGGACCTCCGTCGGGCCAGGGCGGCGGCGATCAACATCGTCCCGGCGAGCACCGGCGCCGCTCGGGCGACCCACCTGGTGCTCCAGTCGATGAAAGGCCGCCTCGACGGCGTCGCCATGCGCGTGCCGGTACCGGTCGGCTCGATCACCGACTTCACGGCGGTCGTCCACGGCGCCGTCAGCGTCGGTGACGTCAACGGCGCCTTCGCCGCCGCCGCCGGCAAGGCGCCACTCGACCGGGTGCTCGTCTACAGCGACGACCCGCTCGTCTCGAGCGACATCGTCGGCAGTCCTGCCTCGTGCACCTTCGACTCGGAGCTGACGGTCGTCCAAGCGGTGACCGCCGACAGCAGCCTCGTGAAGGTCGAGGGCTGGTACGACAACGAGTGGGGGTACTCCAACCGGCTGGTGGACCTCGTCGGGATCGTCGGAGCCGTGGCGTGAGCACGACGGCGCCGGACGGGGGGGCGGGCCGGTCGCCCGCCCGGCGCCTTCCGCTGCTCGAGGACCTTCCCGACGTCGACGGCCGGGCCGTCCTCGTCCGGGCCGACTTCAACGTGCCGCTGGCCGAGGACGACGACGGCGAACGGGTGGTGGCCGACGACTTCCGCATCCGGACCGCCCTGCCGACGCTGCGATGGCTCGGCGAGCACGGCGCCGCTGTGACCGTCTGCTCGCATCTCGGGCGCCCACATGGCTGCCCTGACGAGCGGTGGACGATGGAGCCGGTCCGCCGGCGCCTGGAGGAGCTGAGCCCCGGCGTGGCACTCGGTGACAACCTGCGCTTCCACCCTGGCGAGAAGACCAACGACCCGGCGTTCGTCGACGAGCTCGTCGCCGGCTTCGACGCCTACGTCAACGAGGCCTTCGGGGTGTCGCACCGGGCCCACGCCTCGGTCGTCGGGCCGCCCCGGCGTCTGCCGAGCGCCGCCGGCCGGCGGCTCGCCGAGGAGGTGGCGGTGCTCGGCAGGCTCCTCGACTCGCCGACGCGCCCGTTTGTGGCCGTCGTCGGCGGCGCCAAGGTGGCCGACAAGATCGGCGTGCTCGAAGCACTGGCCCGGCAGGTCGACGTCCTGGCGGTCGGCGGGGCGATGGCGTTCACCTTCCTGGCGGCCCTCGGCCACGAGGTCGGGTGCTCGATCGTCGAGGTGACCTATCTCGAGCAGTGCCGCCAGTTGCTGCGCTCGGGCGTCAACCTGCTGTTGCCGACCGACGTCGTCGCCCTGGAACCGGGTGGGACCTTCGGGCCGGAGGCGAACGGCCCGCGTGGCGACACCAAGGTGCTCGGTCAGGATCTCCCGGACGGCTGGCAGGGCCTCGACATCGGGCCGGAGACCGGCGAGGTCTTCGCCGAGGTGATCACGACCGCCGGGACCGTGCTGTGGAACGGACCGCTCGGTGTCGTCGAGGACGAGCGCTTCGCCGCCGGTACCCGACGGGTGGCCGACGCCGTCGCTGGCGCGCAGGGGTTCACCGTCGTCGGCGGGGGGGACAGCGCCAGGGCGCTCGAACAGCTCGGCCTGACCGAACGGATCGACTTCCTCTCGACCGGTGGCGGTGCCTCGCTCGAGTTCGTCGAGCACGGCGACCTCCCGGGTCTGGCCGCCCTTCGGTCGGCCCCGAACGCGCCGCGCTGCTGAGCGGTCGTCGCCGATGGCTCCGCGCAGACCGCCTGGTGGTGACCGCCGCCCGTTCGTGAGCGGCAACTGGAAGATGCACCACGACCACATCGAGGCGCTGCATCTCGTCCGCGACCTCGGGCTCCGGCTGAAGCCGGAGGACACGGTCTCGGTCGAGGTCTCCGTCCACCCGCCGTTCACCGACCTCCGGACGGTGCAGACGCTGGTCGAGGGGGAGTCGATACCGGTCGCCCTCGGCGCCCAGCACTGTTCGGACCACGATCGCGGGGCGTTCACCGGCGAGGTCTCGCCGCAGATGCTCGCCCGGCTCGGCGTCCGCTACGTCCTCGTCGGCCACTCGGAGCGCCGCCACCTGTTCGGGATGACCGACGAGCAGGTGGCAGCGACGTTGCGGGCCGTCCTCCGGCACGGGATGGTCCCGGTCTGCTGCGTCGGCGAGACCCAGGACGAGCGGGACGCCGGCCGGACCGAGCCAGTCCTGGCCGCCCAGCTCAAGACGGCCATTGATGGCCTCGACGCCGAGCAGGTCGCCGGACTGGTGCTCGCCTACGAGCCGGTCTGGGCGATCGGCACCGGCCGGGCGGCGACGGCGGTCGACGCCGAGGACGCCGCCGTCTACCTCCGGGGCCTGGTCGGCGAGGCGGCCGGCGCCGAGGCGGCGTCCGCCGTCCGGATCCAGTACGGCGGCTCAGTCAACGGGGAGAACGCCGCCGAGCTGGTGGCCGAGCCGGACGTCGACGGCCTGCTCGTCGGCGGCGCCAGCCTCGACGCCGCCAGGTTCCTCGACGTCATCCGGGGGGTTGCCGGCTGCTACCGTTCCTAGGCCGGCGTCAGGCGCCCGGCCGGTGATGGCAGCGGCAAGGAGACTCGGGCAGTGCTCACCTGGGTGTACATCGTGATCGAGGTCATCGCCGCCTTCGCGCTGATCTTCCTCATCCTGATGCACAGTGGCAAGGGAGGCGGGTTGTCGGACATGTTCGGCGGCAGCGTCGGCGCCGCCGCCCAAGGGTCGACGGTGGTCGAGCGGAACCTCGACCGGATCACGGTCACCGTGGCCGTCGTCTTCGCCCTCACCACGCTCACCTTGGACCTCCGACTGCAGTGAGCCCGCCGGGCCGTCCCCCGGCCTGGCGGCGTTGGGCGGCGGCCCCGGTGATCGTCCTACTGAGCACGGCGGTCGCCCTGTCGGCCGCCGTACCGGCGAACTCGGCCACGACCGGGTCGGGCTCGACCCCGCCGAACCCGTGGGTGGCCGGTCTCGGCGGCACCCTCACCCTCGGGATCGACCAGGCGCCGACCGGCTGCAACCCCAACTCGCTCAGCGGCGACACCGTCGCCGATCGCCTCGTGCTCGCCCCGGTCCTCCCGAGCGCCTTCGTCACCAGCTCCGGCGACCAGCCCGTCTACGACTCGGCGGTCATCAGCCAGGCGGAGCTGGTCAGCCCCAGCCCCCAAACCGTCGTCTACACGATCAACCCGCACGCCGTGTGGTCCGACGGCACGCCGATCACCGCCGCCGACTTCGTGTACGCCTGGCAACAGCAGCGGGGCCCGGTGCCGACACTCTTCGGCCTCGAGCAGTCCGGGTCGACGGCGACCGCCACCACTCTCGGCTACCGGGACATCAAGTCGGTCACCGGCAGCAACCACGGACGGACGGTCACGGTGGTCTTCTCGACACCGTTCGCCGACTGGAAGATGCTCTTCCAGGACCTGCTCCCGGTGAGCGTCCTCCAGCGGACCGGCTGGAGCCCGCTGTGCCGCACCGTCGACCCGGCGATCGACCTCTCCGGGGGCCCGTTCGAGCTGGCCTCGGTGACCAAGGGCCGGATCGTCCTCACCCGCAACCCGAGGTGGTGGGGACAGGTCCCTGACCTGTCGCGCATCGTGGTCCGGATCGCCCGGAACGCCGCCCAGCTCGCCCACTGGGTGACGACCGGCCAGGTCCAGGTCGTCCAGCCGTCCTGGCCCGACATCTCGTTCCTCGCACGCGTCAGCGACCACCCCGCCATCTCCTCGGCCGAGGAGATCTCCTCCAGATTCCTCCAGCTCGAGTTCGCCACCGCCACCGGGCCCACTGCAGACCTCCGGCTGCGCGAAGCCGTCGCCCACGCCATCGACCGCCAGTCCCTGGTCACCCAGATCGTCGGGCCGATCGACACCGAGATCGCACCGGCCGCCAGCCACCTCTACTCCCAGGGCCAGCCGGCCTATCCCGGACCGGTGCCGCCACCGGTGCAGGTTGCCGGACAGCCGACGTACCACCCTCCGCCGCCCCCCAAGACGCCGACCGCCGCCATGCCGTTCCCGCTGGCCGCCGAACCGACGGAGACGACGAGCCTTCTCGCCCAGACCGGCTACGTCCCCAACCCCCAGGGCGTCTGGGGGCAGCCCGACGGGAAGCCACTCGTCCTCCGGCTCGTCGTCGACGCCGGCGACGAGTGGGCCGCCGCCGCCGCCGTCATCATCGTCCACCAGCTGGCCGCCGCCGGCCTCGACGTGACGACGAGCACCGAACCGACATCCCAGGCGACCGGGTTGGCCCTCGCCAACGGCCAGGCCGACATGGCGCTGATCCCGATGGCTGCCACGCCGTACCCGAGCCAGGCCCTCGCCTGGTACACACCGCTCCTCGGCGTACCCGGCCAGTACGGCTCGGCGGACTGGAGCAACTACGACGACCCGACGTTGAACACCCTGCTCACCAAGGCCAGCCGGCAGCTCAGCCCGGTCACCGCATCCCCGATGTACGCCCAGGCCGACCTGATGCTCTGGAAGGCGATGGTCTCGCTGCCGCTCTTCGCCGAGCCCGAGGCGATGGCCTGGTCCAACGACACCACCGGCGAGGGTCTGAGCGTCGACCCCGCCGACCTCCTCTGGTCGCCCGGTGTCTGGGCGAACCGCGTACCGCCGACCAGCCCGATGACCGCCGGGAACTGAGCGAGCGCCGGCGCCGATCGCCGCCCGAGCTCCGAGCCGGCGGGCGGCCGCCGGGACCGGGTCCCGGGCAGCCGCGCTAGCATCGCTGGACGCCTCGTGACCCGCCGGCTGACCCCGCCGGCCAACCGGGGCATCGCCCGTCGGAGTGGCGGAATAGGCAGACGCGCCAGCTTGAGGGGCTGGTGCCCGCAAGGGCGTGGGGGTTCAAGTCCCCCCTCCGACACTGACTTTCGCCCACGGGCTCGGCGCTTGACGCGCCCGAAGTCGGGCCGCCGCTTGGCCGTGGGCCGCGTGGGAGCGGGCTGTTGCCGTCGGGGCCGAGGTGCGACTCGACGGTCACCACCCGGCGTGTC
>Ga0080006_1156677_pt1 | contig 10829 bp, 8 predicted proteins | sample RS3BMetagenome_FD_69209 | JGI IMG/M metagenome (GOLD analysis project Ga0080006, IMG submission 69209) | Ferric oxide microbial mat and aquatic microbial communities from Rainbow Spring, Yellowstone National Park, USA - RS3B (SPADES... ... | reverse complement strand
TGACCGGGGTGGCCATTGCCGGGGACGCGGAGCGCCAGCTGGAGTTCGCGCGCGAGCTCGCGTTCGGCGTCATGCCGGCGATCCAGCTCCAGGACTACGGCGCGAAGCTCCTGGAGGCCGAAGGGTTCAGGGGCGACGCCGACTCTCCGTCGCGGATCCCGGAGGGGTTCGTGAGGAGGACGTTCCTCCTGGGAGGGCCGGACGAGGCCATCGGGAGGCTCGAGGAGTACGCGAGGGCCGGCGTGGACGAGATGCTGCTGCACTTCATGGATGAGCGCAGCGAGCGCGAGTTCGCGCGGCGGGTGATCCCGCACTTCAGGGAAGCGGCGGGGCTGCCGAGGGGGATAGCGCCCCGGGGGCTCCGAGGTCGCTAAGCTTATTCGGCGGGCCCTCGTCGCTCATCGCGTGCAGGAGGAGCACCTTGTGTCTGGTGGTGCCAAGGCGCTGATGTGGTCCATGATCGTGGGGTTAGTGGGTGGGGTCGTGGGAATAGTCGGCGGCGCCGCCGTGACGCTCGCGATCATGTCGCCCGTCGCGTGCGTGCCGCCCTGCCCCGCGCAGCATCCGCCGACCCTGTCCGCGACGGCGCTGCAGTACGCGGTGCTGGCGTTCCTTGCGATCGTCGCGGCGTTCGGCGCGGCGTCGCTCGCCCTCCAGTGGATCGGCTGGTCCAGGCTCAGGGACGCCGACCGCCACAGATACGGCATAGGGAGGACGGGCCTGGTGTTGGTGATAGTGGGGTTCGTCATGGTGCTCGCGGCCTCCGCGGTGCTCTACTCGGCCCTGCTCCCGATGGTCGCGGGATACGCGTCCCCGGAGATGCCCTCCGTCCCGCCCCCGGGCGCCCTAGAGTCGGCGCTCGGCTCGGGCGCGGCCGCCGGCGGCCTCCTGCTGCTGGGAGCCGCCCTGGCGGTGGCGGGCTCCATAGCGGTCTGGGTGGGGCTCTGGAGACTCGACGAGGACAACGGCAACGGAATTGTGAGGACCGCGATATTCCTGGAGATCGTGGCGGTCGCTGTCGCCGCGCTGTCATCGATTTCCTACGCGGCAGTCCTAGTCGCGTCGGCGCTGGCATTCATCTCCTACGTGCTCATGATACTGGGCCTCCACGGCATATCTGTGCGCGCGGCGCCCTGAGGCCCGGGCCGTGAGCGTTCGGCCGCGCAGGGGCCTCGGGGTCCTCCCCGCAAATCTGCGGGGGCTCTGTTCTAAATCATCCGGCGTGCCGGCAAGAGATCCTCGCGGGGCCTTAAAAGGACCGCGCAATTGAATGCGAATGGAGGATCGCCCGTGAGGGGAGCCCGGCCCGTGCTCCCCGTCCGCCTAAGCCTCCGGCCAGCGCCACAGCGCCTCGATCTCAGAGGCTATCGCGCCCGCGCGTTCCCTCGCGGATGAGGAGGACAGGCTACCCGAATCCAGGCCGCTCAGGACCTCGCGCATTTCATCGAGCACACGGCCCGCGTCTCCGGCGAGCGCTGTGGGCACCGTCGCAGTTATCGACGACAGCTCCGTGCACGCGCGCTTTACCGCGTCCAGATATGCCCGCTCTATGGAGGTCGCGCTGCGGCGCCCCACGCCCAGCCGCCGCGCCTCCTCCACGGGGAACCCCATCGCGGCCGCCACTGGATTCTCGCTGGCCGCTTTGCGGAACGCCGAGAGGGCCGCGTAGATCTCTACGCAGCGCACGAACGCGCCGTTGATGCCCCCGAGGACCGCCCTGAACCGCCCATAGTACTCCGAGAGGGCTCCGGCTAGCGCGGAGAGCGCGCCGGCGTCCGGAAAGTCCAGCTCCATCTCGCCGATCTTCAGGTGGGTGCCGCTGGGCGTCGACCGCCGGATATCATCGAAGGGGATCTCGGTCGACCTCGCCCTCTTCCTCAAAGTCCCCTCGCTCCACTCGATCCTCAGCACGCCCCTCTCGGGATCCGGGAGCGCTGACCCGTTTCTCCCGTTGACCTTCACCGCCATCCTCAGGCCCCCGCTCATCATCTGCACACCTCCATGAGGTCCCTCAGCTCCGGAAGACCGCCGTGTCCGGTCAGCGACGCGAACTTGGCGGACCCATCAAGCAAATACCGGTACCCGCATGGCAGCACGCCGATCGACTCGAGGAGGACGAGCGCGTCCGGGAAGTCCTCACCCGAGACGGCCCGGAAATAGACCGAGTTGGGCCTCGAGGGCCTGAGCCCCGAGAGCATCGCCGACTGAAGCTCCTCCGCGCTCCAGGACCTCCCGACCGCGAGGGCATAGAAGATCGCGCCCGGGTTGCGGCGCAGGAGGGGGAAGCGATGTAGCACCGCGAGGGCATTCTCGACGCGCCCGAAGACCTCCCTATCGGAGTTGTATAGGACGCTCGGGATCAGTATCCTCCTGGAGCCCGGCGGATACTCGAGCCAGTCGACGTGCGCGCCGCGCAACGCGAGGAGCGCGCCCCTCAGGGTCTCCAACAGGTGGCCGCGGTCCACCCTGTGGCCGCGGTCGAGGACCGCCGCGCGGAAGTCGTCCGCGAGCGTCTCATCCACGGCGACGCTCAGCCTGGATGCCCGCAGCAGCTTGGAGAGCGCCACCGACGAGAAGTAGTGGGTGGCCGGATCCCTCGACTCGCCGGGGATCACAACTATCGAGTAGAGGTTGTCACCCGCCATCCCGACGAGATTCTCGACCACCGAGGCCCCGGTGTCCGGGGCGGATGTGATATCCACTACGACGGACAGGAATCCGGCGTCCGCGGCGCCGATCGCCTCGAGCCACCCGTCGATCCCCTCCGCATTCGATCCCCGGATCACCATCTCGCGTGGATCGTCGCCCGGCCCCGGCTTATCCCCGAAGAGCACAGCGTACTGCCCGCCCGCGCGCACCCCGATGTCTATGAGGAGCGACTCGGGCGGCGTCAGCTCCGGCCGGGCGGCCGGCTCGAACTTCAGCCCGATGCTGGTCGTCTCCGGCATTTCACTTCCTCCTCCTCAGGGCCCTCCGGACCTCGCCGAACGGCATCGCCTTCTCCTCGTACGCGAACTCACCCGGCCTCAGCGTCGCGATCACCCTCATCAGATATGCCGCGGCGTCCGCCGAGAGCGGGATGTCATCCGGGCGGAGCTCGTCCCTCCCGTCCATCGTGTCGATGACCAGCCGCTCCAGCAGGCGATAGTTGCTCAGCACGCTCACCCTTATGCGATCGTCCTTTATCGCCCTCTCTATCCGGGGGACAAGCTCCCTGTACGCCGCCGCGGCGGCGAGGATGGACTCCCCATCGCTCCAGCCCCTGATCGATTCGATCGCCCTCTCGATATCCGGAAGCACCTTCTCAGACTCTATCAGCGATGAATAGCCGTGCTCGAGCCTCACGATCTCGGAGAGCGTGGACCTCAGCGACAGCACAGCGTCCCTCCTCTCCTCGAGCTCGCGGACCCTCTCCTCGGCCCACCTCTGAAGCTCCTCCACGAGCTTCGAGGCATCGATCACGGGTATCCCGCATCCCACGCCGAGGTCGCTGCACGCCCGATCCCTGAAGGACTCGAAGAGCTCGCGCCTCCCCTCCAGGAGCGGCTCCAGCCCGTAGTTGAGCATCGCCTCCAGCCGATCCAGCGACTCGGTGGGCTCAGCCTCCTCCGGGGGCGGGACCTCGCCGGGGAACAGCCTGTGCAGCGCCCCGGCGACGCTCGTGTAGATGGACAGCATGTCATCAGAAAGCCTCCTGTAGAGGCCGTATGCGCTCCTGAAGGCCTGCGCTACGTCTGATATGAAGGAGTAGTCGACCGGCAGGGTCCCGGGCGGGCTCCTGCCGGTGAGCTCAGCGTAGCGCTCCGTCACGCTGTTGAACCTGAGCGCGACCGAGCGCGCATAATCGAGGATCTCCGCGGTCATCCTGTTCCTCAGCTGTTCAGCCTGCCTCAGCAGCTCGCCCGCGGCGGCCCGGAGCCTCCTGAGGTTCTCCAGTCCCCCCTCCTCGACGGTCGACAGTATGCCGGCCATGTCCCTCTCGATCTGCGCCAGCGGCTCATCGTAGGGGAACGCCCTCTCCCTCACGGATTCCCTGATGACACCCAGGTCCCCCCGCGCCTCCTCCAGCAGCTTCCTGAGCTCGGCCGCGATCCCCTCTATCTCCTCGCGGAGGAGGATCTCCTCCGCCCTCCTGTAGACGTAGAACTCCCCGACCGACACCGCTGCCCCGCCGGCTGCGACGGATCCCAGGGCGAGGGGCGCGAAGCCGGCGGAGAACCCGAGCGCGGTCGTGTAGCCCAGGGGCACCCCCATCTGGGAGGCGAAGTAGATGAAGAGCGACGAGAGCACCAGCGCGAACACGAGTGGCTCTAGCGCGACGAAGTACTTGCCCAGCCCTCCCCTCTCCGGGCTCCGGAAGTAGGACCCCAGGAGGGAGATCCCCTCGACGCTCAGCATGGAGATCACCGCGAAGACTATCGCCATCAGCACCTGCATCCCGTAGTAAATCACGATGTCGACGAACCCGTGGACCAGGCCCGTGAAGCCCCCCGTCACAGCATTCCCCAGATAGCGTTCGAACTCGTAGATCGCGTAGGACAGCTGGCCGAGGCTCGTGCTCGGGGCCGTGAGATAGATGGGATTCGACAGCGAGCCGTGCACTAGATTGATGATCGAGGGAGCGGAGGCGCCGGCCGCGACGTACCCTATGGACATCGAGGGGAAGACCAGGGATGCTTTGTTGGCTAGGGAGGCCGCGACCGCGAACGGCTGGAGTATCAGGAGCGCGACCAGGAACGCGCCGGCCGGGCCGGCCAGCCTCCTCTGATAGATCGAGACTACTATCAGCAGGGCGAACCCCACGGGGAGGAGGCGCGGATCCACCATGAGCGTCCCCGCCAGGAACCCGCCGGCCACGGCCGACCCCGTGAAGGGGCTGAGCACTACGGGGAGGAAGAGGAAGCCGAGCGAGATCAACAGGGCCTCGAACGGCCCGAAGGCGCCGCCCACGTTCGGGCTCTGCGAGAGCGGGAGCACCTGCACGAGCGCGACGAATATCATGTAATATGAGAGGAGGAACTTGGCCAGATTCGGATGGCCGCGGATGTGCAGCAGGGCCATCGCGAGGCCCGCGAAGATCGGTAGGACGAGGGCGCCCCCCATGGGGACCGAGGGTATTATGAGCACCGGGACCACGGCGGCGGCCATGTAGAGGGCCGCCGTCACGTAGAGGTCGGCGTTCCTCCAGATATCGCCAGCTATCTCCGCCAGGCGCCGCGAAGGGTCCGCCCCGCTCATCCCTCCTCCACCCTGTAGGACCTGAACTGGAGCAGCTCCTCAGGCGAGTACGAGAGCGCGTTCTGCTTTATCCCGTTGTGGATCTCCAGATCCTCGGGCCTCGTCTTGGACATCACCACGAGGAACTCGACCGTCCACGGCTCCACGGGATTTATCGGCCTGACGCTCACCCCCAGGCTCGCGCTGACCGAGAGGTACTGCGCCAGCTGGTTCTTCAGCTCCTCCTCGAGCTCGCTGTCCCAGATCCTGGGCGCCGAGACTATGACCCAGACGCTGTCGGTCCGGTAGTCCCCCTTGAGGCCGAAGAAGGAGGGCGAGCTGAAGATCCTCATCTTGCCCTTCAGATTGCCCTTGAAGCGCGGCATGTCGACTATCTCGTTCAGCGTCTCCGGCCTGCGGAGCTGATCCTCCTCGATACCGGACAGCATGAGGGCTATTATCTTCAGCCTCTCCTCCTCGCTGAGGTCCAGCACGCTCTCGAAGAAGTGATCGGACCTGACGGCGTTGCTCAGCACCTCGTTGTACTCCTGGTCCAGCCTGACGTACCTGTTCAGGGCCTTCCAGTAGTTCCCGGTCACGTCGGCGTACTTCAGCATCGCGTCCACGCTGTCCAGCATCCTCTGCCACGAGTCGAGCTCGCCGCGCTTCGCCTCGAGCTCCGCCTGGGCCCTCGTTATCTCCTCGTTGAGCCTGGACATATCCCTCTCGAGCCTCTTCCTCCTGCCGCCCGAGAAGACCCCGGCGCGCTTCAGATCCCTCTTCACCTCCTCGAGCTCCGCGTTGTACCTGGCGATGCGCGCCTCTATCTGATCCATCTCCATCCTCAGCCCGTTGACGCGCTCGGCCATCCTGCCCCTCACGGCCTGGAACGACCCGGCGTACTGGGGCAGCGAGCTCTTCTCGTCCCGCGGCTTGGATATAGCCGTGGTGAGGTACCGTATCAGGGACGAGAGGTCCTCGTCCACTATCCTCCGGAACTCGGCCGCGCGCCCGGCGTCCTGCGTCGATATCCTCCTGGAGAGGTCCTCCAGGAGGTACCTGGTGAAGTAGAATTTCTGGAAGACCCGGACGAGCATTATCGAGTAGTCCATGAACGACGCTATCTGTTCCAGGAGCTCCACCTGTCTGGCCGTGAACCTAGCGCGTCTGATGGCGGCCTTGGCGTCCTCCACCATCCCGCCGAATGCCCCGATGTCGAATTCCGGGGACGCCAGCTTGTCCCTGAGGTGCTCGAGGGACCCCACGATCCTGGAGAGCGTGAGCGCCTCGGAGGAATCCTCCGGGAACCTCATGCTCTTCAGCAGCGGGGCGTAGCGGTCTATGAAGTCGTCCGACAGGTAGCCGGTCAGCATCCTCATGACCTGCGAGACCTCCACCTCGTGCCTGGAGTTCGTCCTCACGATCTCCTCCGCCTTCCTGCCGGCGTCCTCGGGGCTCTCGCCGATCGACGCGAGGTGGTGCGCCAGCGCCTCGAGGCCCGCTCCCCGCAGATAATCCAGGTAGGCCTCCGCGGACCTGAGGAGCGACGACTTCTCCCTGATCATGTCACCGAGCAGCTGGAGCTCGTCCATGTAGATCCTGGACGCCCTTATGTAGTCCTCTATCGGATATCTCACCTTGAGGAACCCGAGCACGTTCATGTACCTGTCACTCAGGTTCCTGTTGGCCCCTATGTCCGCGAGCATGTCGGCCATGTCGAACGACGCCATCATCTTGATCACGCCCAGCATCTCCTCGTCTATCTGTGATTTGGCGGAGTTCAGGGTGCCATCCCTCGTCTCCGTCACGGCCACCTGGAGGGGCAGGAAGAACATCGCCGTGAACGGGTTGTCCTGCTCCCTCGTCAGGTCGAAGATGCTCTTGTATTCCTCCAGCATCATGTACGCCGAGGGCCCCTTCGCCAAGCTGTCGTCGGCGTTCGAGGGCAGCACAACGAGCCCCATTATCGGGATGCCGCCCCCGACCTTCTTCCTCACGTGCAGCGCCATGTCGTATGCTATGCCGCTCCCGGTGCCGCCGCCCGCCCCGAACATCATCATGATGATCGGCTGCACGCCCGATGTGGAGACCCTGTTCAGGAACTCCTCCAGGATGTTGCTCAGCTGCGTGAAGTGATAGTAATTGAGCGCGTACACGGCCTTCGCCAGGCCCCTCATCCTGCCGACGCCGCCCGCCAGGTTGGGTATCCTCATCTTGCTGTCTATCCAGAGGCGGTAGTTGGCGATATCCCGGCCCTCGCTGGTCTTCAGATACTTCGGGTAGTTCTGCAGGAAGTCGAAAAGCACGTCCGGCGAGTTGAACTTTATCGTGGCGGCCCTGAGGAACAGCTTGTCGCGCGGTACGCCGCGCTCCGACAGGCGCGCCGTAACCGCGTCGTACGTCTGCTTCAGCCTGTTCACGTCGCCGTCCGCGACGTCGACGGCCAGCATGTTGAGCCTGAGCTCCTGCCTGTTCAGGTAGAACGCCAGGAAGTCGTCGTTGGAGAGCATCTCGGTCAGGACATTGCACCCGGTTCCGCCGAGCCCTATGAAGTTCATCTGGGCGAAGATCTCGCGCCCGGCCATCGCCCTTACTCCCCCCTCACTCCTCCCGGCTCCTGAGTTCCCTCAGCAGATCCTCTATCTTCTGGGCGAGCGCGCGGTCGCACTTGCCGGCGGATGCCGAGATCCCGCTCAACTCCACGAGGGCCTTCCTGATGGCGTCCGCCCGGTCCTCGGACTCACCCCTGGACCTTAGGTAGAGGGCGAAGCCCGCGGCGGCGAGGGCGAAGCCCGCGGCGGCGGCCCCGAAGGCGGCGTATGTCAGCGTCGGGCTCGGGGGTGGGGGATAGCTGGCGCCGAGCGCGGACCCCAGCAGGGAGTTGGCCTGCGCGTACAGGCCATCGGACGCCAGCTGGGAGGCGCTCGCGTTGATGGCCCCCACGACGCTCGCGTAGTTCTGGGGTATCCTGGCGGCGGCGAGCTGGGCGCTCAGGTTCATGTACTGCAGCACCGAGGGGGTGACTATCGTGTATGTCAGGTCGCCCTCGTCCACGCCGCCCCACGTCACGTCCACGATGGACGCCGCGAGGGGCTTCGTGACCGTGACCGTCGAGCCGCCGTAGCTGAGCGTCGAGCTGACGGCGGAGTCCGGCACGTAGAAGACCGTGTTGAGCACCAGCTGGCCCGGGACTGCGTTGAAGGTTATCTCGCGCGAGTACAGCTGGGACGTGGTCTGGCCCGTTATCCCCGGATAATTGTTGTCGAGCCTGAAGAAAGGCGTGTAGGAGTTGATCGGCTGGGCGTACGGCGGCAGCAGCACTGAGAACTGCTGCTGCGCGCCCGAGGGTATCTGCGGCACGGTGATCGTCAGCGTGAGATTGTACACCGTGTCGGTCACCAGGTACTTCTGCTCGTACGGCTGAGGGCCCGTGAACGTGTAGCCGGTGAGCCAAGAGCCGGTGGACTCCGCGCCGGCAGCGCGGGGCGCAAGCGCGGCGAACGACACGAGGATTATTGCCAGAAACCCGATCAACATCAGCTGTTTCGATATTTTATACAACCTCATCTACCGGATCGGTAGCTGTATATGCCAAGGTCTATAAATACATTTTCAACCCGTCCGGGGCTTCGCGCGGATGGGGGATGCCCCCGATGGCGCGCCCATTCCCTCCCGACGCCTCGATCCACCGCGATGAGCGCGAAAACCGGGTTCGCCTGCCCCCACGCGGAGAGGGCGGCCATGCGCGGAGAGGGCGCGCCTTCCCTCGACTGGGCAGTTGGCGCTCAATTCACCTCGAAGACATCGGGATGTTGCCGGTCGATCTCACCATCAAGCGAAAAGCGCCCCGGAGTGTTTGAAAATGTTTTTAAAGATGTGAGTAAATATTTTCATCGGATGTCGTCTCAGGATAGGTCGGAGGGATCAGCCGGAGGAACCCAGGCGGGCCTCGCGCTGCTCTCCAGGGCGAGGGAGCTCCAGCAGTCCTCGAGGGCGACGGATTACCGGATGCCCGTGATCCTGCCTTTCGTGCCCGCCATCCTAGTGTTCATAGGAGCGATCTCGGTCATCGCATCCACGGGCCAGGGGCTCGCCGGCCCCATGGCCTCCCTCGGGATCGCGATTTACGTGCTGGCCCTCGTCATCCACATCTACGTGGCCTACAAGTGGATCTCGAGGAGGAACTCCCACTTCGAGAGGGTCTCGCTCCTCGCCGGCGTCCTCACGGATCTCTCCTCGACCCTGAAGCTGCAGGGCGCCGAGATGATCAGGATGAGGTACGACGAGCTGCAGCAGGCGCGCGCGAAGAGGTCGGTTGGGTTGAACGTCGCCGCGTTCATTATAATTCCATTCTACGCACTCTACGTCTTCCACTTCCTGAACAAGGACTTCGCGAGGCACTCCGAGAAGGAGGCGCTCTTCCTCGGCCAGCTCATCTCGTCACTGAGATCCGCGGATCCCCACTTCGCGAGGCGGATTGAGGAATTCGAGCGCGTGGACGACAGGAGCACGCTCCTATACGTGATCCTGTACCTGATCACGCTCGGACTGTTCGGGATATACTGGGTGTACGTGCTCACCAGGGACCCGAACGCGCACTTCGAATCCCACGAGGTGCTGGAGAGGGACGTGATAGCTTCCTTCGAGAGGCTGCTGGGCGCCGCGTGAAGGGCCCACCCGGATCATCCGCTGATACGCGGCGACGTCCTATTTCGGTATACTCATGGAATCCGGGAGGCCATTCGCTGTTCGGGTGTCCCTATCACGGGCTTCCCGTACAGTTCGACCGGGATCTCCGTCAAATGCTTCCACCGCCCGGCAGGCCGGCCGCCGCGCTCCCCAACCGCAGATACGCCGGCTCCGGCTCCACGGGCATCGGGCCCTGGGCGGGGAGGGTCAGCGGCCGACCTCCTTCGGCTTCGTCGTGAACCGCTCCAGCTCGCCCCTCGATAGGAGGTTGTGGAACGGAACGGGACCCAGAGGTGAGATCAACAGCCCCTGGCCGACCCGCGCGCCCTCGTGTAGATGTGCACGAGCGCCAGCGCGAACAGCGCGATCCTCAGCGCCGCGTCGAGCCCGAGGCCGCCGGGCTCCAGGGGCTATCGGATCCTGTCCAGCTACATGTAGGTCCCCCTGCCCTCCGCGCAGGTCTTCCCGGGCCGTCCAGCGGGTCCAGCTCGACGAAGGCCGGCGTCCTACCCCACTTGGTCACCCCGGCGCGGACCGGGCCTGACGACGCGGGCCTCAGGTAGGAGATGAAGAGGTCCACCGTGACCTCGTTGCGCCCCAGCTCGCGCGTTAGGGCGGCGCATCCCCCGGCCGCAGCGCCGCTACGGCGCCCCTGTTCATCGTCCCGCCGAACCCGGTCAGCTCGCCCCTGAGCTCCACCTCGGCCTCGCAGAACCCCGGGCCGGGCGACTCCACCCTCACACGCCCAGGAACGGATCGGCCTCCACGGGCGCCCCCCTGACATACTCTCCTCGCTAAAGCGACGGAGGCTCTACTTTTGCTTACCGTTACTCCCTCATTCCTCGCGGTCGGGGAGCGTTTCGCAGGGCCTCCATTCTTGAGTTTCGAGGTCGTTCCCGCCCTGAACGTTGCCCCTCCGGGGG
>Ga0080006_1121530_pt1 | contig 10832 bp, 9 predicted proteins | sample RS3BMetagenome_FD_69209 | JGI IMG/M metagenome (GOLD analysis project Ga0080006, IMG submission 69209) | Ferric oxide microbial mat and aquatic microbial communities from Rainbow Spring, Yellowstone National Park, USA - RS3B (SPADES... ... | reverse complement strand
AGCCAGCACCGCGGCGGGCGCAGGCGCGCCCTCGCCCGAGAGCAACGGCCCCGCCCTCGTGGCCGCCCCCCAGCGTGCCGTACCGCCGGCGGACCCCCCCCTGAAACGCGACCTCGTCCGCCGTTCCATAAAACCGATTGACTTCGCAGTTCAGCTCGTTGTCGATCTGCCACGCAACGACGGCGGGATGGTCGCCATAGCGCTTGGCCAAAGACTCCACCAACCGTTCGGACAGCCAACGATAGGCCGGGGAGTTGTAAGAATAATGCCGGCGTTCTCCCGGAGCGTACGGAACGCGGTCCTGGCGTCGGTTTAGCACGTCCGGATACAACCGTGTCACCCACGGCGGCGGCGACGCCGCCCCCGCCCACCGGCCCCGAGATCGACCCGGTCACCGGGGCGGCGCGGTGGCCGGACCCTGCGGGCGCCGTCGGGGCGCCGGCCCCCGGGTCCGAGCCGCTCTCACCGCTGCCTGTCGAGGGGGAGCAGAAGAAGCCGGACAACCGCCGTACCCTGATCCTGCTCGTCGTGTTGATTGTCGTGGTGGTCGGGGCCGGCATCTTCTTCCTCGTCCACCGGAGCTCCACCACGACCGCTCCGCCGGCCACCTCGGTCACCCCACCCACCTCCGCGGTGGCGGCGGACCATGCTCTGGCGGTGAGCATCAACCTGCGCCTGGCCGACCTCCCACCCGGGTGGACGGTGGCGCGTCCCACCCCGACGTCCACCCCGACGTCGCCTTCCGGCCGAACAGCCCAGACCCAGGCGGTGGCAGCCTTCGCCGGTTGCCTCGGGATGCCGGTGTCGACGATCTCGCAGCTCTTCGGTGATACCCCGCAGGCCGACGTCGTCGCCTCGGCCAGCTCGCCGGTGTTCCAGAGCCCGACGGACCCGAACATCCAGATGCAGTCGAGCACCAACGTGGTGCGGACCCCTGCCGATGCCGTCGCCGACGCCGCGCCGTTCACCAAGCCGAACTTCGTGCCGTGCTTCCAGGCGTTCGAGACGGCCGCCGCCGCCGCCACGTCCGCCCCGGGCACGACCGCCCAGGTGACCGCGGTGCCACTGACGCCACCGACCGGTGGACAGGCGTTCGGCTACCTGACGACCCTCACCATCCCTGGCCAGGGGACGGCGGTCGTGGGGAGCGCCTTCATCATCGGGGGACGGATCGAGGCGACGCTCCAGCCGTCGACCAACGGGCCGGCCGTGCCCTCCGCCGCCTTCAGCTCCGCCTACGACGCCATGATCAACCGGATCTCGGCCGCCTCGAACTGACAGGGGCGGGTTCGGGGACGAGCGTCTCCCCGACCCGGACGACCCGGACGACCCGGGCTCAGGGGGCGAGCCGGAGCGTCCCGGTCGGGTCCGTCTCCGGGACGAGGGAGGCGATGACGGCCAACGCCCGGTAGGCGGCCTCAGCGGGCCCGATCTCGTCCGGCCGGAGGAGGTTGGCCATGATCCGCAGGATCCACGACATCAGCGACTCCGAGTGCATGCCCGTGCCGACGCACAGCTTCATCAGCTCGGGCCGGCTGATGATCCGGACGAACGCCCGTGCCACCCGGTAGTAGAGCCCGTAGGCCTCCTCGAGGCGCTCCTCGTAGCGGGCCAACGCCGTCTCGGCGTCGTCGCCCCGGTCGCCCGCGGCGCGCAGCGCCTCGCCAAGGGAGGCGGCAGCCAGCCGCCCCGTCTCGTAGCCGTACGCGATGCCCTCCCCGTTGAAGGGGTTGATCGAGCCGGCCGCGTCGCCGACCACCAGGGTGGTGGCGCCGATGCGAGGCCCCACCGAGAGGCCCATGGGGAGCTTCCCCCCGGTGGGCGGGCCGAGGCAGGTGGCCGGGGACAGCTCCCACTCGGCCGGCGCCCAGGCGACGAAGTGCTCCATCAGGGTCGAGGTGTTGATCCCCTTCCAACGCCGGTCGGTGGAGAGTAGGCCGACCCCCACGTTCACCCGACCGTCCCCCAGGGGGAAGATCCACCCGTAGCCGGGCACCACGTTCCCCTCCCCGTCGCGGATGTCGAGGTGGGATTCGATGAACGTGCGGTCGTGCCCGGGCGACGCGTAGTAGCCGCGCAGGGCCATTCCCATCGGCCGGGTCCGGTCCCGGGCGGTCCCGAGGGCACGGCCGAACCTCGAGTTGGCGCCGTCGGCCACGACGACATAGCGGGCCCGCACCTCCCGGGTGGCACCCCCGCCTTTCTCCCGGACGACGGCGCCCACGCAGGCGGGCAGGCCGGCGGACGACCCCGACCCCGGGGGCGCGGGGGACACGATCGGCTCGACGGCCTCGGTGCCCTGCCACACGGTGGCGCCCGCCTTGGCGGCCCGTTCGTTGACGATGGCGTCGAGGTCGTGACGGGTGATCACGTACCCATAGGAAGGGAAGCTCGGGTGCTCCGGCCAGGGGAGGTCGAGGACCCGACCGTAGGCATGCGTCCGGAGGCCCCCGTAGCGGTGGGCGCCGACGAGCGACCCCTCGACGCCCATGTCCGCCAGTTGCCGGACCGACCGGGGGGTGAGGCCGTCTCCGCAGGTCTTCTCGCGGGGGAAGACCTTCTTCTCCACCACGGCGACGTCCCAGCCGGCGTCGGCCAGCCAGTAGGCGCACGACGAGCCCGCGGGTCCCCCTCCCACCACCAGTACGTCGTGGAGGTGGTCGCCGCTCCGGAGGTCGTCGGACGGGGCGGATGCGCTCGGGCGGGGGGTGCTCACGCTCCCCGATGGTACGCGCCGCGGCGGCGTCCCGGGGCGCCCGGGCGCGGTGGCCGCCGGGGGGCCGGCCCGATGCGGCTCGATGTGCCCCGGGGTGTGTCTGCGTGGTAGAACGACCCCTGGTGGACGCCTATCTCCCAATCCTCGTGCTGATCGTCCTCGGGTTCCTCTTCGCCGCGCTCTCGTTCGTCGGTTCGGCCATGCTGGCCCCGAAGAAGCGGCCGACAGCGGCGAAGATCGCCCCGTACGAGTGCGGCATCGTCCCCACCATCGAGCCCCCGACGCGGTTCCCGGTGCGCTTCTACCTGGTGGCGATGATCTTCATCATCTTCGACATCGAGATCGTCTTCCTCTACCCGTGGGCAGTGATCTTCCACCAGCTCAATTCGTTCGGGCTCATCGAGATCCTGGTGTTCGCCGGCGTGGTCTTCGTCTCCTTCCTGTACCTCGTGAGCAACGGGGCCCTGACCTGGGGCCCGGCCAAGCGGTTGGAGCGGGCCATGCCCTCGCGGACGTCCGAGTCGACCATTGCCCGTATCGCCGCCGGTCCGGGGGGCACCGGCGGATCCCGTCCACCGACGGGGCCGAGGGGCGCCCCGATGGGCGATCCCGTCCCCCCGATCCCCGGCGATCCGGTCTCCCCGACCGGACCGGTCCGGGCCGCGTAGAGCGGAGACCCCCGCATGGGCCTCGAGGACCTCGAGCACAACTTCCTGACCGGCCGTCTCGAAGACCTGGTGAAGTGGGCACGGACCTACTCGATGTGGCCGGCCACCTTCGGGTTGGCCTGCTGCGCCATCGAGATGATGTCGGTGGGCGCCGCCGACTTCGACCTGGCGCGCTTCGGCATGGAGGTCTTCCGGGCGTCCCCCAGGCAGGCGGACCTGATGATCGTGGCGGGCCGGGTCTCCCAGAAGATGGCCCCGGTGCTCCGGCAGGTCTACGACCAGATGATGGAGCCCAAGTGGGTGCTGTCGATGGGGGTGTGCGCCAGCACCGGCGGCATGTTCAACAACTACGCCATCGTCCAGGGCGTCGACCAGATCGTCCCGGTGGACGTCTACGCCCCCGGGTGCCCGCCGACCCCCGAGACCCTGATGCACGCGATCCTCACCCTCCACGAGAAGGTCCGGACCGCCGACATCACCGAACGCCGCCAGGGCGGGCGCCCGGGGCAGGCCGAGATCCGTGGCGGCCACATCCGCTCGAACGAGCAGGGGGCCGACACCGAGGACGCCCGCACCGCGTCGGAGGAGGAGACCTCGGGGTGGACCCCCGAGCGCCCGGACGCCGTCCATCTCGGCACTCCCCGGCGCAATCCGGTGATCGCCCGTAGCGTGGGCGAGCCGCTGTGACCACCGCCGTCCAACCGACCCCCGCCCCGGCGGGGGGGAGCGACTCCGGGGGCGCCAGCTCGCGGGCGCCGGGTCGCCCCGTCCAGGAGGTGGTGCACCCGACCCGCGCCCAGTACCTCGCCGAGGTCGGGCGGTTCCGGTCGAACGGGTTCGAGATGTGCGCCGACCTGTGCGCGGTGGACTACCTGACCCACCCGGACCGGCGCCTCCCCGACGGCGTCCCCCACGAGCGGTTCGAGGTGGTGGTCAACCTGCTGTCGCTGAGCGCGGCGCGCCGGGTGCGGCTCCGGGTCCAGGTCCCCGAGTCGGACCCGGTGGTGCCGTCGCTGTTCGACCTCTACCCGGGGGTCGAGGCCATGGAGCGGGAGGCCTTCGACCTGTTCGGCATCGTCTTCGACGGGCACCCGGACCTCACCCGCATCCTGATGCCCGAGGACTGGGAGGGCCATCCGCTCCGGAAGGACTACGGCGTCGGGCGGGTACCGGTGCAGTTCAAGGGCGCCCCGGGGCCCAGGTGAGCGATCCGATGGAGCCCACCCCCGAGGAGGGGACCGCTGCCGGGACGGACGCCGTGGACGCCGCGACCGGGACGCCACCTCCGCGGCCGGACCGGAGCGGCGAGGTCCGCGCCGACTCCGATCTCGCCCCGCCGCTCAGCGGCGAGACCTACTTCGCTCCCGGGCCGGACGGGGAGCCCGCCGGGCTGGTGGCCGAGACGTCGGAGGGGAGCCAGGAGCTGACCCGGCGCGGCACGACCGGGGCCGGTGAACTCCGTCGTGAGGTGGGGGCGGTGCTCCGCCTCCCCGAAGGTGTGGTGGTGGACCCGTCCAACATCGACGTCGAGCAGTCGGACGACAACACCATGATCATCAACATGGGTCCGCAGCACCCGTCGACCCACGGCGTGCTCCGGCTGATGTTCGAGCTGGACGGCGAGACGGTCCTGCGCACCAAGCCGGTGATCGGCTACCTCCACACGGGGATGGAGAAGACCGCCGAGGAGCTCACCTACGTCCAGGGTTCGACCAACGTCACGCGGATGGACTACCTGTCGCCCCTCCACAACGAGCTGGTCCTGTCCCTGGCGGTGGAGGCGCTCCTCGGGGTCGAGATGCCGCCCCGCTCCGACTGGATCCGGATGCTGCTCACCGAGCTCAACCGGGTGTCGTCCCACCTGATGTGGATGGCGACCAACGGGATGGACCTGGGCTCCACCTCCATGATGATCTACGGCTTCCGTGAGCGGGAGATGATCCTGGCCTTCTTCGAGAAGACGACCGGATTGCGCATGAACCACAACTTCATCCGTCCCGGAGGGACGGCGGCCGACCTGCCCGACGGATGGGAGGACGACGTCACGGTCATCTGCGACACCGTGCTTCCCCGCACCGACGAGTACGACGAGCTGCTCACCGGCCAACCCGTCTTCCGTCAGCGCACCGAGTCGATCGGGACGATCTCGGCGGAGGAGGCCCTGGCTCTCAGCCTCACCGGCCCCATTCTGCGGTCCACCGGGGTGCCCTGGGACCTCCGCCGGTCGATGCCCTACCTCCGCTACGACGAGGTCGACTTCGACGTCATCGTCGGCACCTACGGGGACAACTTCGACCGGTACTCGGTCCGGCTCAACGAGATCCGCGAGTCCATCCGGATCATCCGCCAGATCGTCGAGAAGATGCCGGCGGGCGACTATCGGGTGCAGGACAAGAAGGTGACGCCTCCGCCCCGGGCCCGGATCGACGAGTCGATGGAGGCGCTGATCCACCACTTCAAGGTGTTCACCGAGGGCTTCAAGGTCCCCGAGGGGGAGGTCTACGTGGCGATCGAGTCACCCCGCGGCGAGCTGGGCTGCTACCTGGTGGCCGACGGCTCCTCCAAGGCCTACCGGATGCACATCCGGGGGCCGAGCTTCGTCAACCTGCAGGGGCTCCCCCTCATGATGCGCGGAGGCCTGGTGGCGGACGCCGTCGCCGTCTGTTCGTCGGTGGACCCGGTGATGGGGGAGGTGGACCGGTGAGCGGGTCGCCTTCGCCTTCGCCGTCCCCGGTACCTGCACCGCGCCCTGCCGGCCCTCCGTCGGCACCCTCCCATCTCTCGGCGGAGACCCTCGAGCGGGCCCGCGAGCTGATCGCGCTCTATCCCGAGGCCCGGTCCGCCCTCATTCCCCTGTGCCATCTCGCCCAGGAGCAGGACGGCTGGCTCCGCCCCGAGGCGATGGCCGACATCGCCGCCCTGGTCGGGGTGACGCCGGCCGAGGTGTACGGCACCGCCAGCTTCTACGACATGCTGCACACTGAGCCGGTGGGGACCCACCTGGTGTCGGTGTGCACCAACATCGCCTGCCTGCTCGGGGGGGCGGCCGAGCTGCTCGAGCACGCGGAGGCCTCGCTCGGGGTGAACGTCGGCGGGACGACCGTCGACGGCGCCATCACGCTCGAGGAGGCCGAGTGCCTGGCCGACTGCGACCGCGCCCCCTGCGTGCAGGTCAACCACCGGTATGTGGGTTCCCAGACCCCCGAGTCGTTCGACCGGCTGGTCGCCGACCTGCGCGCCGGGGCGCGCGCCGACGAGATCCCGAGGCACGGCACGCTGGTCCGGGTGCGCCGCTCGGTCGGTCTCCGGGCCGGCCGCGACCGGGTGGCCGCCGAGCGGGCCGCCATGGCCGCCGCCCAGGCGGCCCGGGCCGAGGAGGCCGCCGCGGCCGCGGCCGGGCGCAAGGAGGGCTCCGCCTGATGGCCGTGACCGACGCCCCTAAGATCGTCACCAGCCGCATCGGGTTCGACGACTCCCACACGCTGGAGCGCTTCCTGGCCACCGGAGGGTACGAAGGCCTACGCAAGGCGCTGACCATGACGCCCGAGGCGGTGGCCCACGAGGTGGACGCCGCGAGCCTGCTCGGCCGCGGCGGCGCCGGGTTCCCCGCCGGCCGCAAGTGGTCCATGCTGCGCAAGAACCCGGTCAGCTACCTGGTGGTGAACGGGGACGAGAGCGAGCCTGCCACCTTCAAGGACCATCTGCTGGTCGAACGCGACCCGCACCAGCTGGTCGAAGGCGTCCTCATCGCCGCCTACGCGCTCCAGGTCTCCCAGGTGTTCGTCTTCCTGCGCGGCGAGTTCGCGCTCGGGCTCGAGCGGGTCCAGGCCGCGCTCAACGACGCCTATGCCCACGGTGCCGTGGGGGAGGACATCTTCGGGTCGGGGTTCTCGGTGGATGTCGTGCTCCACCCGGGTGCCGGGGCCTACATCTGCGGTGAGGAGACCGCCCTGCTCGAGTCGCTCGAGGGCAAGCGCGGCTTCCCGCGCATCAAGCCCCCGTTCTTCCCGGCGGCGATCGGCCTCTACGGCGAGCCCACGGTGGTCAACAACGTCGAGACCATGTCCAACCTGCCGTGGATCATCCGGCACGGCGGCGCCGCCTTCGCCGCCCTGGGGGAGGGCCGGTCCACCGGGACCCGCCTGTTCGCCCTGGCCGGCCACGTGCGCAACCCCGGCGTCTTCGAGATCGAGATGGTCAAGACGACGTTCGCCGACCTCATCCACGCCCCGGTGCTCGGCGGGGGCATCCCGCACGGCCGGGAGCTGAAGGCGTTCATCCCCGGAGGGGTCTCCGCCCCCTGGTTCGGACCGGACCAGATCGACCTCCCCCTGGGCCAGGACGAGGTCGCCGGGGCGGGGTCGATGCTCGGTTCGGGCTCGGTGGTCGTCATGGACGACCACACCTGCGCGGTCCGGGCGGCGTGGCGGATCACCAAGTTCTTCTCCCGGGAGTCCTGCGGCCAGTGCACCCCGTGCCGGGAGGGATCCGGCTGGCTCGAGCGGATCATGGAGCGCATCGAGACGGGGAGTGGGCGCGAGGAGGACCTCGACCTCCTCCTCGACGTCTGCGACAACATCGCCCCCGGATTGACGTGGCCGCCCCAGCAGACCACCATCTGCGTGCTCGGCCCGTCGATCCCGTCGTCGATCGGTTCGGCCATCCAGATGTTCCGTGACGAGTTCCTCGTCCATATCAAGGAAGGGGGCTGTCCCTATGACTGACCGGGACGCCGCCCGACCCGGGGCGGGACAGGATGCCGCGGAGGCGACGGTGACGTTCACCCTCGACGGTCGTGAGGTCACCGCCCGCAAGGGCGAGATGCTCATCGCGGCGGCGGAGCGCGCCGGGACGTTCATCCCCCGCTTCTGCTACCACCCCCGGATGGCGTCGGTGGGGGTGTGCCGGATGTGCCTGGTGGAGGTGAGCGGCCCCCGGGGTGCCACCCTCCAGCCGAGCTGCTTCATCGAGGCGACCGAAGGCGCGGTGGTCGACACCCTGTCGGACAAGGTCAAGAAGGCCCAGGACGGCGTCCTCGAGTTCCTGCTGGTCAACCACCCCCTGGACTGCCCCGTGTGCGACAAGGGTGGGGAGTGCCCCCTCCAGGACCAGACGCTCGCGTACGGGCCGGGCGAGTCCCGGTTCGTCGAGGAGAAGCGCCACTTCGAGAAGCCGATCCCCGTCTCGGAGCTGGTGCTGCTCGACCGCGAGCGCTGCATCCAGTGCAGCCGGTGCACCCGGTTTGCGTCCGAAGTGGCGGGCGAGGCGCAGATCGACTTCATCGGGCGTGGCGAGGAGATCGAGGTCAACACCTTCCCCGACCTCCCGTTCTCCTCGTACTTCTCGGGCAACACCGTCCAGATCTGCCCGGTCGGGGCGCTCACCGCCGCCCCCTACCGGTTCGCCGCCCGGCCGTGGGACCTCGACCAGGTCGAGTCCACCTGTACCACCTGTGCGGTCGGGTGCCGGGTGGTGGTCCAGTCGTCGGCCAACCGGGTCACCCGCCTGCTCGGCATCGACTCCGACCCCGTCAACCACGGGTGGCTGTGCGACAAGGGGCGGTTCGCCTTCGAGGCCGTCAACGACGGGGACCGGGTCACCGAGCCCATGGTCCGCATCGGCGGCGAGCTGACGCCGGTCACCTGGCACGAGGCCCTGGAGCGGGTGGCCGACGGCCTGCGGTCCGCCGCTGCCGACGGTCCGGAGGGGATCGGGTTCATCGGGGGAGCCCGGTTGACCAACGAGGGCGCCTACGCCTGGACGAAGCTGGCCAAGGGGGTCCTCGGCACCGACTCGGTCGATGCCCAGCTGGGGGACGGGCTCCCGGCGGCCGCGGTCCTCGGCCTGCCCCGTGCCACCATCGACCAGGCCGCGACGGCCGGCACGGTGGTGCTGCTGGCGGGCGACCTCCGCGAGGAGCTCCCGGTGCTCTTCCTCCGGCTGCGCTCCCGCCTGGTGGACGGCGACCTCTCGCTGGTCGAGCTGTCGCCGCGGGCGACGGCGTCCACGCCCTTCGCCTCGGTCTCGCTCCGGTACCGGCCGGGCGACGCCGCCGGCCTGGCCCGCGCCCTGGTCGACGACACCGCGCCGCCCCCCGCCGGGACCGACCCGGCGGCGCTCGCCGAGGCGCGCCGCCTGACGGGCTCCGGCCCGGTCGTCGTGGTGATCGGGCGTCCCTCGTTGGCGGAGGACGGCAGGCTCGTCGCCGAGGCGGCCCGGATCCTGGCGGAGGCCGGGCCCGACTGCCGGTTCCTCCCCGCCCTCCGGCGCGGAAACGTGCTCGGCGCCCTGGACATGGGGATGGCCCCGGGGGTGCTGCCGGGCCGGGTCGATCTCGACGACGGCCGGGCCTGGTTCGCGCGGGAGTGGGACACGGTGCCCGAGCGGGCCGGACGCGACACGGTGGGCATGCTGCGCTCCGCCGCCGGACCGGCGGCGGGAGGTTCCGGGGACCCGGACCCCGACGCGCGGGTCCGGGCGTTGGTCCTGCTGGGGGCGGACCCGACCGGCGACCTGCCCGATGCCCGACTGGCCGGGGACGGGCTCGACGGCGCCGAGTTCGTGGTGCAGGTGGCGTCGTCGACGGCGGCGCTGTCCGCCCGGGCGGACGTGGTGCTCCCCGCGGCGGAGGCCCACGAGCGTCCGGGGACCACCACCAACATCGAGGGGCGGGTCACCCGGCTCGGCCAGAAGCTCGTCCCGCCCGGGCAGGCCTGGCCGGACTGGATGATCGCCGCGGAGCTGGCCTCCCACCTCGACGCCGACCTCGGCCTGGACTCGCTGCACGGGGTCTGGGACGAGGGCGAACGGCTGGGGGCGGCCCACCCCGGGGTCACCCGCCCCGGGCCCCGGCCCAACAGACGAGCGCGGCGCCGCCCGCGGTGGCGCGGCTCCAGCCGCCCGTCGGCGCAGGCCGCCCGCAGTCCCGCCAGATCGGTGACCCCGAGCTGGTGCCAGCAGGCCGACGCCAGCCGCGGCCCGACACCCGGCACCGCAAGCAGGCTCCGCACCCCCGCCGGCACCTCCCCCCGGAGCCGATCCAGGGCGGTGATACGCCCGCTGTGCAGGAACTCGACGATCTTGCGCTCCAGGTTCGGCCCTATGCCCGGAAGGCTGCGCAGCGCACCCGCGGCGGTCAACGCGGCCAGATCCCCGTGGAAGCGTGCCAAGGACGCCGCGGCGCGCCGGTAGGCCGGCGCCTTGCGTGCCTCGGTACCCTGCAGCTCCAGCAGATCCGCGAACTCGCGAAACAGCGCCGCCAGCGCCTGGAGGGCATCCGGGCCCGCGGCGCCAGCCGGCCCGTCGGCGGTGGACGGGGGCTGCAGCGACACCTGATCTCCCCCCTGCAGGGTCGGGCGGGCCCGATCCCGTGCCCGCCGCCATACCCCGCCCGCGTTTCGTCGCCCCGGCCTCCGCGCCCGTCCGGGCCGCGGAGCTCGGCGAGCGCG
>Ga0080006_1156670_pt1 | contig 10836 bp, 10 predicted proteins | sample RS3BMetagenome_FD_69209 | JGI IMG/M metagenome (GOLD analysis project Ga0080006, IMG submission 69209) | Ferric oxide microbial mat and aquatic microbial communities from Rainbow Spring, Yellowstone National Park, USA - RS3B (SPADES... ... | reverse complement strand
CGCGCCCTTGTACGGCAGGCCGATATCTACCTGCTTGACGATCCCCTAGCCGGGCTCGATTACAAGATTCGCGAAGCGCTGCTGGATGAGCTGCGGGACCTGCAGGAGCGGCTTAAGGCGCTGTTCGTCTATGCCACATCCAACCCGCTCGAAACGCTGGCTCTGGCCGACTACGTCCACGTCTTGGTCGACGGCCGCATCGTTGACACCGGAACGCCCGAGCAACTAAGCGCCGCACCGAGGGCCTTGTGGACGCGGCTTAACCTGGGCTATCCGCTCGCCAACTCGCTCGCCAGCCGTCTGACGTCCGCCGACGGCCGTTTGCTCTGCGAAAACGACCTGTTCGCCGTATACATGGAAGAGACTTGCACAGCCTCGGTCGACGCGGACCGAGTCTTCGCGACCTTCCGCCCCGAGGATGTGCACGCGGTCCCTCTCAATGAAATCGGCAAGCGCCTAATCGACTTCCAGGCCGAAGTGGGGTTCGTGGAGGACATCGGTGGTGAGCGCATCCTCCATCTCGCGACGCCTGGCGGCGAGGTGCTGGCGATCCACGGTCTGGACATCCAAGTTGCGCCGCCCAAGACCCGAAAGACTTTCCGCCTTAGGCCGAGCGACGTGCTAGTCTACGATGGCGCGGGGCGCTTTACGGGCAGAGGCGCCAGCGCGCCGCGGCGTGCGGCGCTTGACGCTTAAAAAAGCCCGGCGCTCCAACCGGGGGATAGACGCGCACCGCTTGCCACGCTATGCGTCGGCTGCAGTGAAGACGGCTCAATGCCGGAAATAAAGTCGCCGTAGCCGGCAATTAACGCAACAAACTGGTTGCTGCGGCCCGCGGCTATTGGGCGCCAACCGGGCCATTTTTCGTGCTGCCGAAAAAGTGTGAAAATTATTGGTGCACGAACGCACCCACATTTCCCATGGCCGGAGAAGGCTCAAGACGGCTTTCTCCCGAACTGTTCCGGGCGGCAGCGAAGGTGTGAACGCGAGTCTTTTGACATGGTAACAATCCGCTGTGAAAAGTTGACTAGGCGGTTCGGCAAGGTCTTGGCCGTGAACGAGGTTTCGCTCGAAATCCTGGCCCGCCAGATAACCTGTATTCTCGGCCCTTCGGGATGCGGCAAGACGACGCTGATGCGCATCTTGGCCGGACTTGACCGCCCGACCGCGGGCCGCGTCTGGTTTTCCGACCGCGACGTCACTGACCTGCCCGCGCGCCGACGGGATGTCGGAATGGTCTTCCAAAACCCCGTCGTTTATCCCAACTTGAGCGTGCTCGACAATGTACTGCTGCCGCTGAAGACACTTTGCGACAGTGACAGGGAAGCCGAAAAAAGAGCGTCAGCCGGGCTCGAAATGGTCGGACTGGGTTCACGCGCTAAGGACAAGGTTGAAACCCTCGGCGCCACCGATCATCAGAAGGTGGCAGTGGCGAGAGAGGTCGCGCGAAACACCAAAGTGCTTATCTTCGATGAGCCGCTGACCAATATCAGCCTTGATGAACGCGCGGAATTCGAACGATCGATTCGGGAGCTGGTTCGTGAGACCGGTCAGACCATCGTTTACGTGACTCACGACCAGACCGAGGCGATGACGCTCAGCGACTGCATCGTCGTAATGAACGAAGGACGAATTGCGCAACGCGGCGCTCCGCGCGAGGTTTATGCCGCGCCCGACAATGAATTCGTCGGTTGGTTCCTCGGCAATCCCGGGATGAACTTCATTGCAGTCAAGCCGATTGCGCGGCACGGGCGGACCTGGATCGAAAGCCCGTTGCTCGACGCGCCGTTGGCGCTGCCCGAAAAGATCCAGCCTCAGGCGCTCAAGATAGGCTTTAGGCCGGAGTTTGTGCGGCTGTGCGACGGGGCGCAAAACGCAGGCTTTAGCGCGCGCGTTGTGCGCAAGTCGCTGACCGTCGGCGGCCGGATGCTGCTGCTGCTTGAACGCGACGGGATCACCTTTAAGGCCAAGATCGACCGCAGAGACGGTGTGCGCGCCGGAGAGGAATTGCGAATCGAGATCCCGCGAGAAAGACTCTTATTGTTCGACGGCGGCGGCGCGAGAATCTCCGCAGCACAGCCGCTCAGCTAGCGCGGCTCATCCACAAGCGGCACGGCGATGGCGTCCGTCCGGCGTTCACCTCTGTACAACCGCGGCCAAGCGGGGGAGCAGGGAGCGGACTTCCGGACTTGGAGCCTGCTAATAAGCTTCAAGCCTCTTGCGCTTTCTAGCTCCCTGATTGCGGTCGGGTGGGATGTGGCCCGCCCCGGTTATGCTACAGTCGAGCGTGGAATAAAGTTCCGGATCAAAAGGGGCGAAAGCTCGGACCCTGGACTTTGAAGCGTCGCGTTCATGATCGCGCGCTCGAACCGCTCCACTGACCGGGATACCACCGCCGCGACGGCGCGGGTCGGCCGCATGGGTCGCTTCCGGCGCTTTAGCAGCTATCGGAGGTGGCTATGCTGGTCTCTCTGGTCCACGTTCGTGACCCACAGTTTTATGGCGTAGCGGCAGGCGACCGCGCGAAAAACGGCAATCTCCGCATAATGGGGTTCCCGCCGCACGGGATCATGTCGCTGTCCGCGGTGCTCAAGCGCGCGGGGCATGAATGCGTGATGTTCGACCAAGCCAATCCCGAAACCCCCAATCCCGCGATCATCGAGCAGGTGCGCAGACGGCGCCCGCAACTGGTAGGATTGACCTTTCTCAGCACTACCAGTTATCCCTATGCCAAGATTCTCGCCCGCCAGATCCGCGCAGTCGACGCAAAGGTCAAACTTGCCTTTGGCGGCGTATTCGCCAGCCTGAACGCGCCCTTGGTGAAAGCGCAATGCCCGCAGGTGGACTTTGTATGCCGGGGGACGGCGAGCAGCTCATCCTCGACTTGGTGGAGCAGCTCGACAATTCCGGCGCAGTGGCCGGACTCACCCATTGCCGCACCCTGATGTTCGGTATCGAGAGCGGCAGTCAAAGGGTCCTGGATCAGCTCAAGAAGGAGCAAACCCTAGAGGAGGTCGAGCGCGCGGTTAACCACGCGAAGCAGGCGGGAATCGAGATTGTACACGGGTTCTTTACGGTCGGTAACCCGCACGAAACCGTGGCCGACATGAGGGCGACCTTCGATTTCGCCGCAAGGCTCAAGATCGACACCTTCAACTTCAACCGTCTGTGCGTCTATCGTGGTACGCTCCTGTGGCAGGAATACATCCGCCGCAACCTGGTGGACGATGCGAAAGACAGGTTTAAGTATTTCAAGTGTTCCAAGATCGATCCGACGTGCCTGTCGGGCGAGGTAATCAACCGCGACCGCAGGTCGGGCTTGCGCCGATTGTTCATCCACCGGCTGCTGCATCGTCCGCTCCAGACCATCCTGCTCCTGCACCGCTTCACGCTCTTCATGCGGCTGCCCGACATGGCGTACCTGATCGTCAAGCCGTTTTTCGGCAAGCGGTGCGGAGCCACCAAAGCGGAAGCGCTTTCACGGGCCGTGGAGCATGCTGAACTCAAAGACGCGGCCGGCGCGTTGACTCAGGTTGCCGACGCCATGCTCGAACAGGCAGTGGCCGAGTCTGACGCCAAGCGGGCGTGAATTCAGGATGACTACCTTTCCGAGTTCCACCATCGCCCGCAAGGTGCGCTCGCCGGTGTCTGAACGAGTTGCACTATTTGCGTCTGATCCACGTTGGAAAAGGCCGCGACGTTGTGCTATGTTGTGTAACTTGAAACGCGGAACGATAACCGTCCGGCTCGACGACGACCTCAGGCCGATTGTCGACGAAATGTGCCGGCGTTCGGGACGGACCCGCAGCGAGGTGATGCGCGAAGCGCCAAGACGCTTCCCGGCCCGGTTTCCATTCGAGTAATTGCGCCGCCACGTCATGCCGTTCGCGAAACCGGCGGCCACCTGACCGATGAGGACGTGCTCAACGCGCTGTCGTGAGAGGCTTTCTTGATGCCAACGTGCTCGCAAGTGCGTTCGGCGCGTGGAGGCCGTGCACCGATGTGCGGGGGCCTATTCCGCCGGAACACGAACCCGTAAGTAGCGAGGTGTGATCGGAGATTTGCCCGCAGTATTGAGGAAGAAGTCCGGCGTGGCGACAAAGGGAGTCAGGAGATGGAGAGTAGCGGGGCAGTTTGAATTCCGAACCTACCTGTTCAAACTGACGCGCTAACCAAGTCGTCGGTCAGTTGACTCAACCGTTGAACTACGGTTTTCGAGGTGAAAATGGACTACAGCGAATATAGAGGCTTGCGTTTCGACCGTCCCGACGACGGTATCTTGATGATCACAATCAACCGTCCAGAAGTCCTCAACGCGACGGATAGCCGCACCCATTGGGAGCTCAGCCGGGTGTGGAAGGATATCGACGAAGACGATCAAACGCGCGTTGTGCTCGTGACCGGTGCCGGCAAAGCCTTCTCGGCGGGCGGCGACCTCGACATGATTGCGCAGACCAAAGGCAACGCGGCAAACGTCGCAGCCTCAGGGCGCGAGGCCGGCGACTTGGTTTACAATATGCTCAACCTCGATAAGCCCATCGTTTCAGCGATCAACGGCGTAGCCGTGGGCGCCGGTTTGACCGTTGCCTTGATGGCGGACATCAGTATCGCCTCGGACCGTATGCGCATCACCGACGGCCATCTACGCTTAGGAGTGGCAGCCGGCGACCACGCGGTGATTATATGGCCGCTTTTGTGCGGAATGGCCAAAGCGAAATACTACTTATTAACGGCTGAGTTTATCGATGGGCGGGAGGCCGAGCGGATAGGGCTGGTGAGCCTTTGCGTGCCGCATGAGGAGTTGATGGAGCGCGCGCTCGACGTGTGCCGCCGGCTCGCGCGTGGACCACAGCCGGCGCTGCGATGGACCAAGCGGGCGCTCAACAACTGGCTGCGCGTGGCGGGTCCGGCTTTCGACGCCTCGCTGGCCTTCGAAATGCTAGGGTTTTTCGGCGACGACCTGGACGAAGGTATCAAGGCCTTGCGCGAAAAGCGCGAACCGCGGTTTCCTAGCGCTTCAAGCCGCAAACCACAATGACTAGCTATAGATTGTCAAACAACAACTCGCCGTGCTGCCATAGACTAGTCCCGCCTTTTCTGGGAGCTTGCTTTGTGATACGCACTGTTAGCTGCTGGCGATCGCGTGCCAGCGCTGCTCTAAGTTACCTGCGCTACTTAGACCCGCTCGGAGCAGAAAGCTTTGTCGAACAGACGAGGTTGTTCTGAGGCTGAGTCGGCAGATGATTTGGGGTTCTTTTCGGTGTTGATACCGCACAGGAGGTGCACAAGGTGAAAAAGAGGGTGCATTCGATACTTGCCTCGATCGTCGCACCAGTTGTCTTACCCGGCATGATCTGCCTTACGCCGGTAAAGAGCCTGGCCGCAGGCAAGGTGGACTGCGACAAGGTGATGGAGGAGTTGAACTCTGGGAAAAAGCCGCGCCAGGTCGCAAGTGATCTGCACATCTCCCGCTCCTCGGTCTACCGTTGCCGTAAGCGGGCTCGCAAAGCGGCGAAGAAAGCCGGTGAGACAGCGCCTGCAGGCGCTGCTGCCGCCCCTGCCGCATCTCCGTCTCCGTAGCGGAATTGGTCCGAGCTCGGCGCGACATGCCTTGGACACGTCACGACCGTGGCTAAGGGCTGTCGCGCCGAACGTTTTATGAGTCGCGCCGATGAGTTGCGCGCAACCCCGCGCAAGCTTTATAGCGCGGTCGCTGCCGCCGGGTGTAATCGCTTCCCGGAAAGGGCAAGAAACGCGCATGGGCTTGGAACCCTCAAGCTTCGCTAAAAGAGGTTTTTTGCAACTCACGTGCGGTTTTGCGCTTGTGGGAAAAAGGCCGAGCTGCCGATACGCGCTGGCGAGGCTGCGTGACGATGTCATGCGTGCCTGGCCAGCGCTCACGATCAGCGACTTGCGAAGGGGGGCAGAGCCGATGGGCGGAGTCGAACCGCCAACCTACTGATTTCGAATAAGCCTGAGGCCGTGAACACGCCGAACGACCATACGCCAACCTCAACAGAATCAAGGAAAAGCGGCAGCTAGGTCTTTAGGGTAGTCCAAGGATTTTCATCCGGTTACGGCACCACATAGGCACCAAGCAGCCGTGCGTCGGCGGCTTCGCACCGCCTGCGGCGATACGTGTAAAGCGCGGCGCCTTCAAATGTAGAACCTAAAGGGCAACGGTGGAGCGGCCATTCCTCTCGGCGAGGCTGTCAGGATTTCGCCGACACGGTTCGCAAATTTAAGAGTCACGGGCAGTCCGCTTGAATAGTCGCAGGCATTGTAGTTGATCTTCGTCAGGGCGAGAATATCGCGCATTACCGTCGCCAGATCGCCATTGCCGCGGTGAATCTCGATATGGATGGGCTTCGGAATTTCGAAGCCGGGGTACGTGCGTAGGCGCGGTATGTAGCCCGTAGTCCAAAGAAATCCTTCTCTTTGTGAAATCGTTACCGCGGTGCCCCTGAGGACGGGTACGGACGCATTGGGTCGAAAGAGCCGCAGGTCCTGAGATGGTCGAATACGTACCGCGACGAGCCTCGTGTCCTTGGGCACGACAGATTGAAATCCTGCCCATTCATCGTCGGAAAATCTTTGTCGGCCGTGGATAAACAGCTCACCCGGAGGAAACCCGCGGTCTCCTTTGTACGCGTTGACCACCTGACTGACCAGGTCGGCAGCGGCGTCGCGGTCAAGATGAAATTCGTGTTTCTGTTCTGAATACCAAGGCCCCAGAGCGCCTCGAAAGACGACGCCATTCCCGGAATTTAGGAACATCTGAGCGGCACAACAGGCATCGCCGCGCTGCGCCGGAGAGGTATCTTCTTTGAAGACCAAACCGACATAGCAGACTCTGGGTCGAACGTTGGCTAGCTGCCACGGTTGACCTCTCGCTTTGAAGTACAGGGTGGTGGCGAAGTTCCAAGCGACTTTTGCTGGCTCCTGTAGCGAGCGCCGCGGATTGCCGAAGTTATCGAGATCGAGCGTGGGGTCGAGCGTCGTTTCGCGCACAACCTGGACGACAACCTCTTTGTGCAAGAGTTGCGCTTTCAGTTGATGATGGAAATTTCTCGCGAACAAGTAAGTTTTCGCCTCTTCCTCCAGCTCAGGGAACAGCGCTCCGCCTTGGAGAAATTCGGCTGCGGTCTTTTCCGACATCAAGGTGGCCTTTGTAGCGTCCTTGGGCCCGATAACCTCGGGTCGTCCATACCTGTGAACAATTTCCGGAACGACGACGCACCATACGTCGGGGCGCGTCTCTTCAGTGCGCAAGTGTTCCAGGATTTTGTCTTCGTATAGCTTGACGGTTTTCCTGACCGCCTCGGTGCGGTTCGAAATGCCGACGACATTCTTGATAGCGGTATCGCCAAGTACGATTGACGCAACGGGCTCGGTTTCGAGTCTTGCCTCGAAGCACGCTTGGAACCCCGGCCACCCCGCCGTGTGAAAGACACGCGGGTTTTCAGTGGGAATCCTGCCGGTCAGCTTCTTCAGCCAGGTCTTCAGAAGCCTGATCCCCGTCTGCGTTCCGATTACGCCGACATTGACGACCTCCGGACTGCCCTTTATCTTCACCGGCCCGTAAAGGAAGAGACCGTCTTGGGGGTGCTCAAGGCACTGACCTTTACCGAACTCTAATAGTGGTTCCTCGATGTATTGAGCGGTGATCATCGAGCTCATTCGTCTTCTTCGTTCTCGTCCAGATCGTCGTCGTAATCGTCCATGGCAGCGCTTTGGGTGATGTTGCCTTCCTCATCTTCTTCGGATGGAGGTGGCGGATCTGTGGCCTCATAGGAAACTGGGACATCCACGAGCATGGGAGTACGTGCGACTTGAAAGCTCTCGTTTCCAGCAGTCAATGTGATCTGTTGGTTTCCGTCTGCGAGAAAACTCATTGCAGCCAGAAGTCGGTCCCTCCAGACGTCGTTCCACCAAGAGCGCGTCAATCGCCGGCGCCGTCTGTGGGTTCTGTCACCAGGAAGGGGTGTACGGCCATCCTTGGTTAGGACTAAGTTCGCGTGTACGCGATAGACGAGTTCCGGCCAGAGGCGCGGTTTCACAATAAGGCAAGTATGCCAACGGAGTGCCTTAAACTTCCCACTTAGAGCCATCCGGTGCGGTCTTCCGTCGGCGCCCTCGAATACGACTTTGCCGCCCGGCACTAGACCATCGGGGAAAAACCATCCAAGGTCTCTGTTTGCGAACTCCACCGATAACAGTCCCTTGGTCTGTGCGAGTTTCGAAAAGTGTTGTCGCAGTAGATCAATGGCATGATTGGTGGCTCCCGAGCGTTCGGCTAACGGTCCGGTATCCTCGCCGGAGATGAAATCCATGAACGGAATGTCGTAAGCCGTGGACCAGGTCAAGGGAAAGGGCCCGGCTTCGGAAAACGCAGTTGGGTCGGCAAAGCTGCCAACCAGGCGTCCGAGCGGAGTATACGGAGAACGGCAGGTGCTGAGCCAAGCAGACAACTGGGCTTGTGAGCCTTCAAAACGATAGTACCGAACGCTCTTTGGCGGTTCAGAGACGGGAAACCAATTGGTGAGACAAGACTCGCTTTGATGAACTACAAGTCGGCGACCGTCCTCCCGAGCTTCAACAATGGCGTTGAGGATGGAAGCATCGGGCGACGGAGATCGCGGTACAGCGGCCTCCGAAAGAGCCGTGAATAGATCGTCGAGGCAGTTGAACCAGTGGGGATAGGCGTCAAGGATATTTCCCCGTACAAATTCCGGTGGCGCGTCGGAGAACCGCACGTCATCCGCGCGAATAGGAAGCATAAATTTGGGATCCGAGAGGCGCTGAGCAACGATACTGCCGATCGCCAATTCCCTTTTTACACCTGGTTTGGCCGAGTTTTTAGTGAAGACTACAATCTGCTTTATGGCATCGTTTCGAAGAATTCGGTCAATTTCGTCCCAGAAATCGTCGCCGCCGCGGAGTCGCTGTTTGTCGACCCAGACCCGATACCCGGCAGTGGCGAGCTTGGAAGACAGCCAAAGCGCGAAGTCATTATCTTCGGGAGCAGCGTGGGTGATGAAGACGGCAGTTCTCATGGCTCCGTTCTAGCTATTGGCTCACTTCAACGACGCCTCGGATGATCCTGCAGGAGCAGCGTGCGGCGCCACGGTGCGCGGACAAACACCGTGCGTCACCTCGCGCGGGCGGGGTGATCGGTAACCGCCAGCCAGCAGATGAGACGGCCTTCGGCCTTCTCGAAAGGTCGCAGCGACACTGCCGGCTAGAATGGTTAAAGCCCACGGTGACTCAGGGAACCCGTCGGGTATTCTGCAACCCTACCGTCGAGAGAAGATCTGTTAGGTCGAATCGGCGAATATGCCGGAGCGAAACGCCATCTACCACATCAGTGAACAATTGTCGCTTTTGCGCCAAAATCTCCGCGACTCGCTCCTCGACAGTGTCGGAACAGAGATAGGAGTATACATGCACTGGTTTCGCCTGCCCTATGCGGTGGGTGCGGTCCTCAGCCTGGGTTTCGACTGCCGGGTTCCACCAGCGGTCAAAGTGGAACACGTAGGATGCAGCAGTAAGATTCAAGCCAATCCCGCCGACGCGAAGTGACAGCAGCAGCAATTTGCGCTCATGTTCCCGCTCGAACTGCCGGATCACTTCGGCACGGGTTTCAACAGGGAGATCACCCGAGAGCACCAGCGGATGGAACTCCTCTAGTTCTCGAGCAAGTCGCTTGACTCCGAACGGCTCTGCAGCGAATTGTGAAAAGACAAGAGCGCGCTCTCCGCTGGTGACGACCCGCCTCAGGCGCTCGTGCAAGTCGATTAGTTTGGCTGAGGCCCCTGTCTCCGGACAAAAATTGCATATCTGCTTTAACCGCAGAATAAGCTCCAGCACATGATTGATTCGGAGATCGGCGCCGAGACTTGCGAGTCGGATGATGCCCTCCCGTTCGGCGCGATCATAAGCTAGGCGCTGTCGCGGCTCTAGATCGACGAGCACCTGAACCGGGAGCTTGGGGGGTAGATCGTGGAGTACTTCGGCACGCCGACGCCGCAACTGGACCTCGCCTAATACGCGACGTAGCCCCCTGGCGAAAGTGCCTGGACGGAAGCGACCTGGAGCAACAAAGTCAAGAATTGAAATCAGGTCGCCCAGACTATTCTCAAGGGGCGTCCCGCTCAGCGCCCATGCGTACCGGCGCGGGAGCCGCTTAACTGCCCGAGAAATGTCCGCGTCCGGATTTTTGATTCGTTGCGCCTCGTCGATTATCACTACGTCCCAGTCACGGTTGCGGTGACCGCGATCGCCAAGATCGGTCCGTACAGTCTCGTAGCTGGCTATGTAGACCTGCGCCTTTCCGCGCCATATTGCGTCCCTCGCACTGGAGGTTCCAAGCACAGTGAGCAGCCGGAGCTCGGGCGCCCAAAGTCGAAATTCGCGCCGCCATTGCAAGACTAGGCCGGCCGGGGCCACCACCAGCACCACTCGGGCCGCACCAGCGGCGAACAGGCACCGTAGCGCGGCAATGGCCTGGATCGTCTTGCCAAGTCCCATTTCGTCGGCAAGCAACAACGACGGCTTACTGATCAGGGCGCGCACGCCGCTCGCCTGGTATGGAAAGAGAGGGTGCGGCCAGGTCAGTCCGAATTCGCCGGCGCCGGCACTGCTGACAGTCTGTGTGGGGGCTGTCATTCGTCGTCCGGATCTTCGCCGCTCGGCTCGGCCACTAGTTCCATGTCCTTGTTCTCCTCGTAGTCAGGAGCGACATCCAACGTTTCAATCTCAGGTCGGCTATTGTACAACCGCTCGAGATCCCAGGTCGTAATCCACGACTTGATACACTGTCGCATAGACTTCGCT
>Ga0080006_1161260_pt1 | contig 10838 bp, 11 predicted proteins | sample RS3BMetagenome_FD_69209 | JGI IMG/M metagenome (GOLD analysis project Ga0080006, IMG submission 69209) | Ferric oxide microbial mat and aquatic microbial communities from Rainbow Spring, Yellowstone National Park, USA - RS3B (SPADES... ... | reverse complement strand
TCCTCATGGATGAAGCCGTACTCTCGCAGGTCCCTGACGATGGCATCGAGCCCGCCGGCCCTCCTGTCATGCGTCGCGGCAATCTCGCCTTGCGCTGTGCGCGTCATAGGCCCGTCTCCCACCCTTGTTGCGCGCCCTTTGCCCGGCCCATGGCCCGCCTCGGCTGCGCCTTCTTCATATCGACGGCCTTCACTGCACTTAGGATAGCATCCATGGCTGCATGCGTCAAAGCGTCGTAGCGGCCCGCAGCCGATCATCAGGCTCTCGGGCGTCGGTGTGGCGGGGGAGAGGACTCAAGAATACGCGGACCTCGCCGCTTGGCGCGGTGGTTACCGCTCAAGCCGGGATGGGAGACCACGGAGGCGGGCTGCACCGACGCCGAGGCGCCAAGACTCACTCCGTACCCCCGGGCCAAGACGATCGCCCGGCGGGCCGCCCGCGCCTTCAAGGACCCACGCCGCTGGCGGCATGGAACTGGTCGGGCCAATCCGACGTTCACTGTCGGGCCGGGGCGTGCGAACAGGTGAGGCCGTGTGGTGGCGACGATGCGAGCGACGCACGGCGCCGGGCGGTACCATGGGCCGTAGGGGGCGGCACATGACGAGGGGCCATCGAGTGTGGCTGGTGCTGGCGATCGTCGCGACGGTATCCCTCTTGTACGTAGCGGGTGAGGCGGCCCTGTTCGCCGCGGGCATGTACCCCGCGTGGTGGGGCAACGCGAACACCGTAGACTTCGTCCTCAATTGGCTTTGGGTGGTCGCGATCGCCTTGTGGTGCATCTGGGGTTGGGGATTCGTGAGGCGTGACGACGACTGAGCGCATGGGTGGCAGCGACCGATACTGTGGCGGCGGTCAAGGAGTGCGGGCAATGGCTGATTCGCCTTCTGGATTCGAATCGACTAAGGATCGTTCGTCTGCGGTCTACCACACGACGGCACGTCTCCTCGAGAGCGCGAAGACGCTTGGCGCGCAGCCGTCTGACGCGGACGCCGTATTGCATCTTCTGCGGGTGATGGTCGACGCCGACACCCTCTTGCAGTTCGCCCAGCCGGATCTTGCTAGCGCCGAGTTCTTCGGGCTCCCGAGGGAGGCGACCGAGGGCTCGGACGCGCCTCGACTCACCTTCCGGCACGTGGACCGGCCCGGTTGGGACTTTCGAGCGTGGTTCGCGGACAAGGCGACCGAGGTCAAGCGGTCGGCGAAGACCCTGTGCGAACTGCGGCTTGCGGGGCTGAATGCGGACGGGGCGGACCGGGCGCGGCAGGAGGAGCACTATGACTTCAGCCTGCGCAGCCTCGAGGCGCACGCCCGTGCGATCTTCGACATGCTGACGGACGGCGACCTCCGGATCATCGAGACCGATGCCGAGGAGGCTTCGCTCCCGTAGGGGTGCCATGACGCGCGAGCCGGGCCCGCGCGCATGCCGCTCGGTATACGGAACACGAATGAACCAGGCGTGCTGCGAGGAGATGACGGTGTGGGCGCACCGTTGTCGGATGAGCCTCGGGGTATCCGGGACGTTCACTTTGGCCGGCGCCGGTCGGTTGCCGTAGAGCTGGGCGACGGGGCCGGGAGGGCGCCATCGTCCCGTCGCGAGTGAAGACCGGCCCAGCTACTTGCGCCGTGGTCGTACCACCACCAGCCCGATGCGGGGTCGTTTGCGCTGTGTCGTGGGAATCTGCCGTCAGCGAGTCCGGCCGTGAGGGGGGGATGCAACGTGCGGGGTGCGGTGCGCGCGATCGTGGGACTTGTGTCGCTGGCGAGTGCCGCGTTACCGATTGCGCTAGGAAGTGCCGTGCCGGTGGCCGCTCGTTCGAGCCGGGCCCTCATCGCGACCTCGGTATGCGTAACCGCCGCGTATCACGGTGCGGTCGCGAAGACGACGGGGGGCCAGGCTGGGGCGAAGGTGTATGTGCCCATTTTGCGGCCCACCCACGTGCCCTCCGGATGGCGGCAGGCCCAGATCGAGGTGCTCGAACCGCCCCGGGGGTATTGGGACCTGGCCGTCGAGTACCGTCATCGCGGGCTACCGGCGATCGACCTCGTGGAGGGACCGGGCGCGGGTCTTGGCTCGTCTCCCATGTTCCGGGAGGTCACGATCGACGCCATGAGGGCGTGGATCAGCACGAGGGCCTGGGCCTGCACGCCGGACGTGACCCTCTTGGGTCCGGCGGGCGCATCGTACACACTCACCGGCGGCCCAAACGTGGCCACCTTGGAGCGGATCGCCGCCAGTCTCAGGCGGGTTCATGGATCCACGCGCGGCGGATAGCGGTGTCGGGTACACGATGCGCGACGCCCACAGCGTGGTGCCGTGGGCGTCGTCCACGTCCGATCGACCGGGACAAGCGGAGGCACCGCCGTGGAGGCTGCGGCCGCATTCGCACCCTCCCGGGGTGAGGCGGCAGCCACTCGTGAGGTTGCCCGCAGACGCCCACAGCGCTTCGGCGTGAGGCCATGGTCGAACAGGCGGCGCGGGAGTGGGTCGAGCGCGAACTTGTCGGGAGGGGCTGGCAGGTGGACAGCTCGGGCAGGGCGGGCAGGTCCGTCGACCTCGTGGCGTGGACGCAGACCCGGACGTGGTACGTGAGGGTGGCGACGTACGAGGGCGACGAGCCCGAGAGGCCCTCCGGCCACGAGCTCGGATGGCTCTACGGTGCGGCAAGGCGCAAGGACGCGACGGCTGTCGTGGCGTTCGTGCGGGTGGTCGAGCCGAATTGGTCCGTGAGCTTCTGGTCGGGGCACGCGAGGCGAGAGATGAACGCTTGAGCCGGCGACCGCGCGCAGTGTGGCATGCCGGTGAGGCGATCTGCCCGCAGTGGCGCTAAGACGGTTGAGAGGTGGTGACGAGGGAACGGTCGAGGCGGCAACGTGGTCTGCTGTAGGCGGAGGTGACCGCCGTGGGGCCGGGGTGTGGTATCGGAGTTCTTGATGGGGGTTAGGGGGTGGGCTCCGACGGCCACGGTACTGGAGCGCCAAATCCAACACGCATACTTCCAACTTGAGCAACAGCTGGTCTCGTACTCGGGTTTGGATGCTAAGGTCACCACCGTGCTGAGTGCGAATGCGGTGCTGGTTGGATTGCTCTTCGCTGCGAAGCCGACCCTTATGCAGTTAGGATGGATCGCTCGCGGTGCACTCGGCTCGGTGGCGCTGAGCGTGCTCACTGGCTTGGTGTCGTTGTGGATCCGACGCGCGTTCGCTGGTCCGTTTCCCGCCGCGTTCTATCGGAAGTACAAGTCGGTTGCTCCTGTGACAGCAGACGCGCACCTTCTGAGCGATCTTGCCGACGCCCTGGACACCAATGATCGTACGTTGTCGTGGAAGGCGCTTGCGCGGTCCGTTAGTACAAGTGCCTTGGTGGTTGCGGCGTTATGCACTTTGGTGATTCGACTGTTGCCGGCGTATACTGTGAAGTAGGAGGCGAGACTGTGGCTCAATCGAGGCGTGGCGCATCGAGACTGGGTCTGCGTAAGCCGCTTCGGGCGCGGATTGGACTGCGCCGCGTGGAGTTGCCGGACCTACCGAAGCCCGACCCACAGTCTATGCAACTTACCCTTCGTAAAGGATTCGGCGGTAGGTCGGACCGCTTCGATCCGAGCGGCACCACAGAGTGACGGGCGACGCGGGCGACCCCGTTCGCTAGGTGACGACGACACACTGCCATCGAGCCCGGCCAACTGGCCGGGCTCGCGGCACTTTATGCGACTGCATCCGGTGAAGCGGGGGTGAGCCGACAGTGGCTTGGACGGTGGCTGGGGGGCTTGTGGTGCTGGCGGCTGGCGCCGGCCTGAGCGCCCTTCCGGCCTCGGCGCACACGAGGACCGCAGCCCTGGACTGAGCCTAGCCCGGGTTGGCCCAGCACTGCATGGCCCGCGGCGTTCGCACGATTCGGCCCGTTGACCTTCCGGTTGACCGAACCCTGGCGATTGGTGGCAGGACCGCGGCCGAGGAGGGCGAACAGGATGCCGCATCGGGTGCCATACTGCAGAACCCACCTCCTCTACCGTGCGCCCGCCGCAACTGCAGCGAGGTGATGGGTGGGGTGGGTCAGCCGTTCGAGGCCATGTTGCCTGATCTTGCGGCGGCCATGGGTAGCGTTCGCTTCGTGTTCGAGCAGACGAAGAAGAAGGAACGCCTGCGACCGCGCGAGATGGCGCTCTTCGCGGCCGATATGGCGTCCGTCGCGCGCGAGCTGGGGGTGCCGGCGCTACTGACGACGCGGGACTTCGAGGGCGCCTGCCTTGCGCTGCGCGGGCTCCTCATGGAGTTTCACCAGACAACCGACGCGCGGGCGTCCAAGGCCACCCATGCCGAGCGGTGCCACTGGAACGGCCACAGCTTCCACGACCTAGTCCGGGTTCCGAGCAACCTGTCGAGGGACCGAGAGGCGTACGAGGCGTGCGACCACCTCGACTGGATGGGCGAGCGCCTCTACATGCGCCAACACGACCTGCGCAACATCTGGCCCGAGCGTAACGTCGTAACGTCGGGCTTCGAGACGAACCGGTCTAGACACTAGGCGCGGGCGGCCGCGCGGGGTGCCGCAGCCGTGCTTGCCTACATCGCACGGCGCCGGTCTAGACCGCAAGGGGGAGGGGAGGGGACGGGACCGGGTCCGATGGGCGGTCGTCCGGCGTGCCAGCCAGCACGCCGGCCATGGGGCCACAGACGTCGCTCAGACCATGGCGGAGCGTCGGCGCGAGCGTGCGCGCACCAAGCGGGTCGGGCAGGCGTGCGGTCGAAGGCGAGGGTGCAAGGGCGTTCACGACCGGCATTCGGGACTTCCGGTACCAGGTCTCGGGGACGCGTAGCACGAAGGACAGGCACATGCTTTGGGCGACGCCGGGCCTCGCGGCGCGAGCGGGACGGCGCGCGTCGTCCCGGGACGCGCTTTGAAGGAGGCAGGTCCGTGCGCATCCTCGTCGTTGGCGGTACCAGGTTCCTCGGTCGGCACTTCGCGACCCAGGCGGTTGCGGCCGGCCATGACGTGACGGTGTTCCACCGCGGACAGACCGGGCCGGGCAGCGTCGCCGGCGCAACCGAAATCCTTGGCGACCGGGATGGAGGGCTGGCGGCACTGGAGCAGGGGACCTACGACGCCGTCGTCGACACGTGCGGCTATGTGCCGCGCGTCGTGCGTCAATCGGCGCAGATCCTTGGCCCGCGCGTCGGTCGCTACCTGTTCGTGTCCACGATCTCCGTGTACGCCGACGCCTCCGATGCGGGAAGAAACGAGGACGCGTCTACGATCGTTCTCGAAGATCCGACCACCGAGGCCATCCTTGAACACTACGGCGGGCTCAAGGCGCTGTGTGAAAGAGCCGTGCTCGATGCGGTCGGCGTGGACCGCACCTGCATCGTGCGGCCAGGGCTGATCGTGGGACCCCTCGATACAACCGATCGCTTCACGTACTGGCCGATGCGCATCAGCCGCCCCGGGCCTGTTCTCGTGCCTGCCCGATCCGACCAGTTGGTCCAGTGGATCGACGCGCGCGACTTGGCCGCCTGGATGCTGCGCCTAGTCGAGACATGCACGACGGGCACGTTCAACGCGACGGGTCCTGCCGCGCCCTGCACCTTCGGCGAGTTCCTCACCACCACCATGGACGCGCTGGGTAGCCACCCCCGACTGGTTCAGGCCGACGAGGCATTCCTCCTCGAGCATGAAGTGCGGCCCTGGGTCGACCTGCCCTTGTGGATCGCCTCGACGATGGGGATGGACGACATTGTCCGGGCGGACCTGGCCCAGGCGGCCGGCCTCACGTTTCGGCCGCTTGCCGAAACGGTGCGCGACACCGCCGTGTGGGCGGCGACGGCGGGCCGCTGGCACGCGCGGACGACGGGCATCCGGACGGCGCGAGAGCGCAAGGTGATCGCCGCGTACCGGGCCTCCAGGCGCGCGTGACATGGCACCCAACACCGGACACGATAGCGCTTCCCGGCGGGGTTCGCGCTTGGCCGACGATCATCGGTGTCGTCGACCCTGACAGCAGCCCCGGCCCGGATCGGCCGCCGCGCCGCGCGACAGGTCCCCGGTTGGGTCGATGGCCGATCCTGGTGCAGGCCGTACCGCAGCCTCGGCCCAGCCCGACCAGGTGTCGATCGGTCCGTTGCGCATGGGCGCCACGGCGATCGCGTCTACCCCGTCGATGAAGCGGTTCGCCCCGGGCTGATGGCGACCAGCGCATACCACGGCCTCATGTCGATGTTTCGCTAGGCCGGCTCTCGCGAGGTCGCGCGACCGGACTCGGCGCCGCCGGCCATGCGCCTCGCCCTTCATCGCGGCGCCTCCGGCGACGGGGGTGCGCAAGGGGCAACGGCGCCACTGTGAGCGGCACTGCCGGCGGTCGGTCGGCACACCGAACGGCGCGGGCCGCAAGTGGTGCTTTGGCGGCACGGCCGCATCGCGCGCTCGCTGGGCGAGGTGTCCCGTCACGTCAGGCTGGGGGCGCCCTTAACCGCGACCGATGCTGACGTTGAGGGGCGGCCGCCCCGCGCCGGGTGCGCAGGCCCGACCACGGGGCGGCGAGTCGCGCCCAAGCAGCACGCAACGCCATGCGCAGCACGTCGCCGGTTGAAGAGGAGACTCCCACGATATGGGAGAACCCACCCGGCCAACGGAACCTCTAAGGGGGTGCGGGAGTGGCGGTGCGGTTTCTCCACGGTGCGGACTGGCAGATCGGAATGCCCGCGCAGTTCATGTCCGAGGAGGCCGCCTTCCGCTACACGCAGGCTCGGCTCGACGCCATTCGGCGCCTCGGTCAGGTAGCGCGTGAGCGGGGCTGCGAGTTCGTCGTCGTGGCGGGCGACGTGTTCGATGCGAACCTTCTCGGCCGCAGGACCGTCCTTCGCGCGGTCGAGGCGATGGCCGCCGCGCCCGTGCCGGTCTACCTGCTCCCAGGCAACCACGACCCTCTTGACCCGAGTACGATCTACGACGACGCCGACATCACGACCCAGCTCCCTCCCCACGTGCGCGTCCTGCGCGACAGCGCCCCCGTCATCGTGCGGCCAGGGCTCGAGGTCGTCGGGGCGCCGTGGCGTACGAAGCGTCCCATGGAGGATCTCGTCTCGGCGGCCCTTCGCGACCTTCCGGCGGACGGCACGGTGCGTGTTGTGGTCGGCCACGGCGCCGTCGACGGGGTCATGGGGGTCGTGCGCGACGAGCCCTCCACGATCCGCCTGCGGACCGTGGAAGAGGCGATCGCCGAGGGGCGGGTCCACTACGTCGCCCTCGGGGACCGGCACTCGACCACCCAGGTGGGCCGCACCCGCCGGATCTGGTACAGCGGCACGCCGGAGCAGACCCGGTTCGATGAGACCGACCCGGGAAACGTCCTCGTCGTGGAGATCGACGACGGCATCCGGGTCGACCCCGTCCGGGTCGGCCGCTGGCGGTTTGCGGAACTGACCCATGCCCTGAACGGCACGGACGATGTGGACGCGCTCGCACGACAGCTCCAGGACATGGCCGACAAGACCACGACCCTTGTGCGCCTTGTCCTCACCGGAACCGTCTCGCTCGGCGCACACGCGCGGCTGACGGAGGTGCTGGAAGCTCAGGAGGCGGTATTCGCGGGACTCGAGGTGGACGGTGACTCGGACCTCGCGGTGCAGCCCGACGCGTTCGACTTCGGCACGCTGAAACTCGCGGGGTTCGCGCGTTCGGCTCTCGATGAGCTCACGGGAACGGCGGCGGGCACGGACGCGCAGGCACAGGCCGCCAGGGACGCGCTCGGCCTCCTCTACCGCCTCGCCGGGGGCGCGCGCGCATGAGGCTTGTGCGGTTGCGACTGCGAAACTTCATGGGCGTGCGAGAGCGCGAGGTGACGTTCGCGTCAACGGGCGTCACGGTCGTCGAGGGTCCGAACGAGAGCGGCAAGACGACGCTCCTCGCCGCCTTCGACCTCCTCCTCGAGGCCATGGACTCAAGCACCTCCGCCAAGGTGCGCGACGCCCAGTCGAAGAACTCGGGCGCGGGCCCGTGGGCAGAGGCGGAGTTTCTGACCGGCGGGCGTCGGGTCGTGTACGCGAAGCGCTGGCTATCGAACCGCGAGACGAGGGCCACGATCACCGAGACGGACGGCAGGATGCTGCAGCTCTCGGGCCGAGAGGCGCATGAGCGCGTGGAGCGCCTTGTCGAGGAGACGTCCGACATGGCCCTGTGGCGCGCCCTTCGCCTCGCGCAGGACGATCCCACAGCCGCACCGGACCTTAGCCGGAGCGTCGACCTGCGCACAGCGCTTGACCGTGCGGCTGGTGGCCAGCTGGGCGGCCAGGGGGAACAGACGCTACTCGATCGAGTCTCGAGCGAGCGACGGCAGTACCTCACCGACCACGGGAAGGCCACCGGAGCGTACCGGGAGGCCCAGGAGGCTGCTGCGCGGTCGAGGGCCGCGTTGGAGCTGGCGAACGCGGCCGCGACAGAGGCGAGCGGCGTTGTCACCCGCGTGGAACGGGCGCGGGCCCGGGTGGTCGACCTCGTGCGCGAGCTCGAGGAAGCGCGGCAAGAGGCGGCCAGGGCAGCCCAGGACGCGCGGGCCGTGGGGGAGGCGCAGGCCACCCTTCGCGAGCGCACGCGGGCGGAGGAGGCCCGCGCGGCGCAGGCGGAGCTTTGCGAGAACGCCCGGAACGCGCGAGCGGAGCTGGTGCGCCAGGAGACGACCGCGCGCACGCGCCACGAGGATCTGGTTCGGGCAGATGCGTCGGCCAGGGACAGCCTCAGGACGCTGACCGAGAGCCTGGTCGCCGCGCGGGAGGCCTACTACGCGGCAAAGGCTCTCCTCGCGGAGAGGGAGGGGGACGTGCGCACGGCGGAAGGGGCCGTGCGCCACGCGCGCCTTCGCGCTGCCGTGGGAACCCTCGAGGCCCGGATCCGGGACGCGGGCGGGATCGAGGCAGAGATCGCGGACGTCGACCGCAAGATCGCCGCGAACCTCGTGGACGACGCTGCCCTCGAGCGGCTGACGGATCTCGATGGCGCGCGCGCGAAGGCTGACGCCAAGCTCGAGGCCGGCGCCGCGAGGCTTCACGTGACGGCCGAGCGCGAGGTCACGCTTCTGGGCGACGGCCGGACCGTGATCGTGCCCGCGGGCGAGAGCGCCGGGTACACCGTGAGCGAGCGGCTCGACCTCGAGGTCGAGGGCGTGCTGAGGCTCACGCTCGAGGGCGGAGGTGGCGGCGCCAAGCTGGGCCGGGCAGCTGACGAGGCGAGGCGCGCCCTCACGGCCGAGCTGGAGGCCCACGGCGTGGGCTCTGTCGCCGAGGCGCGCCAGCGCCACGCCGACCGGAGCGGACTCGAGTCCCGGCGCAAGGAACTCGCAAAGGCGCTCGAGCGTGCCCTTGCGGGGGATACCCCGGACATCCTCCGGGCGCGCCTCGAGGAGATCACGAAGCAGGTGGGGTCCTTCGAGGCGGCACCGGACGAGGGCGGCGCGCCTGAGGATGAGGGTGTGCTGGAGGCCGCCCTCGAAACGGCACGTCGAAACGCCGAAGAAGCCCGCCTGGAGGCCGAGTCGCGTCGCGGCGAGCTCGAGGGGCTTGAACGCCAGGATGGCGTTCTCAAGGAGCGTGCGTCTGTTGCCGAGATCCAGGCGAGGGACGCTGCGGACGACGCGTCGCGCCTGGAGCGAGAACTCGCCGCCGCCCGCGCCGAGACAAGCGACGAGGCGCTCGACGCGAGCGCCCGCGAGGCGTCCGAGAGGCTTCGCGACGCCCGCGGCGAGCGAGAGCGGGCGCAAGAGGCGCTCGATGCCCTCGACCCGGAGACCGTGGAGCAGATCCTGAAGAGTGCCACAGGTCGCTACGCGCGCCTGGAAGCGGAGCGGGACGAGGTGAGCGGGCGGCTCCACAGCGACGAGGGCTTCCTGCGTGCCCTCGGCGGTGGCGGTGAAGGGGTGTCGGAGCGCCTTGCCGCCGCCGAGGCCGCGGCCGAACGGAGCGGACGCACTCTGGCGAGCATCCGGGCACGGGCAGACGCCGCCGACCTTCTCCTGCGCACGCTCCAAAAGCATCGCGACGAGGCCCTTAGGGCCTACCGCGAGCCCTATCGCGAGGAGGTTGAGCGCCTCGGACGCCTCGTCTTCGGCCGCGACTTCGCGGTGGCGGTCGACAACGACCTGAGGGTTGACCAGCGCCAGCTTGGCGGCATCGCCCTCGCGGTGGACCAGCTCTCGACCGGCGCGAAGGAACAGCTCGCCGTGGTGGCGCGCCTTGCCTGCGCACGCCTTGTCTCCGACGAGGGCGCGCCGGTGATCCTGGACGACGCCTTCAGCTACTCGGACCCTGAGCGTCTGGCGGGCGTGTGCCTGGCACTCGACCGCGTCGGAGAGGACCGGCAGGTCGTGCTCCTCACCTGCACGCCCGACCGCTACCGGACCCTCGGTAGCGCCACCGTGATCCGGCTCGAGCGGCAGACGGCCGAGCCGTCTTTTCCGGTGCCGGTGGTCGCGAGCGTGCCGGCGGCCGCGAGCGTGGCGGTGGACGCCGGGGACGGGGCGTACGGCGCCGCCACTGGGGCGGGGGACCCCGAGGAGAAGGTCCTCCTCGTCCTGAGGCGGGGCGGGGAGGCGCTGGGCAAGCAGGACATTCTCTCGGTCGCGCAGGTGAGCGAGGCCGAGTGGGGGCGCACGATCCGCGCCCTTCTCGACAGCGGGCGGGTGGAGCAGATCGGCGCCAAGCGCGGGGCACGGTATCGCGCCAAGCCCGAGTCCGCCTAGGAAACTGGTGAAAAAGCCAGAGGAAGGGGCACGGGAACCATGATTTGAGGGACCCGATGTCGAACTACTCGCCAACGGGAGTAGGGGGCGAGCGGGTGCTTGGGAGGCGAACGGGGC
>Ga0080006_1156657_pt1 | contig 10838 bp, 7 predicted proteins | sample RS3BMetagenome_FD_69209 | JGI IMG/M metagenome (GOLD analysis project Ga0080006, IMG submission 69209) | Ferric oxide microbial mat and aquatic microbial communities from Rainbow Spring, Yellowstone National Park, USA - RS3B (SPADES... ... | reverse complement strand
CCCATGGCCGGGCTATCAGCTACGCAGTTGAGGTCAGTTTACGGTGCTACAAGTTTGCTCAACGACGGCTACAATGGCTCCGGTTACACCATCGGCATCCTTGACTTTTACGGTGACCCGTACATAGCCGGACAGCTAAGGTACTTTGACAGCCAATACGGCATACCTAACCCTCCAAATTTCAGCATTGTGCCAATAGGTGCATATAACCCAAACCTTGGAATTGAGGAGGGGTGGGCCGATGAAATATCCCTTGATGTTGAGGTTTCGCATTGCATGGCTCCCGGGGCAAACATTACTCTCTATGCTGCAAACGGCGCACTACCAATTGCTCCAATAATTGCAAAGATAGTGCAGATGCATAAAGTGAACACGCTCTCTCAGAGCTTCAGCATCCCCGAATCCTACATGCCACTTCTTGGTGCCTCGGGCCTAATGGCAAACGTGATAATGGCCGACCAGTACTATGCGCTTGGTTCCCTTGAGGGTATAACCTTCATAGCATCAACAGGTGATGCCGGTGGCTCAGGCTACAGCTCAGGTCCTGAGGGAACAGTTGGGTATCCAAGCACATCACCGTACGTAACTGCTGCTGGTGGAACAACAGTTTACATTGCCGGTAACAGCTCATACCAGACCGCTTGGTCAAACTATGGCTTTGTGCCCTTTATGGTCAGCTATGGAGGCTCTACAGGTGGCGTCAGCGTGCTTGAGCCAAGGCCATGGTACCAAGATAATTTGAGCATTCCAAAAACATACCCTCAGGGCAGGATGGTCCCTGATGTTTCACTTGATGCCAGCGCCTACCCAGGAACGTACATAGTTTTTCCAGGCAACGTAACCTCAATCACAGGGGGTACGAGTGAGGCCTCTCCCCTGCTTGCGGGGATTCTTACCCTGGTTATGCAGCGCAACGGTAAGCAACTTGGCCTGATAAACCCCTCACTTTACAGGCTTGGTTCCTCAGCTTTCACCAAAATAACGTACGGCTATAACATCCCATGGGTTGCTAACGGCAGCTACAACCTTGTAACTGGGTTGGGCTCCATAAACGCCCAGAGGCTTGCCGTAGAGCTGATGGCCCTGAACTCATCACCGTCACTTAACATCACAGTAACTGCCGTTAACGGTTCCATGATGCCACCGCCAAACGGGGAGTTCTACGCCGGCCGGCGGGTCAATGTTCTGGCAAACATAACATATGGCAAGAGGGCAATAGCAAACGGCACCTTCACTGCCCAGTTGCAGACCCTTCAGAATGCATTCAGCACGCCTATGACTTACAACCAATCCCTGGGGCTCTGGCAGGGCTCATTTACAGTTCCTCAGCAGTCTGCAGGGATAGCTTACGTTAATGTAGAGGGCCAGCATGCAGGAATCAAAGGCGAAGGCTTCACCCAGGCCTTTATGGGATATGTGGTTTACACCCCTTACCCAACCTTCTATTCTCCCTGGATATATCCAGAATCAACGCAGTTCGGCATTCCTGTAATTGTCAACATAACCGACCTTTCGGGCAATCCAGCACCGTATTCTAATTTTACGTTAGTGCCGCAATTTTACTCCATACTTAACAACTCCTACACTCAATCAACACCGATAGCCCTTACCAGTGTAATGCCTGGCACGTGGGATGCAATGCTCAACGGCACATACCCTAACGGCCCGATGACGCTTCAGTTCACTGGCGCATACGGTTACCTTGAGTTCATGAACGGCGTTGACCTACAGGCAATGTTCATCCTGCCCCAGACTGTAGTGGAACCTGGATCAGCGGGCCCCGGGCAGAGCATATTTGTTGAGGGGCTGCCCATACCGCCGTCCAACGTTCCCTACGCCACGAGCCCTTCAACTGGGCTCCCGGTGGCCGAAAACGTCATGATAGGTTCAAACATCACCGCCTACCTTGTGAGCCCAACTGGAAAGGTTGTTGGGCAAGCAGGCATACCGTTCAGCGAGACACTGGGATATTACTACGGTAACATAGTGGTTCCCGAGAATGCAACGCCTGGGCTATACACAGTGCTGCTTAAATCATACTATAACTCGTCAACCCTCGGGAAAAGCATTACAGGTTCATTCTTTGGCCAGATGTACGTTGCCCCAAGCACGATTGTGCCTAAAATCAAGGTTGTTAGCCAGGCGTTCGAGGGGCAGACTTTGAGCATAGCTGCAAACATAACTTACGCTAACGGCACCGAAGTGAAATACGGGATGTACACCGCAGCAGTTTACCCGAGCAGCCAGCAGGTTGGGTACGGAGCGTATGCTAGCTTTGGTGTCCCTCTACAATATTCATCAGGCTTATGGGTTGGCAACATAACCCTTGCATCGCCCTATTCTCCATTCCAGTACAATGTGAGCACTGGGACTGTGGTTGTCGGGAACCAGGGCTACAGCGGTCCGTATGATGTTTATGTTAGCGGGATATCAGCCAACGGTGTCCCAACGACGGCAAACATCCAGGCACAGCACAATTTCTACATAAGGCCGGAGCTTTTAATTGAAGGCAAGACCTTGTATTCACCTGATCAGACAGCTGGGCTTGCGCTGCTTAACGATGTAATAAAACCGGGCAGCGAGGAGCTTTCAAACGATATTTTCCTTGGGAATGATTCAATCGTAAACGGGTCACCTGTTATATCCAGTTCAACCATTAACGGCACCGTGTTCCTTTACAACACAAGCGCCATCCTTGACTATGTAACTGGTAAAAGCGTGATTGCAGTGGACAGCAACGTAACCCTGTACAATTCACACATATCAAGCCTAACTCTTAATTCCTCCCACATAGCAATGGCTTCATCATCGGTTGCATCAATAAGCCCGTCATTGCCTGTTATAGCATTCATAGAACCCCTGTACAATGCTTCCTATTCATCCAAGGTGCCAGTTGAGGTGAATGTAACAGGTCAGGGCATATCAACAGTGAACTTCTACGTGGACGGAAACCTTGTCAGCACATACAATCACGGCGGCACTATCCAGTTTGACATAAATGCCAGGAATTACCCCGACGGGTCGTATGTGCTCACTGCCAATGCAACGCAGCAGGACGGCCTTTCAGTCCAGAAATCCACAGGCTTTGAGACATCCTCAACGCTGAGTGCAATTAATTCAACGGTGATGACCTTCATGTACATTGTATTTGCCATGGCATTAATAGCGATAATTCTTGGAGCAATTGCGCTCATCTGGAGGAGGAAGTGATTAAAGCATATCGTTCCTGTACGTTCCACAGCGTTCCTAATTAACAGCTGCCTGCAAATATGGTGCATGAACGCTAAGGTTGTCCCCGTAATAGCGCTTGTTGCCCTGCTTTCCCTTACTGTGCCAGCTTACGCCCAACCAACAACCAACCAGTCACTTGGTATAATGATAAATTCAATGCTGAACGGCGTCAGCGCGGCACTCCAGCATGCGCCCAAGGGCACGCCAGCTTACACATATTTGAGCCTTTCACTCAGCAACCTCAAAACGGCAAGCAAGCTCTACAATGAGGGAAATTACACGGGAGCTGAGCAGTACCTTAAGATGTCAATGAATGAAAGCTATCATGGAGTTGTTTTAGCCGGCGGTCAGCCATTCACGGTTCCTCCAGGGCTCAATCAGTCCAGGGAGGTGGCCCTTCGGTACGCTTCAGACCTAATGATCATGGCAAATGGGATAAGCAACCAGACACTTAAGGAGCAGGTAATTTCAAACATAACAACTGCAATTTCCTTACTGCAAACAACCAACGCTTCACAGATTGTCCCGAACATGGCGCAGGCAAGGCAGATCCTTGGAAGCACCAACGCTCAGATTAACCAGTACGCAAAGCACGATTTTGCAAGAAGGTTTCAAAAGAACTTCTTGCCACTGCTTCAGTCAAGGGCAAGGGAGTTAAATGAGAGTGAAGCGCTTGCTTTTAACTACTCAGTCAGTATCGGTGCTATGCAGATTGGAAACGAAAGCGTAAGGCAGATATTGCATGAAATGATGGACTACAACCAGATTTTAAAGTCTGGTAAATTTGTGATACCAATGGGAACCATTGGCGATTACCACGGGCTTGTCTACATTACATTAAGGGAGCCTCTTCAGATAATCGTAATAGGAAACGAAACCTTCGTTTCAAGCCAGGGAATGATGGCTCCTCATGGCCATGGCAGGCACATGCCATTCAGAATTGCTGTTGGCATAATCAACAGCACCTACGCATATAATTACGTGCTTTCCAACGCCGGCAGCCAGATAGTCGTGTTTCCACCATCAAACGGAAACAGCCAGGTGCAGGTGGTCCTTGAGGACCTTGGAACCCTTAACTCTGCGCCTTCTAGCAGTTACTACATAACGTACAGGCAGCTTCAGTTACCAGTGAGCGTGCAGTTCAACATATCCAATTTTTAGGGCACTGCACAAGATGCGCCAGCAAATCATTAATAGCCAATATATTGGCAGACAGATAGATAGATAATTTGCTCACGCATTTCAAATGCCATGAACAGGGTTTCTTGTAGTTGCTGGACCTTTAAAGGTTCAGTGCAACGTTCTTTTTTTTATGAAAATTGCAGCAAGCGCAACAATTATTATTATTGCTAAGATTGCTGCAACTATTGCACCAATGATCAGGTAATTATATGTAGTGTTAACTACAACCGGTTGACTCACCACAGAATATCCAACAGAGTCAGTTGCCCTGACCTGCAGCGAATTAGTCCCAATCCCAAGCGCGTAGGTGTACAACGGCGATGCCGTTGTTGCCACCGGGTTTCCGTTGAGGTACCAGGTGTAATTGAAAGGGCTAACCCCGCCCTGCAATTTCACGGAAAATTCAGCGATGTTGTTGACATAAAAGATGCCGCTTGAAGAAAGTGAAGGGGTAACTACCATTTTGGGGTCACTCTCCACAGTAATGTTTGTGGTTGAAAGCACCGTGTACCCTGCTGAATCAATCACAACTGATTTGATTATGTAGCTTCCGGCAGCATCAGGATTGAATTCAAGGCTCGATGAATCTGTGGCCAACCTCTGGCCGTTAACGTACCATTGATAAGTGTAGGGAGGGGTACCGTTTGAGACTGTCAAACTAAGGCCTACAGGAAAACCTAGATCTGTTGATGAAACATTTGATGAAATCGAAATTGAAGGATCAGGGTTGACAGTAAATGTGTATGTGTTTGAATGGGCCACGCGTCCCAAAGCATCAACAGCCTCTACCTGTATATCATATGTGCCAGCAGGCATTGGCTTTATGCTTATTGTGCCAGCATATTGTGGTAGAAATGTTGTGAAGTTATAAACCGGGATGCCGTTTAAATAAATGTAATACGTGAAAGGCGCTATCCCGTTTGATTCTGAAGAAGTTAAATGAACATGAACGCTCATTCCTGCATCCACCGTTGGGACATTAATGCTGAAGGTTGCCCCAAAAATGCCTGTTGAGCGACCCAGGGGTTCAAAGTTGCCTCTTCCCACAGTTACATTGGGGATACCGTTTACAAGTTTAGTCTGAAGGTTGTCTGCTGCTTCAGCAGTATCGCTTCCAAAGCCGTAAATGGCTGGCGGTGAAATGACCGTGCCATTGGGCAGGACGTACATCATGGAAAGGGTTGAGTTCATCTGGTTAAAGTTAGTCTGCTCACTGCTTCCTTCACCGCCAAACACCAGCTCTGAATCATAAAAAGAACCACCGGGGTTGGTCTGATATCCATTAACTTCCAATGCAGCCGATACAATGGCATGTTCATATATGGTCACGTTATCGTACCATGTTACTTGAGAATTCTGGCTGTAGGCATACCCGAAACCCACATTAATGCTGTTTGGGCCTTGCGTGCATGCTATGATAAGGTAAAGGGTTAGAGGCAGGCTGTATGGCTGGGGCGAGGTTCCATATCCATAGTATGTGTCGTTGCCGGAATAACCAACCTGGCCTTTGCCGCTCACTGTCTGATTTGACAGGTAAGATGTGAACGCACTTAAATTCCATACATTATCCGCAAAGTACATTGTTTCATTATTTGTCCAGAAACTTGGCACGTTCTGCAGCCAGTATTCATAGTTTCCGCTGGTTGTGTTAACCTGAAGCACAACGTTCTGCTGCAGGCTGGCTCCGTAGGGAGAAATTCCTACTGGGGGGCTTGAATTGTAGGCCTGCATTGAATAGATCTGCGCAATTCCTATGGCTTCTCTGTAGAAAATTCTGTAAGGATGTAAGGCCCCTGAAGAGTTCATTACACCGTAATCTGCTATTCCTACGGGAGCGGGCAAAGAGCTATGGTAAGAGTAAACGTTAACCGGAACAGTTGAAAGGCTGTAACTTACGCTTACATTCTGTGAAGAAACGTCGTTGTCTATAACAAGGTAGTAGGTGCCGTTAACAAGTGGCCCTATGTTTGCAGTAATGTACGTGCCTTCACTGTGATATATTGACCGTGCAGAGCCAGTGGATTGAAAGTTAGAATACTGAGAGAAAGTCATGAAGTAAACATCAACTGTGGTATTTGAACTGACCTGGAAGGTGGCGTTCATGCCTGTGTAAAGCTGTACAGGTGTCCATTCATAAAAATTTGGGCTTAGAACAAAGGAGCCTGAGGGATCAGTGCCTTTGCCCGTAACCGGCTGGCTAGGATTACCATTGAAATAATGTGAATCAACGTTAACATGAAGGCTCAAGGGCAAAATGGCTAACATTACTAAAATTATTATGATCCAGGCATTAAATTTCAATGATTTAACAAATAAAATTTGCACTGATAAACTTATCTTAAAAATACTGCGCATTTAACGGCAATCATTAAATTATTTCAACTGGCGCAAAATTATCTACCATAATGTGATCTAGGAGACTCCACAGCCTTCATGCAGTCCTTCTGTGCCTTTCCTTAGTTGCCCTTATTTGTTCCCTTATTGCTGTACCGAGCGCGTCAATGATTGGCTGTGAGTGCTTCCTTACAACTTCAAGGTGGTCCATGGCAGCCAGTTTCAATTCGATCCTTAACGGTTCAGTGTTCTTTCGAAATTCATTTATCTGGAACTTTGTTTCATCGGAGATGGACCTAGCTATATGCACTGTCTTAAGGTAGGCGGTGGAGGCAACATACTTACCTTTAACCCCATACCTCTTCTTCTGCATAATGCCTTAGTTTAAATGGCCGCAAATAAGTTCTGAAATCAATCATATTTAACGAGTGAATCAAATTTTGTGAGCCAATTGTATGGCGCTGTTTAATAAATGTTAGAGGTTTAGGGAGTAATCTAAGCTCTAAGAAAGATACATGTATTTCCCTAATGTCCTTTACACCGATGCTTTTGGCTCTACCCTTACAGGAGAAACTTTTCACTGACATACTCACAGCCCTAAAGGAGTGGTTCCTTCAAGGCTGATAATAGGTTTGTGGCTTACAGCCTTCGTTCAGCAATTCACAAATGCCATGCCAGTTAATTTAGCTCGGTTTCCAGCAATGGCTGTATTTGTTCGCACATGCTCTCTGTTATGTTATTCTCATTAACGAAAAATAAATAAATAAATAAATGCTTCAATTCATCTCTTCCCATAAGATCAGAGCTTTCTTGCTCATGGATTTGTGTCAAGCTTCCATGTTGTTACTAAGCAGTGGGCATGGGAAGCTTTAGTGTGAGAGGATGTCACAGCCAATTTATAACCCACTTTGGCAACAAAATTGCTAACATATTTATAACAGAGAGTGTAATGTTGGCATATGGCGGCAATTTTCTCCCCAGATGAGAACGTGATCTTGAAAGCTAGGGGACACGTGGAGCAGCCCATTGAGGGGTCTGGAGAAATATATCTAACAAATAAGAGGCTGTTGCTGTTACACAGGTCCGGCATGATTAGGAAGAAGGAGACACCACTGCTTGACGTGAAAATGGATATGATTAGCTACTTTAAGGTTGAGGGAATACTCAGGAAGGTTCTAGTTCTAGGTGTGGTGTCAAATGCTGGAATTGTCATAACTTATAAGATACATGTGCCATCTCCTGAATCCTGGAGCTCTGTGCTTTTTAACCTGAAGAAGGGGAATAACACAAAACCGTCTGAACAACCAAAAGCCTGAAAATTTTGGGTCAGCTAATCACTCATATGTTGCACATTAAGGGTAACAAATAATTTATTTATGCTTTGAAATTTCAAATTTTCTCCAGATCTGCACTGATCATTCTGGACAGAAACTGCAGCCCCTTTTCATGGTTTCCAGGGGTTATGGAATAGTGGTTTCCTATTGGCCTTGTGAGCATCAGTGAAGGGTCACCGTCAATCTCCAAAGTTACCTGGGTTCTGCAGAGGTCTTTTCTCCATTCGCTTTTAACCACTCTGCCAATGCCGTACCTCATGAGCTTAAGGTTCCTGTCCATCCTGAGCAGCGTCATTTTGCTTCCTTCTTCAAACTTGCCAGCTATGCCAACTCCCATTCCGGACTCAAAGTGGTTCATGTACCTGAAATCGGAAAGTATTGAGGTTGGTGACGTGCAGTGAGCTATTGTTACATCCTTTCCCTTTACTGTGGCTATGTTGCCCATGAAGCTTGGCCTACCAGAGAGGCTGCTCAGTATCATCATTGAAACTGCAGCTGGAGCGTCGCCCTCACACCCTGCAGTGTAGCCCTCATCGTTCAGCCTTGAAAGTGCAAGGCACGCGGTGCCCTTCAAAGGATCGAGCAGGTCAAAGCACCTTATGCTGAAAGCCGTGCTTCCTGTCCTTTTGAGCTCTTGCCTTATTGCCCCTTCTATTTTAAGTGACGTCCTGAAGTCATCGTTTTCAGGGCCAATGACTTCCCTTCTGTCCATTGTACTCATGACCTCATCATCGCCAACCTGCTGGGCCTTAGCCCTTTCAATGAACTCTTTAAGGTCAACCCTTTCCACTTCAAGCCCAACCCTTTTCAGGTCTTCGTCATCAGTTTTGCTGTATATCAACCATGGGCTTGGTTGTCCAAAGTAGGTGAACTTTGTTTTCCTGAGCTTTTCATGTGCCATTGAAGCTGAAACGTAAGCGGAGACACTTTCGATGTCATCATACCTTGCAATTGGAACGTTAAGCGCGGAAGCTGCCTCAAGAGCTGCAGGAAGGCTGTTCAGTGAATCATGATAAAGTAGCATTAGTGATGAAGAAGCTCTGAGAACCGCTCTTGCAAGGTGCTCAGTGCCCCCAGTTATCATCAAAGCTATGACATTGCTGCCCTTTGCAATTTCTGAAGCTTCAATTTCATCCTTAACTGGATCAATTATTTCAATCTTCAAACCTCTTAGCGTATCGGCAACCTCCTCTGCTACCCTTGCATCTTCTGCGGGGTTAGATAAGCTGGATGCCAAAGGTATGAGTTTAACTGTCATAAAATTAATTTCTAAAACGAGTATTTAAGCAACATCCTATTGTGAGGGTTCTGTTCGCTAAAATTTATTTTTAGTGGGTCCCTATTTCTAGCAAACGATCAAACAAACCAGAAAAAGGACCCCAATAGCACTTATACTCTATGCCTTTATTTTCCCAGTTTGAAGATAGCTGTCCTTTAGCTGATAATAAAGAGGAGCCATATGTTAGTGAATCAAGAAGTATTCATCAGTGCTGGATTTAAGCAGTCATTAATACGCATTAATAGATGAGACAGATATAAATGCTGTAGGAAAGAAAGCGTGGGTCTGGTTCACCTTTGAGCCAGAGCTTAAAACATCTCTTTCTTTCCACATTAGCTTGCAAACAATTCCAAAGATGTATACTATAATGAAGCTGATACGGTAAGAAACCTGTATACGCAGATGGAGCTTTATGATACGCAGATGCATGTAGATGGGCTGGAGTTGATCATTTTGTATATGATCAAGACCTTAAGAACATTATAGAAAGGATGAATACATAAAGCATAGAAGCGTTTGACGACCATCCGAAAGTTAAAATTTAGCAATGTAAGTAACAGGCTCAGAGCTTTCAGGTTCTTCTATGTGCTCACTAACGAAGAAATTGGTTCAGCGCCATTATCAAATGAACAGCTTCCAGAATGGGTTAAGCCAATTTTGTTAATTGCAAGCATGAGGTGAACAAGTATGAGCTTAAGTTAACGGCACCCTAAACATCAAGTTAATATTTAAGAACAACGTAATAAATAATCGTGAATTCATCAGATACTGTTAAACTCTTTATGAGGCGCGCCAGGGACGCGCTGGATACTGCCAGGTACCACATTGGTAAGGGGATATATGATTGGGCCGCTTTTGAAATTGAACAATCATTGCAGTTGTTTTTAAAGGGCAAGCTGCTGGAATCTGGCGTCGCATTTCCTTCAATACATGAAATCAGGAAGCTTGTAGAGCTTCTGGGAAGGGTCAACAATGACAGCTATTTGCTTGAAATACTCAAGAGCAGGCAGCTTGAACTTTCCTTGTTGGAAGAGGCTGACATAACATCAAGATATATCCCCAAGGAAATAGGGAAAGATGAAACACTTGAACTTATGCGCTTGGTGGAGGAGGTGATCAACCACGAAGGTGGATTTGACAGATATAATAGTTGATGATGCACTGCGCAGGAGGAAGGCCTTTGAAAACCTGGATAGGAACCTAAAACAGATAAAGGAGAGAGTGATAAATTTGGATAGTAAAGCGGAGGTGTACCTGTTCGGGTCAGTTGCAAGGGGAGAAAATACACTAAGCAGCGACATAGACGTTTTAATTTTAACAAATCTAGATCATAGGCGCATACTTTCAGCGCTGGCAGAATTTGGTTCACCATTTGAGTTCCACATTTACGGATATGATATTTTAGATCAGTTCAAAATGCAGGGAAGGCTAATTAAAATATAGTTGCGCGTTATCAGCTTATTGTACCACGATTTGTC
>Ga0080006_1162628_pt1 | contig 10851 bp, 9 predicted proteins | sample RS3BMetagenome_FD_69209 | JGI IMG/M metagenome (GOLD analysis project Ga0080006, IMG submission 69209) | Ferric oxide microbial mat and aquatic microbial communities from Rainbow Spring, Yellowstone National Park, USA - RS3B (SPADES... ... | reverse complement strand
AACACCCTCTCGCCGTGGAACGCGCGTCGCGTTTGGCAAGCCCGACGTCGGGGGAGGGACATCGGAGAGCAGCCCGTTCATGAAACTTGTCAAATTCACAACCGGCTCGGATCTGACTCCTCACGCAGGCCTTCTCGAAGGAGACGGAGTGATCTCGCTCTCACGAGGTCCCTACGCCCTGAGCGAGATCCTCCATGCCGACGACCCGCCCCAGCGAACCCAGGAGCTGAAGCGAGCCGCGACCCTGGTCTTGAAGCTTGACACGGTCTCGCTTCTCGCACCAATCGACGATCACGAGGTTTGGGGAGCCGGAGTCACCTACGAGCGCAGCAAGATTGCCCGCGAGGAGGAGTCTGAGCGAGCCGCGACTTTTTACGACCTGGTCCACCGAGCCCCTCGCCCCGAGCTTTTTTTCAAGGCCACGCCGAACCGAGTCGTGGGACCGGGTCAAGCGATTCGAGTTCGCAAGGATTCATCCTGGTGCGTGCCGGAGCCGGAGCTCGCGCTCGTTCTCTCTCCGAGGCTCGACCTGGTCGGTTTCACCGTCGGTGACGATGTCAGTTCTCGCGATATCGAAGGGGAAAATCCGCTCTATCTGCCCCAGGCGAAAATGTACAAGGATTGCTGCGCCCTCGGACCTTGCATCACGCTAAGTTCCGCGATCAGCGATCCCCGCTCGATCGAGATCAGGCTCGAAATCGAACGGAAAGGAGTCTCAGTCTTTGATGGTAGGACCTCGGTGGCCAAGATGGTTCGCTCATTCGAAGAGCTGATCGGCTGGCTTGGTCGGGACAACTGCTTCCCGCATGGGGTTATCCTACTCACGGGTACGGGGTTGATCCCCCCCGATGAATTCAGTCTTCAAACCGGAGATCTCGTCAAAATGACGATGGACGGGATTGGAACGCTCATTAATCCGGTTGTCTACGGCGACGGCCTGGTCTCCAGCTAAACGAGCCCGAGCTGGGCAAGACCCGGAATTGATCGAAAAAGGCCGCGCATCCACGGGGATGCACGGCCTTCTTTGAGTTGCCCGAGCCGAATAGCCCGAGCGGGAGATCCTCGCCCGAGGCGTGATTCGACCGAGTCGAATCATACGGTGCTCGAACGAAGATCTCGGCTCACTTTTTCTCTTCAGGCTTCGCGGCCGGGGCGGCCGGGGCGGCCGTCTTGGCTTCCATCTTCGGACCTTCGGTGGGGGGGGCGGCAGGCTTCGGGGCCTCTTCGCTGTTGCAACCGCTGATAACGGCAAGGGAAAGAACCGCGGGCAATACGGACAATCCGAGGTAACCGAACTTCTTCACAGGTAGGCTCCTTCGATCGTGATGTCGTTCAAGGCAAGAGAAACCGCCGACTTCGTCAAAACCCTCGCTGAGATGAACCCGTTGAGGTCATTCTCCGAAGATCCGACGCGGGCTGAACTTGCCGCTTTGGGAACGGGGACGAATTATAGTGGCTCGCACACGTCTGAGCAACGATCCGCAAGAGTTTCTCTCACTCGACAGTCAAGACGGAGTAAGATTCGGCTCGATAACAATACGGGGAAGTGGTATCGTTCGGCCCTGTCGAATACTCAAGTCGGTAGTCCGCATTACCCAACTCCTACAGCTTCATCCACCTCGGTCACGGTCGCGGTACCCGCTTGGACTCATGCGGGAAAATTCGACGTTGGAGGAGATTTCCAAACTCCTCCCAAGAATTCACGAATCGAGGCGAATCATGGCCAGTACAATCGAAGCCCTCGACCTCACTCAAACTGAAGTGATTGGTGTCATCTCCAGCTATGTTCGGACGATCTCGGAAAAAGCCAAGGCCACTGACATCGGAGCCGATTCCCTGCTCCTGGATGAACTCTTCCTGGATTCGCTCGATCTCGTGCGGGTGATCATGCACCTGGAAGATCGTTACCAGGTTTCGATCGACCTCGACGAAGTCGCCGATATGAAACGCGTGGGCGACCTTGCCGCCACGGTTCGCAAACAACTCAAGCACGCTGCCTAAACGCTTACGGTTCTGATATTTCGTTTGGCTCAGCCTGTCAACTTGCCTCAATCCGGCGCGGGGTCTCCCTACCCGCGTCGACGCCCTCGCCAACGCCTCGATTGTCCGAACATCAAGAGCACGCAACCGAGGTTGGAGGAACAACCGCTCCAGCTTCCAAAAACCCGAGATTCCCACCTCGCTCCCGCTTCAACGGTTCCTGAAGCAATCCCGTTCCTCAAGATCGGTCACTTGATCATCCAAGCTCCTCTCGCGACCTTTGGAACGAAAAGAGAGACGCGAGCAATCGACCGATCCGCACTCCCGGGACGATGTTGACTCGTTCGGAGCGAGGCTTGAATGGATCAAGCTGAAAAAGGGAATAAGGACATTTTTTCCAGATCCGGACGTTGCTTTGTAACTGTTGCACGGATCACGCGGATAATAATCTGTTTGAGAATTTCTAAAGTCCGTAGCTCAGTTCGCCACATAAATCGTAACTTGTTACGAATCCTGGAGTTGGTTCGATTTCGAGAGGAATAATAAATCCGAAACGATCAATTTATCCGACAATATGTGAATTGGCATTCTGATTGCTATAAGTGGGCCGTCGAACTGTGAGTGGTCAAGCGGCTGCCAAGGATGGCTGCCGAGGATGAGGCGAACAGGAGGTTCGTGATGACCGCCGTAAAGAAGATGGCTCTGCTCGGTTTGATGCTCGCGATTCCGAGCGTTTCTGCTCAAGCAGGCCCCATGGGGCGGTTGTCGTGGCGCTGGACCACCTGGGTCTCGAATCAAGGCGGCACATCGAACGGGCAGGGTTATTCAATCACGGGTCCCTCGAATTTGAATCTCTATGCGTCGAATCAGGCCCCGGCACCGCAGCCCGCGCCGGCGGCACCGGTGGCACAACCGACCGATTCCGGTTCGCCACTTGGAACGCTCAGCCTTGTTGCCAGCAATGCCCCGGCACCGGTTCCCGTTCCGACTCCAGTTCCGACCTACTCGCCTGTCGTGAATCCAACTCCGATGGTGGCGCAGGCTCCGGTCATGCCGGCGGCGGCGGCCGCGACTCCCCCATCACCCACTTACAACGCTTACATCGATCTCAATGGCGGTCCTTACCTGAACTCCAGTGTTCTCACGACGGGTGGCGCCCAGGCCTGGTACAACAGCCCCACCGCAATTCAGGCCTTCGGGGGAACGCCGAACGCTCAACAGCAAGCCAGTTTTGATCAAGCGGTGCTCGCGCACGTCGAGCAAACCTACCAACTGAGCGGGATGAACCCTTCGATTAAGCTCGACCCAAACGCCAACGCCCTGCACACCATCAGCGTGGTCTCGAACACAACGAACGGCTCCGACCCGAATGCCATCGGTATGACCGAGGTCGGAGGCAACGGATTTAGTTTCATTGACAAGCTGGCCTCCCTGAATCTCAATGTCAACCAGCTCGAATGGGCGGTTGCTCACAACATCGCCCACGAACTGATGCACGCCTTTGGCATCGGTGAGCACCCGGACCAGACGGGTACGTACATCGACGCCGCCTCCGCCAGCATGTCCGTTTTGACCGATCCCAATACGACTTTCAGCCCCACCGCGGTCGCGTTGATCAAGGCGACTGACTACGGTGTGAATGTCAGCGGAACAACCTCGGGTGCCGAGAATTTGGCTCCGGGTGCTAGCAGCCAAGCGACTCCGGTTCCGGAACCCTCGACGATCCTGGCCTGGGGATTTTCCTTGGCTGTCGCGGGAATCGCCATGAATCGTAAGAACCGTGCCAGGCAGGCGGCCTGAGATCGCTCGACGGGGGAGCATCCAAAAGTCTCCAACACGCTCGGCGGAACATCGGCTCGATCGGAGACTCAGCCAACGAACGACTTGACCTGGACAGATCCAAGCCTTACCTTGCGTGCCGGAGTCGCCCGAGTCGACAGATCTTGCATCCGACGACCGCTTCAGTGAACAGCCAACGGCGAGAAGTACGCCCGAGCTCGATGTCAGCCCCAATCTCGTCACCGCTTCGCTCCCTCTCGACCGAGACCTTCATGAATTCGCTTCTGCTGATTTTCCTCTCTTGCCTCCTGCTCCTGATGCCCTGGATGCTAAGCCCCAGAGCTTACACGGCGAACCCAATAAGACCCGAGGTACACGGCTTCCTCAAATTGAGCTGGTGGCTCAACGCGGCTTACTGCGGATTCTGGCACCGTCTCACCTCGAACGGTTTTGCGCCCCTTCCGCCTCAGGGACCGGCCATTCTCATTGCCAACCACACCTGCGGTATCGATCACATGCTCTTGCAGGCGAAGAGCGGTCGGGTCCTCGGCTTCATGATCGCTCAGGAGTATTACGACTTCTGGGCCTGTCACCTGTTTTGCAGGCTGATCGGCTGCATTCCCGTGAAGCGTGACGGACGCGACCTCTCCGCGACCCGGACCGCCTTGCGAGTCTTGGAGAATGGAAGAGTCCTGCCGATTTTTCCCGAGGGCAAAATCCATCCCACCTCGGGTGAGGAAATTGGCGAGATCAAGCCGGGTGCCGCTTTTCTGGCGGTGCATTCGAGGGTGCCCGTGATTCCCGCCTATTTGCGGGGAACGCCCAGGACCAACCTGATCGGCCGTTCGTTATACACTCCCTCCTGTTCCCGAATCCGTTTCGGCTCGCCGATTGATTTCTCCGATATCGACCCCGACATCATTGGGGATAAGCAAGCCATCCACGCCTACAACGAACGGATGACCCAAAGCTTGCTGGAACTCCAGGCGAAATCCGTCAAAATCGATGCGTAGACTCGTGCGCGTCGAAACGCTTCTCGGACCGCCCTTGTCATGACTCTCGATCTCGCCCTTCGTCAGGTTCTGGCTCGCTATCCGAAGCCGTTGAGCCCTCTCACGGTTCCTCAATGTCTAGGGAATGCCGGTGGACTGAGCGGCGCGTGCTTTTGGCGATACGATTCGGCGATGGGGCCGCTCTTTGTCAAAGCCTGGCCCGAGGGATTCTCGGATTGGCCACGACTGGTACGAATCGACCGCTGGCTCTCGATGGCCGGCGGTCTCTCGTTTCTCGCTATTCCGTTCGCATCTCATGATCGCCGGTCATTCGTTCACGTCTCTGGGCGATACTGGCAAATCAGTCCCTGGCTCCGCGGATCCGCCGATCTGGAGGAACCCCCGAGCTCGTCGCATGTCCAGGCTGGATTTCAGGGGCTCGCTTGGCTCCATCGACACTGGTCGAACGCATCTGAATCGCGAAACGGGGCGAGTCCTGGCCTGGAGCGTCGGTTCCGGGAAACGGACGAATTGATCCGAGGCGGCTTCGATCGACTGGAGCGGGCAGTTTTTGGTTCGTGCCAATCGGTGAATCGAGAACTCGCGTTTCGGTGGCTGAAGCTGGCTCGGCGGATCGCACCAGGGCTCGTGGAAAACCTGAAGGTCGCCCGGCAAACCACGACTCGGTTACAGCCCTGTATCCGCGATGCCAGGCGAGATCATTTTCTATTCGAAGGGGACGACCTCACCGGAATCGTCGATTTCGGAGCCATGGATCTGGAGAGCGTCGCGGGGGATCTGGCACGTCTGGCAGGGGACTGGTTGATCGAGGATCGATCCGGAAGCCTGATGCGATTGGCGCTTGATGTCTACCAAGAGATCCATCCGCTCGACGCCGTTGAACGAGGGTTGATGGCCCGTTTCGCGGAGGCCACGGCATTACTCGCGCCCGGGCATTGGGTCGAATGGCATTTCGTCGAGGGGCGGAAATTCGAGGATCCCCAGGCGGTCCACAGAGGGCTCTCCAGAGGGCTGCGCCGGCTCGAAGCCTATGCTTGATCGATGGCCTTGAACTCAGGTCTGTTGCGGCTCATTCGGTTCGGTGAGGAGTCGCCGGGCTTCCTCCTGGTCGATCATGACGCGGCGAATCGAGAGGGCATGGCCGGTCGATGGGTCGACCTCGACGAGAGCACCGTTGAGCCGGGGATCGCCGGTGGCGACGTCAAAGAATGAGGGGACCATCGTGAGGGTCGCGGATAGGACGCGATCGTACCGTCGGCCCAGGATCGAGTCGTGCGGGCCAGTCATCCCGACATCGGCCTGGAACGCTGTCCCCTTTTTCAAGATTTGCTCGTCGGCCGTCGCGACGTGCGTGTGCGTGCCGAGCACGGCGGAAACCCTGCCATCGAGGTAGCGGCCCATGAGCTGTTTATCGCTGGTGGCCTCGGCGTGCATATCCAGCAAAATGCACTTGGTGGTTTCACCGATCTTTTGAAGGATTCGATCGGCCGCTTGAAATGGACAATCCACCGGCTTCATGAAGGTGCGTCCCAACAAGCTGAAGACTGCGACCTGCGTACCGTCCCTGGCGTTCACGATCGCGAGGTCGGGGCCGGGGGCGTCGAGCGGAAAGTTGGCCGGGCGGAGCACGCGATCGGATTTTCCGAAGACCTGGAAGATCTCGTCCTTGCGATAGACGTGATCGCCCATCGTCATCACATCGATACCCGAATCGAGAAGCTCCTCGAAACAGGCGAGGGTTAAACCCGACCCACCCGCGGCATTCTCGACGTTGCAAACCACGAGCCCGAGATTCCATCGGAGAATCAGCCTGGGCACGACATGGCCGACGATGCGCCTGCCCGGTGCCCCGACGACGTCACCAATAAATAGGATCCTCAAACTCATGAGAGGCTTTCTGTTATGTTTCGGTGACCGCCGATCGCCAAGGCATGGCGATTACGCGAATTGCTATCCTCAGCGGGCGAACTCGACGGTCCGAGTCTCCCGAACGACCGTCACTTTCACCTCTCCAGGATAATTCAATTGGCTCTGAATGGCGCGTGCAACATCCCTGCAAAGGGTCGCCGAGGCGGCATCGTCGAGCAGTTCGCCGTCGACCAGCACGCGAACTTCTCGGCCCGCCTGTATCGCGTAGGCCTGCTCGACGCCCGGGAAGCCGAGGGCCAGCGCCTCAAGTTCCTCGAGCCTTCGCACGTATTTCTCCAGGGTGTCGCGCCGGGCTCCCGGACGGCTCGCGCTGATGGCATCGGCCGCGGCGACCAGTACCGTATAGGTCATGTCGATCCGGAGATCGTCGTGGTGCCCTTCAGCGGCGTGGACCACTTCTTCGCGCTCACCATATCGCCTGAGGAGCTGGCCCCCGATCGTGGGATGGCCCCCTTCCATCTCGTGGTCGGCTGCCTTGCCGATATCATGCAAGAGCCCGCAGCGACGTCCGAGCGCGCCATCAAGCCCCAGCTCCTCGGCCATTCCACCGGTCAGGAAGGCAACTTCCAACGAGTGGCGGAGCACGTTCTGCGAGTAACTGGTTCGAAATTTGAGCCTGCCAATGTATTGAATCAATGTCTCGTGGAGACCGGTGATCCCCGCTTCTCGCGCAGCCTCCTCGCCGACAGACCGGATATGATTTTCCATCTCCTCCTGCGTCTCCTTGACGATCTCCTCAATTCTCGAAGGATGAATCCGACCATCCTTGATCAATTTCAGGAGTGACAGCTTGGCGACTTCGCGGCGGAGGTTATCGGACCCTGATACGACCACAAGGCCCGGAGTGTCGTCGACGATGAGATCGACCCCGGTCGCTTTCTCGAAAGAACGAATATTCCTCCCTTCGCGGCCGATGATTCTCCCCTTCATTTCATCGTTTGGAATATCGACCGTGCTCACCGTGACCTCAGCCGTGTGCGGGGCCGCGTAGCGCTGAATGACGGTGGCCAGAATCTCGCGGGCTCTCCGCTGGGCGTCATCCCGGAATGCCGCCTCGCGTCGGAGGATCAGAATCCCGTACTCGTGAGTGAGCTCATGATCGAGAGCTTTGAGTAGTTGATCTCGGGCCTGCTCGCCGCTGAGGCCACTCAGCCTTTCCAGGAGTTCTCGCTGCTCCTTGAGAAGATCCGCCGCCTGCCGCCCGACTAGGGCGACTTGCTCTTTCTCAAGGGAGAGGGCCCGCCGCGCAGCCTCGGTTTCTCGCTCGCGCTCGATGATCAGATCCTGGCGCTGTTCCAGCAGATCGGCGCGTTTTTCGAGCCTTCGTTCCTGATCGCGCAACTCTTTTCGGAGATTGTCGATCTCGGCTTCGAACAACTCACGACGGTGGAGGATCTCCGCCTTCGAACCGACCTCACCTCGCTGGACGATGGCCTTTGACTCGCGTTCGGCGTCGGCGATCATTCGACTGGCAAGTTCATTGGCCGTTTTGGCGCGAAGCCGCTGGACCACCCCGTAAGCGCAAAATCCACCGAACAGCCCCATGCTCAGACCGAAAAGCACGCCCAACGTCGATTCCTGCACCTCGCTGCCCGGCCTTTCCACACCGCGAGACCATTCGGCGAGAACCCGGCTCGCATCGACAACATATCCTGTTGCGCGTCGACGTCACGCGAAGCTGAAATTCCGGGCCTCGAGCCTCTCATCCAACGAGGTCATGTCTCAAACTGAGCGCAAGCCTCGAATCGTCTTTCCCGTTGTCTTTCGGCCGGCCTATTGTTTTTTTGCTTCCGGCTTTGCGGGTGTCGAGGGCTTGGTTGTCGTCGAGGAGCGACTTTTTGGTTTCGCGAATTCGATCTTCGGCGCGGGGACGTACGGAGCGTCCTCCGGAATCCCTTCCTCGAGGCTGTTCGCGGGGCCGCATCCCACAAAGCCGATGATGACAAGTAGGGATCCGATCCATCCCAGAATTCGCATCTCTTAACCTCTCAGGTCACGGGAATCCAGTGTTTCAGTGGGGCGAGCCGGATGGGCAACAAGCCAGATTCGTTGGCTTCATACCGGGACGCGGAGCGAGCCGCGGGAGACAAGGAAAATGTAAAATACGAGTGGTCCTCGAACAATCAATGCGTCGAGGACCACTCGTCTCAAAATCAGTATTGGTTCGAGCTCACCATCTCGCTTTGGTTGCGGGTGCCGATCGCCCACCAGGTTTGATAAGCAATGGTTTCCTTGACGAATCGGACTGAGCCATCGGTCATCCCCACATGAACTCCCCCCGGATGATTGCTCGAAGGAGGAAATTGGCCGGCTGTGCCACCCCATTGCGCGTAAGAGACTCCCGGCGGAATCGGATCTCCCAGGGTGTCGTTCAGGCTCACGCAGTTCAAGCCGTTCGGCGTATTGAAGTGGTTATAGCTATTGTTGGCCCAGTGCCAGGGGAAACCCATCGACCACATCGAGCCGATGATGAAACCGCCGGTGAATTGGCCGAACGGTGTGTTGCTGTTCAAGCCGGCCGAGGACTGCATGAGCGGCAGCGCCTTGCACATCTGGACCGCTTGCAGCGCCAATTGCGGATTTCCCTGGTTATAGAGACCCGGATAATTCAGGTGCCAGATCGCCCGGCGGGCTTGCGGCGCTCCCGGAAGCTGAGACGGGTCGTTCGCCAATCCGATCAACTTCTCGCTGAAGAGGGCGGTGTTGGATAGACCGTCCGTCACCGACTCGAATCCGATGACGCCCAGATTGGGGTCGTTCAGCCCTTGCCCCGTGGTGGTGATCACCCCTGTATTCAGGTTCCACCACACTTGAGGAAGGTTGGAATAAGGCTGAATGATCGTCCCGGTCCAGTTGGTGATCACGCCCGGGCCGCCCGCGTTGCCGTGGTAGCTCATGGGAGCCCAAGGAGGGAACGGACGGGATTTGATGTCCTCGGAAGGGCAGATGAGAAAGGGGAGGCTGCTGTAACCCACCGTCGAGTTCTGCGGCCAGTCGGGCTGCCAGGCGAAGTTGAAGGCCGAGTAGGTCTGTGTCGCTTCCAGCATGGGGAGGAGCGGTAGGACCCAGCTCGGCGCCCAACCGTAACCCATACCCGTGATCGGTTCGAGACTGTAAGGAAGCCTTGCCGCTGACATGTACATCTGCGCCGCAGGCAAAACATTCTGGACCGAGTGATAGTTATGGACCGCGAGTCCCAACTGCTTGAGATTATTTTGACACTGGGACCGTCGAGCCGCCTCGCGCGCCACTTGCACCGCGGGGAGCAAAAGCGCGATCAGAACGGCGATGATCGCCACCACGACAAGCAATTCGATCAGCGTGAAACCTGAGCGGTCGCCCCGACTTCTTTCGATGTCACCCCGCATGTGCATTCACCCTTTCTCAGCGAAACGAGAGCAACGGAGTCCGTGAATTTGAGCCCGTCGGAGGGGAGAAACAGACACACCGCAGCGTTTCTGTCGTCATGGATCCCTGGGGGCTTAGACCTAAACCCCGTGTACGACTTATTTACCTGATCTTCTCACGCAAAGGCGAGATCCGCAAGCATTCGTCCAAAATCCTCGACGAGGGTCTCCGCGACCCTTCGAGGCTCATTCAACATCGCACCGTCGAGACCTTCTCCCTTATCTGGCTTGCGTGGTCGTTCCGTCCTTGGCTTCGCCGAAGTAGGTTCGATCCTTCCGTTCCCAGTCCGTATAACTTAAAAGATCGTAAAGTTCAGCGCGGGTTTGCATCTTTTCCAAGACATTTGCCTGTGTTCCATGCTCATGCAACGATTGAAGAGTTTGCTCGGTCGCTCGCATGGCGGCTCGAAACGCGGTGAGCGGATAAAGCACCGCCCGATACCCCAGGCCACTGAGTTCGTCGAAGGAGAGGAGCGGGCTTCGGCCGAATTCCGTCATGTTGGCGATCAAAGGCGCATCAACCAAGTCGGCGAACCGCCGGAACTCCTCGACCGACTCGAGCGCCTCGGGGAAAATCATGTCGGCTCCGGCATCGAGGTAAGTATTCGATCGATGAACGGCCGCGTCAAAACCTTCAACGCTTCTGGCGTCGGTCCGCGCGATGATGACAAAACCTGGGTCGAGCCGAGCCTCGACGGCGGCCCTGATCTTGGCCGACATCGTGGCGGATTCGACGAGATTCT
>Ga0080006_1121373_pt1 | contig 10856 bp, 10 predicted proteins | sample RS3BMetagenome_FD_69209 | JGI IMG/M metagenome (GOLD analysis project Ga0080006, IMG submission 69209) | Ferric oxide microbial mat and aquatic microbial communities from Rainbow Spring, Yellowstone National Park, USA - RS3B (SPADES... ... | reverse complement strand
CACCAAAAGCGAGAAAAGCACATTTGTGCCCCCCAAGATGTACCCAATCGTACCGAGCCGCCCGCCGTCCACTTCTGCTCTGGACAACAAATAATCTGCCACGTACATCGTGTCCACAATATAGTCGCGCTGCAGACAGGACCCCTCAATCAACGCCTTTGTCGCCAGGAACTGTTCGTGTGATTTGCCAAAATACGCATTGTTGCGTTCTTCAAATCCAACTGCGTCCCACGCTGCAACGACATAGCCGCGCTCCGCCAAACGATGGGCATAGTGCATGTCTTGATTCCCGGCAATACCCGCCGGCTCGCTCTTTCCTAAGTGATATTCCCCGTTATGTTGATGATGCGCTAAAATAGTTGGGCATGGTTTATCGGTGTGTGGAAGAAGGAGATACATCGGAATAATCCGTTCTCCCGCAATCAACGTAATTTTTTCGCGTCGATACAGTGGAAACTCTACGCGCTCGATACATTGCGCATGACAAGCTGCACGTTCTGGAAATCCGCCGAGCGCCTTTACGAATCGTTCATACAACGCGACCATCGCCAGTCCCCCTTTTTAATACAACTCGCTCTCTGAAGTGATCCGCGTGATCTACCGAATCGTTTTTTGAAAGTCAGCGTTGATTACAACTGAGGTAACACCGGTCGCATCGAATTCTTTCGATCGGGACGCACCTCCCAGCGCATGTCAACTTCCGCCAACGTCTGTTCCCACTTAATTCGACGCGAACTCAATGAGCTCCTCCATCGTAAAAAGCGAAGTTAAATTCAAGCTGTTGTCGAGCAAGTTCGTCCTGCCAGCCTCTTCTCGTTCAATGACGCACAGCACGTCTGCAACATCCGCGCCAAGATTCCGCAATTCGTTTGTGCTGAGAATAATCTGACCGCCCGTTGTGACAACGTCCTCCACGACACACACCCGCTTGCCGCGGATGTCGAACCCCTCCGCCAACTTGCACGTCCCATATTCTTTTGCTTGCTTGCGCACGAATGCCGCGGGAATTCCCGTCTTCAACGATAGTGCCGTTGCGACGGGGATGCCGCCCATTTCCAAACCCGCAAGCACCTCGGTATCCGGTGGAATGAACACCGACAATTGCTCAGCGATCGCCACCAAAAGGGCTGGATTGGATTCAAACATATATTTATCGAAATAGTGATCGGATGTTTTTCCCGACCGCAATGTAAATGTCCCCGTTACATGCGAGATTCGGAAAATGGCCTGGCCCAACGCTCCTCGATCCATATCGCCTACGCCTCCGCTTTACCGAGCAGTTTCAATAATTCGGTCTCCTTGAATCCGTGCACCGGCAGCCCGTCAATGATCGTGAGTGGGACGCCCAAAAAGCCCATTTTCTCCACTTCTTCACTATATTCGGGATGTGTGGAACAGTCGCGAACTTCATAATCGACATGATGATCACGTAAAAACATTTTCAAAATGTTGCATTCAATACAATGTTGCTTCGAATATACGATCACGTTCATCAGTACCACTCCATTTCATCGCGTTGCATTCGACAGGGCCCTTGAATCGGGCCATTGCCGTAAGTATAAGTTTCGTCTCCATCTAGCGCAACTGATGAGAATGGCATTCCGAACCACGGCTGTCGCAGATTGTCTCTGGAACGACGAATGTCCATTGATGTGGTAAAATCAACAACAATTGTATGTAAACTAAGGACCATGCTGTACCAAAGACATACGGCAGCATGACGAGTGAAAGGGATGGCATTATCATGAAACCAAATGTGATTGTGACTGGAACCATTTTACAACCCGCGTTACAGCGGCTTGAGCAGCAGTGTACACTGCGCAAATGGAAGGGGGAAGAACGAATTTCCCGCACCGAGTTGTCCGATTGGCTGGCTGATGCGGATGGTTGGTTTGCCGGAGGTGATCGAATTGACGCGGATTTGCTCAAAGCGGCGCCGCGCTTGCGCGTCATTAGCCAAGCCGCTGTCGGCTACGACAACGTAGACATCCGCGCTTGCACGGCGCACCGCATTCCTGTGGGCTATACGCCGGGTGTGCTCGTCGAAGCGACGGCTGATTTAACGTTCGGATTGTTGCTTTGTGCTGCCCGCAACATCGCGTCTGGATGGGATTTCGTGCGCTCCGGTCGGTGGGGTGAGCGCGGTCAATCAATGCCGTTTGGCGTAGATTTGTTCGATAAGACACTAGGCATCGTCGGAATGGGGCAAATCGGCAGCTCCGTCGCCCGCCGCGCACGCGCGAGCGGAATGAGCATCGCTTACTGCAACAGACGCCCGTCACCTCACGAGGCTGAATTACAGGCTCGCCGCTTGTCCTTTGCCGAGTTGCTTCAACAGTCCGATTTCGTATTACTATTAATTCCATTGTCTGCGGAAACCCGTGGAATGATCAGCGCCAAACAACTTAAACTTATGAAGCCAACCGCCTACCTGATCAACGCTGCGAGAGGACCGATCGTAGACACACCCGCACTCGTAGAAGCGCTCCAAACCGGCACAATTGCGTTTGCTGCACTCGATGTGACCGACCCGGAGCCTTTGCCGAGCGATCACCCATTGCTCTCGCTCCCCAATGTGCTCATTACGCCGCACATTGGCAGCGCGACGTTGGAAACACGCACACGCATGTCCGAACTCGCCGTCGACAATCTACTTGCGGGACTCGATGGAAAACCGTTGATCGAATGTGTGAACCCTGAGGTGTTGACTCCGTGATCTTGCAGGTCGAGTGCGTTCGAAGCCGGAGCCGAGCAAGCAAACTCGGCTAGCTCGGCCTGTCAACCGAACCGTAACACAGTGCATCCGTTCCTTTTCGACAGCCTACTTTTGCATGCCCTTCATCGACAAACTCACGCGCCCTTTTGCCGCATCGAGTCCAATCACCCGTACCGTCACGACGTCTCCTACATGCACGAAATCAAGCGGTCGTCGCACGAATCGGTCCGCCATCTCCGAAACATGAACGAGACCGTCCTGCTTCACGCCGATATCGACAAAAGCGCCGAAATCGACCACATTGCGCACGGTGCCTTGTAAGATCATCTCTACCTGCAAGTCTTCCATTTTTAACACGTCCGTGCGGAAAATAGGCGCCGGCAAATCTTCCCGAGGATCGCGTCCCGGTCTGAGCAACGCGTCGATCATGTCGCGAAGCGTCGGCTCGCCAACACCGATAGCGGCGGCCATTTCCAGAACACGGGAGTCTTGCAACACATCCTTCAACGCGTCGATCAGCCCCCCGTCAACCGCACTTTGTTCGCTCTTTTTCCGAGCTGTCTTGCTCGACATTCCAGGAGAATCCACTCCCAACTCACGCAACAACATCTCTGCCGCCGCATACGATTCTGGGTGAATCGGTGTATTATCCAAAAACACTGTGCCCCCCGGAACGCGCAAAAAACCCGCGCACTGCTCGAACGCTTTCGGTCCCAATCTAGGCACTTTTTTTAGCTGCGTACGGTTTTGAAAGCGGCCGTTTTCCTCGCGATACCGGACGATCTGTTTTGCAACCGCACCAGATAACCCTGCCACATGAGAGAGCAGGGCGGGCGATGCAGTGTTTACATCGACACCGACACTATTGACCGCCGACTCAACTACGCCTGCCAACGATTCACCCAATCGCTTTTGTGACACGTCGTGCTGGTACTGCCCCACTCCGACAGCCTTCGGATCGATCTTGACCAATTCCGCCAATGGATCTTGCAGTCGCCGCGCAATGGAAATGGCGCTGCGCTCTGATACGTCCAGATCGGGGAACTCCTCGCCGGCTAATTCTGACGCCGAATAGACACTGGCCCCCGCTTCGCTAACGATCACATATTCGATCGCGTGCGGGAGAACTGGGATCGTCTCCGCAATGAACTGTTCCGTCTCTCGGGACGCCGTCCCGTTGCCGATCGCAATCAAGGTCACGCCGTATTGTGCCACGAATTCCGTGATGAGGTGCCTGGCTTGTGTTTGCTTGCTTAACGGCGGTGTTGGATAGACGACGGCTACGCGCAACAATTTACCCGTGTCATCCACGACAGCCAACTTGCAACCGGTGCGATAAGCGGGATCGACGCCAAGTACGACGCGTCCGCGCACAGGCGGTTGCAACAGAAGTTGACGCAAATTGGTCGCAAAAACGCGAATGGCTTGTTCCTCCGCAACTTCCGTCAACTGATTGCGCAACTCGCGTTCAATGGCCTGTTCGATCAATCGATGATACGCGTCGATAACGGCACGCTCAATATAGTCGTTGACAGCGCCTTTCGCCTTGCGCCACTTTTTTTTCAAATACACTAATGCGTCATCGATGGGCGCTTCGATCCGAAGCTTGAGCACGTCTTCGCGCTCACCGCGATTCATCGCCAATACACGGTGCGGCGGAACAGAACAAATTGGTTCACGGTAATCGTAATACATCTGGTAAACCGATTCCGCCTGCTCATCCGCTGATCGACTAACCAGTTGTCCCTTTTGCCAGGTCTTTTCGCGGATCCATTTGCGCGCGACCGCATCATCCGCCACCAGTTCCGCAATAATATCACAAGCGCCCGCTAGCGCATCTTCGACCAGGAGAACACCGTGCTCCTCCGATAAATAGCGCGTCGCCTCCGCCTCACAGTCGATGATATTCCCGCTCAGTAAACTTTCCGCCAATCCAAGTAAGCCCTTTTCGCGCGCAACAGAAGCGCGCGTTTTTCGCTTCGGGCGAAATGGCCGATAAAGATCGTCGACTTCCGCAAGATTGTTCGCAGCCCGAATCGCTTGTTCCAGTTCTTCCGTCAGTGATCCTTGTTCAGCGATCAGTCGAGTTGTCTCCGCTTTCCGAACGTTGAGGCCGCGAATGTATTCAAGCCTTTCCGCAATGCGACGAAGCGCGACTTCATCCAATTCTCCCGTCATTTCCTTGCGATATCTGGCGACGAACGGGATCGTGTTCCCTTCATCGAACAGTTGGATCGCGGCGCGCACGCGGTCTAATGATACCCCGATCTCACGTGCGACTTGCGCCGCAATCATCGATTCCTCAACTACACCCGTTACAACCATGACATAATCCTCTCTCCGACACCCATTTCGACAGTATCGATCTGGTGGACCACACAGCCCACCTACGATCACCTGTTCAAGGAACTCATCCATGTATCCGACACTGGGTGAACCGGCGTTCCGCGATCTCGTGCGGGCTGCGATTGCACCACTTTGTCCGATTTACGCTGGAACCAACCTTTATACGTTACCCAACGGTGAATGCGATCCGGCAAATCATGTGTGATTTGCTGCACCTGCTGCATTGTCAGCTGCCCTTGCTTCCGTTTGATTTCCAAATCATCTTTGACAAGTTGTTGCAACTTGCTTTCAATATCTTTGACGGCTACGCCTTTCGCCGTCGCTACTTCCGCGACACTTTTGCCTGATTTCAATTCATTCATCAACGCCGGGCGATCCATGTGCAGGAGGGTTGCTACATGTTCAAAAAATGGGTAATTGGATCGCCCACTCTGCTTACCCCACCCTTTGACGGCGCCGATGCGTTCAATTCTTCGAGGCAGATCAGCCTTAATTCGAATGGCATCCTCTCTTGTGAGAGTACCGTTTTCGACAGCCGTGTCAATCTTCTTTTGTTCAATTTCTACGACCTGACGGACAAATTCCGCATGACTCATCCCTTTGGCCGACGCAATTTCAAACAATGAGCGCCCGCCTTGAAGTTGCTTCCACAGATCTCCTCGATCCATCTTAAGCACTTGCGCGCATACTTGCAAAAACGACGGCATCGCGCGATGTCTTGAGTGATGTTCTTCAGGCGACGCGGACGTGTTGCCCGCCGCCGACGTCATTGGCGAATGTGCCCCTAACAAAACTCCTACAACAAATACCGCCAGCGCAGTTCGGTGCAATTTTTGTCCGATTCGCTTCATGGCTACCTCTCCTCTCGTTACACCGCAATGCGATGTTCTCGAAGTTGTAGCTCATAGAATCTCCCAATCGACGGAAAACTATTCCACCGAATAGGACAGCAAGCGATCGACTTCAGCGACAGTCGGAAGCGCCGGGATAGCACCCGATCGCGTCACCGTAAGCGCTCCTACCGCATTGCCCCGCCGCACCGCGTGACGAATCAACGACGTATCCGCCGTCACCCTGTCGATCGGGCTACAGGCCGAATCCAGTGCGCTTGAGATCGTTACCAACACGCCGCCCATAAATCCGTCCCCTGCACCCGTCGTATCGACTGAGACTGCGGGGAAGGCAGCCACTTCTCCGTGTTCCTCGCGAGTAACCCACAGCGCTCCTTTTGCGCCGCGAGTAACGAGAACCAGACTGGGGCCGTGGCGCATCAACTGGTGAGCGCCACGCAGTTCCTCGGTTGCCCCCGTCAACATCGCCAGTTCTTCTTCACTCACTTTAAGCAGTTGACACAAAGGCAGTGCCGCGAGAATTTCCTGTCGAGCCATCCCCTGCGACGGCCAAAGCGGTGGACGCCAATTGACATCAAAACTGACAAGAGCACCCGTCTTGGCGGCGCGAATTGCCGCGTCATGCGTGGCGTCTCGCGACACGGGATATCCCAATGATAGCGACCCAAAATGAAAAATAGATGCACTGGCAAGCGCTTCATCTGAAATTTCGTCGCGCGAAATGAGCATGTCCGCCGACGGATTGCGATAAAACAGGAAATCGCGCTCTCCATCCGCTTTCAACGAAACAAAAGCGAGCGCCGTAGGGGCTTCGCCGCTATAAAGAAGGTGTGTTACATCCACTTTTTCGTCCGCCAACACGCCTGCCAAGTAATGCCCGAACGCATCGTCACCCACTTTCCCCGCAAATGCGGCGCGTCCCCCAAGGCGCGCGACTGCAACGGCTACATTCGCTGGCGCGCCTCCAGGCGCTTTTTTAAACGCAGTTACATGACCCAGTTCTACTCCGATTTGCTCAGGTACAAAGTCGATCAACAATTCCCCGAATGTCAGTACGTCAAGCACGTTATCATCTCCCCATTCGCTACCGTTGCATAATTCGAGATGGGCAAAAAAATTCCTTGAAAAACTTGTCCCAATTTTGAAACCTTTTTGCATCCCACGTCGTCTAATGGGTATAGAGGCGGAAAAATGGGAAGGTGCCGATGATGCAATTGCAGAAAAAGGTCGGTTTGTGTATATTACTGGGAACAGCGCTCGGACTTACGGGATGTGGCTCCCCCACGATGGCCACGGGCGGCACTCTGTCTACTTCTCACCTCGGCGCGTCGCAACAAACTCAACCGATAAGCGATGGGAAGCAAACACTCCCTGTGCAAACTGTCGGCACTGTACCCAACCCGTCTCGAACAAACCAATCGGCCGTACCCGGCACACCCGCCACCTTCCCGCCCAAGCCGCCGAATACACCAACCGATACCCCAACGCAACCCAAAATAAACAGCCCCGCACCGACAGGCTTACCCGCATTCACGGCGGTGTTGCAAGACGGCACCGCTTGGGCACAAACGCCATCCTCCAACATATCTCCTTGGATTATTTATTATACTTCAGGCGCGGATTCAGCGCATTTGAGCAATGGCGCACGCGTTGTAGCAACTCTCCCGCTGCGAGACAAGACTGGCGGGCTCTTATCCTTGATCCGTATAACTGCAGCCGGACAATGGATCGTCTACGAATATAGCGATTGGCCGGACAAGACAGGCGCTCCCCTGTATACAGCGATTGACGCTGTCAATGTGTCGTCGGGTAAAATAATTCCCATCTGGCAAGGGCCCATCGGACAAACGGCTCATCTGACATATTCCGTAGCCCCCGGATCCGTTGTGTACGAAACTGGCACGACAGGGGCGAAAGCCATTCAGGTTGACAGTTGTAATCTATTAAACCTTGATACGCAAAAGACCACGTCCGTTCATTTGCCGAACTGGACCGAACTTGGTTGGAACGGCTCCCTGTATACTGCTGAGAGCAACGGTGCTCAATTCGGTATCGATCCTACTACAGGCCATTTAATCACGCTTGGCCTTAATACGGTTTTGGCATACAAGGAAATTTTAAACACGTTGCGCTCAACCGTGAATATTCCGATGGTGCTGCCTCTCAATCCGCCTGTACCGCTTAAAGGGCAATATTACTACACACAGTACGAAGCTTTGCCTAGCTCGTACAGTGTTGCATTGTTCAGTTCCGCGCAGGCGATGATACCGAACGCGCCTACATCATATGGCGATACGACGTTTCTTGGATCCATTCGAGCCGCCGCCGGAGAAGGGACACTGACGGCTGAAGGCCAAATTCCATCCCTACTGGCGACTGCTGTGTCGATCGACAATCGGAAGACGATTGCTTTAATTGACGGGCAACAGGTAACGTTACTTCACGCTGTTGGGGTGGGTGGCGGCGATGCCGGTTATTACGTGCAGTGGTACCACCTTGGATGGCTTTACACGTGGGGGAACATGCAAACACAAGATGATATCAGTCCCCTATTAGCCTCAATCAACGTTATCGTAAAACGATTCGAACACGATACGCCCGTTCCCGGTGTTGCTTCCGGCGAGTTGGACTTTTCGATTCAATCCGGTTCTACCGGCGATGCGGTCTGGAATGCGAACGGGACATATTACACTGCCAGTGCGCCGAACGAATCCGTTCCCGACTTCATTCAAAACTTACGGCCAGTGGAGTTGACCGTCCATTGATCATCGGCCGCTCTGACAGCTGCGCATCCGTTGTTCTCCGGCCCCTGCAGCGAAAAGATTGTTCGTTTTTTAGTGAACTCGTCAATCACCCGGATGTTGTTCCGTTTATCGACTTCTCCCTGTCAACAGACCATGGTTTTTTGGGTTGGATGAACGATGCCCTATGCAGTGATGCGCTCGGCATCTCCATCTCCCGTGTTGCCTGTGCGCCTTCCGGAAGCGCGATCGGTTTATCTATTCTAAAATCTGTTCCGACGCTTGCCGACACGTTGGAACTGGGAACATGGTTGCACCCTGACTATTTTGGCAGAGGGTTTAACAAATCTATCAAATTTGCCATGCTGGAAACGGCGTTTTCGACGAAGGATGTTGCGCGAGTTCTGCTCATCACGACGACCGACAACACGAGAGCCCTTGCCGCCACGCGCAAACTTCCTTATGTTCGATTCGATGTAACCGATCAGTTTGCCGATCTAGCCAACTATCGCGCATTCAAAATTGGCAAGGCCGTCGTCATCAGTGCCATTGAGCAAATCGACTGGCAAGAAACTTGAGTTTCTGCTTACCGATCGGTGAATTGAGATGCTCAGCTACCCGCCGTTTGAATAAGCTACGGAAACAATCCGTATCATAAACGAGGGGGTGAATGGCGTATGATACTTGACGAAGCGAATGAAGAGAACACGAACGAGAGCAAGGCATCGCCACAAGAACATCCTCGATTAGAGGAAGCGTTGTCCAAAAGCGAACATCCGTACAGTATTCGCGATCAAGATCCTGATTTTCGGGATGCGATCGATTTTACACAATTAGCGCACAACGCCCTGTTTCCTTCCTTCGGACCGAAAAGAGTCGAAAAAGACCAATCAAATCAAACTCTCGATCCCGAATAAACAATTAGATTCGGAAAACCGGTATGTCTCTTGTGTTGGACAGGAGGCATAACGGTTTTATCACTCTGTTACATCCCACTCTATCGACGGATATTCCGTTCTCCTCTATAATACAGAAATATAAACAGACTAACTGGTAAAGTAGATTCGCGATCCGGATAGGAAGTCAGGTGAAGTTTTTTGAAGCGCCCATTGTTAGAACATTTACAGCATGAGCTACTGGTTGGGGATGGCGCGATGGGAACGCTCTTGTTGCAACACGGCGTTCCAGTCGGCACATGCCTTGAACAGTTAAACATAACGCAACCGCAAGTGATTGTGAATATCCACGACGCGTATGTTCGCGCGGGAGCCCGGATCGTTGAAACAAATACGTTCGGAGCCCATCGGGACAAACTTGCCCGATATGGTCTCGCGAATGAAGCAGCCACCATCAACCGCGAGGCGGTTGGTTTGGCCCGCGCTGCAGCAGGCGAAGATGTGTATGTGGTAGGAACGGTGGGATCGATCGCCGGCAATCAACACCTAACTTCGGTAGCGACCGGCATTGAGGAGCAATACGCTGAGCAGATGGCTGCGTTGCTTGAGGGCACTGCGGACGCCTTGTTGTTGGAAACATTTTTGCAATTGGAAGATTTGTTGATCGCGCTCAAAATAGCGAAGCAACTTACATCGTTGCCAGTCATTTGTCAGCTCGCCATCGAAGGGCCGACGACAACACTGGATGGCGTCTTTCTACACGAAGCGATGAGTCGCCTCCTTGATGCTGGCGCGGACGTCGTCGGTTTCAACTGCCGCGTTGGCCCAAGCGGCACGCAGAGCGCCATTGAATCCGCTGGAGTTCCCAGCGGGACGCTCTTATCGGCCTATCCCAACGCGGGATTGCCTGAGTATGTCGACGGCGCCTATGTCTACCGTTCCACACCGGAGTACTTCGCACAAAGTGCCTTGCGCCTTCGTGAATTAGGGGTGCGGCTGTTCGGCGGCTGTTGTGGTACGACTCCCGCTCACATCGCGGCCATCACCAAAGCATTGCGCGGGCTGAGTCCCGTCAATCGCCGTGAACAAGGCGCCACTGAATCTGCAACCGAGCAGCTCAAACCTGCCGCGTCGAAAGTGACGGTCACTGACATCAAGCCGTCGAAAAAGCCCCCTTCCATTCCAGAATTGGCCCGCGTACGGCATACGATCGTCGTCGAATTGGACCCGCCGCGCGACTTGAACTATAAAAAGTATTTGCGCGGCGCCATGGCATTGAAAGAAGCGGGAGCAGACGCGATCACGA
>Ga0080006_1191621_pt1 | contig 10857 bp, 8 predicted proteins | sample RS3BMetagenome_FD_69209 | JGI IMG/M metagenome (GOLD analysis project Ga0080006, IMG submission 69209) | Ferric oxide microbial mat and aquatic microbial communities from Rainbow Spring, Yellowstone National Park, USA - RS3B (SPADES... ... | reverse complement strand
AATATTTAATAGAAGATTGTCTAACTGGTATGAAATTATATACTCTCAAATGATCAAGAAGAGCATGGTATGTATATAATTTTACATGTCCAGCAGCATTATGTTTCCTAGGAGGCAAACCTATTAATGAATCGCCTAACCTGTATTCCCATGAAATTTCATATTGAAAAGGAACTAAACCTAGCACTAAAAGAATTCTATTAAGCCAAGAAGCTAAATTTGGCGTAGAAATTAAAAAATAACCGCCTTTTTTTATTACCCTACTTGCTTCAGATAATAAATTATCTGGGTTTGCTAAATGTTCAATAACCTCACAAGCTATTCCTAAATCAAAATATTCATCAGGATATGGTATTCTCTCATTATTAAGATCTAATATTAACAAGTCAATCATCTTAGGAATCTTTAGCTTAACCTCTTCATTAATTTCAACTCCTACATAAATTGACGGTTTGAATAAATTAATTACTTTTTTAGCGAAAGTTCCATAACCCACACCAAATTCGATAATTTTTTCAATTTTAATTTTCATCAATGTTCTAAGCAAATTAAAATTTACTTCATGAACATTCAAAGGTGAAGTAGTTTTAGGTAAATATAACTTAAGATTGTTTATTAATCTTAATAAACTGTTCAGCTACGTTTTCCAATGAAAATAATTTGGCTCTTCTGAATGCGATTTGGGATTTTTCTTTATACAGCTCATCATTTTTTAATAATTCGATAATTGCATTAGCGAATCTTTCATGATTTATTTCATCTATTAGAATTCCTGCGTTACCTACCACTTCAGGTATGCTTGCTAGATTGAAAGCTACGATTGGTTTACCCAAAGCCATTGCTTCTAAGAAAATTAGTCCAAAGCCTTCAAGAACACTTGCTGAAGCGAATATGTCACAAGAAGCATAATATTTAGGCAACTCTTCATCACTAACAAATCCTGCGAAAATAACATCATTTTCTAAATTCAGTCTTTTTGTTAAATTGATTAGATAAGATTTTAAAGAGCCATTACCAACTATTACAAGCTTTACATCATTGATCCGAGATTTTATCAGCGCAAAAGACTTTATGAGAAAATGAACCCCTTTACTAGGATGAAGATTTCCTACAAACAATATTTTTCTTTCATTGCCAAGTTTTTCATTAATATCTGAAGCATCGATATCTCTGTTAAATTTTTCCAAATCTACACCTTCTGGAATAACCTTTAGCTTTTCTTTTGGTATTTTGAGTAATTTTATGAACTGCTCGGCTGAGAATTTACTTGGTGCTACCCAATAATTTGGGTTCATTAATCTATAATAAAAATTACCAAAAGGAACATAAAATGCATCTATTATTTTTGTTAATGGTTGAGCATGATGTAGAAGTGCTATAGATGTAAAATTACCTTTAATTAAATTAAGAAATATATTTTGAGAATTAATTAATAGCAAATCCGCATCTATATATAGATTATTCATTACTGCGTTGAATCCGAAAGATAATAAATCGATATGGAATAAACCTGTAATTTTACCTGCTTTTTTTAATATTGTTCTCAAATCAATTACTCTTTCAATTTTTATTCCATGGTTTAATAATTCGTATCTATTTCCACTATTCCAAAAAGTTGTTATAATTGTAACTTTGTGATTTAAAGCACAAAAACCTTTACTCAATCCTTCTACAAATCTTTCTAATCCTGTGTACACTCCTCTTTTAGGATATGGATAAACAGGAGTTATTATTATTATTTTCATATCTTGTTAAAATTTCTAATAAATGCTATTATTTATTTAGAATAAAAAAGAGTGTAGACCCTAACGATGGTTTTATTTTCCCAATAAAATTAGTTAAAATTGTATTGCCAGTACTTTTTATTGAGTTTATTTTAAATCCATAACTTTCAAAAACAAACTTCCATTCATACATATTTCCAAGTTTTGCATGAGATGGGTTTAATCCTTTTTCTTTTACATATTTATAAGATAATGAAGGAGCATTGAAAGGCATTTTACCTATTAACACTCTAAATCTATTATATAAACTTGTCATATTAGGCGTAGAAACAATAAAATAACCACCAATCTTCAATATTCTCTTTACTTCTTCTAAAAAATTATCAATGTTATATAAATGCTCTATAACCTCTAACGCTATCGCAATATCATATCTCTCATCCTCAACAGGGGCTTTCTGATTTTCAATATTCCATACATATGCTTTATCGTATAATCTTGATGCAGCATACACAGATTTTTCATCTACATCAAAACCCTCAATGGTTTCGCATCCAGCTTCTTTTAAAAATGGATACAAAACGCCACCAAAACATCCAATATCAGCAACTATTGTTTTATTTTTTAATTTTTTAATTATTTTAGACGCATATAGATATCTTAAACGGTTACCCTTTCTATAAAATTCTATCGCTTCCTCAGAAAAATCTATGTCACAGTATGGCTTATTTTTCATAAAATAACTAAACTATTAATGATTTCATTGAAAATTTTTAATAATATATGCTAGATTTTTTGCCATGATTTCCGTTGTATATTTCTCATTTACATGATAAAAATTTCTTTTACCCATGTATTTTCTCATATTCTCATCTTTTATTAGATCCATTATAAAATTTGCCATGTTTTCTTCATCAAAAGGCTTGACTGTTATAACTCCATCTGCATTTATATAATCAATTAATCCAGGCGATTCAGTACAAATTATAGGTTTTTTCATTGCCATACCTTCCAATAAAGAAGTAACTCCTGAAGCAGCTTCAGAAGGATATATCGGTACTACCAGTATCTTTGATGTCGCGTATAATTCTCTTAATTTGATCGGTTCAACATTTTTAACAATATTAATTTTATTATTTAATTTTACAATATCTATTAATTCATATCTAGTATCTATTTTTCTAAATCTCAAAGAACTGCCTGTAACAATCACTGCATTAACTTTATTATTAATCTTATTTATTGCTTTTGCTAATGTTAAGTAATCTCTACTTGCTGAACCTACAGAAAGTACATCTATTTTCTCATCACTTTCAATAGGTTTGTAAAATTCCGTATCAATTCCCCATGGCAAATAAATAAGTTTTTCTTTACTTATCCTTAAATCTTTGGAAAAGATATTAAGCTCAGAAGTTGCATTATATGTTATTAGTTCATACTTACTTAAAATTTTAGAAAACAACTTTTGATAAGGTTGTCCTTTATATACAATGGCATCGATAAATATGCTTTTTCTTAAATGTATTAGAGAATAAAAAGTAATATTATAAAATAATTTAATACTTTTAGATATTTCTTTAGAAAATAAGATCGAATTTATCTTTAGATTATTATATAGGAGATTAGTAATATTTTTAAAAATGTTATTTTTATATGAAATATTAATTGAATTAAATAAATAAAAATGATTAGTTACATTATACTTTTTTAGTCTATTTAATCCTACTAATATAGTATCTGGATAAAACTTCTTGAATATGCTTTTCAGAATTCTCTTTTCAACTCCAATAAAGGAAATTGTATATTCGTCACTCATTTTGTGGTTAGGAATATTTATATTTTCATATTAATTGTTCCAGATTTTTATAGACTATGGATTTTCTAAAACCCTAGTCATGCATATCACTCTATAGATATTGCCAATCTAAGTGTAAATGCTAAAATATTAAGTTGCACTTTTAATATTTATCGAAAAGTTAAATAATTTTACAAAAAGTAATGTAAAAGTAACATTGAATAACTTCGTCTTCTCATGCTAAAAGATTATTCCTATTAATACTACTTTAATATGCAAATGTTAATTTGTACCAATTCAATAGCAGAGGAATAGAAAATAATCTATTTGTATATTCATAAGAAGGATAATATTCGTAGTATTTCTTTATTTCATTATAATTTAAGTTCATTTCTTTCAATAAATAGCTTAATTCATCTATTTTGTTTATAAAATCTTTATGATATTTCTTTAAAGATATACTAAAACCAACTTTTTTTCTTAAAATTATGTGTTTAGGTATTTTTAGATATTTAATAGCATACATTTTTAGTAAATATTTATCCATTCCATAATTTATCTTCATATTATTTTGAAAACTAAATACTTTTTGCATCAAATTATGATTTAAAAATGGTGCTCTTAGCTCTAATGAGTTTTTCATGCTAATTCTATCATCCTTATGCAAGAAATCATTAGGCAACACTTTCTTAATGGTAACATACGCGGCGCTTTTATGTTTATCACCTTTTCTTAACATCTTTTCATATTCAATAAAAGGGTCTTCGAAACTAGTTACAATTACATTTTTCAACTCTTCTTTACTGAAATGAGAAAGCCTTAGCAATCTTTTATTTGCATCATCCAATGAATAATATCTACATTTTTCATATCGCTTCAAATCTTGAAATGTTCCTGCTAAATTTTTGTTTAAATGACTTCCTAAAGAAATTATCATATTCCTCATGAATTTAGGTAAGCTAAACCATTTGCTGAGCATATCGTTAATATTTATCCAAGGATATCCCCAGAACATTTCATCTCCTCCTTCTCCTGTCAAAGCAACTGTTACTTCCTTTTTTATTTCTCTGCATATATAAAACGCTGGAACAATTGAAGGATCAGCTACAGGCTCATCTATCGCTAAAGTGATTTGATCAAAATCTTTCATGAAATCTGTTTTTACATATATTGTTTTATGATCGCTTTTTATCAAGTTCGCAACTTCCTCAGCAAATTTAACTTCTTCTTCACTACCAGTAACATGCATTGTTTTAAGCCTTAAATATTCTGAAGCAACCTTAGCTATAACGCTTGAATCAACACCTCCGCTTAGCAAAACTCCTAAAGGAACATCGCTTATTAAAGTATTCTTAACTATACTTTTTAAGTTTGCATCTAGAACTTTTAATGCAGTATCCAAATCTATTTCATCATTTTCTTCAAAGTTTAAATCCCAATAAGAATTGAAAGTAGTTTTTCTATCTTTCAAGGAATATAAAATGTAGCTTGCAGGCTTTAATCTATAGACTTTTTTAATGAAGCTCTCTTCTAAATGATTGTAAAAGAAAGCTAGATAACTAGCTATTGCATTAGGATTAATTTCTGGTTTTTCAATGCAATTGATAATAGCCCTTAGTTCAGAAGCAAATATGAAATTATCATTGACAAAAGTATAATACAAAGGTTTCTCTCCAAATCTATCCCTTGCTATGAAAACAGTTTTTTCCTTTGAATCATATATTGCAAAAGCGAACATTCCTCTTATTTTATCTAGCATTTTCTCCTTTTCCTCTTCCCATAAATGAACTAATATCTCTGTATCTGTATTCGTATAAAATTTATGTCTTGATTTAAGTTCATTTCTTAATTCAACGAAGTTATAAATTTCACCATTGAAAACAACCCAAACAGTTTCATCTTCGTTATGAATAGGCTGGTCTCCAGTTTTCAAATCAATTATTCTTAATCTCCTAACGCCTAAGCCAACTTGATCATCAATATAATATCCTTCGCTATCACGGCCTCGATGAATTAAGCTATTGCACATTAATTTCAAAAGATATTTATTAGGTTCTCCTATTATGCCGCAGATTCCGCACATTCTGCCATTTCTCTATTTATTTTTGATCAATTTAAGTTATCTCTATTTAGAACAATAAGACCATAATTGCCTAGTATTTTACCTAAAAGTTGTGATGATAATTTATAACTTGATAATAATTTAAAATTTATATATTCGGATATGATTTTCAATATTCTTCTTGTGCTTCTATTATATGTCAATAAGAAATGTGGTATTGCAAGTATATAATGAATTTCCATATTATAATCAGCAGGCAATGCTGATAAAATTTCATGCTCTGTTAATCGGCTAGGTATCTCACCATATTCTCTGGCGAATATTCCAAATTTGGTTATCAAACGTGTAATTAAAGACTTTAACGAATCTATTAAAAATACTTTTTTAGCAACTCTTATACTTTCTTTTATGCAGTTAGTTGGATTTGGAAGATGATGTAAAGTATTCATTTCAAGGAAGGTGTCAAAAGAATTATTCCTAAAGGGTAAATTTTCTGCATCAGCACACACAACATCAATAAGATTAACACTTCTATAATTATCTTTTAAAATTTTTAAAGCGCTTATTGATATGTCTAATCCAACAACTAAATACCCGAGCTTTAATAAAAATTTAGTATCAGTATTGCCTGTCCCACAGCCAATATTTAATATTATTCCATGATTATGAAATTTAGCTTCCTTAAGTTTTCTAACATATGTGTAAAATAAATGATTAGCCCAATCATCTAAAGCATCTGATTTATCATTTAGTTTTCTTACCCTAAGCGAATATTCCGAGTAAATTCGTTGTTTCTGTTTATATATTGCCATATATTACTTCTTCATATAATTTGTAATATTCTTCTACCATTCTTTCATAGCTATAGTTTAAAGAACGCTTATGATTATGTTCTCCCATTTCTTTCATTAATTTAGGATTTTCTATAATTTCAATTATTCTTTCACTCATTTCCTTGTAATTTTCATGATTTACGAGGAAGCCCCCTTCGTTTCCTATAAGTTCATCAGCTACACCAACAGGTGTACTTATAATTGGTAGCTTGAAATATGCTGCTTCAACTAAAGCGTGTGCAAAGTTATCATATCTTGAGCTCCATAAGAATAAATCAGCTTCGGTATAAGCCTTCCATAACTCCTCTCCACTTAGCCAACCTCTAAAAATTACTTTATCTTCTATTCCAAGTTCTTTGCAAAGTTTTAATAGTTTTTCTTTATAATTCTTTTCTGTTGAATCATATCTACTAGGCTTTACATCTCCAACAATCACATAACGTAATTTGTTATTCTTTTTGTAAGCTTCGGCAAATGCTCTGATTGCCATCTCTAAATTGTTTTTATAGGTTAATCTACTGACGGTAAGTAAATTTATATTCTCTTTATCCTTTTTTTGAAAATCAATTCTGGGTAGCTCAATACCATTTGGAATAATTCTAATTTTTTCTTTTGGAATGCCAAAGCTAATTAGTTCTTCAGCTTCGTAATTTGATGTAGCAACGACTGCATCTGCAACTCGCAGTGTGGCTTTGAATGTGATCGCATCATAAATTATGTTAATCAGCCTTGAGCTTATTCCAAGGTTCAAATGTTCATATCCTTTAACAGTTCCATGGGTAGTAATTATAAGCGGAACATTTTTTAAAAGAGATGCAAGAGTGCCTACATCTGATTGAAAATTTCTGTAACCGTGAACGTGAATTAAATTAATATTCTCTTTTAAAGCATTATTTAACATTTCAAATGATGGTTTATAATGACCTAGACTAAATAGTGGTTTAAATCTTATAATTTTAGTCTTCCTCAAACTTACTTTACCTAATCTATAAGTGAAAACTATTGAACTTATATTTCTTTCTTCCAAACCTCTTGTTAATAAATACGCTTGTTTAGACGGTCCAACAGGAATGTCATACCCAAATTCTCCTATAAGTCTTAAGATTCTCAATTTAATTTCAAATCAAAATCACTTAAATCTCGTGCTCTCCCTTCAATGATAGCTTCCATTACCTTAAAATCTTGATAAATTATATTTTTCCAATCTAATTTTTTAGCTATGTTTCGCATGAAACTGAAATCTTTATTTTTAACTTCTTTTAAAGCAAAATCCAAATCTTCAGCAATCATATTCACATTTGAAGGATCTCTAAAATACATAGCTACATTACCTAGTGATCTTGAAATACCTTCAGTTTTTGTAACCAAAAAAGGCTTGCACATGCTTAAGTATTCTTTAATTTTTGAATGCAAATTTGCTTGATTCACTTTTGTTTTAGGTATTAGTGGAAAAGCACATAACGTTGCTGTAGCTATATAATTCGGCAATTCTTCATATTCTATCCATCCTGTTAATTTAACTTCCTTCTCTAAGTTATTTTCTTTTATTAATGATTTTAGATATCTCATATAAGCCGGCCTTCCTTCTCCTACAATTAATAGAGAAGGTTTTTCTTCTAACTTATTTAAAGCTTTTATCAATAAATGTACTCTATCATAAGGGCCCATATCACCATGATAAAAAATTACTTCATCTTTTAATTCAAGCTCTTTTCTTACAATATTGGGATTTGCTTTAGCAAGATTGAAATGCTCTGTATCAACACCATTAGGTATTACTACAATTCTTTCTTTATTAAGACCATATTCATGCCAGAAAATGGTATGAACCTCAGTTTCAACGTTTACATAATCTACCTTTTTAGCTATTTTCCTCTCTATTCTCCTTAAAAAAGGTACCACTAAACTCTTTAAAGGCATATCAAATTGAATATAAAGCTCACTAATAAAATCTACTAAATCTGCATAAATTGGTATTTTTATTTCATCTTTATTTGATATTGCGGCATAAGTTGGCAAGATATTAATTGTTCTAATTATATCAAATTTTTCTTTTTTAGCTAATTCTTTTATTTTCTTTTTCATTTCTCTCATTATTTTTATTCTTGATAAAATGTTGAATTGTTTGAAATCTAAGTTTATGTATTCATAACTGGCAAAGTTATCTTTAGGCAAATCCGATTTTGGAGAAATAACCGTTATCTCATTTCCTAATTCTGAAAGATACTTAACGCTATAGTTTGGCCTTCCTGCCCTTTTCTTAGAAGGTAGAGGTTGTTCGCAAACTAGCAAAATTTTAAGTTTATTCATTTGAAAAAATTAAATAATCAAATCAATTATTATATAACATAATTTTGTATTATGAGTATTTTTTAATCCTGATTTAAAATAAAAGAATTATAAAAAATACGTATACAGGATAAAATAATTTTTACACCTATATCCAAACTACATAATAATGCCAATGAGGAGATTTTTACCAAATTACTTATTTAATCTACTAATAAGATAATTTTTTAGATTTTAATTAAATATGAGTCACCGTTATTAAAAAGAATGTCATTGTTACTTTTATATATTAAGGAATTTAAATAATTTGAAAAAAACGATGGAGATATTCCATTGGCCCATCTTTCACCAGTATAGATACTTACAGCTATATAGGAATTATTTGTATTCATATTAAGAGATAAATGATAGTAAGCTATTGAAGAGGATAGAGTTCCGTTAAAATAATAAGGCACAATGCTTGGATCTATTGTTCCAAAGATTTTTGCAGGAGGATTCATATAAAGTATGAATTTAACTAAGGAAAATGATTGCTGATTATCATACATTATCCCCTGCGATGGATAACTATACTTTGCAAAATAAGGACTATCATCTGTTAATAAATTAGATGAAAAGAAAGCAAATATAATAAGGACTAATAACAATGCAAATATGGCTTTCCTCTTGAAGACTAAAAAGAAACCAGATAAAAAGGATAAAGATACTAATATGTAAAATACAGCAATAGTTTCAGCTATGGCAGTGCTAGAAAAAAGAACCGCAAAATTATATGCTACAATGGTTAATGCAGTAAGAGCAAGAAAATAATTCTTAAAGTTTTTCCCATTTATGAGAGCAAATAATAAACCTACTGTTCCTAAATAGATCGTTATAGAATACCATAAATGGGATAAGGCATAGAATGTTAAAGAATCTAAAATTGGTTTGAAATAAGGAGTCGATGGGCTTTCTGGATTCAAAGTACCTGGTGGATTAATTAGACCTGTTAGAAAGGAAGATAAATAAGGATAGGCAAAGAAAAATAAATAGAATATTATTAATCCAAAATAAGCTATCGAATATGTTTTCATGTATTTGTTGTAGGTAAATAAACTAAACGTCAAAACTAACATTACTATTGCAAAAATAAGTGCTGCTGTAGGATGGAATAAAAACATTGAAATTGAGCTTAAAATTAGAATTATTGCAAATTTCCTGTTTCCTTCAATTCGTATTAATGAATAGAAAGAGATTAAGAAAAGAATGAATGAAAAAGGATGCGGTGTATAGGAATTAAAAGAAGTATAGCTGTATATCAGGCTAAAAACAATCGCAGATATCAATGAAACTCTTTCATTGCTTGAAATCCTATAAACAATTGCGTAAACAAAAAACAAAGAAATGCTAACGATCAGTGAATTGAGCAACATGTACATGAATGTTAATTTGCCAAATGGAATTAACCAAATGATTGTATTGAGAATGTAATACAGCGGAAAGTATGTATAGGCAGCAAAGTTAGCTACATGCCCTAAATTGTAAACTGTAACGCTGTTAAAGTAATGGTAGTAGGGGTCCCACCATGGAGGAACACCGTTAATTAAATACAAGCTTATCCTTTGTATGAAATCTAGAATGATTAGCTGTATTAATACAAGCAGCATTATTTTCTTTGAAACTTTTAAAAATAAGGCTTCAAAAGTTAGCAAGCCCATTGCTGCTGTAATAAATACGTAGAATTCTATCACTCTGTAAACATTACTCATGTAAATCGAGAAAATAGTTATCGAGATTAAAGACGAAAAGATAATAGCTAAGGCAATATTAAGTCTATCATTATTGATATTGAATTCATTATAGCTTGGCTTCTTAACGAAATACAAATACGTAGCTATTCCAAATACAACACCTAAAAAGTTCATGGTTAAAAAGTATCCTGTTACTGTAAACTTTATGAAAAGAGAGACAAATAGGAAAATAAATATTATAATAGATATAGGGAACAGTATTTTAACTGTTTTTAAATTTATTATCTTTTCTAAAATGCTCATTTCAAGTTTACTTCTTTAATAGGTAGTTTCCTATTGCAAGATATTCTAGACCTGAATTTTTAAACGTCCATATTGCAAGCTCAGGAGTACCAACGATTGGATATCCATGAAGATTAAAGCT
>Ga0080006_1214667_pt1 | contig 10860 bp, 7 predicted proteins | sample RS3BMetagenome_FD_69209 | JGI IMG/M metagenome (GOLD analysis project Ga0080006, IMG submission 69209) | Ferric oxide microbial mat and aquatic microbial communities from Rainbow Spring, Yellowstone National Park, USA - RS3B (SPADES... ... | reverse complement strand
CACGGAGTACGTTTCCGCGGTCTCACCTCGGCTCCGAGGCGGGCTTTACGTGCAATCCGTGCTCCAGGGAAGTCCGGCGGATCTCGCCTCGATTCAAAAGGGAGATATTCTCGTCGGGATGAATGTCGGCGAACGACACTGGGAGACGATTCGTCCCGATAATATCCTTTACGTTCTAAGGCAGCCCGAAGTTGCCCAGACGCAAAGCGCTCTAATCTACGTCGTTCGACGAAACGGCATCCATCCTCGACGGGTTAGCTTGGCGGAAGCGGATACGACCCAACCTGTCAGCCGTTAAGAGATGGTCTTTTCCTCGAAGCACCCTGTCCCTCGACAAACCGACAACCGGCTGGAGGGGGACTGGGAACGCTTGCGATCGCGAACAATGACGTTTGTCTGGGTGAAACGCGTGGCATCGACATTCCGTCGAACAGTTGTTACTTTAAACTGGTCTATCGAAGGAAACCTTCCCGGCATCAAGGTTTATCACCAGTGACGTCTCTCTACGGCTGGTCGCGCATTAAAGTTTGTATTATAACGATCAAGAATATTCGTAAGCCCGCGGTTCGCGAGGTCTCGGATTGTGGTGATGCACGACCTGCGTGAAGACCTCGACGACGAGGACGAGAATGGTCAGCCCGGCCGAGCCGTCATCATTGTCCTCATTGTCTTTTTCGAAGCGGGATTAGCTCCGTTCGCGCTGTTCCTGGGCTGGATCCTGGGACACGCCCCCCTCGAACACTTCAGTTGGAAACTCGTGGACGCCGTCTACGGATTGCTGGCGTCCATTCCGATGACCGTGTTCGTGGTCGTCCTGCTTCGGTGGCCGATCGGACCATTCCGGCGCATCCGAAAACTGTGCGACGAGGAAGTGGTTCCCCTTCTCGCGGGTAGCGACTGGTACGAACTGATGATGATCGCGCTCGCCGCCGGTGTGGGTGAGGAGATGCTCTTCCGAGGAGTCATTCAATCCTCATTCGAAAGTTGGCTCGGAAGCCCCTTCCTCGGCCTGATCCTCGCAAGTCTTCTCTTCGGCCTTCTCCATCCCGTCTCCTTCGCTTACATCGCCGTCGCTGCTTTGCTTGGCTGCTATCTGGGTCTGATCCAGATTCTCAACGGAAATCTCTTGACCGTGATCATCGCCCACGCCCTCTATGATCTGGCCGCTCTCGGCTACTTGCTCAAATTGCCGTCGGACTATTCGACACCCTCGGAATCGTCCGAGTAAGAGCACAACGGAGATTCCGCTCCGGATCCATGTGCTGAAGGGGTGATGATTTCGGCGAAATCAGCCGCTATGCTAATCTTCTTGTCGAGCCATCCGGCGCGATCTTGGTCGGGCCTCGCGGTCGTCGATCGTTCGGAGCAAACCGACATCGCCGCTCAGAGGCTGATCCGGGCGTCAGCTCGAGATCCGTGAACTCACGTTGAAAGGACAGAAGATGCTGCGCTTTCTGGCGAACAGGACTGGGATCATGGCGACTCCGATCAGCCGCGGCCAAGGCTCGGCTCGAATGCTCCTCGGAATACTCAGCGGTACTCTTATCTTCAGTCTGATCGCGAGCGACGCTCGGGCCGAAGTCTTGCGATGGAAGTTCAAGGCTGGCGAAAAGCTTGCCTACACCATGGATCAGAAGACGGTAACCTCCATGAAGGTTATGGGACAGGAAATCAAAACGACCCTCACCCAAACGATCAACGTACATTGGGATGTCAAATCGCTGAACAGTGACGGCGTCGCGAATGTGTCTCAAACCATCGATCGATTTCGCACCAAGATCGAGTCTCCGTTCGTCCCCTTCGAGTTTGATTCCAACGACAAGAAAGATCCGGACGGCCCCGTGGCGACGGTGATGGTGCCGCTCCTTCGATCGATGGTCGGCGCCGAGTTCTCGATGAAGATGCATCCCAAGGGGGAGTTGACCGACGTGAAGGTCCCGGAGAAGCTCCTCAACACCATCAAAAATGCCGGTCCCGCGGCAGCGGCCGGTGGTGGGATGTTCTCCGAGGAAGGGTTGAAGACGATGCTCGCCCAATCGAGCCTGTCGTTCCCTGAAAACTCGCTTGAGAAAGGGAAAGGCTGGACGACCGAGTCCAAAATCCCGACTCCCCAGGTTGGCACGATGGTCCTGGAGAAGGCTTACGTCTACCAGGGAGTCGACCCCAAGAATCCCTCGCTTGCTTTGATCGATCTCGCCACCAAGGTTACGCTTGATCCCGCGGCGGACGCCAACGTTTCGATCAAGATCACCTCACAAAATGGTAAAGGCTCTTTTCGCTTCAATAAGGAATCCGGCCACATGGAATCCTCATCCGTGAACGACACCATGGTCATGGCGATTTCCGCGATGGGTCAGTCCTTCGACCAGACAACCGAGACCAGCACCAGCATGAAGCTCGATCAATAAAAGGCTTGCCGGGATTCATTCCTGCCTTGATTTCGCCTGTGATGTGGTTTTATCACTCAAGCCAGGTTGTGTTTCTTCAACTTGCTGAAAAACGTGCTTCGCGGCATGCCGAGTAGTCTTGCCGCGACGCTCTTATTCCCGCTCGCTTCTTCGAGCACGTCGAGTAACCGTTGCCGTTCGTAATCCGTGAATTCGAAGTTCCAACCCTCTGGGTTCGACGGATCGGTGTCCCCGGACCGGCCCGGTTGCGTGACGTTCGAAGAGAGGGTCGAAGTCCCGGCGGAGGTTTGCTTTCGCGAGCGTTCCGCCAGCGGCGGCACATTCACGGCGAGAGCAACCGAGTCCGACGACGCGGTGAGCCTTGAGCGATAACGCGATTTTCCGGGCAGTCGAACTTCTTGAGGCAAATCTTCCAGTGAGACGGCCGGGCCATCGGCGAGCACGACGGCGCGCTCCACGACATTCTCCAGCTCCCTGATGTTTCCCGGCCAATCGTAAGCAATCAACGCTTCCAGCACTTCAGGATCGAAGTGGCTGACCGTCCCTTTACCCGACTTCGCGGAATGCGCCCTGAGAAAGTTCACGGCAAGCTCGAAAATATCCTCTCGTCGCTCACGAAGCGGCGGCGTGCGGATGGGAATCACCTTGAGCCGGTAGTAGAGATCTTCCCGGAATCTCCCCTGCTGAATCAGGGCCTCCAGGTCTTGGTGGGTCGCGGCTAGAATCCGGACGTCCACCACGATCGTTTGAGAGCTGCCGACTCTCTCGAAGGACATCTCCTGCAAAACCCGCAGGAGTTTCGTCTGAGTTTCCAGGTTGATGTCGCCGATTTCGTCGAGCAGGAGCGTCCCTCCGTTCGCCTGTTCGAAACGGCCGACTCGGTCTCGGTCCGCCCCGGTGAATGAGCCTTTGACATGGCCGAAGAGTTCGCTTTCCAGGAGGCTTTGCGAGAGCGCCGCGCAGTGAACCTTGACGAACGGCTTCGCGTGGCGGGGGCTTGATGCGTGGATCGCGGCGGCGAGTAATTCCTTGCCGGTGCCGCTCTCGCCCTGGATGAACACGGCCGAGGGGCTGACCGCTACCTTTCGGGCCATCGTGATCATCCGACGAACCGCGGGACTCGAACCCTTGATCATGTCGAAGGCGTCCGGTCTCTCCGACTGGCCGACCGCATTCAAGCCGGCCGCCGCTTCCGTCGTCTCAAGGGAGGGTTGAGCGCCGAACCCACGCTCACCGTCCTGTTCGCGATGTCGTTCGCGCTCGGCTCGGACCATCAACTGATCCTGCAACACCAGGATCCGTCGTTGTTGATCTGATATCTTCTCGACCTTGTCGCGGAGCTCTTGATTGAGAGATTCGAGAGTGTGCTGGATATCCGCCGAGTGGAGCGCGAGCGTGGCGACCGAACCCAGAGCGCCCAGGAATGCCATCTCTTCGTCCTCGTAGGGCATACCACTCCGTTTCGGCCCGAGCACGAGGAGCCCGGCGAGATTGCCGTCACCCCCGAGAGCCGCCGACGCCTCGCCGCCGAGCGCGATCATCGCGTCGGTCGCCGGGTCGGTCCCGGCTCCAACCTTGACCGTGTGGGACACCCGCGTTGAAGGCATGTTCCGCAGACGCAGGACAAGGGGATTATCGGGCAAGATTCGCCGCTCGTCAGGAACCGGTCCATGGCTCGCGACTAGCTCAAAAGAACCGCCGGCGCTATCCGCGAGATAGAGAGCCCCCCATTCCAATCGAAGCACTTCGGCAGCCGCTTCGAGCAGGCGACGACCCAGCGTTACCCGATCGACCAGGCTTCCAACCGCCGATCGCATCTTCTGCATCGCCTGGTCGAACTTATATTTCTCCCGAAAGAATCGTCGGTGGATCACGCTTTGGAACCGATTCCGAGCGATCTCCGAGAGGATCAGAATCAGGATGACCGTGAGCCCAGTCACGATCGCGCCGAGAGAGGTCGAATTGGTCGATGAAAACTGATCGCCGATCACCTTGCCGCAGACCAAAAGCACCGCCGAGTACACCAACCCGGCAGTCACGCTGAACAGGAAATAAACGGCACCCCGATTAATGATCTCCTCGACCTGCATCAACTTGTAACGGGTGATGCTGAACGCATAGGCGATCGTGTAGAGCAACGAGACGCCAAACATCGGCCAGGCCGCGCTATCTCGTCCTAGGGTTGCCGGATCCGCCCAAACCTGCTGCATGAGGTAGGCGATCAGCAGCGACCCCACCGCGGTTGCGATCAGAATCCAACGGACCTGGTTTCGCTCGGCCAAGGTTTGCGCGTTGCGATAGCTTCTCGCCAGACAGAGAAAGCACAGAGCAAATCCGGCAACGGATAGACCGATGTACCCCAGAGCGAGCCAGCCCACCAACCTCATGGCGGACAAGCCGGCCGTTCCCGACGGATGGCTCGCCTGCCAACGGGCACCGTACATCCCCCCCCAGATCGAAAAAAGAAACACGATGGGGATTCCATAAAGGAATCCAAGAACCAGCCTTCGATGCTTCTCCAAGACGGGGTTCGTTCGGGGAAAGACCAGGAAGAAGTGAAGATTCATTACAGGGACAAGGACGGCGAAGAAAACAAACGTGTAGATCAGGACCGGAACCCCCACGATCTCGGTCCAGTGATAGCCACCCATGTACGCGCCGACCGTGACGTTGCACATCAGAAAAAACAGCAGGGCCGAGGCATCCTTGGGCCGCTTCCAGAACACCCGGGCGCCAATCAGCAGAATCACCAATTCCTGCGCGAACCAGACGCAGGACCAGATGTAAGATTTCCAAGGTGAATAACGCACCAACGCGGAAGAAACGTGGAGCTGGCCTTGCGCGGAATCGTTCCATCGGACCTCGACAGTCTCTCCGATCCGGCCACTTAGCGCCTTGGTCGCCTGAATGTAGTTCGAGTAATTTCCTTCCTCGATCGCATAACCGCCGATTCGCAGGAGCTGATCATTGAGTCCAGGTCGACCTCGACTCCATTCAAAATCCGATGGTATCTGCTCCTGGACCGACGTCCCGAACATGCACCGCACCCCGATCGTTCCCATCCACATGACATGGATCAAAACGCTGATCGAGTACATAAGGACGAGCGCGGAAAAACCCATCAGAAGATAGCGGAGCAGCGTCCAACGACGGGAGCCGTGGAGGATTAACTTCCAGGATCCCAACGCTCCACCAAATCCATTCCGCTCGAAATTCCCAGGCGGTGGAATCACCGAGGATGAACGCTGTGGAGGTGGGCCTTTCCCATCACCAAACGGCACTCGGATCGAGAGCTTTAGATCGATCGGTGAAGGGGCCATATCTCGGTGGTCCATCGGAAATTCAGCGGTGTCATCTCAAGTATCGATCATCCAGCCTAGCGTTTCGGCGCCGAATTGAAAAGTAATCGCTAACGAAAATGTCGGCGCTGAATTGCGATTGCCACGATATTTTCCTTAACCTGAATTTATCTCCAATTACCTCCTATTTTCTCCATTTCTATCACTTTACAGAAAAGATCGTTCCACAGATCCGACGTTCGAGCGTAATTTAGTAAAGATAGATAGACTGCGGAAACTGTAATCTTGAACTTTGTCCATCGACACAATTCGGCGCCGAATGTTCGACCATGTCGATACCCGTTGTGACGAGTTTCCGTCCTCATCAAAGCCCGTTACGTGGGCAATCCGAACCCCGTTGACTTCATTTTTCATCCAGGCATGGCACGTGCTTTAGGGAGTGTTAGCAATACCCACTTGAGTCGGCGAGCTCCTGGAGAAGGCACCATGCGGTTGATGGCGAAATGGCAGGATTCCTGGGATCTGATCGCTCCCTCGAACAATCGAGGTCGACGGTATCAACTGCGTATTGGTGGAGAACTCGTGGATGTTGTCAGGATGGGGCAGGGAGATCCTCTCGTCTTGGTTCCCGGTCTCGCAGGTAGCTGGAAGTTGGTGATGCCGATCGCGCGGCGTCTCGCGAAGGATTTCGAGGTGATCAGCTACAGTCTTCGAGGCGATCGCTTCCCCAAGGTTCGGCCCGATCGTCCTCAGCAGGGGAACCTTGATCTGGGAAGCCATGCATACGACCTCGCCAACCTGATCGAGCAACTGGGCCTTGAGGCGCCAACCGTCTTTGGCGTTTCGTTCGGGGGAGCGATCGCCCTTGAGACCGCCGTGGAGCACCCCAGCCGCATCGGGAACCTGATTCTTAATGGAACCGAATCACGATTTCGATCAACATTGGGCGCCTCGATCGCTCGGCGCGTCCTCGAACGATATCCGCTGCCTCCGGATAGCCCGTTCGTGAACCAGTTCTTCAACTTGCTTTATGGTCGCAAGCCCGACCCGTCCCCGATAGTCGATTTCGTGGTCGATCGGCTTTGGGAAACCGACCAGAAGATCATGGCCCAGCGGCTGGCGCAGCTCGAGTCTTTCGACGTTTCGGACCGGCTTTGGCGGGTCGACGTCCCGACTCTCGTGATGGCCGGTTCCAAGGATGTCATCGTGCCACCCAACCGGCAGCGCGAGCTGGCTCGCGAAATCTCAGGTGCCGGCTTCGAGACGATCGAGGGGGCTGGACACATCGGCTTCCTGACTCATGCCGGAGAAATGTCGCGGATGATCCGACGGCATGTCTCGACCGCGAAGGCGGCCTCGGTTTAAGCCCCTTGTCTCGGCCGATGATGGTTAATGGGCCGGTTGGATCAAAGAATCGCACGCAGCGATTCTTTGATCCATGGAAAGCTCTCTTCACCCAGTTTTCGAGGATGGAGCGGTTTTCAGCTTGGGTGATTCACTTCCTGACTTGTTCGGCTGATGGTCGACTCGGCGGATTCGCAACGACTCCTCAACCGAGGAGCCGTCCTGGTTGCGGATGGTCCTCACCTGCTTCATATCATTCACCCAGCCGCCTTGCATATCCATCAGATATTGGCATTGGTCGGAAATTGAGAGCGACTTGTAGGGATTGGAGTCGCTGGGGCTAGGCGGTCGGCCGAGGCTTTTTCCGAGTCTCCCCACGGTTTCTCCGAGACCGGTGCCGAGGCTGGCGGGATTAACAACCTGCCTCCAGACGATGATCGCACGTGCGGTCGTGGGGTCGATCCTCGAAATCTCGAAGCGAGCCCGAGTGGGAAACGGCTCGCCTCCCCGAGGATTTGGAAGCCGCGTTTGATACTCGATTGGTTCGCCCCCCTTGAAGGTAAGCCCGATCGGTGCGAGGAAAGCCTTGGCTTCGCGAGCGCAAAGCTCCTCAATTTGTTCCTTCGATTGAGACCTCGCCTTGAGTTGGGCTCGAAATCGCTTTTGTGAATCGGGTGGAAGGGATTGGTACGTTCGATCCTTCAAAAGCGATTCATTCACGGCTTCGATTTTCGACCGGATCTCTTTCCAATTTTTCACACCCTTGAAGTTCCCTGATTCGTCGATGTCGAGAAGCACATTCCATCCTTCCATGGCCTTGAGGAGATTCTCGAACTCGGGCTGTTGCTTGGGCGACCGTTCCCCGTCGAGCGCGCTTTCCGAGATCGTCCAGCGCAGGAGATAGCCTTTGGGGCCGGCGTCAACGACCTTGAGGTCGAGTCTGGCGCGGCTGCCGGCCTGGTTCGTCGTGCCGTCCTTGGAAACGACACGACGTCCTTTCAGCTGTTCGTAGACCCTCGATTCCCCTTTGGACCAGCGTGGAAGGAAAGAGGTGTCTTCGGGCGGCGCTGGTTTGGTCGACTGGCCATCCGCGGCCAAACTCAAGGAGATCCAGATCGCCAACGATACGGAGAGACGGAGAGCGGCAGGAACTTCAAGGACTGATGAGACTGTCATCGAACTATGGCCCCTTGATCCAAGACCCGCCCGTCGAAGCTCCATCGATTCCGTTTCGAGGTTAGTATCCTTGGGTCCGTGGAAATCGGCAAGGGGACTGGAGGAGACTTCGAGGATGGCCGTTGATTAGGGAACACCATCTGACTAAACTTAGATTGTCGGTCAGCAAGCTTTTCACACACGCTCGACCGACTTTCGGGTCGCGCTACCGTGGCGCGACGGACTAGAGCCCAACGTCACAGGAGGCTGGTCTCATGTGGATTGGGGAGGCTAGAACGAAAGGAGGTGATTGCGTGTGTAGTCATAACCAGGGGCGGTTTGCCTAACGGCATCCGACGGGTTGCCCGTCGGGCAGCCGCACTTTGACCATACCTTCGGGTTTGGGCGTCCGGGTCCGGAAAAAACCTTCCGGACCCGGACGGTTCGTCAGATCAGGTCGTTGAAGATCAGCTTGAGTTCTGTTGTGTTCGATCCGAGGAGAGTCCGGTTTGCGACCCCGAAATGTCGTGATCTACCCGTATTTTGACGGATCTCGATACGACCGCGGCTGGTTGTGGTCTTGGTTGTTTACCAAGTTTACAACAGGTTGCCGGGCATAAGACGGAGTGTCCACTTAACTCCCTCGAAGACTTCATAATCGCTCAACATGAAGCCCCGGAATCCTGTCTCCGACAGCGTTCCGGGGCTTTTATTATTTAGCTTTTCAGACGATGAGGCCAGTAGTCCGAGATCGCGATCGGTCCCGACGCGTGTCTGGTCTGAATACAAACCCTGGCCAGGAAATTCCCGAGGATTCCCAACCTTTCCTAACCTTTCCCTTGAACCCTTCGTGGTAGGACGGCAGCCGTGATCGTGGTGATGAAAACCGACTCAACTCCCGGACAGATCGAACACATGGCGACTCAGATCGCCGGCTTGGGGCTCACCCCCCAGGTGATCCGAGGGACACATCAGACGGTGATCGCCGCGATCGGCGACGAACGTCCTGGCCTGACCGAAGTCCTGGAAGCCGGAGAAGGAGTCGAGAAAGTGTTACCGATCATGGCACCCTACAAACGGGCCTCGTCCGAGATCAAGCGCGATCGGACGGTCGTCAAAGCGCAGGGGCTCGAAGTCGGCGGGAAGAAGGTGACGGTCATCGCCGGGCCCTGCTCGGTCGAGAATGAGGAACAGATCGTCTCGATCGCCAAGACCCTTAAAAAGCTAGGTGCAAGCGGACTTCGAGGAGGACCCTACAACCCCAGAACCAGCCCGTACAGCTTCCAGGGACACAAGGAGCTGGGGTTGAAAATGCTGGCGACCGCCAGGGCCGAGACCGGCCTGGCGATCGTGACCGAGGTCATGGCCCCTGAGCATGTCCCGATCGTCGCCGAATATGCCGATGTCCTCCAGATCGGCGCGCGGAACATGCAGAATTATCAGCTCCTCCAAGCCGTGGGAGATTCCGGAAAAGCCGTACTCCTCAAGCGAGGGATGAGCGCGACGATCGAGGAGTTCCTGCTGGCCGCCGAGTATATCCTGGATCGCGGCAACATGAACGTGATGCTCTGCGAGCGAGGGATCCGCACCTACGAGGACCATACCCGGTTCACGCTCCCGCTCGCGACCGTCCCTTACCTCCAGGAGAAGAGCCACCTGCCGGTCGTCGTCGATCCATCCCACGGAACCGGCAAGGCCAAGCTGGTCGGGCCGATGTCCAAGGCGGCCGTCGCGGCGGGGGCCGACGCCCTGATCATCGAGGTCCATGACGACCCCGAGCATGCCATGAGCGACGGCGCCCAGACGATCACCCCGGCCATGTTCTCCGAGTTGATGGCCCAGTGCAAACGAGTTGCTGAAGCCGTCGATCGGACGATGTAATCGGATTTCAAAGCAAATTCGATCGACCAGGCCAAATCGGCATAAACCCCGAGCGTCCGGGTTGGCGAGGCCGACCCGGACTCACAATCCAACTCCTATGCGAACTTAACTTGCATTTTGGGTTCGTTCGGCGCGGGGAACAATGGGCGAATTGGCTTCGTTCGCGCAAAAGGGTGGCTCTGGTCAATCCGAGCGAGGCCAGTATTCTTAAGACCTGGCCGATTCTGGGGTCTCAGCGTTTGGAACTCGGCGACCTGAACCACCCACCCCGATCGCGAAATTGGGTTCGTTCGCGCCATGGGCCTGCATGAAAAATTGGGTTCGTTCGGTGCCGTTTCACATCTGCCGGATTTGGGTTCGTTCGGCGAGAATGTCCAGGTCGACCTCCCGGCAATTGGGTTCGTTCGGCGCTGGGAGGCTTGCCGGATATCGTTCGAAACAATCCGCGTAAGAATCGGTCACCTGGCCAATCATGGCAAGGTGCTTACGAATCTCGGCGTATATCTCCATCGCCGTCTTAAGGAAGTGTATGCCATTCGGGGTTAAAACGATCCGCGTCCTGGATAAAAATCGCCGTATCCGAATACAACGATTAGGACGGCGCGACCAGCGGGCTGGATAATCGTCGCCATAGAACGTGGAAAATCGAAGGCGGACCCCTCGCCAGATCCACTAAATCCGCCAGATCAAGGAGATGCATATCGGTGTACCTCTCGATTCTGGGGTTTTTACGGATCGGGCGAGAATCGGGTGGCTGGGGTCGAGCGTCAGCG
>Ga0080006_1207196_pt1 | contig 10864 bp, 11 predicted proteins | sample RS3BMetagenome_FD_69209 | JGI IMG/M metagenome (GOLD analysis project Ga0080006, IMG submission 69209) | Ferric oxide microbial mat and aquatic microbial communities from Rainbow Spring, Yellowstone National Park, USA - RS3B (SPADES... ... | reverse complement strand
CATTTCTCTATGCTCCGGCCGGGATTTGAACCCGGGTCGTGGGATTGAGAGCCCCATATGCTTGGCCGGACTACACCACCGGAGCCAGCCTTAATTGAGCAATAATATAAAATCTCTATGAATGGCAATGTTTCAATTCTTAATGCTTTCCTGCAGATGGAAGAAGTAAATGATAGAAAGCTCTAATTTTTAATTCCAGGCTTCATTATTTTTCACAAGACGAAAACATCTTCCTTCGAAACGTTTGCCAGAATGTTCAAAGGATAAAGCTTATCCTTCCCTTCGAAACGAAGTAGGCATTCCCTGAAGGTATGTCCTCATATATTCTCACCCCCTTCTCAGTCGTAGTAACCCGTGAGCCCTGCTCAACGGAACGGAAGGAAACAATCCTGTCATTATTTTCTGATACGAATCTAAGAATTGCCATCTCATTCCTTTCATCATCCTCTATCTCAATCTCAAAATTTTCCCTTTCCCCGATTCTGGATGTATCCTGGGAGAACGGCGGTGACCTCAACGGCTCAGTCCTGCCAATTCTCGACGGTATGAGACCTAACTGCCTTACCATCTCTTCCCTCTCCTCAGGCAACATCTCTCTGTTGATCCCGAGCCCCTTCTGTAGAGTTGAAATGAGATCCGTTTTTTTATCGAGAGCTCTCTGATCCATCAACTCCTTTTCTGAGATAACAACATGAAGTTCATCCCTGGCCCTGGTGAATGCAACGTATAGTATTCTCACTTCCTCATCCGCTGAGAACCTGAATCTCTCGCTCCTGGAGAATATGCTCCTGCTGGGCGAAGTTATGAAATCTCTGTCCTTCTTTGAGATTACCCCGGAGAATTCATCCACATAGTATTTCTCCCGGTCAGGACCTGTGCGAAGATCGTAGATGATAACTACCTTGAACTCCAGTCCCTTGGCCTGATGTATCGTCATAACCTTGACCCTGGAATCATCGAGAAGGAGATCATCAACAGGGCCGCTTTCCTTCGTTTCCTGTGCGTTTATCATCCATTGTGAAAGCTGATTTGGGTCCCCACCGTAGGACGTGACGTGCGAGGTTACCAGTTGCATTATCCTGTTTACCCTGCTCACTCTTTCCACCCCGTCATCGCTTCCAAGTAGCCGTGAAATGTAACCCTCCCTCCACAATATCTTGTTGAGAACGAAATCTATCCTCTCCTCCCTCAACATTTCCCGGTACCGTCCAAATTTTGATTCAAGGATCGACTGAAATTCATTTCTCCTTGAAGCAAGGTCCGTGACCCCAAAATCGAAAAATGGAGAAAAAAGGAGGGCAACCTGAGCAACCCTGTCTCCGGGGTCCCCCAAATATCTGACAAGGGAGAGTACATCAAGCCCTTCTTGAGATTTCAGGATTGATTCACCGGATATGACAACGCAATCTATACCTTCCCTCCTCAGAAACCTCCTGAGATTAAAGAAATCTGAAGATGTTCTGCTGAGTATCGCTATGTCAGCCAATCTTGTCCCCTCCCTGACCTTCTTCTTGATTATTTCGGCCACAGCACTTATTTTATCTTCCACAATGTAGAGGAAAGCATTCCCCTCTCTGTCCGTTGAAGGTTCCATTCTCTGGTAGCTCATTATCTTCGGGAAGAAATTGTTGTAGAACGAAATCAGGTTTGTTCCACTCCTCCTGTTTTTGGGGAAGACCAAGCGGTCTTTTATTTTTTCAACGAGTCTGTTTTGAGCGGACGGATGCGCACCCCTGAATGAGTAAATGCTCTGGTTAAGGTCTCCTACTATGAAGAATGCTGAACCGGAATCAAGGAACTTTTCGAAGACAAGAACCTGTAGTTCGTCCGTGTCCTGGAACTCATCCACCAGGATGTACCGTATCTTGGATGATATCTCATCCCCCTTTTTCTCAAGGATGGAGATTGTATAAACAAGGAGGTCATCAAAATCCATCAACCTCTCCTCAAGTTTTACATCCTGGTATGCCTCAACGGCCCCTCTCAGTATCACGAGAAGCGATGGAATTGCACTTATTTTCATCCTTGCAATGCATTCCTTGATGACCTCTGAATCAATAATTGATTTCGAGAATTTCGTAAAGAAAGAGCGATTGATGTTAAGCATATAGGCGAAATAGCCTTTTCCCGTCTCTATGATTTCAACGAGCTCATTTATTATCTGTTCCACATCCATACCGAAATCGTCTAAAAGCCTGTCCAGAGACTCCGTCTCTTCCCCCTTGCCACTACCATTTCTCAGGGAAATGAGGTACTGCCTTACCGTCCTCTCCAGGAGGTTGTGGGATTCAAGGTCATCCATCACCCTGAAGTGTCCGGGCAGTCCTATCACGCTACCGTAATATCTGATGATTCTAGAGCAGAAGTTGTGGATAGTGCCTACATTTGATTCCGGGAGCTGCCTTACGATATCCACCTTTCCATCCTTCAGGGCCTTCTCCTTTAGCCTTCCGATCATCTCCTTTGCTGCCCTCTCAGTGAAAGTGATGGCGGCAACGTGTTCAACCCCCTCCGAAACCATGAGGTCGTAACACCTCTTTATCAACTCCTCCGTTTTCCCTGAACCCGGGACGGCAGAAACGAAACCGCTGTTCATATCACCACCTCCTCTCCTGGACCCTGCAGACGCTCAATAAAGGACAGAAAAGCTGGTTCTCGCATTTCCAGAGACTTCCCCCTTCCTTCACTACCGGGTCGCAATCTCCTTCGATGAGGTCTCTAAGGGTCAAATTCACAATGTCCCTGCATTTCTTTACCTGGGCATTCTCATTGGGTATCTCCTGATAGAATCCAGCGGTTGCGTATCCTTCCCTGATATCTCGAAATGAAACATAAGCTGCAGCCTTGACCTTCCTTCCAAGCGTTGATTCCACGCCCAGCTTGTAAAAGAAAAGCTGCACCTTTCCGTGTTCTTCGTCACAGAGATCGTTCTTCGGATATCCGTAAAGGGAGCTCTTGTAGTCGATTATGCAGAGACCATCCTTCTCCTCGTCAATCCTGTCCACAATACCACCGATGCTTATCCTGCTCCCGTTGAACTCGTAGTAAACTGGCTTTCCGTTCTCCGGGAAGCGGAATTCTCTGAGGATGGTATGCCTGCCCTGACCGACAGCTTTTGATGCATCCATTTTGAAGAATTCAGTCAAGCGGCCGCTCTTCAGATATTTATCCCTGTAAAATTTGAGTGCCTGCCTCTTGGAAATATACTTCTCCCTTTTCATCTCGTTTTCCAGGTAGGAATCCGCCAGATGGGAGAAATCTGCAGGGGAAATATCTGTGGAATAGAATTTTTCCAGTATCCTGTGCGTGAGACTTCCCGTGTTCCTGGGGTCCAGGAATTCAATCGGTGCCTCTATCTCATCGATCCCGAGAATCCAATTTACAAAACCCTTGAAGTGACATCCTATGTAATTTTCCAGGGAAGTGGGGTACACGGGCTTCTCCAGCTTCGCTTTCACAATTTCGTAGCTCAGCAGATATTTTTTTGTGATATTCATCTGAGCTACTGTTTCCCAGGTGTTAAATGCGACAGTAGGCACAAAGACTGAATCCCTGGTTGCATATTTTTCCTCAGCCGGGATGCTGTCATAGAAGGGAGTGCTTTCGCTGAACGAAAGCTTTTCATCAAGCTCTGACCTAGAAAGTACGACGTTTTTTGCTGGCTCAATAACTCCCCTCAGCAAGCTCTCCTTCATGGAATCGTATTCCCCTGACAGTCCGAGCTTATCAAGCAAACCTCTCGCCATATCCGGGAATTCCCTTAAAGAGCTTGCCGAGTCAAGACCGGAAATGTACACATTGTCGAAGGGAATTCCGTAGAGGTCCTCGGCCTTCCCTATGAACACGCTTCCATTCCCAGGTATGTTCACTCTCGGGAAGTATTTGAGGGACTCGAGAAAGCTCACCATCTCCTGTATGTCAGATGAAGAGCCATCAAATGCAGCGGACAGGATGCGAGTTATCTTCAGAACAGGGTTTCCACTGAGGTATTTTGAAGCGAAAGAATCCAATGCCGCTAAACCTTTCCCGGCCGCTATTTCTCTTGAAAAAGTTTCCAGATCCATGAGAATGTCCCTGCTCAATCCCGCATCACCGAAAAGTGTTTTCCAGTCCTCCATTCCCCTGATGACATTTTTGTCGTAGGCAATTTCCTTTATCTGTCTGACCTTGAAAGGGTTCACGCCAGAATAGGGGTTTTCGATGAGAGAAATCATGTAATCGTAAGAATAATCACTGTATATACAGTAGAGAGAAGTAATGAGAAATGAAAATGGTGCATCATTGAGGGAGCAGTAGGATAGATCTGAAGCAACCACAGGTCTGATTCCGTAGAGTTCCATCTCCTTTATGAAAGTCGACAGGAAATAATCATCCGGAACCACAACGCATGTCCTTCCATCTTTATTAATCAGATCTTTCACCACCCATCTTATCTCGGAAAGATAGTCAGGAAACCTGAACTTCCTGATGTCCTTGGGTCCGCTCTCAAATTCATAGATGTTTTGAAATAACTTCCCGAAGGGGGTGAAGAAAGTCGGTATATGGCTCACATAAGAGAGAAAGGCATCACGCTTCACCGGAAACAGGTCTATGAACTCTGAGAAGTCCTCAATTTGATTTTTACCTATGGATGATATTAACTTGTAAAAATTTACGAGAACTTCACTGTATTTCTCAACTAGCTTCTCAGCGGTATCTGAGGCAGTTACCCTGTGGAATGATGAACCCTTTCCTGAAAGTGAAAGAAATTTCAGCAGCTTTCTGATATTCTCCAGTTCCTCTACCGGGGAACCGGCCCGAATCAGATATATTGCCTGCTCCTCCTCCGAAATTAATTTAATTCCCAGAGAAAGGGAGATCTCCTTGAGGAGATCCACGATACCCTGGCTTCTCTCACCCGAGATCAGTGAGAATATCTTTGCACCGCCAGTGCTGTAAAATATGTGCTTTTTCTCACTCCCAGACACCACACTTCCAGAGGTCAATGTTCAATATATTACTTGTTAGTCTTAACTCTTTGCCGGCTATATCTTCCCTGAATTCTCTATATCTTGTAATTCTCTCTTTTTTCTCTGTTGCGTGGACGTTTCGCATTGTACCCCGTGACTCTTCCTTGTGTTAGAGTGATGAAATTCCGGTCCCGGAGGGTTGTCACGTTCATTTCAGAGGCATCATTCAACGAGAACCTTTATTTCCGTCTGGTCCTCCGTCAGAACTCTAAAATTGCCCTTGTAACCGCAAACTTTGCAAGTAAAAGGAATTCTAAGAAAACAATTAAAAGTAATTTCTGCTGGTCCTCCCACCTCTAGTGACGTTGAGCCGCACCTGGGGCAGGAGACCAGCAGGGTTGTCAAATGAAACACCTCCTTAACCGGTCACGTGTCCGAAGTCCACCAGATGTCCGCCTATTGCAGTCGTCCCGATGTACAGGGTAAGGACAGCTACGCCGAAAAACGCAATAGCTGCAAGGATTGCTGCAACCATTACCGCTTTTCTGTTGTTGGTAACTGTGATTGGTGTCACAAGTATTCCGCCTATTCCAGCGCCAAGATACATCAACAGGAGTGCGATAGGTTCACTTGTCATTCCGAGTTTGTAGCCGTCAACGCCGTAAGTTATTGCAAATATTCCCGCAAAGAAACTGAATACGCCTGTAAATGTCAGGGATGATTTATTCAGCAGGATGACACCCGTAATTATAGACACTAAGCCAAGAAACACCATCGGATCCCCGAAAAGCTCACCGTATGCAACAGTAAATGGCAGCGGAACTATAATGCTGTAAAGAATACCATAGAGGAAGGTGTAAGCGCCTGTCCCCAGAAGGAAATAGGAGAATCCCCTGTTGATTTCTTCTATATTCCTGTTCATCACGAATCTGTATATCGCATAGACACCAAATCCGAAGAACATTATTCCCACTATGTATAGGTTGGCAGCCAATGGGTCTGTAAATAACCAGGCCATTTTATATCACCAGAAAGGATATTGCGAGAAGGTATTTCACACATCGTGCACGCCCGGGCGCATTCAAGCGCATCCGTGAACATAAACACATCTTAATTCGTTCATTCTTCTTACAAGTTTACAAATACATAAACAAGAAATCCCCGACCCTCAGGGAGGAGATGAATTGCTATTTATTTAATAATTCTAGGAATCTAACGGAACCAGTACCCATGGGCGGTGGGGAATTAACGCATGATAAACCCACGAAAAAGGGTGTAAGGTGTAGTAACACCTCTGAACTGCATGATGGAGGACTTTCGATGAAGCAGGAATCTCAAATCCTTCAAGGAGGATGTCAAGGAGCGGGCTGAAAATAGAAATATTTAAATGTTATGTTTAAATAAATCCGCATCAATGGATGTAAGTAAGAATACAAACTCAGAAATTGATGGTGACGCAAGAAGGAAGATGAGAAAATTGAACATGAGAAAGAATGAAGAGTTCAGATTCCTTCTTGGGAAATACCTGAAAGACCTGCCTGAAAGCGTTCGCGGGAACATTTTCGGTTCCATTTATGCGAAAGCCGCGAAGAACGGGGTCACTGAGGCCAGGGATTACGTTCTCGTGAAGAAGAAGGAGGGGGTAATAGATGACGATACGAGCAGAAAGCTCATAGACCTTATTTACGATTACAGCACGTACCGTTAAGAATACTGGGTGAACCTTTCGTAATCCCCCTTGGCTTCCAGGATTCCTATCCTGACGCCCGCATCGAGCCAGGCGTAGGCATAGGCGCTTGCTGCCAGGGAATTTTCGTAGTCACCCTTCTGGTAGAAGAATGAAGCATCAGTGAGATAGTTGCGGCACATCTCAAGGAAATCCTGCGCAGCCCTCCAGAGGAAACTCTCCTGTGGAACTGATATTTTTACCTCCTTTAGCGCCTCGTTCCCTTTTTCAATGTACGCCCTGCATCTCTCCTGCAGATTCATCTGACCACCCTTACGTTCTTTCCCCCATCATCAGTCTCCCTCGGTCTTACTTCCACGAAGAGTGGAACGGGCAGCTCCGGAGAAATGACAAGCGCGGTTCCTACTGGAAGTCTCTGTATTTCATCCAGAGAAGATGGGGTAAGACCCTCCACAGAACTCCCTATTGCCTTTAAATCGTTCGGGTTGGTGACCTTGAGTATCAGCTGTGTGCCGCATTGTGAAAGAACGTTCTTATCGATTTTCGCAGGCCTTTGAGAGACAACGAGCATACCGAACCCGAATTTCCTCCCCTCGGAAGCAACTGTTCGCATTATCTTTGAGGAAAATGCCTTTCCCTGCTGTGGAGCAAAATTGTGCGCTTCTTCAACGACCATCAGAAGGGGAGGAATCTTTTCCTTCTTTCTTGATTCGAACAGGGAATAGAGGAGGCGATGAACAACGAGTTCCTGCACGTCTGGAGGAAGACCCTTCATCTCTATTATGGAGACCTTCCCCTTGATGACGATGTCATCCACCCTCAAACCCTTTTTCTTAAGAACGTTCAATGAGTTCAGGTAGCTCAGCTCCTTTTCAAGGGTCTGGGATAATGAGGAATTGTCCTGCCTCTTGAGCTCATTGATTATGTCATCAAAATCATAGTCCTTAACTGTGAGGCGCAGTGCATCCACCGCCTTTCTCAGGGGCACAAAATAGGATCTGGGATCGGCGAGGTTCATTATGCTGATGAGTTCCTTCACGTTGACCTGGGACAGGGTAAAGGCAAGCTCCCTGTCACCGCCCCCCGGGGAAAAGACTACAATCTTGTCGGCATATGACTGTGGCCTTACACCAAATCTCTTCATTTCCGAGGACTCAGTTGCTCTCCTCTTCATGGCGGAGTATTCGCCGTGAGGATCTATTATCACGACGGTTACATCATTCTTCATCAGCTCCTCCACTATCACCCCTGTGAGGTAGCTCTTACCTCCGCCTGTTTTGGCCATTACAGATATGTGTTTCTGAACCATGGAATCTATGTCAATGGAAAACGGAATGTTGTGGCCATAAACCAGTCCAATATACGCTCTTCCCTTGCGGTTATTTCCTATGTTCAGAGTGCTCGAGATGAATCCGTCTTCCGCGTAATAAACGGGAGTACCTGCCTGAAATGGAGTCCTTGGATACTGGAGTATACCTTTGGCGTCCCTGAACCCTATGATTATTATCTGTGCGGATATCGTTTGCTGGATAGCAACATCTACCCCCGCCATCACTGCATAGGATTTCTCTATGGAGAGATTTGTCTTTGCCTCTATTGAATCAACCTTTCCAAGTACCCAGCCATCTTCCGGATGTTTGATTCTAACGTAGTCACCCTGTTTTAATTTTCCAGAAACGGAACAGTTGACCACTGTCGGCTTGATGTCTCCGTAGAGTATTCCCACGGGTTCCATGATTACCCCTTCCACTCCGAAATCTTCTCTCTTATTATTTCAACTCCTCTCTGCACCCTTGCGGGTTCCTCTGCACCTATTCCTACCCTTATGATCGAATCCTCACCGAAGAAGTATCCAGGCACCGTGGAAACGCCTCTGGCAATGAGTGACAGTGAAAATTTCAATGACTCCTTCCCCACGGTAAGGGCATTGACAACACTCCCCTTGTAGCCAATTATGTGCTCATCAAGAGTATCGAAGAGTATCCTGGAGTTCTCTTCCAGTTTTTTCTTGTTGTATTCTCCATAAACCTTTATGTTGTCTAGCAAATAGCTACCCCTCCGTTTCACAAGGGTGGAAATCATTGGGACGATGATATCATTTCTCTCCTTCATCTCCTCTATCATATTCTTCCCGGATATGATCCACCCCATCTTTATCCCGCTCTCCCCGAAAAATTTTGATAAGGAACCCACTGTAATGGTGTTACCAGTTTCGAGCCTCTTTGGAAAGATTCCGTTGAAAAATGAAAATGTATCGTCCACTATAAGGTAAGAATCGTTGCCCTCTGTTTCCCTACCTATGGATTTCAGGCTCTCTTCACTCCAGGGAAGGCCAGTAGGATTGTTTGGATTGCTGATGAAGTAGGCAGCTCTCTCCTCTACGTCCCAGGGTGAGAGATCCACACCCTCTGAAGAAAGCCTTTTATCTAGGACAACTCTGATTCCCATCTCCCTGGCCTGATAATAAAACACTGGATATTCCGGAACTATCGTGACAAGTTTCTCTATCTTCTGTCTGAGGTGGTAGAGGACGAAGAAGGATGCAAAGGTACCAGAGGGCGTAATGATGACCTGGTCCGTATCAACCCCATACAACTTGGCAATCTGCTTTTCCACTTCTGGTGTTCCGAGGCCGTCCGGACTCATCCCCCTCATACCGCTGGAAGCCAGATTTATGTTCGCTTCGGGCAGGGAATCCATATACCTGAACATTGAGATGTCCATAGGCATGTGAGTACAATTACTTCACAGATATACAATCTTCCATGTTGTTATTCTCCCTCTCATAAAAATTGTCAACTACTCCTCGCTAAAGCTTCGGAGCTTGTTGCTGTTCTCCCCTCCACCCGTGAGTGGAGATTCATTGAAACGCAACGATTGGCTGGTTGACATCAGCCTGAAGTACTCAGATTTACCGAGTACTTCGATATTTCTGGAAGCATTCAAATCCGCATTAAGCTCGAATCCACAATTTTTACATTTGAATAATGAGCCATGCCTGTTTTCTTTGTTCACATAACCGCATTTAGAACATTTCTGTGATGTGAATTTGGGATCGACATAGATCACCTCTTTCCCCAAATCTTCTGCCTTGTATTCTATGAATCTTTGAAGTTCTGCTGGAGACCATGAACCAAGATTCTTTCTGATTGCCTTATATTGGCCGTTCTGTTTCATATATGCTGGATTTAATGCCTCAAGAGCAAATACATCATAGGGAAGTGAAACTATATTCTTTGAAATTGTGTGGTTTATATCACGCACGAACCGTCTCTCCCGTCCTGATATATTCCTAAGTTTCCTTTTAGCTGAACGGGTGCCTAAGTGCTGCAATCTTCTCTTCAAATATTGATATCTCCCTTTCACTTTTCTGAGGTTTGCTGTTGAAGAATGTGTTATCTGAAAGCACTGCTATATTCTTTACACCTCTATCCATTCCTATTACATCTGCGTCTTGTTTTTTTTAACCACCTCCTTATCTTGCAATTTCACCTGTATCATCATGAATATTCTCTTTCCCCTCTCATCCACTAAGAGCTGTGCGTTTGTGTATTCCCCACTGTATTTGTCTATTAGAGGGAAATGTGACACTGGATAAACAAGGAGTCCCTGTACAGTGGTGAGGGATATTGTGTGTGAACCGGATGGAATTTGAATGTCCTGTTATCGTACCTTATTGTTAGAGATTTCCTCTTTATTTTCTTTTCAAGACTCGTCCGTTTCAATGCTTCTGATGCCATATCCCTGGCAGTTTGTACGAGGGCAGATGGGAGAGTGGGTATTGTTTCCCTTACCGTTTTGTATGTACCTTTATTGAGTTTGTTTTTATTGAATACCTTGTTCTCAAAACCGTAGTCCAGAACTATCTGTGTTGCTCCCCTGAACTGTTTTGCTGTTTCAATGAGTGTTCTGTCATAGGGGAGTTTCAGTTTAATGGTTCTGAACATTTATTATTAGGGAACAAAGCAAATCAATAAGCTTTTCTGTCGGGGGAAGTCCATGTATCTCCTCTCTAAAGATCGGAGTTTTACCACTTCCCCCAAAACCCCTAACTTTTTTCATAAAGGATATTTAGCACGTCTTATGAATATAAACCCGTATATACTGTTTAAGAATTTTGGTCCGATAGCATGAACGCTAAAAGAGTAGTAATAGTTGGAGGAAACGCCGGTGGAGGGCTCCTTGCTGGACGACTTGCGAGGATAATACCAAAGGATCAGGTTAATAT
>Ga0080006_1206532_pt1 | contig 10868 bp, 9 predicted proteins | sample RS3BMetagenome_FD_69209 | JGI IMG/M metagenome (GOLD analysis project Ga0080006, IMG submission 69209) | Ferric oxide microbial mat and aquatic microbial communities from Rainbow Spring, Yellowstone National Park, USA - RS3B (SPADES... ... | reverse complement strand
ACACCGTCGACGCCTCCTTCGACCTGGGGGAGCGTGAAGCGATCCACGAAAGCGCTGACGGCGCCGACGGGCCTGCCGTAGTCCGTTACCTGCCAATGGAGGAGCTGATCGCAGCGTTCCTGCCGGTGCTTTTCCCGGGCATGGAGATCGTTCAGCACCACGCGTTCCGCATCACCCGCAACGCCGGCTACGAGGTTGAAGAGGACCGCGACGAAGACCTGTTACAAGCACTCGAACGGGAATTGGCTCGCAGGCGGTTCGGTTCGCCGGTGCGGCTCGAGATCGCCGACGACATGACCGAAAGTATGCTGGAGTTGCTGCTGCGGGAACTCGACGTGCATCCAGGCGACGTCATCGAAGTGCCCGGCCTCCTTGACCTATCGTCGTTGTGGCAGATCTACGGCCTGGACCGTCCGGCGCTCAAAGACCCCGCGTACGTTCCGGCGACCAGTCCCGCATTCGTCGACCGGGAAACACCCAGGAGCATCTTCGCGACGTTGCGTGAAGGCGACGTGCTGCTTCACCACCCATACGAATCGTTCTCCACCAGCGTGCAGCGATTCATCGAACAGTCTGCCGCCGATCCCAACGTGCTGGCGATCAAACAGACGCTGTACCGCACCTCCGGCGACTCGCCCATCGTCCGGGCGCTGATCCAAGCCGCTGAGGCCGGAAAGCAAGTCGTGGCAATGGTGGAAATCAAGGCGCGCTTCGACGAGCAGGCCAACATTCGCTGGGCGAGGACGCTGGAGCAGGCAGGCGTACATGTGGTCTACGGGTACGTCGGGCTCAAGACGCACTGCAAGACCTGCCTGGTGGTGCGCCGCGAAGGCCCGACGATCCGGCGGTACTGCCACATCGGGACCGGCAATTACAACGGGAAGACGGCGCGACTATACGAGGACGTCGGTCTGCTCACGGCGTCCCCCGATATCGGGGCCGATTTGACGGACTTGTTCAATTCGCTTACCGGTTACTCGCGTAAGGTGTCGTACCGCAATCTTCTGGTCGCCCCGCACAGTATTCGCACGGGCATCATCGAACGCGTCGAGCGCGAGATTGCCGCCCACCGCGAACACGGTGGAGGCCGAGTCCGGATGAAGATGAATGCTCTCGTCGACGAGCAGGTCATCGACGCGCTCTACCGCGCGTCGCGGACAGGTGTGCGGGTCGAGGTGGTGGTGCGCGGCATCTGCGCGCTGCGCCCGGGCGCAGCGGGCTTCTCGGAGAACATCTCGGTCCGTTCGATCCTCGGGCGCTTCCTGGAGCACTCACGGATCATTCATTTCAACCGCATCAACGAGTTCTGGATCGGCAGCGCCGACATGATGCACCGCAACCTCGATCGGCGCGTCGAGGCGCTGGTTCAGGTTAAAGATCCGAGGCTGACCGGGTATCTGGACGATCTGTTCGAATCCGCGCTGGATCCGTCCACGCGATGCTGGGAGCTCGGGCCCGACGGGCAGTGGACCGCGTCGCCGCAGGATGGCCATTCCGTACGCGACCACCAAGTCTCGCTGATGGAGCGGCACCGGAGCCCTTAACCACCGTGGGGTAGTTTCTCGGTTGTTTTGAGCCACATCCATGTAGCGCGACCCCGACCGAACAGGCCCCCAGGAGTCAACGTGCCCAGCAAGAGCTCGTCCGACCCTCGTCGCTCGGGAAGCCAGATCGTGTACGCAGCCGGCGCGGTCTTATGGCGACCGACTGGTTCGGCCAACCCCGCACTTGAGATCGCCGTGATCCACCGTCCCCGATACGACGACTGGTCGCTCCCCAAAGGCAAAGTGGACCCCGGTGAAACAGCAGCCGTAGCCGCGGTGCGCGAGGTCCGGGAAGAAACCGGCCACCACGCTATCCTCGGCAGACGGCTCGACATGGTGAGCTACCCCGTCGACCAAGGCGTCAAGAAAGTGTATTACTGGGCGGCGCGAAGTACCGGCGGGGAATTTGAACCGGGCAACGAAGTCGATGAGCTGATCTGGTTACCGGTCGCCGACGCGATGCAGCGACTGAACTATGCGCAGGATCAAAAGATGTTGCGCCACTTCGCCCAACATCCGGCGGACACGCATACCGTGCTGGTGGTCAGGCACGCAACCGCCGGCCGCAAGTCACGCTTCCCCGGAAACGACGCCGAAAGACCGCTGGATAAAAGGGGACGTGCGCAGGCCGAGGCGCTGGTTCCGCAGCTACTGGCCTTCGGCGCCAGCGAGATCTACGCCGCAGACCGTGTCCGCTGCCATCAGACGGTCCAACCGCTGGCCCAGGAGTTGGGTGTAACCGTCCACAACGAGACCTCTCTGACCGAAGAGTCCTACGCCAAAAATCGAAAGCGGGGCCGTCAGCGGGTTCTCCGTATCGCCGAGCAGGACGGCACTCCGGTGATCTGTACTCAGGGCAAGGTGATTCCGGACTTGATCACGTGGTGGTGCGAGCGCGATGGGGTGCGCCCCGACAGGTCGCGCAACCACAAGGGCAGCACCTGGGTCATGTCGCTGTCGGGCGGAAAGCTGGTGTCGGCCGACCATATCGGCGGCGCACTGGCCGCCAACGTCCGCGCCTGACGCGAATACCCTTCGGGGGCACCGCTGCCACCCGAAGGTTATCCGCGCATCGAACTTGGTCGCCGCCCTACTTGCGGCCGCGCCGCGCGGTCGCCTTTTTGGCAGGAGCCTTCTTGGCGGGAGCCTTGGTCGCGGCCTTCCGGGCCGGCGCCTTGGTCGCCGTCTTCTTGGCAACTACCTTCTTGGCCGGCGCCTTGGTCGCGGCCTTCTTGGCCGGAGCTTTGGTTACGACCTTCTTGGCCGGAGCCCTGGTTGCGGCCTTCTTAACCGGGGCCTTCTTAACCGGCGCCTTCTTGGCCGGCGCCTTCTTGGCCGGGGCCTTCTTGGCCGGGGCCTTGGAAGCGGCCTTCTTAGCCGGAGCCTTCTTGGCTACCCTCTTGACCGCTCCCGCTCCAACACCACGTTTCACTGCGGGTCCTTCCGCTGGGAGGCGCTGTGCGCCAGACACAACCGCTTTGAATTGGGCACCCGGACGAAACGCCGGTACCGATGTCGGCTTCACCTTGACCGTCTCGCCCGTGCGCGGGTTGCGGGCCACGCGTGCGGCGCGGCGCCGCTGTTCGAACACACCGAACCCGGTAATGGTGACGCTGTCACCTTTGTGCACCGCGCGCACAATGGTGTCGACGATATTCTCGACGGCAGCAGTCGCCTGCCGACGGTCCGAGCCCAATTTCTGTGTGAGCACGTCGATGAGCTCTGCTTTGTTCATCCAATCCCTCCAAGCTAGTGGTCCTCGCTTTTGCGAACCGACTAGTGGACACGGTAAACCCTTACCCAGCAAATTTCCAAGAGCCACGCGCAATTTCACCGACCGTGGCGGGATATTTTCGCAATCCGGTTGCCGCCCTTGACAGGTGGAGAGGCCGGAAAATCGGTCCAGTTTACTTAGGTGACCGAGAAAAATTCCGTCCCGCCGGGCCCTTCAAGAGGCTGGCAGAGTGCGCGGCTTCCAGTCCGGACGCACCGCCTCAAATGACTCGATCTGGTCGAGTTTCCGCAGCGTAAGGGCGATATCGTCGAGCCCTTCCAGCAGCCGCCAGGCGGTATGGTCGTCAATCTTGAACGGCAGCATCGCCGTTCCGGCAGTGATATTTCGATCTTGAAGATTGACAGTAATTTCCATGCCCGGACTCTGCTCGATGAGCTTCCAAAGAAGTTCGACACCATCTTGGGAGACTTCGGCCGCCAGGAGACCCGCCTTCCCGGCGTTGCCCCGGAAAATGTCACCGAACCGAGACGAGATAACCACCCGGAACCCGTAGTCCATGAGCGCCCACACCGCGTGCTCCCGGGACGAGCCAGTGCCGAAATCGGGTCCGGCGACCAGGATGGAGCCGCGGTCAAAAGGGCTGAGGTTGAGGACGAATGACGGGTCCGCTCGCCATGTCGCGAACAATCCGTCCTCGAAACCGGTTCGGGTCACACGCTTCAGATACACAGCCGGAATGATCTGATCGGTATCCACATTGGACCGCCGCAGCGGAACGCCGATGCCGGTATGGCTGCGAAAGGGTTCCATCCCCGTCCTCGATTCTTGGGTCAGTTGGAGTTCAAGTCGGCCGGCGCGGACAGCGTTCCCCGAACCGCCGTTGCCGCGGCGACGGCCGGCGACACAAGGTGAGTGCGGCTGCCTTTGCCCTGTCGCCCTTCGAAGTTGCGGTTGGACGTCGCGGCGCACCGCTCCCCGGGCGCCAACTGATCGGGGTTCATGCCCAGGCACATCGAGCAGCCCGCCTGTCGCCACTCGGCGCCTGCGGCGGTGAAAATCTCACCCAGCCCTTCGGCTTCGGCTTGTGCGCGCACCCGCATGGAACCGGGAACGACGAGCATGCGCACTCCCGGGGCGACCTTGCGGCCGCGCAGCACTTCGGCCACCGCGCGCAGATCCTCGATACGACCGTTGGTACACGACCCCACGAACACCGCGTCGACGCTGATGTCGCGCATCGGCGTGCCGGGTCGAAGGTCCATGTAAGCCAGGGCTTTCTGGGCGGCCTGCCGCTCGCCGACATCGGCCATCAGGTCCGGATCCGGGACGGCCGCCGACAGCGGCACTCCCTGACCGGGGTTCGTTCCCCACGTGACGAACGGGCTCAACGAGTTCGCGTCGAGGTAGACCGCGGTGTCGAACTCCGCGCCGGGATCGGTCCGAAGCCGTCGCCAATAGGCCATCGCCGCGTCCCAGCGCGCTCCGGTCGGTGCGTGCGGCCGACATCGCAGATAATCGTAAGTGGTCTCGTCGGGTGCCACCATGCCCGCTCGGGCACCCGCCTCGATGCTCATATTGCAGATCGTCATCCGGGCTTCCATCGACAGCGATTCGATGGCGCTGCCCCGGTATTCAATCACGTGGCCCTGCCCACCACCGGTGCCGATCTTGGCGATCAATGCCAGGATCACGTCCTTGGCGGTCACTCCGGCGGGCAACTGTCCGTCGATGTTGACGGCCATCGTCTTGAACGGCCGCAGCGGCAACGTCTGCGTGGCCAGCACGTGTTCCACCTCGGAGGTGCCGATCCCCATGGCCAACGCACCGAATGCGCCGTGCGTGGAGGTGTGACTATCGCCACACACGATGGTCATCCCCGGTTGAGTAAGGCCCAATTGTGGTCCGACGACATGCACGATGCCTTGTTCGATGTCACCCATCGGGTAGAGCGGGACACCGAATTCGGCACAGTTACGCCGCAACGTCTCGACCTGGATGCGCGACACCGGATCCGCGATCGGCTTGTCGATGTCGACGGTGGGCACGTTGTGGTCTTCGGTGGCCAGTGTCAGGTCGGGGCGCCGCACTCCGCGACCGGCCAACCGCAGGCCGTCGAACGCCTGGGGGCTGGTGACCTCGTGCACCAGATGCAGGTCGATGTAGATCAAATCGGGGGACCCTGCCTGCTCGGAGCCGCCGGTTACCACAACGTGGTCGTCCCAGACCTTTTCGGCCAGCGTGCGCGGCCTGTCGGTGACGGCCCCCTTCATTTCGGATCCCATCTCGAATTCGCCCCTACTCGATCATTGCTACCGTCATCCCATAATGCGAGACGTTAGTATCTCTGTATGAGACAGCATAGCGGTATCGGCGTCCTGGACAAAGCCGTCGGACTGCTGCACACGATCGCCGAATCCCCGGGCGGACTGGCCGAATTGTGCGAGCGAACCGAACTGCCCAGGGCCACCGCATACCGGCTGGCGACCGCCCTCGAAATTCATCGCCTGCTGGCACGTGACGACGAAGGTCGCTGGCACCTCGGTCCGGCGGTCGCCGAGCTGGCCGCTCACGTGAGCGACCCGCTGCTGGCGGCAAGCGCGGTGGTGCTGCCCGTACTGCGCGAAACCACCGGTGAGAGCGTGCAGTTGTACCGCCGCGAGGGCACATCACGCGTTTGCGTGGCCGCGCTCGAACCGGATGCCGGCCTTCGCGATACCGTGCCCGTCGGGGCACGGTTGCCGATGACCGCCGGATCTGGCGCCAAGGTGCTCTTGGCGTACAGCGACGCCGCCACCCAAAATGCCGTGCTGCCGTCGGCGAAGTTCACCGAGCGAGTGCTGGCCGATGTTCGGCGGCGCGGTTGGGCACAGAGCGTTGCCGAGCGCGAGCCGGGTGTGGCGAGCGTATCGGCGCCGGTGCGTGACGGCCGCGGCGTTGTGATCGCCGCGATATCGCTGTCCGGACCCATCGGCCGGATCGGCCGGCGTCCGGGGGCGCGCTGGGCCGCCGATCTGCTGTCCGCATCCGAGGCATTGACCCGCCGGCTGTAGCTCTGTCGTCGGATTGCGTTCACCGTGCCCCAATCGGTGGCAGGCTCGGGGCGCGATCGGGGATAACGACCTGTCAGACTGACGCGATGGGAACCAATCAGCGCTCGACCATCGTGATGTCAGAGGACGAGATCGCCGATTTCGTCGTCAAAAGCCGGACCGGCACGCTGGCCACCGTTGGTCCCGACGGCCAGCCGCATCTGACCGCGATCTGGTACGCCGTGGTCGACGGCGAGATCTGGCTGGAAACCAAGGCCAAGTCGCAGAAGGCGGTCAACCTCACCCGCGATCCGCGGGTGAGCTTTCTGATCGAGGACGGCGACACCTACGACACCTTGCGCGGCGTGTCGTTCGAGGGCATCGCGGAGATCATCGACGACCCCGCGGTTGCGCACCGGGTCGGGGTCAGCGTGTGGGAGCGCTACACGGGCCCCTACAGCGACGAGATGAAGCCCTTCGTCGAGCAGATGATGAACAAGCGGGTGTGCGTGCGCATCGTGGCGCGGCGTGCGCGTTCATGGGATCACCGCAAGCTGGGACTGCCGCACATGCCGGTCGGCGGGTCGACCGCGCCGGCCGCGCAATAGCCCAGGACGAGAAGACGCAAAATCCCCCTATTCCAATCCGAAATGGGGGATTTTGCGTCTGCTGGGCAGTTGACAGGGGAGCAGTCAGTGAATTTTGTAGCCCCGATGGGATTCGAACCCACGCTACCGCCGTGAGAGGGCGGCGTCCTAGGCCGCTAGACGACGGGGCCGGAACCGATCCGAGCAGTTAGCATAGCTCACGGTGGTAGGCCCACCTAATCGCCTGCATCGCCCGGATGAGACGAGATTTTGCTGGGGTACCAGGACTCGAACCTAGAATGGCTGAACCAGAATCAGCTGTGTTGCCAATTACACCATACCCCATTGGATGCCTAAAACTGCTGGTCAGAGCGGATTTCGCGGGCTATGCTGAGCCGTTGGAAGTCGCCGCTGCCGGCCGTCGTCAACCGACGTGCAGACTACCAAAGACTCCGACCACAATCCCGCACGCCCAAGCCGGCGAGGTCTTCGTCGCGTCAGACGAGCGTTTCACGCGCGGCGCGAATCCGTCGCAGACTGCGATCGCGGCCCAGGAGTTCCAGCGACTCGAACAAGGGCGGACTGACCGTCGTTCCCGTGGCGGCAACCCTAATCGGGCCGAACGCCTTGCGCGGTTTGAGGGCCAGCCCGTCGATCAGCGCGGTCTTGAGGGCAGTCTCGATCTGCGCCGCGATCCACTCCGTTACTGCGTCCAGCGCCGTCAACGCCGCATCGAGCACCGCGCCCGCATCCGCGCCGAGCTCCTTGGCGGCCGCCTTCGGATCGATCGCGTATTCGTCGTCGTTGAGGAACTTCAGCAAGTCCCACGCGTCGCCGAGAACCACGATGCGGGTCTGCACCAGGTCGGCAGCCGCGGCGAAACCCGCGTCATCCAGACCGATGTGATGGCCATGGGCGTCAAAGAATTCGCGCAGCCGGTGGGTGAAGTCGTCCGCGCGGAGCATCCGGATGTGCTCGGCGTTGAGCGCATCCGCTTTCTTCTGGTCGAACCGGGCCGGGTTGGAATTGACGTCGACGACGTCGAACGCGGCCACCATCTCGTCGAGGGTGAACAGGTCGTGGTCGGCGGCGATTGCCCAGCCCAGCAGTGCAAGATAATTCAGCAAACCCTCGGGGATGAAGCCGCGATCACGATACGCGAACAGGTTCGACTGAGGGTCGCGCTTGGACAGTTTCTTGGTTCCCTCCCCCAACACCGTTGGCAGGTGAGCGAATCGCGGGATTCGCTCGGCGACGCCGATCCGGATCAGCGCCTGATAGAGCGCCAGCTGTCGCGGAGTCGACGGCAGCAGGTCCTCACCCCGCAACACGTGGGTGATTTTCATCAGCGCGTCGTCGCACGGGTTCACCAAGGTGTACAACGGATCTCCACTGGCGCGGGTCAAGGCGAAATCGGGCACGCTGCCCGCCGCGAACGCGGTGGCGCCGCGGACCAGGTCGTCCCAACCGAGGTCCCCGTCGGGCATCCGCAGGCGCACTACGGGCTTGCGGCCTTCCGCGAGGAATGCCGCGCGCTGCGAATCGGTGAGGTGGCGATCGAAGTTGTCGTAGCCCAGTTTGGGGTTGCGTCCGGCGGCGATATGACGGGCCTCGACCTCCTCCGGCGTCGAAAATGCGTAGTAGGCCTCCCCCGCTTCGAGCAACGAGGCCACCACATCACGGTAGATCTCGGTCCGCTGCGACTGCCGGTAGGGGCCGTAGGGACCGCCGACCTCGGGCCCCTCGTCCCAATTCAGGCCCAGCCAGCGCAGTGCGTCGAGCAGCGCGAGATAGCTTTCCTCGGTGTCGCGCTGCGCGTCGGTGTCCTCGACGCGAAAGACGAAGGTGCCGCCGGTGTGTCGGGCATAGGCCCAGTTGAATAGCGCCGTGCGGACCAGACCGACGTGCGGGGTGCCGGTCGGCGACGGACAGAATCGCACCCGGACCTTGCCTGCCTGCACTGCTGTCGTCACGACTTTCCTTTACGGATAACGGGATTGGTGAGGGTGCCGATGCCCTCGATGGTGATCGAAACGGTGTCTCCATCCTCGATGGGACCCACACCGGAGGGTGTCCCGGTGAGGATGAGATCACCCGGCAGCAAGGTCATCACCGCCGAGATCCACTCGACGATGGCGCCGACGTCGTGGATCATCAGCGACGTCCGGCTGTTCTGCTTGACTTCGCCGTTGACCTCAGTGCGCAGTTCAAGATCCGACGGGTCTATTCCCGTGACGATCCAGGGACCGACAGGGCAGAAGGTGTCATGTCCCTTCGCCCGGGTCCACTGGCCGTCGGCCTGTTGTTCGTCGCGCGCCGACACGTCGTTGGCGATGGTGTAGCCGAGGATGTTGTCGGCGGCCTCAGCGGCTGGGACGTCCTTGCACGGCCGGCCGATGACCACCGCCAGTTCCCCCTCAAAGTGCACCGGTGATGCGTTGGCGGGCAATTTGATCGGCGCGTTCGGCCCGATGATCGCGGTATTGGGCTTGAGGAATATCACCGGGTCGGCCGGTGCCGGCCCGGTCAGGCCACCCATCTCGGCGATGTGGTCGGCGTAATTCTTTCCTACGCAAACCACCTTTCCGGCCAGTATGGGAGCCAGCAGCCGGACCTCGGCCAGCGGCCATGATCGGCCGGTGAAGTTCGGCGTGCCGAACGGGTGCTCGGCGATCTCGCGGGCGATCATTCCGGCCGGGTCGCCCGGTTCGCCCTCGACGCTGACGAAGGCGACACCATCCGGGCTGGCGATTCGACCAAGGCGCATTCGGTTGAGCCTAGTCTGGCGACGATGCGGGCCGGCATGGCCCGAGAAGGAGCGGAGCGTCACGATAGTGCCGGCCCGCTTGGAGACTACAGACCGGCGACGATCCGGTTGCCGACTTCGCTGGTGGCGAGCCGTTCGGTACCACGCGTTGCCAGATGACTTGCGACGGCCCGGTCTATCCGGGTAGCCGCGTCGTCCTGACCCAGATGAGCGAGCATCAGCGCCACGGACATGATCGCCGCGGTGGGATCGGCGATGCCCTGACCGGCGATATCGGGCGCGCTGCCGTGCACGGGCTCGAACATCGACGGGTTGGTCCGGGTGGCGTCGATGTTTCCGCTGGCGGCCAGACCAATTCCGCCGCACACCGCCGCGGCCAAGTCGGTGACGATGTCGCCGAACAAGTTGTCGGTGACGATCACATCGAAGCGCCCCGGGTCGGTGACCAGAAAAATGGTGGCGGCGTCGACGTGTTGATACGCCACCTCCACGTCGGGATACTCTTCGCCGACCTCAGCCACGATCCGCGACCACAGCTTCCCGGCGAAGGTCAGCACGTTCGTCTTGTGCACGAGCGTCAGGTGTTTGCGGCGCTGCCGGGCGCGCTGGAACGCATCGGCCACCACGCGGCGTACCCCGAACGCGGTGTTCAGGCTTACCTCGGTAGCCACTTCGTTGGGTGTCCCGGTGCGGATCGCGCCGCCGGTACCTGTGTAGGGGCCTTCGGTCCCCTCCCGCACCACCACGAAGTCGATGGCGGGATTCCCGGCGAGCGGACTGCTCACCCCCGGATACAGCCGCGCGGGCCGCAGATTGATGTGGTGATCCAGCTCAAAGCGCAGGCGTAACAAGAGGCCTCGCTCGAGTACGCCGCTGGGCACCGATGGATCGCCGATCGCGCCCAGCAAGATGGCGTCGTGCTCGCGTAAATCGCCGAGCACCGACTCGGGCAACAGCTCGCCCGTCGCGTGAAAGCGTCGCGCCCCCAAGTCGTAATCGGTCTGCTGCACGCCGGGCAGTACCGCGTTGAGAACCTTGAGCGCTTCGGCCATCACCTCGGGACCGATCCCGTCGCCGGCGATGACGGCCAGCTTCATCGGCGCTGTCCCCCGCAAGCGGGTGGGGGTACCTCCCACTTGTGGAGGCGTGTCCCCGCTGCATCGTCGCTGACGTGCTTCACGACAGATCAACCACCTCAAGCTTGTT
>Ga0080006_1144686_pt1 | contig 10868 bp, 7 predicted proteins | sample RS3BMetagenome_FD_69209 | JGI IMG/M metagenome (GOLD analysis project Ga0080006, IMG submission 69209) | Ferric oxide microbial mat and aquatic microbial communities from Rainbow Spring, Yellowstone National Park, USA - RS3B (SPADES... ... | reverse complement strand
GGAGCATTAAACGCGACCTCAAGCTTTCAGATAGAGTATACCGCTGTGATGTATGTGGTTTAACAATCGACCGTGATCTGAACGCCGCAATAAACGTACTGAGGATGGGATTTCTTAAAGTAGGGAAGGGCATTCCCGAATTCACGCCTGTGGAGATGCCTCTGGCGGGATACCTGAATCGTGAAGGTATTAGCTATGCTTCGTTGAAGCAGGAACCTCGATCTTCAGAGATGAGAGGATGTCAGCGAGACTACTCGGATTTTTTAAAGTGCTTTCTGACGTGCGCTTACCAAGTAGTACGCAAGAGCCTTAGGTTTTGCTTTAAGTATTTTGTTTGATGTTTAGACAGTAGAATAAGATAAATATAAAACATATCACGACGTTTGTTTTCATTATCCCTATGTGAGGGGCCGATCTAACGATTTTGCCTTCTTGAAGGCCAACAGGGCCGGCGGCCGACATGAAATGAGGGTATACTTAAACACGGGTTAGGAATAAAAGGCATGTCGGGAATCGGGTTATCTCTTGATACGGATAAGAATAAGAGTACGGGGACGGGAGTTTCGGAAACCTCCAGGTTCGAGATCCGCGGCTTGAAACCGTTCACGTTAAAGGTTGGCAAGGTCAAAAGCGAGGTCAAGTGCAAAGTTTACGAGACGTTCAGAGCAACCGTGCCCAAGGCAATCGCCGAGGAGCTAGAATTGGACGACGGCGATTACCTGATCGTATTGGGTAAGAAGGCTCGGTGGTATCACCTCCTGGACCTCGATGAGGATGGGCACGTTTTTCGCAACCTCCCCGAACCAGTGAAGGCCGAGCTAACCGCAATTAAGGCTATAGAGCTGACTTCGATCGCGTTAGTCGAGGGAGGCTCCACGGTTGGTCCGAACTCGAACTTCGGTGTGAACAGCGGATGCGGGAACCTTTAACGGAGGACCACACGGGGAGGCCTCAGCTTCTCAACGGCTTAAAATAGCGGTTGAGCGGATAAGCGACTGGTTATGAGCATAAACACGAGTGCGATTCCCTTGAGAAGATTGCAAGGGAAATCGCGAGGAAAAGAGCGGTCCCGCATCGATCGCGCTGCGATAGGATGAGGGGGCGCCGTTCTAGTTTGCGCGCTATCCTCCGAGGGATCGTGTGCCGCAGAAGCCGGTCGAGGAGGACGGCTGGGATCACCCTGACTTACGCCTTATAAGGAGTTTGAAGTGAGGATGGACGTGGAGCGGAGCCCTGCGCGGCTCGTCGGGGATGTAAGGGAACATCCCCTGTTCGGTCAATCAGTGCGTTTTGTTAAGGAGTAAATGGTTAACGAAATCGCGTATTAAGCGCCTAGGCCGTTTTTGCTTTACGAGGTTAAAATCTCGCTTGTGGCCCTAAGTTTATCGCGCCTCGGCCGCTATGCGGTTGAGTCGTGCGTAAGAAAGTCTTGAAATTATTCCTTTGCGGTTAGCTCTGGGCGCTTGGCTGGGCCGGTCTTGGCCTGCGCCGACGTTCGGGCTTTTCTTTAAGGCTTCGGTCAGTACACGTGATTGGCGAAAGGCCCGTCGGGTTAACGATTACCATGAGCGCGCTTCCAGCTCCTCTTCATAGCTTTTTTGAGCGTGAACAAAGCACGCGGTCTCCTCAAAGCGCTTAGGGACCTTTTTTGAAATTTTAAGGGCGAACGGCTTCATCCTTAAACGCAGAGGCCTGCTTTCGATGACCGCCATGCCCCCCTCTACACGATCGCGGTTCTCCTAATAGCGGGGGTTGCGGTGGGCGCCCTCACGGGGATCACCGGTAGCAGCGGAGTGGTCGTGGTCGTCCCCGTGCTGAGCACAATCGGGCTCTCCTTTCAAGATTCCGTCGGGTCGAGCCTGCTGGTCGACGTCATAACCACGTCGGTGGTCATATACGTCTACCTGAAACACGGAAACGCATCGGTGAAAAACGGCATTTCCATGGGCCTTGGGGCGCTGCTGGGGGCCCAGATGGGGACCCACCTGGCGATAAGCTTGCCGCAAGGGCCCCTTGAATTGGGCTTCGTCGTGTTCGTATTGGCGCTCGCCGTCGAGATGTTCAGAAGGGGCAGGGACCCGAAACCGCTCGCGAGGGGAAGCGCGATAAACCTTGGGAAGTGGACGGTGCCGGTCGCGTTCGCGATCAGCATACCCGTGGGCATACTGACCGGCACGCTGGGCGCGAGCGGTGGCGCGATTTTCACGGGTATAGCGGCCCTCCTCTTTCCCATTGGCGCGCAGGGCATCGTCGGGACGGCCACGCTCGCCATGGTGCTGTCGGCGCTCAGCGGGGTGGCTGGTTACGCTTACTTGGGCAGGGTGGATTACGCCTACGCGGCCGTGATCGGTTTGACTTCCTTGGTTTCCGGTTACTTCTTTTCTAGGTTCGCCAACGAGGTGTCGGAAGAGAAGATATACCTTTCGATGGGGATCGTCTTCGTCGCCGTGGGCGGGATGGAAATGTTGAAGATAACGGGACTCGTGCGACGGACTTGCACGGCGTTAAGATAACCCGGCTTCAAGGGTTTTGCGGGCCTTAACGATCCTTAGGGTCACGGTTTTTGATGGTCGCCGGACCTCCTCGTCGGCAGCAATCCCCTCTCCTGCGAGCGAAGCCAGCTCGTCGTCGGTCGCCGTGCCTTGCAGGTCTTTTTGGCAGGTCAAACCCTGCTTTCCCTTCGTCTTCCGGATTGTGTTAGAAGGCCGAATCCGCTCCTGCAGGTCGAGGATAATTCGGCCAGCGTTGGATCCCCCTAAGGTAGTTCGGATCGTTCCCGTCGCGATTTCCTGCCTCTTCTTCGCCTTTCTCCGCCGCGTCTGCGCGCTCCGCTTAGATACCAGATTCTCTCTCTCCTTTTCTCCGTTTTCGCTTGGGGCCCGCAAAAGGTGTTAAACGGCCTGCTGCTCTTGGTCCCAAGCCTCAGGGAGGTGTTGGCCCGATCATCGCACCCTAAACGAAAATCGCCCTTCTGCGAGAGGCCGACGCTGGGGGATACCTCGGCGATCTCGGCGATCTCTGCGTCGGCCCGGCCCTCGTCCGCGGGCTTCTTGAAGGGCTTCTCATCGGATTCCTTCTTCTCGGAAGACATAGCGAGGCGAACCAATGAGTATTTAGACGGCGGTGGATCGATGTGCGAAGTGAGTCGATGAGGCGGAAGTGTAACAATGGGGAAATGAGACGATGAGGGGAAAGTGGAACAATGAGGCAAAAGTGGTTCAATGAGGGAGTTGGATCAATGAGGGATATTGGATCGATGTGGGGCCAGACCGCTCGAGGAAGTGGATCAATGAGGGGGTTAGAGTCGAAGGAAATGGATCGATGAGGAAAGCGGTTGCGGATCGATGTGCGAGGCGATATTGGATCGATGAGCGAGTGGTGCGTGCATATAGCACTAGAAACTAGAGCTAGAACTAGGGAGGACCTCGAGGGGCCAGCTCATGGCGGGCCTTGATCGCGCGCACCCCCTAGGGGCGCGCATTTACCTTCCTTCGCGCCACGCGAGACGCTTGTCCAGCTCCGCGTCGTCGTCGCCGGGTGAAAAGCGACCGGAAAAGGTGGAGGTAAAAACGGGCCAAGGCCGCGCTCCGTGCAGCGATAGTAGCCTCTGCTCGACTCCACCTTCCCGGAGAACTCGTAGACCGCTTATCCCGCGCTGAAAACAACAAGCGTCGCCAACGCGCGGGTGAGGGGAAGGGAGCCCCATGCAAAGGCCGGTAAAGCTACCCCACGACCTCGCTGGTGGATCACCAACGGCCTTTCATCATCCTCGATAGCGATGCTTGTCCCCGTCCTCACCTCCACGAAGCGCTCTCCGAGCTCCCGCGCCCTTCTCTTGGCCTCGTCACCGCTGCAATGGGCGGGCGCTACGTATGTGGCCGCAGAGAAGGCCTTGCGCAGTTGGTCCTCGGATGGTTGGTGAAAGCCGCCGATGACGAAGAAGACGTCACCGAAGCGCGACCTGACTAGCTCCGTGATCCTCCCAACGCCGGGGTGACTGCATCCCACGAGAAGCACGTTTCTCCCGCCCGCCTTTACCACCGCGGACTGCTCGTCTACGGGCGACGATCTCAAAGTCCCGGTGCTCCAGAAGTCCTCTGCTACTTCCTCGATCCCCTTAACTTCAACCGCTTTTAACCCATCTGGGACGCAGTAAGCGGCTCCAGCCGGCACGAAGACCTCAATGCCGGGATTTGTCCTAGCTATGGCCGGCAACCCACCGCAATGGTCGTGATGGGGATGGCTCAGAAAGGCGAAGCTTAACCCTTCGAGCTTGAGGTTAAGCGCCCTGTAGTTATTCTCCAATATTTCGGGGCTGGGGCCGGCATCAAAAGGCACCTCCACCTTCCCGACTCCACCAGAAGGCTCCACCCCCAGTCGTTGAGCAAGCCGTGGGCAGGCGAGTTGTCGTTTACGATGGTTAAGGTTAACCGATTTACCATGAACGGGGAACGCTATCGCGTTTAACCTTAACGCGGGTTCCTTGGGCCACGTGATAGCGCCGATGACCGTGATCTCCATAGCCTATAAATTCGGGTTTAATGTGGCCTTTTCGGTGTTGTTGGTGTTTCCTCTGTACGGCACGTTTGTCTCGTTATTGTTGCCCAAGGCCTTCAAGCTGGTGAAGAGGTAAAAAGCCTCACCGCGGCGTCGCGCGATGAGCCCCAGCGCGAAGCCGAGGACGTAAAGCAGCCCGAAAGCCGTCAAGAACTTCGCGGTCTTAAAGTAGGCCCTTTCTCCCCTAGCCCGTGTCCTCATCAACTGGATGAGCAACGGTGACGAGAGCAGAGTTATGAGCGTCGACCAGGGCGCGAATCCTCTTTCGATGACCGCGATTTGAGCCAGGTATGAAGACACTAAAAGGGCATAGTACGCCTTGTTCGCGTACTTCCCCAAGAGCATCGGCAGAGTTTTTATGCCCAGTCCCTTGTCCACGCTGACGTGCTCCAGGTTATTCACGTAAAGCATGGCCACCACCGCGATCGTCTCCGGCAAAGCCGCGTAAGTCGCGCCGATGTTAATCCCGGCCTTCGTGGAGGCCGCGAAGGAGCCCAGCGCCATCAGCGGGCCCCATATGAGGAAAACTATTACTTCTCCAAAGGCCCTTGCCTTCAGCTGTATTGGCCTGGCGTCGTAGACCGCGAAAAGGGTCACGCCCAAAACCCCTATGACGATTACCCATATCCCGCTCTGCGTTGCGAGGTAAGAGCCGATGAGGGCGGACGTTAGCATCATCGAAAAAGCCGCTGCGCCCGCCGTTTTTTCAGATATCACCCCCAACGGGATGATCCTGGGCGGGCCTTGCGAGAGGGCGTTGGCCGTCGTGTCGATTTTATACAAAAAGTCGAGGTAGTGGTTGAAAGCGTTTGCGCTCATGTGCAGCAGCAGCAGCGCCGCCAACAGGGTTAGAGCGAAGAGCAAGGGGTATACGGCGGTCCTGGCGTAGAGCGCGTAAACCGCCGAAATGGACACGGTCACCGCCGTCATCGATATCACGCGCACGTCGAATAAGTACTTCATGATGAGTACGGCCCGATTTTCCTTCAGGGCTTCCATGAAGCGGTTTTTCTCATTTCTTATTAAGTCTTTTCTTGGAATCGGCAAAAAGTCAGAAAGACGGCTTTGCTGTTCAGAAATCAGCGAGCGGATGAACACCTATTCGCGCGTCCGACGGGCGATACCCAACGGGTTTCGGCGTGATGTGGGGCTTTGGTCGCCTATCTCCTTGGAAGGAAGGAGCAGATCCCGGGTTTGGCTCAATCCTGGCGCTATTCGCCTCAACTTTCCCGTTTCCGTTGAGTGGGGTTCGGCTGGCTCGCCGCTCACGTCCACGAGTTCAAATGTTAGGGTTCGTTAGGGAAACCGCTGGAGGGCGCCGCAATCCTCACAGCGCCCCGCACGGGAGCGCTCGTAATAAAAGTTAAAGGCTTTGGTGCCATCACCTTATGGATAAGGAATTAGTGGTAAAGCCGGTTCTCACCTATTCAACACCTCAGAGGAGGGAAGCTTGGTCTTGGAGGGAGTGGGGAGGCATTCAAACGGAAGCGCAGGCGATCGAAGAAGCGGGTCGCATTCAAGGAGAGCTATCCTCCATCAGAACGGATTTCAATCTGAGGGTTTTACCGCTCAGCCGCGTCAAGCGCGCTGAGGACGTTTCTTCAATCGATTTCGATCAGGCCGACGTACTGCTGATTTACGGGGCCGGCGGGAGTCTCGAACTGCTGGATTCCCTTATCTCTAAAAAGCGTTGGAACATACTTTTTCTTAGGCATCAGAGCGGCCCGTTTTACCTTTGGTACGAGATCGCCCACCCGACCCTATTGAGAAAGCGGGTGTCCGATGAACCCCTGGAGTCGAACATATCTTTGGATGACGTGGTCGTTGACAGTTACGAGGTTTTGACTAAGAAGCTGCGGGCGCTTCACGGGCTCAAAAACACCTTGGGAAAAAGGATAGTCGCGATTGGCGGGCCCTCCGGTTGGGGGATCGGGGCAAAGGCGGTGGAAAGGGCCAAAGAAAGGTGGGGACTCGACATAGTGACGATCCCTTACGAGCCGGATTTGGCGCAAAGGATAGCCAAGAAGAGGGGGGACCCCTCCGCCGTGGAGGGCGCCAGGAAAAAAGCTCAGGAATATCTGAGCACCGGCGGCGTTGAGCTCAAGACCGCTCAAGAATTCGTCGTCAACTCCTTCTTGCTTTACGACGTGTTCGAAGAGTTGATGAAGGATAACGACGCCGACGCGATCACCATCAACGACTGCATGACTACCATAATGCCGATGGCCCACACGACTGCCTGCCTCTGAGCTTGATCAACGATGAGGGAAAGCTCGCCTTTTGCGAGAGCGATTTCGTGGTCATACCCGCCGGCGTATTGCTTCACCACATTTCTGGTAAGCCGGTTTTCTTAAACGATCCCACCTTTCCTCACGATGGAGTAGTGACCGTGGCCCACGACACGGCGCCCAGGTTGATGAGCGGCAAGAAGCCGGCCGACGTCAAACTCTACACGCACTACGAATCGGACTACGGCGCCGCCCCGCAGGTATTGTTCGAAAAGGGGCAGGAGTTGACGGTCGTAGATCCGGATTTCGAAGAAAAGATATGGGTCGGCTTCCGCGGAAAGGTGCTAAAGCCCTCTGACTACCCCATTTGCCACTCGCAGATGGACATAGAAATCGAGGGGGACTGGCAAAAGCTTGTGAAGGAAATGAGGGGCTTTCACTGGATGATATCTTACGGTGATTACTTGGAAGAGCTTGAGTACGCCCTGACAAAGGTCGGGATCGAGTTTAGAGGGATTTAGTGGCCATTCGTTACCCGGATCTTCTAACATAACCGCTGATATGAAATTAGCGCCAACAACGGCTTCGCGCAAGAGATGCTGCTGCTTCGTTAATTCCCCCATTTATTTCTTATCGGAGAAGGTCTTCTTATTTCTTATCGGAGAAGGTCTTCGCCAAAGTGAGGTTTTCCTGCGAAGCCCGTCCCCATCCACGTACAGGGGCTCCATGAGAGCCAACGCGGCCCGATGGGCCCTCATGGGGTCTGGTACGCCCGGCAATTTCGGACTTCAGGGCACCATCAGCGTCGAGTATAGTAAAGCCCGTACGCAAAGTACGGGATCGGTAGCGCAGCCTTAATCACTTGCCCCAGGAGGCCTTTCTTTGGCAAGAAGTCCCGGGTTGGCATGAACCGTTGAAAATCCGGTTCCACTTCTTCGGGCAAACCGAAGAAAAGCCAAGCAAGCTCTTTGGCCCCACCGATTTCATGCGTCTCCTCTCTCAGGTTCAGCGCGAACTCTTCTTGATCCCCAATACCACTCCCCATACCGCTCACTTCGTCGACCCCTCTTTTTGCCGACGGTTTTTTGGATCTTTTTACTAGGTGCAGCGAATCGGCGACCTCACCGGCCCTTTCCACAAGCAGTGGCCTAATCGCATCCAGGAGTCCCTGGGGATCGAGCACCTTTACCGTCCCTTGTTTCTGGGTGGTATGGGGTGAAAACTTTACCCCGATCTGCTTGAGCTTCGAAAGCGCGGGCAGATCCCACCACGAGACGGTTAAGCGAAGCTCTCTGAGGCCCAGCGATATCATGCCCTTGGTCACGCACGCGCTTACCGCCTCCCTATCGCCTGCGTATTCGACCAATTCGCCGATTCCGTTCTCCGCCGCATGAAAAATTGCGTACCCCAGCGGTTTTCCACCTTCCTCGGCGAGAAATGCGTACCTCGCGTAGTGAAGCCCCGATCCGGACTCCTGCCAAGCCATGCCAGATAACAACTTCTTCCAGTTGTCCAGCGGCCTTACATATCTCACTGGTTCCCGCTCGTAGATCTCGACGTACGAAGAGGGTTCTCCCCCTTCGGTAACGAGGAGCGAGGGGCCGCCATTTTGAGCCAAGCGTTGCGCAGACCTCAAGGCGTCATCGCGCTCAAACGACCCTTGGTACGAGCCCCCTGCTATGGCACATCCTGCCTTGTCGTAAAGCGAGCGTTCGCCGGAGACCATCACAAGCTCGACCCCATCGCGCTTCATCTTCTCCATGGCATCCGCTAGCAAAAGGCTGGCCAGGCCCTTGCCCCTTTCCTCCTCCAACGTCGAAACCGCCCCAATCATGCCAACCCTCAGGCGATAACCGAGCATGCTGGCATCCATCTCAAATATTCCGACATGCGACACCACCCTCCCTCCCTTCCTGATCACCCTGAGGTTTTCCGCGTTGCTTTCAGCGAACAGCAACGGGAACTCCTGAGCCATCGTGGGCTCCATATCCCTGCTGAGCCTGAACACCCTGTTGACGCACTCGAGCACCTCTGGCAATTCATTCGGCGCAGATCCCCTAGGTCCTTCGTAGCCCGAAAGATCGAGTCCCAAGCGGAATTCGGTATGAAAGCCGCACAGCACTTAAGGCTAGCACTAGGAAGCGAGGGAGGGCACCCAAGCGACGTCTTGCAAAGCGATGGACTACCTCCTACGCTCAGAAACGTCATAGGCGCTGGGCCTACCGTTAAGCCTTAAACTTGAGAAGACTTATACTCGTCGAGCTCAGCTCGAAACTGAGCTACCTTTCCGCCGAGGGATATCCCCGGGCGCTCAGTGGGTCTTCACGCCGCGCCTAGTCCTCAGAAGGCTACGGGGTTTTACCACCCCAGATGGGCCAACGGAAGCGGGCGCAGCCGTTTCCAAACTTCTCGGCCTCTGGCCGGCGAGGAAGTTTCCTCGCGCCCGATCGGCACCTCGCCGCTCGCTCGTGGCCACTGAGAGAGTTGCCGGTCATCTCGGCCCTTAACCCAGAAACAACTCACCTTCAATGTCAAGCGGAGAAAATAACGCGGAATTACCAAGGGCTGTCAACGACGATTTACGCTCTTGAATGAGAAAGGGGCAAGGCCGGCCAAGGTGAACAGCTGGCGCCAAGTATCGGCAACTACCATCGCGGGACATTCAATTCGATTTCTAGTAACTGGGGAGCCGCTTTGTAGTGCCAAACTCCCCTGTTTATTCTGCAGAGACCAATCTTGGGTGTCTCGCGCCACCCCCTCGCGCAAAGATGCGGTCGCTGGCTTGGCCGTCCACGCCTGAAGTCTCGCGAGTTCCACCAGGTTCCACGCCTCGAAGTGATCGGGAAATATCACCCAATTCCACGCGGACTTGGCCCCGAGATACCTAACACACGCCTTGCTCGCCACGGTGCCCTCGACGACCTTTACCAGTTCGGCGCGCTTCCCGGAGCTTTCTTCAAGATAGACCAGCGCGGCCGTGGACAAGAAGTCTTCAGGGCTGATCTTCACCCCTTTCAATTCCACGAAGTCCGGCAACCTCCCGTTTGCCTCGATGAATTCCCTGGCGGTCAAGCACGCGCTTAGGAATTCCCGCCTTGTGACGTAGGGAAACGCCTCAGACCTAACCTCGCCGTACGGCCCCAAGGGGTACTTGTTCTTAACCGAACTCGGCAGCGCCCCGGTTTCCAAGACCGAAGAAAGCGCCTGAACTACCATCCAGAAGATCTCCGCGGCCGATACCCAAATGCCGCCGACTTCCCTGTAAGAGATCAATTCGGGCGGGTTCAACAAAGCGGCCAACTCATCCCGAGAAAAATCCCTGTCCGAAGCGGCATCGGCGAAGATCCTCTTCAGGTCGCTTGCCGTAACGAATTCCACCCCCGGTTTCGACTTGACGTATTTCAAAAAAGAATCGAAGTCCTTGAAGCCTGCTTCCACCTGCTGGGGCGACTTTAGTCTGGGAAGCTTGAGCTGATCGAGAGGAGTATTGCGCCCCCTAGCGAAGTTCACGGCATCCCAAAACTCTTCGGTCACCAGCGTGGTGGGGTGATTATAAATGCTGATGATCCCCGGACCGCCCGCTCTGACCACCTCTTCGTAAGCGGCGTCGAACTCTTTTTCCAGTTGGTCCAAAAAACCTTCTTGCCCCATCTCGAATGGTAGCCCGATTATCCTCCCCTTGGCACCGCTGAGCTTGAGCACGTTGAGGATGCCGCAGTACCAAAAGGGCCCACCATCCAAGTCGATGAAGTTGCTCTCATCCAAGTAAACGGTTATACCCAGATCCCTCAGTGCCAAGTAAACCTGAGGCGCCCAAGAGTCACCTGGCTGGCCATAACAAGACGGGCTAACCCCAAAGACCCTCTTTATGTCATCAATTCCCCTTCCCTCCCTTTTCAGGAACTCTTCCTTCCCGCGTTCCATTTCCAGATCCTTCAGGTACTCGGCCACCACGGGATGGACCGAGTGACGATCGGTGTGATAGCCCACGTCGTGCTGCTTGATCGCGGATATCACGTCGTATCTCCCGCGCCTCTCGAGCGCCCTGACCTTCTCCCCCACCAACTTGAAAGTACCCCTGAC
>Ga0080006_1143605_pt1 | contig 10868 bp, 11 predicted proteins | sample RS3BMetagenome_FD_69209 | JGI IMG/M metagenome (GOLD analysis project Ga0080006, IMG submission 69209) | Ferric oxide microbial mat and aquatic microbial communities from Rainbow Spring, Yellowstone National Park, USA - RS3B (SPADES... ... | reverse complement strand
ATCTCTTGCCCAATCACACAGGTCCTGCTTCTTGTTGTCGTGAGCTATGAGAGCAATTGTCTTGGCCGACTCCTCTGCCCGAGCTAATTCTTCCTCTTTCCTGTATCTCCAGTACTCTGCACGTGTTCCACGACCTCTACTATCCATAACTTCATTATGCTGGTCATCTGTTACATCGAGGTGTACCGAGTGTGAACCAACAGTTAAATAATTGCAACAATCGCAAATAACCACCTCCGGGATGACAGCTATTGCGGCAAACAGTGGATGATCGAATATTGCGCCCTGGATCTCCCAGTGGATCTTCCAGGCAAACATACGAACCAACAGACTGGACAGTCTGGGGGGATTTAGGCTGTCCATGAGGTTGTAGTATTGGGATGATGAAAGTTGTTCCAGCCCCATGCAGCAGAAGCCTGTCCTTTCTCGGTAAGTTCTGATGCCCGTCAAGGCATCCATCCCCAATGGCCTCTATGTAATAACCGCTTCAGAGATGGTGCAAGGACGATCGCATCTAGATGTAGCTAGGGCTGCCATTGAAGGTGGGGCGGCCATCCTGCAGCTGAGAGCGCCTGAAACAAGTCGTGAGAAAAGGCTGGAGCTAGCCGAATCAATGGTGGACCTGACTAGCCGAGCAGGTGTGACATCCATCATCAACAACGATATTGAAATCGCCTTGGAGTCTGGAGCAGACGGGGTTCATCTTGGGCAAAACGACAATCCAGCCTCGGCTAGGGCTATCCTAGGAAGCCGACGAGTGTTGGGCATCAGCGTGAGTAGCTTGGAAGAGGCTCACCTTGCCTTGGACTTCGGGGCATCCTATTTGGGAGTAACCGCTTTCCCCAGTTCTACAAAGCCAGAAGCCGAGCCATTGGGTTTAACGAAGATTGCTGAACTGGTTCACACAGTACCATTGCCGATAGTAGCTCTGGGAGGGATAAACGACTCAAATATAGACAAGGTGCTCGAGTGCGGTGTATGGACCATAGCTGTTGTATCTGCTGTAGCAGCAGCTGATGATCCAATAAGTGCAACCGCTCAACTAGTGAGCCACTTGAATGAACATCGCAAAAACCGCGGTCACTCGTTGACCATCAGCAACAGCAGTTCGATCGATATAGAAGAGAGAGGGTGAATGGAAGACTACCAACACACAGAGGAAACGACTCCGACTCAGCTGACCGGGAAAGTCACGCCTGAGCTATTCGAGAAGATCATCTACCGGAGGCTGGGTGCAAAGGACCCCGATGTACTAGTTGGACCACGTCACGGCGTAGACGTAGGTGTAGTGAGGGTAGCAGAGGGTAGAGCGATGGCACTAACCACAGATCCGGTGTTCGTAGTTCCAGCATATGGTTGGGAAAGAGCTGCATGGTTTGCCGTCCACATACTTGCTTCAGATGCAGCCACCTCTGGACTTCCCCTTAAGTGGATGACCGTAGATCTGAACCTCCCTCCTGAGATATCCGATGACGATCTGGCGACACTATGGGAAGCCTTCTCTAATACTTGCAACGATATAGGCATCTCGGTCGTAGCTGGGCATACCGCTCGCTATGATGGCTGCAACTGGCCAATGGTCGGAGGAGCTACCTGCCTAGCAGTGGGAGATGAACACTCCTACGTGACCCCCACGATGGCAATGCCCGGAGATAAAGTAGTAGTCACCAAAGGTGCAGCCATTGAGGCTACAGCTTTGTTTGCAGCTACCTTTCCAGATCGCCTACGCAAGGCCCTCGGTCAACAGGTGCAATCCTCAGCAGAAGCTTTGTTCGAACAAATGAGCGTAGTAAAAGAAGCCTCCATCGCCTCTAGCTTTGGGCTACGCGACCAAGGAGTTACCTCCATGCATGATGCTACGGAAGGAGGGGTGTTCGGCGGATTGATCGAGCTAGCCAGTGCCTCAGGGGTAGGCATACGAGTAATCGAGGAGGCTATTCCTATAAGACCTGAGGTCAAAGCAGTTTGTAGTCATGTAGGCATTGACCCCTACACCTCGATCTCTGAAGGTACGATGATTGCTACAGTACTCTCATCACGTGCCCAAGCTTTCGTATCTGCTCTTGCTGGTGAGGGAATTGAATCTGCTGTAGTGGGAGAGATATTGCCTAGATCCGAAGGCATGATATTAGAGAGGGGAGACGACAGGGTCATTATGACTCATCCAGGACTAGATCCTTTCTGGGATGCCTTCAGCAACTGGGCTACGGCTGAGCAGGAGAGCCACTCACCAAAGAGTGAGTGAATAAAGACAGTGACCATCGTTGCTAAACCCAAAAGCACAAAGCTCACTAAGCAGGGTGAGCAATCTATAGAGTGAGTAGGTTGAGTGAGTAGAGTGAGTAGATAGATGCACCAAAGCATAAAGCTAGGCAGGATAGCCGGCATTCCTGTAGGTATCAACTGGAGCGTACTGGTTATCTTTTGGCTGCTCATGTGGGGGCTAGCGGCAAGCTTGTTACCCGCAGACTATCCTGGATATTCAAGAGTTGATTACTGGGTCGCTGCTGCAGCTGCTTCCGTTATCTTCTTCGCCTCACTTCTCGCTCATGAACTGGGCCATTCCATCCTGGCAAAACGAAATGGTGTCGGTGTATCCGAGATAACTCTCTGGCTATTCGGCGGAGTATCAGAGCTAGAAAAAGAAGCGCTTACCCCTGGAGCAGACTTTCGCATTGCTGCAGCTGGTCCTAGCATAAGCATCCTATTAGGTGCAGCATTCATCTTCATTGGATTTGTTCTCAAGCTGCTCTCCGTCCCAGAGTTGATAGCAGGCACGACAAGCTGGCTTGGCTGGATCAACTTCTTGTTAGCTGGTTTCAATCTTGTCCCTGCTGCTCCTTTAGATGGCGGTCGCATACTTCGCTCTGCCCTATGGCACCATAATGGCGATCGCACTAAAGCAACCATAACTGCTGCTCGTGCAGGACGTGCGTTTGGCTATATACTGATAGGACTAGGCATACTAGAGTTTGCATTCGGTGATCTCTCTGGGCTATGGCCTGCTTTCCTGGGATGGTTCCTGCTAGTTGCTGCACGGAGCGAGGAGAGTGCAGCCCTTCTCCGCGGAGCTCTAACCGGCTATAAGGTAAAAGATCTTATGTCCACCAACCCAACTGTCGTTCCTGCGTCAACAACCGTTGAGGAGTTCACCGACAGCTACCTGCTCTCACACCGTTTCTCCGCCTACCCAGTAGCTGATGCAACCGGCCAGATAACTGGACTGGTCACCCTCGACCGGATCAGGCATGTACCCAGGCATCAGCATGCATATGTAACTCTCGGAGAACTTGCCAATCCAATAGATAAAGTACCTCTGGCCTATCCACAAGAGTCCCTACCTAACTTGTTGGAGAGGATGGCTGGACATCGTGATGGAAGAGCGCTGGTTATCGACCATACAGGACGCTTACTGGGTATCATATCCCCATCCGATATATCAAGAGCCGTTCAGGTTGCATCCCTACGTGGCAATGCACCGATACAACAGTAGCAATATCTCCAATCCACAGTGGATTATCATTTAACTATGCAGTCCACATCCGACCCGTCGACATACGACTCACAGATTCAACTTCGAGCCCGTGCACTAGGTGATCCTACTCGTTATAGGATATTCCGCTACATACTAGAGGCTGACCATCCAGTCGACGTCGCAGAACTAACCTCTTACACTCAGCTAAACCATAATGCTGTTCGTCAACATCTAGCAGTTCTCACGAAGGCAAAGCTCTTGTTCGAACACGTAGAAACGCGGGAACGACCAGGTCGACCGCGCCTTCTTTATGAGCCAAACCTCGAACAGGCTATTCCTTGGGGATTCAAAGATCCATATGAGTACTTAGCCACCTTGCTTGTTGAAGCGCTAAGCGACAACGATCCAGTAGCGCAGGTAGGAACGCGCTCAGGAATGAAGCTCATGTCCTCCTCTGCTCCTGCCAGTAATGCTAAGGAAGCACTATCAGTATTCAAAGCACAACTATCCCAGCTTGGCTTCCATCCCACTATTCGGGAGAGATCTAATAGCGCTGAACCAGACAGGGTTGGGATAGTCCTAAACAACTGCCCATTTAAAGCTGCAGCGCAAGTCAGTCCAAGCAAGGTGTGCAAACTGCATCAAGGGATAGCAGATGGCCTCGCCAGGGGGGTTGGTTTCCTCCAACTGACTGCTTTGGAAGCTCATGATCCCTCTATTGCAGGATGTACCTTATGGCTACGGATGAACTCTACCCCACCATAGGATCGACTACCCACAGTAGCTGCTAAGTGATTTCCGTTAAACAACTATGATTATATTTAGAACGATTAGATTAATTACTTGATTATCTGCCTCAGCAGAACTGAGCAATCGCCTCTAGAATGCCACTAGTCCTATGAGCAAATACATAGCCTCTCTTGACCAAGGTACAAGCAGCACCCGCTGCACGATATTCGATAACCACGGACAAGTTGTGAGCTTTGCTCTGCGCCAGCATAGACAGATCACCCCCCAACCTGGCTGGGTAGAGCATGACCCAGTTGAAATACTAGACAACGCGGAGTGGACCATATCAACTGCTCTGCATCGAGCTGATGCGGGGACAGGTGATTTAGCAGCGCTGGGGGTCGCCAATCAACGCGAGACAGTCGTGATCTGGAATCGCCTAACTGGACAACCAGTGTATAACGCTATTGTCTGGCAAGACACTCGTACTTCGGCAATATGCGAGCAGCTAGCAGGAAAAGGAGGAGCGAATCGCTTCCGAACAACAACAGGCCTGCCAATAGCCACCTACTTCTCTGGACCTAAGATAACCTGGGTGCTGGACAACTACCTCCAGCTCGAACGAGCAGCAACAAACGGTGAGTTGCTCTGTGGAACCATCGATTCCTGGTTGATCTGGAATTTGACCGGTGGTACCCGAGGGGGCGTGCATATAACCGATGTGACCAATGCTAGTCGTACGTTACTTATGAACATAAATACCCTTAACTGGGATAATGAGTTACTGGATGCAATGGCCATCCCACAGGGCATGCTACCCGACATCCACTCATCCAGTGAGGTATACGCTGAAGCTAGAGGTTCTCTAGCTGGAATTCCTCTTGCCGCGGCAATTGGCGACCAACAAGCGGCTCTGATCGGACAGGCCTGTTTCGACAAGGGCACGATAAAAGCCACGTATGGCACAGGGTTATTTGTGTTGATGAACACCGGATACGAGCCGGTGCTGTCCGACCAAGGCTTGCTTACCTCGCTCGCCTATAAGATTGGACCACAACCAGCTGCCTATTGCCTAGAGGGATCCGTGCCCGCAGCTGGTGCCTCGATTAACTGGTTACGTGACAACCTGGGATTGGTATCCACCTCCAAGGAATTGGACGAGTTAGCAGGTTCAGTAAACGACAATGGTGGCGTATACTTTGTACCAGCCTTTTCAGGACTGTTTGCCCCATACTGGGATCCACGGGCAAGAGGTCTGATAGCTGGGTTGACTAGCTATGTCAACAAGGGGCATATCGCTAGAGCAACGTTGGAGGCAGCAGCCTTTCAGACGCGTGAGCTCGTATCCGCAATCAAGAAAGACACCAACACGGACATCGTCACTCTGAAGGTAGACGGTGGGATGACCAGTAGTGACCTAGCGATGCAAATCTTGGCCAATATCCTCGGTGCTGATGTGGTTCGACCTTTCAATCCTGAGACTACCTCGCTCGGCGCTGCCTTTGCAGCGGGACTAGCAGTTGGTTTCTGGGACGACCTTGAGGAGCTTAGCTCACGCTGGGAGGAAGGGAGGCGGTTCAAGCCTCGTATCGATTCAGGAACAAGGGAACAATACCTAAGACTTTGGGGCAAGGCAGTAACAAGGAGCTTGGGTTGGCTTGAATGACTCCGATCCAAGCGAAGAGCCGGAAATCCAAATAACCTAAAGAGGCTCCTAGGATTCTGGCGGGGAGCTAGGGCCTGCAGGGATCACCTACACGCGAACAAAGGTGCCTCTTCGGATCTCAGCGGGGAGCCGGGGTCCCCGGGGGATCACCCAGACGCGAACGAAGGTGGCTCGAGCTTGAGGTGTGAACCAGCAAACCAGAAGCCACCCGAGCGGACGACGGGACTCGAACCCGCGACCCTCACCTTGGCAAGGTGATGCTCTACCAACTGAGCCACGTCCGCATTGCGCAATCTATTCTTTCAACTAAAACTTACTAAAAAATTATCCTAGCGTACACCACATCACTTCGCAGACAACTCACTGAGCTCAGCTAAGCTATCCTGTATCCCCTGCACCAGCACCTCCATAGAGGGAACCAACTCCTTGCAACCAAGTATGCCGAAGAACATCTTTCCCATATAGCTCATAACGGTTATGTTGAGCCCAATGCCTTCCACCACAGGGCCGAGAGGGTACATGGCAACCATCCGAGCTCCAGCTCCATAGAGTGGAAAATTTGGTCCTGGAATATTGGAGATGGTTACGTTGAAGGCGGGAGGGAAGCGATCAAAAAGACGTATGCCGGATACCAATCGTGCAGCCCGAGCCGCTAGGGCAGGAGCAGCGAACTCGGCCCAGTTCATCAACGTCTCTGCTCCTATGGCCTTGCCTTGCTCTTTGGCATGGGATGTACCAGCAGCGATCATGGACAGTCTCTGGAACGGATCCTCCACCGTTGTTGGCAGAGAGACAAGCATGGCCGAAAGGCGGTTGCCAAGAGCATTCCGGTCCTGTTCGGTTCGCACCGATATAGGCACCATGGCTACCAGAGGATCCTTTGGTAGATCCCTTTGGTCAATTAAGTAACGACGTAGTCCACCTGTACATAACGCCAGAACAACATCGTTGACCGTACACCCAAAAACTCGCTTGATGGACTTTACTTGGTCAAGCGAGACCTCAGTCGTACCCAAACACCGATGAGCGGTAATACTGGCATTGAACCTAGTGCGTGGAGCAGTAAAAGGAGCAGGGGGTGGCGTAGTGTTCGAGGTGCGATTCCTTTCGGTTAATGCAGTTACCATCTCTATCGTTCTACGTACCACCCTTAATGCCGTTAACGGCTGAAACGCCAGAGAGACCAGTGCGTATGCTGTAAGTTCATAGTCGCTAGGAATTCGCTCAGGAGTCCAAGGATGCTCCGGGGGATCGATCTCCCGGGGCTCTGGTTGTAGGTCCAGGAAGCTAGCGGCCAACTCGGCACCGGATACCCCATCTATAGCCGCATGGTGAGTTTTCGTAACCAATGCGACCATGCCGTTCTCCAATCCCTCCACGACATACATCTCCCAAAGAGGTCGATTGAGATCCAGAGGCCTGCTCACTACATCAGCGACAAACTCCTCCAGTTCACTCATGCCTCCTGGCGAAGGTAGACAAACTCTCCGTAGGTGGTAGTCAATGTCGAATTCGGGATCTTCCACCCATAGCGGATGGTGCAAGTGAAACGGGACTCGCACTGCTCGCCTGCGGAATGGTTTCAAAAGGTCTAGCCTGGAAGCCACTATTTCTCTCACGCGTTCGAAGGAATAACCGAAGGGAGCATCAGAAGGATCGAAGCTCATCACGCCTGCAACGTGCATATGCATAGTCGCAGTTTCGGCGTTCAAAAACATCGTATCCAATCCGCTGAATCGCTCCACAGCAAGCTCTCCCACTATCGTCCAGTATGGCCGAAACCACCGTCACCCCTCTCGCTTGCGGGAAGAGCCGAAACTTCTCGGAAAACGGGGCTTTCTACCTGTTGAATCACCAACTGAGCAATACGGTCTCCTCGATGTACTTCATACGCATCTCTTGGATCGGTATTGACCAATATAACCACTATCTCATCGCGATAACCTGAATCAATCAATCCAGGGGTATTGAGACAGGTGATACCATGATGCAGAGCGAGACCACTTCTAGGCTGAATAAACCCTGCATAACCAACTGGAATGGCTAAAGCAATCCCAGTTGGAACAGCGGCTCTACCTCCAGCGGGTTCCAACACGACCCCCTGTCGTGCATAAAGATCTACCCCGCCATCACCTGCTCGTGCCTGATGAGGAATGGGTAAATCGATATCCAACCTCATCAAAAAGACCTCAAGCATAATCACCTTAATTTATCCTACTTTCACTCCAATGTGCCAACCGCAATGGAACTCCAGCATATGCAGTTGCAGATAGAGCACGGATCTAAGGACGCGATGGCTCTGGGTGTTCGCTCAACGGTAAGCAACGATATCATAGGACACAGAGTACGAAATCCAGAGATACAGACCCTCGTCTCAACGGTGACGTGAAGATCGACGAGATGCCAACCACTCCAATAAGTACATATCCTCCAAGTTGCATTAGCATGTGAACTGTGAAGGTATCCACCAGAGGTGACTACGCGAGCAGAGCACTGCTATCCCTCGCCCTGCATGAGGATGAGGCAGGTCTTACTTCGGTAAAGGATATAGCTGAAAGGACGGGCCTACCTCAGCCTTACCTCGAGCAAATACTCCTCGCCTTAAAAGGTGCTGGATTAGTACGGTCGAAGCGAGGAGTAGGAGGGGGTTACGTACTAGCTCGTCCTCCTGAGCAGATAACGTTGGGTCAAATCGTAGCTGCCGTAGATGGCCCTATTGTTGCTGGTGACTTTGGAATGCCACATGAAAACGGTGCATGCGATCATGAGGGGCAGTGTGTTCTTTTGGCTATATGGGCAGACGTCGGTGAACACATGCGCTTTCACCTAGACTCATATACTCTAGCTGACATTGTTTCTCGTGTGCGCTCTTCCGGTAATATCGACGATTCACTAACCGCCAAGAACTCTGACGTCCCTGATGTAAAGAGCTCTGATGTTGAAGAAGATACCCTCACACAACACACACAACCTCAGCTGCAGTCTTAACCAGCATGGCCATCAGGAGATGAGCAACCAAGGCGGCTATATCGAGCATTCAACAGCATCAGTCCAGGAGCATCGTCTGAGGTGATGAACAACCAAGGCGGCTATATCGAGCATTCAACAGCCGTTCATGGATGTTAGATATCTGCTGAACAACGAGAGGGATCATATTCGAGTATTCCAGCTCAAAATAACCGGTAAATCATACTGAAATCCAAGAGTGCTCATACTAGCAGTAAAGAGAGGCAGCCTCTCGCCAAGTGTTACATCCATATTTATCCATCTGGAGGCAAGCACTCGAAGAAAGTGCGCATGGGAGAAGACCAATATATCCATGGGCAACTCCAAAAGACGCCTGATGGCTTTGTCTGCTCTTTGCGCTACATCTTCTGGGCTTTCGCCTCCAGGAGCCCCATCATGCCAAAGAGACCACGCTGGCCTCCGCTGTCTTATATCTACTGTGGTCAGTCCCTCGTAATCTCCGTAATCCCATTCCATGAGAGTTTGACACACCTCTACTCGATCGCCATAACCTGCGATATTGCAGGTCTGTAGTGCCCGCTGCATTGGACTAGAAAGAACCGTACTGAACTCCTTGCCCATAAGAACAGTTCGAAGTTGCTTGGCCTGCTCTACCCCTTCATTCACAAGAGGCAGATCGGTCTTGCTTGTATGTCGACCGGAAATGCTCCAAGCGGTCTCCCCGTGGCGAACAAGTAATATCTTTTTACCATCCAGCTTCTTCACCATCGGAGTCTAGCGTAGTCGTCGAGAACTGATCTTGAGCGGATCTTCGATGGTCTATCCGAAAGTCCAACAGTGCCGATCGAGTGCACATCACCTGTAATGTCCTCGATGATTCGACTTGGAGAGCTACTACCACAAGAGCTCGTTTACGGATAATCTTGCTTAACAACAATTATTTACCAATTCTTGGAATGTTACTCGGGTGAATCATGTTTTAAATAACTGGGTAGTGGAATTACCAGAGTTGTGTGATATACCGATAGTTGCTCTTGGGAAGTTCTGCAGACCCAGAGAGGAGAGAAATGACATACACAAGAACGAACGGCAGTGGACATAACTCTATAGACTCTATGCATCTCTTGCTTGCAGATGTGGAACGTCATCCTCTGCCAACTCCCGCTGAACAGATCGAACTAGCCAAACGAATTGCCTCGGGAGACATGGAGGCACGCAAGGAAATGATAGCGGCGAACGTCAGACTGGTAGTGCACTGGGCGCGTCGCTACCAAAATCGAGGCGTGGACTTGAATGACCTAATTCAAGAGGGAATTTTTGGCTTGATGCGAGCAGTGGATAAGTTCGACTGGAGGCGCGGGTTCAGGTTCTCTACCTACGCTACGTGGTGGATAAGACAAGCTCTACAACGTGCAGCACACCAACATGGCAATACCATCCGTGTACCTATGGAGGTAGCCGATCAACTCCAACGGGTTGAACTAGCTAGTCGAGACTACGCTGCTGCTCAAGGTAGGGAGCCGTCCGACTCAGAGCTAGCCGAACAGCTCGATATGGATCCGCGAAAGGTAGCCTCTCTCCGTAATGTCTCTAGAGTCGTGGCCAGTCTCGACCAACCGGTCGGCGAGGACGGAGAGAGCACGTTAGGCGATCTTACCGCTCCAGATATGCCTGGCTTCGATGAAGAGGTAGAGACCCAGGTAGACATGGAGAGATTGCGCAAGTTGGTGGACAACTTGGACGAGTTGGAACGTGATGTAATTCGCATACGCTTTGGCCTAGACAACGGAACAGCAAGTTCTTTGGAGGCTACCGCACACCAGCTAGGCATTGGGGTACGCAAGGTACGGCAAGCTGAAGCACGAGCTCTTGCTCGTCTAGCATCGATGGAAGAGGTAATAGCCCTTCACAGTGCGGCCTAGTACAGCTTCTTAGCACAGTCCAGGCCATTAGGGCTAGGACCACGTGCACACAGTGGCAGCTCGTGGACAGCCTTTTCTTCCGAGTGGAACGCACTGCCCCTATCTGCGG
>Ga0080006_1177851_pt1 | contig 10872 bp, 7 predicted proteins | sample RS3BMetagenome_FD_69209 | JGI IMG/M metagenome (GOLD analysis project Ga0080006, IMG submission 69209) | Ferric oxide microbial mat and aquatic microbial communities from Rainbow Spring, Yellowstone National Park, USA - RS3B (SPADES... ... | reverse complement strand
TTGGCGGGGTGTGGCGGGGCCCGCCCCCCCCCCCCCCCCCCCCGCCCCCCCCCGCGAAGGGGGGAGGGAGTCAGACGCAAGCGGACGGCTGTCTTTTCCGTAGGGCAGGGCTCGCCCTGCCGTCGACGCATGACCGGCAGGGCGAGCCCTGCCCTACGGGAAGATCCGTTCCACAAGCCGATCAATCCTTGACGAGCCACGGCTCGATCTCCCATGCGGCGATGCCTTGATAGAGGTGGTCGGCGGCTTCGAGCGGCCCTTTGAGAGTGGCTCGCCAGGCGTAATGATCCTCGATCTGCCAGAGGGGCAGGATCGGCAACTCGTCGCGCGACTCGCGGTCGATCTGGAGGGCCAGGGTTCGCGCCGAGGTCGTTTCGGGAGCGCGGTCCAGGTCGATCAAAAGTTGCAAGATCCTCGGGCTGGCCGCCGAGGCGAGAGCGTCGGCCGAGGGAGGGGCGTCGTACCCGGGCAAGATCAAGGGTCCGGCGTCGCGGAGCGGCTGGGCGGGTCGGCTGGTCCGGTAGGCCAGATCAAACTTCCGACCGGATCGCAAGCTTGCTTCCAGCTCGGATTCGGGATGCTCGACCAGTTTCAGCTCGACGCCGATCAGGGCGAAAGCCTCGGCGATCCGGGGGCAGGCGGCGCGAGCCTCGGGGGTCGCCGGATAATCGAGGGTCAGACGGATCGGATTACCGCCCATCTCCTTGCGGACCGCGTTTATTAGCCCTTTGGCCAGCAGCGGGTTATAGGCAAACGGCTCGACGTCGGGCGCATCGACGAAGCTTCCCCGGACGAACGGGCCGTCGGCGATTGTGTTGACCTCGTCGGGAGGGTGGCGGAGAACGATCTCGAGCAAGCCTCTCCGGTCGATCGCCAGCGAGAGGGCACGGCGGAGATTGCGGTTACGGAGCGCGGGCTTCCGGCCGTCGAGAGCGATGGCGTGGACGCTCGGCGTGTTGAACCGGCCGACCTTGAACCGTTCGGGCTCGCGGGTCAGATCGGCCAGCTTCTCGGGCGGAACGTGTTCAAGCAGGGCCACCTCGCCCCGGACGAACGCCTCGAAGGTGGCCGTCGGGTTGGGGTATCGGACCTCGCGGATTCTCTTGATCTTCGGCGCCGGTTCCGAGGTTCCGGTCGAGGCGACCGAGTGCAGGAGGTTGGTGTTGTCGGTCGCGGAATCCCAGCGATAAGGGCCGTCGCCGACCGGTCTTCGACCCTGGTCGAGCGACGAGACCCAGCCGTCGCTGGCCGAATGCGCCGGGCCGATCGGACCGAGGAGCCAGGATTCGGGCTTCATGGTCGACCGGGTCAGCTTGATGACGAGCTGGTCTTCCTGGGTCGCCTCGACCTTGTCGAGCAGGTCGGCCCACCGGGCGTTGTAGCCCGGCGAGGCGGGCAAGGCCCGATCCGCGAGCGACCGGGCCACGTCGAGCGCGGTGACCGGCCGCGAGCCGTCGGACCAGGTCGGGCCGAGCTTGAGGTTGATCCGCAGGCCTTTGCCCAGCTCGAACGTCTCCATCCCGGCCAGGAGCTGGCTGCCGGCCTCGCCCCGGAGCGCGGCCTCGTCGTCACTGGCCAGAAGCGGCAGATAGAGGAGCCGGGCGACCCGGGCCGAGGCGGGGGAATTCGGGAACGGGCCGACCGGCTCGGGCAGGTCCTCGACGGCGACGGCCAGCGTCGGCTCGGCGCGAAAAGCCTCGCGATAGGCCGTTTCGAGCCCCTCGGTCTCGGGCCAGACCTTCCAGGCTTCGGCCAGGCGGTCGACCCGGTCGGACGGGTTCGACTTCGCCGACAGGGCGACCAGTCCCCTGGCCTTCTCGATGATCGTGTTCCGGGCGGTCCGGCCCTCGGGATGGTTCGGGGCGATGGTCTCGATCTCGCGAACGAGTCGACGACTGGTCAGGTAATCACCCGCCGCCAGGGCTCGCTCGATCCGTCGGATGTAGGTGCTGACCAGTCGGTCGGCCAGGCCCGGATAATCGGGTTTGCGGGCGTGAAGGTCGGTGAGGAGCCGGAGCCCCCGGGCGTTGTCCTCGATCAAGGAGGCGCTTCCCTCCTCGAAGAGAAGCTTGTTGACGCGATCGTCGAGCCCTCGCCAGTTCGGGTCGCGATTCTTGACCAGTTGAATCCGCTCGAACGCCTTGACGTATTCTCCTTCCTTGATCAGACGGTCGACCTCGTTGAGGAGCATGTCCTCGAAATATTCGACATCCTTGATCGACGACCGCCGGGTCTTGAAGTCGCGAGGCTCGCCGTCGAGCAGGTGGATGATGACCATCTGCTCGCCTTCGCCATCGTCTTTTCGCGAGAACGGGTCGTTGCGTCGCGAGGTATCGGCGGCCTTCTTCTTCCTGTCGATCGGCGGCAAGGGGCGAGGGTTGAGCGGTTCGACGTCGAAGGTCGCGTTGTCGGTCAGGATGATCCGATCGAATGGGGTCGATGCCTTGAGCAGGTCGGTTGGTTTTCCCTTGGCGGTCGGAGGCGTCTGGGCCCGGGAGACTTCCGACGAGGTCAGGCCGAGCGAAAGGATCAGGGCGATGCCGGGCGCGAGCCATCGGAGTCGGTTCGTCGAAGTTTCCAGGGTTCCTTCTGCCTCCCTCCCCCCTTGTGGGGGAGGGCCGGGGTGGGGGGTCGGGCGAGACCAGTGGCCTTCGCAATCTGTATTTTTGGATGTCGAAGGCCGTGCCATGCACCCCCCACTCCAACCCTCCCCCACAAGGGGGGAGGGAGTCAGACGCAAGCGGTCTTCAGTCTTTTCCCGCTTCCTCTCCCCGGAAGTCCGAGGGAGCCAGGCCGGAAGCGCCGAGGTCTCCACCGGTCGTTGCCTCATCGTTTCGATCCTCCGGCGGGTGGATTCGGGCTCGGACCACGCAGGCGGACGGAACCTCGGCCGGTCGGCAGGACCAGTTCCGGGCCGACGGCGATCGGTCCGCCGCCGGGCAGGATCTCGAGCCGGTTCGACGACTGGGCCACGCCGTCGGTCATCGCGAACCGCTGGATCGACCCGTCCCGGCCGAGGAACCAGGCGGATTGATCGAGCACCGCGGGAGGTCCGGCGGCGACGGTGTCGCGCAATCGGCTCGACCAGATCCTTCGACCATCCGGGGCGAAAGCCAGGACGTTGCCCGTCGAGTCGGCGACGAAGGCGTGGTCGGCCACCATCACCGGGCCGACCAGCCGGGGGCTTTCGAGCGGCCAGCTCCCTTGCGGCCCGAGGTCGCGGGAAGCCAGCGAACGAACCTTGGCGTCGACCGTCACGATCAGGACCGACGAACCGGTCGACGCCGGGTCGGCGGCCAGAGGCTTGTCGAGCTTCAGCTCGGAGGTCAGAGCCAGTCGAGGCCGGGCGGTCCGGTCGACGGAGAGCCGGCGGAGGGTCGCCTCGGAGTCGGCCAGGATGAACGCCTCGCCGTCGACCAGGACCGGCGTCCGCCATCGGATCGGCTTCGATCGGTCGAACGGCGGGACGTAAGGGTCGGCGGCCGATGCCCCGGTCCGGGGGTCGACCAGGTAGATCCGGCCGTCGAGACCCGGAATCACCAGGTCCTTGCCCAAGGCCAGGATCGGCGAGGCTAGCGGCGCGGGCAACTCGACCGGGCGGAACTCGCCCGAGCCGACCCGGACCAGGACCCGGCTCGACCCCGGGGCGGGAACGACCACCGTGACGCCATCCACATCGAGCCGTTGCGAGGTCGAGGACGGCAGTCGAAACAGTCCCGGTCGCGGGAGGGGTAGCTCGACGAACCCGCCGTCACGGAGCGATTCGAGGCTGAGGGCGACCTCGCGACCATCAAAGGCCAGGGTGGTCAGGCGGTCGCCCGAGGTCGAGCTGACCGGCGGAATGGTCCAGGGGGCACCCAGGGTCGTCCGCCACCGAACGTCCCCCGTGTTCGGGTCAAGGCCCCAGAGCGCGGTGCCGGGGCCTTCGTCGTCCTGCTGGGTCAGGACGAGAATCCGGTCGAACGCCTGGATCGGCGCCAGGGCCGATCCGGCCTCGTGCCGGGTCCAGGTGCTGGTCAGCTTGCCGCGCTCGAGATCGAGCTCGAACCGGCCCGATCGCGACGAGGCCAGCCAGAAGTCCCGCTCCGTCTTGGCCCGGGGGAAGGCCGGACCTTCGAGGTCGGACCCCGGCGCGATCCGGGCGGTCTGGGTGAACGGGGTTTTGGCGTCCTCGGCGATGATCGAATAGGCGATCAGCTCGCCCCGGTCGCTGTTCGACCAGATCACCCGACCCGAGGTCGCCGGGCTCGCCAGGGTCCAGCCCCCAACGGGAAGCTCCTGGACCGGCCTGAGCTTCAACCCCGACTCGTCGATGAGGAAGACTCGCCATCGACCCTGGTCGATGGCCTGGTTCTCGGGCAGGACATAGAACCGACCCGCCCGGACCGGAGCCGCGGCCACGCTGCCGCTCTCGTGGCCGATGTACTCGACGGCCAGGCACTGGAGCGGGTCGAGGCCGAGGAGGAACAGGCAATCCTCGTCGCCGAGCAGGTAAAGATGCGTGCCCGAGTCATCGGCGACCGGGGTCCTGGCCAGCTTCCGGCCGAGCTTGAGCGTCCCCCGGATCGAGCCGGTCGCCACGTCCATCTGAAGCAGACGACCGTCGAGGGTCGGCTGAAGGATCTGGTTGCCGAGGATCAGAGGGGGGTCGGCGACCGGGCCGTCGAGCCCTTGCCGCCAGATCAAGGCGCCGGTCCGGGCGTTTCGCCGGGTCAGCTCGTTCGATCGCGCGTCCACGATCAGGGCCGAGGGGGGATCGCCCGCGATCGCCAGGGGAGGGAACGGGCTGGCCAGGCCGACGGGAGCTTGCCACCGAGGAGCGCCGGTGGCGGCGTCGAGACCGAAGGCCAGGCCGTCGGCCAGGGCGAAGGCGACCGGCCCGTTACCCGGTCCGGGCGGCTTGCCCGGGTCGAGCCGGAGAACCAGGCTGGTGGGCGGTCCCGTTCTTTCCTCCAGGGGCGAATTCTCGCCGGGGCGTCCCGACGGGTCGAAGCTCACCGCCTGCTTGACCAGGTCGTTGGCCAGGGCCAGTCGTTTGAGGACCTCCTTGTCGGCGGTGAGGTCGCCATAGCGGCGCACAAGGGTGTCGCGGCTCGCATAGGCCTCGCCCGGCTTGTTGGCCTTGATGGCGGCGTCCATCGCGACGAGGCTCGCCGCGCGATCCTGACTCTTCTGGATCGCCGCTCGGGCTCTGGCGAGCTTCTCGGGAATCTTCGACTTCTCGATCAGGGCCGCGGCGGCCTGGCCGACGACCCGGCCGTGGAGCGAGACGGCGGCCTCGGCCTCGCCGAGAGTCTTGCGGTCGGCCAGTTCGCCCGCCCGGTCGGCCAGGGCCTCGGCGGTCTTGCGGAGTTCCTCGGCCAGCTCGACGCTGGAGTCGCGATACTCGGGGATCTGGCCGACTTCCTCGACCATCGACTGGGCCTCGCCGAGCGCATTGCCCCACGAGGCACCCACGGGGCCGGTATGCTGACGGACCCGGGCCAGCGCCCGCATCACCTTCGCCTTGCCGGCCCGGCGGTCGGTCGGGTTCGAGGTCAAGAAGGCGTCGAATCCCTTGATCGCGTTGGGGAAGTTGCCGGACTCCATGTCCTCGGAGGCGACGTTGTACTGGTTCGAGGCGATCGCCCGGGTGATCGTCGACCAGAGCGCCAGGCTGAAGCCGACCAGGACCGTGAAGGTGGCGATCAGGCCGATGACCAGGGGCGAGCCGAGGATCCGGTCGTCGCCGGGAGCCCGTTCGAACTTGCTGAAAAACCGCCGGGACAACGACACCGACGGCTGAGGGAGATCCGGGGCCGGTAATTCAACCGATTTTTCGCCGACCTGGCGCATCAGGCCGGTCAGCGAATCCTTTTTCTTACGGCCGGTCAGGGCTTCGTCGACATCGTCAAAATCCTGTCCGGATCGCTTGGGGCGGGTCCGTCGAAGGGGCACCTGTGGCGATCCGCCGTCCACCGATCGGGGGGCGGGTTCTTCGAGCGAAGGGGGGGCCATCTCCATCCGGGCGAAGTCCCGGGCGTCGGGCGGATTGACGGCCGGGTCGGGTCGAGATCGGCTCGGAGTCCGGCTGCGGGGCGCTTCCTGAACGACGGTCTTCTCGCCGTGGTCGGGGCCTTCCTCCAGGCTGATCAGGAAGATCCGGCAGGCGCCGACGCGGATCTCGTCCCCTTGATAAAGGCTCTTGGATTTGACCTGGACCCCGTTGACCTCAATCCAGGGGACCTCGGGCGAGGCGTCGGCCTTGTACCGATGGGTCTTCCAGCGAATCCGGCCGTGGAACGGCTGGACGCCCGGACCATCGAGGACGATGTCGCACATCGGGTCCGAGCCGAACATGGCCGGATTGTCGCGCGTGATCCTCACGCGACGGACCTGGTTGCGTCCGTCGTGGATTTCCAGGGTGGCCATGAGTCGTCAGGGGTCTCCCGAGTGCGGATCGAAGTGAGATGAATCAGCGGAGATACTCTTGCGAGAGAACCTCGAACGAGTAACCCCGACCCGACTGGACCACGCCGAACCGGGTGTTGCCGATCTCGGCGGTCTGCTTCCCTTTATAGCGGACTTCGAGCTGTTCGAGAACCGACTCGGTCTGCGGCGGATAGAACTGGAAGATCACCCCCTCGCCGACGTCGAGCCCGGCCTTGGCCAGCAGGGCGATGTCGGACTCCTTCCGCCCCTTGCCTTGCCAGACGAAGAAGAGCCGCTTGTCCTCGGCATGGTTGCCGGTCCGCTTGACGGGCTGGGCCTGCGAGAACCGGGAGACGTAGATGAGCTGATTTTGCGAGACGATGGCGAGCTCGACCCCGAAGGCGTCGAGCTGTCGAGCGTACTCGTCGGCGGTCTGGCCGGTCTTGTAGAGGATGCTCCAGCGATCTTCGCGACGGACGCCGCCGTCGCCGGGGCCGAAGCCGTAGCCCGGGCCGCCGTTGCCGATCTTCGACCGTTTCTTGCCGGTCGCGACCTTCTCGCCTCGGGGCATGACGGCCGAGACGTCGACCTCGGCGAGCGACTGGCCCGACTCGGCGATATCGAGCATCGCCGACGGCCGGACCTCGACGGTCGGTTGCTCGAACTGGCTGGCGTCTTCCTCGTTGTTCGAGGCTTGCTCCGACGCCTCGCCGCCGGCGACGTCGATCTTCTCGGTGCTGCCGACCTGGCCGTCGGGCGCCCCGCCGCCTCCTCCGCTGACCTCGATCACTTCGATCGGCTGCGTCACCCTCGACTGATAGGCCGAGGTCGTCGCCGCGATGAGCGAGAGCCAGCCGAAGACCATCAAGGCTCCCAGGACCACCGCCAGAAGCATCGAGCTGACCCGGTCGTAGGTCGACTCGCCATAGATCTTTGCCGAGGGTCCGGCGACCTGCGCCGGATCGGGAGTTTTCGGTTCGGTTTCGGTCAAGTTCATGGCGACCTCCGGCCTGCCGGAGCGGTCTTGCCGGTCGAGTCGGCCGGGGTTTCCTCGGCGGTGATCGCCAGGGGCCGGACCGACTCGTACCAGGCTTTCCACTTGAGGATCGCCGCCTCTTTCTGGTCGGGGGTCGCCGAGGCGGGCGGGCCGAACCCTTCAACCTTGCGGGAGAGAAGTTCGAGCCCCAGGCGGGCCTCACCGACGACCCCGTTGTCGGGATCTCGAAGCGCTTCGATCAAGGGGATCGCCATCGAGAGGTCACCGGTCCGAGCCAGCGACCAGGCGGCGACCCGGCGAATGCCCTGGTCGGGATCGGTCAGGAGCTTCCGGAAGCGATCCTGGAACGGCTTGAGAGCTTTGGGTCCCTCGTTCCGGTAGCGGACGATCAGGCCGGCGAGCGCCGAGGAGGCGTCCTCGATCCGGGGGTCTTCCAGAGTGCCCAGCATCTCCTCCACCGCGCCATCCATTGGCCGGGCGATGACGTGGCCGCCGGCGATCGAGATCTGACTCAGATCCTTGGGAAGGCCCCGACCGCCGATCAGGGTGCCGGCCCCGAGTCGTCGAAGCTGGATCTTCTTGAGCGTCTTGGCCGTCGACTTGGTCAGAAAGAGCACAGCCCAGGCGGTGTTCGGGCCGTCGCCATAAGCCGAGGTGAAACTGCCGCTCCCTCCTTGCGACTGGGCCAGAAAGGCCCGGCCCTCGGCATACCAGTCGCGTCGGCCGAGCGTCGACTTGTCGGCCAGAGCCGCCATTCGCTCGATCCCGTACATGGCGTAATAGACCGAGTGCCCCGCGTGCGCCTCGGGGTTGGTGCTGAAGTTGGAGGCGAGCCAGTTGATCCCGGCCTGAGCCCCCTGCTCGATCCGCTTGGCCGAGACGTCGGGAACATACCGCTTCACCTCTCCCTCCAGCGGGATCAGGAGCGGGTGCGTGACCCGGACCGCCGCGCGGTAAGGGAGGAGCTGGCGATGGCAGATCAGGAGGCTGCCGGTCCCGGCGGCGGTCATCGAGGAGGTGTCCACTCCCCCCTCGTCGCGGTGGTACGTCCAGCCGCCGGCGGGCGACTGGGTCGAGAGGAAGAACTGCGCGGCGGAATCCCAGACCCGGGGCGGGATCGGCACGCCGGAGTTTTCCGCCTCCCAGAGCCCGAGCACGGCGTACTGCGAGATCGACGTGTCGCCATTGGTCCGGTGGGCGTAGTCCCACGACCCGTTGGCGTTCTGTCGGCTGATCAGGGACCGGGCGACCGTTTCGATCTGGCTTCGGTACTCGATGGGATCGAGGTTGGCCAGGGCCAGGATGATGACGGAGGCCTCGTAGATATCGGAACCGCCGGCTCGCTCGAAAGATAAGGTCGTGTCGGTGAATCGCTTGTTGATCAGGGCGAGAGCCCGTTTCAAGGCGGGATCACTGGCCGGGACCTCGGCCTTGATCAGGGCCAGGGCCATCAAGGCGGTCTCACCGACCGAGCCGTTCGACCCGCCCGCCGCACCCTTCAGGTACTGGACGGCCTTGTCGACGATCGGGTCTTGCTGACCGATCGCCCGCCCTGAGCCCAGGGCGGCTATCGAGGCCAGAAGCACGAGGGTGATCCGGAGAGGTCGTCGAAGGGAGGGTGACATGAGAGCGGCCGGGCTCCTTGGAAATGACGTTCCCACTACAATCATCCACGTGCGGTCGGTCGAGGGCAAGTCCGAGCCCTGGAGAAGTCACCACCAGGAATCAGGCCGCCGTCTCGTCTTTCGGCGGCGTTCGCGAATCCGTGTAGGACCAGAATGGTCCTGGGCCTGCCTTGAGGACCCGGTGCCTGGGCATGAAAACTTCCCAGTCGGTCAGCGGTTCCTCGCCATCGTCTTTGGGGTCGGCGGATCGGTCCGGCAGGATCATCAGGATCGACCCGTCCGAGAATCGAAGCCCGAGGATCAGCTCTGCCGGCGTCGCCTCGAAGATGATGTCGATCACGATCGCCCGAGGACGGATGATCGGCCGGGATTCGATCTCTTCCCAGTCGAGCGTCGTGACACGCGAGGAGGCTCGGAGCGTGAGTCGATCGCCCGACGTGTAGAGAAGGCCTGGCTCGAGTCCGGATTCGAGCACCCAGGCCGAGGCTCGCAGGGCGACGATGTATGCCCCTTTTTTGTGGTCCTTCATCTTCGGGCTGAGATAAGGCACCAGTTCGCCAAGATGGATAGTCAGCTCGTCACCATAGCTGACCTTGAAGAACAAAAAAGGCTTGCCGACCAACCGATTCAGGAGCGAGCGGATTTCCTCCCGATCCTCGGAGCGGGGCTGAACGTCGTCGATCTGGATCACGGTCGGCACGGTTCAGCCCTCAGATTCCCAGAAACTCCCGGGCCTTCTCCCGCAACTCAGCTTCGGTGAAGTCGCCCTTGCTGTTCTTGGTCCCCTTGTCACCCAGACGTTTGCATTCCTCCAGGTAGTCGCCGAAGTCTCTCGTTGCCTCGTCGTCCATGCCAGACTCGCGAGCGATCCGCCGGACGTCTTTCAGTTCCTTCCCGGGCATCGGATCATCTCACCCTGCATCGCGATCCGAAGTCGTCCCTGACATTGTAAGCCGCGGTGGTTAGGGGACGCCAGCCTCGAAGTCCGGGCGATCACCGGACCAGCGGCCGGACCTCGAACTTGCGGAAGAAGATCTCCGCCCCTTCGGACTGAAGAAGGATCTTGCCGGCCGACCATTTCGAGCCGGTGGCGACGTTCATCAGGACGCCGTTGAGCAGGTAGGTGATCGAATCGCCATCACAGATAATCTCCATCCGGTTCCACTCGCCCGGCGGTTTTTCGACGTCGAGCGGGCCATGGAACCGGAGGACGTCCTTCCAGCCGGGGTCCCGGCCCCACCAGTTGAATCGACCGGCCTGGAAGGTCTTTCGCTCGCCTCCTTTGGAGTAATAAGGCTGGCCGTCGGGTCCTTTGCGGATCTCGGAGGTCAGGCTCGGCACGTCCTTTTTGGTCGGGACCACGATCAGGTCGCCGGTTCCCCCTTCGAGGATCTGGCATTCGATCGACGCCATCCAGCTGGCGAAGGCGTCGCCGTCCGGGCCGACGCAGTGGACCATCACCCCCGAGTTCCTCGCCTGATACCGGCGAGGCGACCAGGTCCGCGAGCCCCACTTCCATTCCACGACCAGATGATAGTTGGCGAACGATTCGCGAGTCGCCAGACCGCCAAACTCCTGGCCGCTGATCTGGATCAGGCCATCCCGGACGGTGAAGACGCGGTCAGGGTCATCGTATCGGTGAAATCGCGTGAACGTGTAAAACCCGGCGAGATCCTTGCCGTTGAAGGCAAACCGTGGGGCATCGGAACGGATCGTCGGGACTTCCCGGGCAAAGGGCGGGATGGCCTCGCTCGGGATCGAGCCGATCAGAGCCACGGCCAGCGCGAGGGTCGGGGCGAGGGGTCGCATCCTGTGACATCCTTGACGGAACTGATCGAG
>Ga0080006_1249696_pt1 | contig 10873 bp, 21 predicted proteins | sample RS3BMetagenome_FD_69209 | JGI IMG/M metagenome (GOLD analysis project Ga0080006, IMG submission 69209) | Ferric oxide microbial mat and aquatic microbial communities from Rainbow Spring, Yellowstone National Park, USA - RS3B (SPADES... ... | reverse complement strand
GACATCGACGCAAACGCCGCAGGCGCAACCACTCAAGCTCGTCGACTCGGATATGCTCATCGGTGTGGTTTTGCAGGAGACGGCTTCCATTACGTTTAGCCAACCGGCAGGCGCGGCGGCGGTGACGTGGGCCGACCCGGATGCACCATACAGTCATTTGGCGAATTGTCTCTTCAGGGTCGGCGGCACAGTCCCGCTGGTGGACGTGAGTGGGCGCGACCTGCGGCTGTGGGCCCTGGAAGCGTACCCGGACATGCAGGATGACACGACCTACGCGCCCCTGCCCGGCGCGAACACGGGCACGTCGACGGTGACGACGACGTACACCTATCAGATCCTCTATTGGGTCCCGGTTGCGGCGTTGCTGGACTGGCCGATGGGCATGTTGCTTCTCGCGAACAAGGGCGTCACCGCGACCATCCAGACAACGTGGGCGCCGTGGGCGAGCTTGATGAATCTCGGATCGGGCAGCACGGCGACAACCATCACGATCAATAGCGATACGGTGCAAGCCTACGGCGTGCGCCAATTGTACCCGGCTGATCCGGCGGCGGTCCCGGCTGATCTGCTGATGTTCAGTCACACCCTGATCGCGGTCAAGAAGCCGCTGTCGGCGAGCACGGCGCGAATCGACTTCGCCGACAGCATCACGGGCGATCTGATGCGGTTGGGCGTGGTGATTGAGAATGCCAGCGGGCTCCGCGATGTGCAAAATGCGCTCGGATTGACGAAGGTCAGGCTCTTGACCAACGGCAAGAACGTGGACATCGACGTGACTCCGTCCGTATCGACGTTTTTGCGCAATATCCGCGCACGGAGGCTCGCCGGCGCGAATCTCGTCAACGTGGAAGAGGGCATCGCGACCTACGGAACGGACGGCGCGATCTGGATGGGCCTCGACGTCGGAGGCGGGCGTAACTGGCTGCCTAGTAGCAAACTGTCGGCCGCGCGGCTGGAGCTCGAGTTTGCGAGCGCCCCGCCGAGCGGGTCGCAGGCGGTGCTGCTGCTAGAGCAGTTGCAGCAGTTGGTTTTGACCACCGGACAAGCGGGGTAGCGCGAACATGACGGACGTACGGGCGATTTATGCGGCAGCGTGGGCCAACACGGGCGCGGCTACGAACGTAGGGGGGGCGAGCATGGGCAACTGGATCGTGTTCCTCGTGGCGCTGGGGATCATCGTCCTGTTCGCGGCCACGGGATGGGGCCACCACACGCGCGGGAGTAAGTAGGGGGGGATCGCCGTGATCCAACTGATCGTATCGATGGCGGCAGTCGCGTTTCGGCTCATCATGGATCTGATCCGCGACGAATCCGGCAAGGGCATCGGGGCGCACTGGCGGGCGGCGGTCCAGCGGGCCAGCAGCTACGCGGCGGTGGTCGGCATCCTCGAAGTGCTTGCCCGATACCAGCCGGGGCTGTCGGCATGGGCCACGGCGGCGATGGGCACCATCGCGCTCACCGAGATCGCCAGCGGGCTGATCGGGACCGGAATTGAACTGCCGAGCAACAAGGGTGGTGGATCATGACCGGGCGCGATTGGCGCTGGCTCATTACGGGCATCGTGACCGGACTATCCCTCTTGTTGATCGTGTGGCCGGAGGAGGCGAGCGATGGCGCGGCAAAGCGGGACCGGCGCGGGCACGGTGATCCTACTGCTGCTGGCGATAATGCTGGGCATCCTGGCGATTAGCGGCGTGCTGCCGACACTGATCGCGGATGCGTTGCAGTGGCTACGCGGCAACCCGACCGTCACGGACCAGGTGCGCCCGGCGCGGGCCGCGAGGACGCGGCCAGCCGCGAAAAGCAGTCGCGTGCGCAAGCTCTACCTGACGCCGGCGCAGTTGGGGCAGGCGGCCCGGAGCGGCGCTCTCGGCCCGGCGGAAGGCAGTGTCCCGTGGGTCCAGCAGGTGCTGCAATGGCTGGGGGAGCACGGGATCGCGGTGCCGAGTGGGGAGGGCGCGTGATGGCCACACCGAAGCTCACGCAGGCGCAGGGGTTTAGCGTCGGGATCATTGAGCCGCTGGCGTGGATCGGCTTGCTGGTCGCAGGCATTTGGCTCGCCGCGCGGCCTCGGCACCCACTGGTCCGCGTGTTGGGGTGGTCCCTCATCGCGGCGTGGGTCTATGCAACCGTGTATGAGCCCATCGGGCAGTACGCGATCTATTGGACGGAGCGGGTAACGCAGGACATCGCCGGATGGATCGGAGAGCTCTCGCGCCAGACGGCGGTACCGCACATGTTGCAGAAGGGGGCATAGAGGGATGCACCACGAAGCGTCGCATATCATTAGCATTATCGCGTCGCTGTTGGCGCTGGGATTCGTGGCCGCGATTGTCTTTGTCCTGGCCAAAAATCCTGCGGTCGTTACCGGCTTAGCGTCGAGCACCGGGCGGACGTATACGAACGCGCTGGCGCTGGTGACGGGCCAAGCATCGGCGGTGAGATAGATGCGTTTGCCCGTCCAGACCTGGCCGAGTGGTGGTCCCGTGCCATCGGCGGCGATTCCGTATTTGGCGCAGGGCAATCAGGGACGGGACGCAGTACAGCGTCGCGTGCCGCGTGCGCATATCTTTCCCGCTGGAGTGCCGTTCCAAACGCGGAAAACCTGTAGGTGGTCGTGATGGCGCAACAGGCAGGCGAAGAGAAACAGAAAACGGCGGAGCATCGAGCCGAAGGCGATGAGCGCGAGCCGCGTCACGCGCGACCGAGGGCAGGCACATGGCAGGGCCTCCCGATATGGGCGTGGGTGGCCATTGGCGTCGGCGTCGTGCTGGTCGTCTGGTACCTGCTGACGCGCATGACATCACCGCCCACGGCATCCACGGGCAGTGTAGCAGCCGTGCCGCTACAGGGGGGCACTAGCACGACGACCATCCAGACGCGACCCGTAACCTATCGGTACTACCTGACGGTAGCCAAGCCACCCGCTGTGCGGCCCACCGTGCGGAAACCAACGGTAAAGCGCCCGCGACCGGGCCGCCCCGTTGTGCGGCCCATCCCACCGGTGGTGCGACCGATTCATGCGCCTGCATTGCTAGGGGCCGTGCGTCGACCGCAGGTGGTTGCGCCGGGCCGCGAGCCGCTGAGCGCAGAGCTCGCCGCGTTACGCGCGGCGGAGGCGAGCCAACACGAAGCGCCACCGCCACGGGCGAAGATGGTGCGGGCGTCGCAGGAGCTGCGCGGCGGGCCGCTCACGGCGCGGCGCATGCGCGGGCGAGGGGGGAATCTCGTTGGCTACTACTAGCGTGCCTGCCGTACCCTACGCGCGGTGGTTCGTCGCGGCCAGCCAGCGGTACGACGTGCCACTCCCGATCTTGCTGGCGGTGGCCGATCACGAGTCAGGCTTCGGGGCAACGGCGGTCAATCGCGACGCAAATGGGACCGAAGATGTGGGCATTATGCAACTGAATTTGCAGGCACAGGGACTCAGCTATGGGCAAGCCGCTGATCCGAGCTTCGCGATTCCCTATGCGGCCCGGCTCCTGCATGCGCTCTACGTGCGCTATGGGTCGTGGGATGCCGCGTTGCAGGCGTACAATTCCGGCGAGCCAACAGGCGATCCGCAGTACGCGGCGGCGGTGCTGGGACTGGCCAGGCGCTATGGTTACCAAGGAGGCGGGGGCACGGCGTTGCGCGCAGTGGAATCCGGGCCGAGTGCAGTAACGGTGAACGCCGTGCGCGTGGGATTGCTGGTGCTGGCCGCGACATTGTTCATCGTAGTGGTGATCCGGCTATGAGCGCCGACGTGCAGCAGGTCGCCTGGCGGAACCCAAGCGCCCACCTGCGGCAAGTGGTAGCGGGCGCGGACTTAACCACTTTGGTACCGCTGGCGGCGTCGCAGGGCGGACAACAGTCGCAGGGTTGGCTCGTCATAAACGACACCGCAGCGACGTTTGTGCTGGATGTGTGGGCAGGCGGTGGCAACGGGCGGCCCGGCACCGGAGCGATGCGCGTCCCGCTCGGCGCGGCGAGTTGGGTCCAAATCCCGGTATGCCAAGGCGCGATCGGTATTGATCCAACGACCGTTCAGGGTGGAGGCACTGGGTCGGTCTATATCTATGAGCTCTACGGCCCAGTCGAGTGGAGCGCCGGTGTACTGCGGCAAGTAGAGACGACGTGGTGGCTCGACGTGGACCTGCCGCCCGTGGCAACAGAGTGGAAATCGCCCTGGGGCGGTACCGTGGTGTATACGCCGCAGACGCAGGCTAACAACATGGGTCACATCCGGGTCGGCCCACAGTTTAGCGGCACCATAGCCATATCACCATCCCAACCGGGCAACTACTATGAAATTGGGCCGGGCTTTGCGGGGACCATTACCGAAAATGAGGGATGCGGTGGCATTATCCTGCGGGTCGGACGCGCGTTTACGGGTGCCATTACGCTGAACAGTCCCCTAAACCGGATTACCATCGGTGACGGCTGTTCGACCAGTCTGACGCTCGGACCAACTGCGGCCGGATATCCAAACCAGAGCGCGGACGTGGTAATCGGAAACGAGGATGCCTCGACAATCAGCCTCACGGGGTATCAGCCAGTCGTCCGGATCGGCAATGCAGGCGCGGCCACCGTCCAAGAGCTAACGCAGTCCGGGTATAGCGGCCCTCTGTCGTACCAATGCGCGGCGTACATTGGTGACGGGTCTAGTGTGACGGTGAACTTTGTTGCAACGGCCAGCGCGGGCCAAGCGAACCAGGCGCGGGTGAAGTGCGACGATCAGGCGAGTGCGGCGGTCTACATTGCCACGGGCTACTACCATGTGTATTCCGGCGAGAGTCGGCAGGTCGGCTCGCTCTCGACGCCGTGGACCGGTGCGCCGGGCGTGCCGCGGCTACTCGTCACAGTCCCGTATTCGCAGTTCACGCAGGCCAGCACGAGCATCTATCCATACGTAGTCGGGTCGCTAAATCGCCACGCGCGCGCGCGGACGTTTGTGATGGTGAATAGTCTGAATGAGCCTCTGACGAATGCCTTGTATGCGCTTTATGATTCAGCTACGCAGTCGGGCAACCCCAGCGGGATGATCGAAAACGTGAGTGAAAGCCAAGCCCTGTACTCTGGAAACCAGTGGGTAGCTGCCAGCGAGTCGGCGTCCAGCGGCAACCACGGCTTGTTAGCTGCAAAAGTCGACTCAGTGCAAATCGGATTGGGAATGGGCTCGACGTTGCCCACCAGTGGAAACGTATACGTGTACGTAGCGGAGGAGTATGACTAATGAGCGCGGTCTACGCCCGGAGCCAATGGACGGCGCTGTGGGACCAGTGGTACGACGCCGTAACGCAATACGTGGAGCAGAATCCGGGTGCGTCGGTAGACGCGGTAGCCACGGCAACCGGAGCGCCGTATGCGGTCGCGTTCGCGATCTGTGCGAACGCCCACGTGGTCATGCCGTCGGCGGCAGGTGAGATTACGTGGCGGGGGGATAAGCATGGCTAGCAAGGCGTTCGAGCGCCTGGAGCGTGCCGTAGAGCGCGAGTACCGCCGAAAAGGCTTCTCGCCGGAGCGAGCGCGGTATATTGGCCGCGCGACAGCCGGCAAGGTGGCGCGACAGAAGGAGGCGAAAAAGATGGCGAAGCGACATCACGATCGGGCCGTTCACAAACCGCCGCGCGAGCAAACGCACGCGGAGCGGCTGAGGAACCTACGACTGGCGCGCGCGGCCCGGAGGCACCATCGGCGGCGAAGCAAGCGGGCTTGACGGCGTGCGAAGCAGGCGCTAGACTCGACGCAGCCGGTGCTACGTCCGATAAGGGGCAAGGCGTCAACTAGTCCGATAGGCCGCTACGGACAAAGAAAAGCACCGGCAGACGTTGTGGAAGGGAGATGCCGGTGCTATGGCTAGTATAGCACACCGGGTTACATATCAACATATGGTGGACGCGGTGGCGCGGGGGCTGAAACGCGCCGCGCGGGGCGAAGGTCGGACGGATCTGTTCCGGCGCGGGATGAGCCTAGCCAGTCTGAGCGATCTGGCTAGGCTTTTGTGCGCGTGCGGGCTATGGGAACTGGATGGCGAGTGCGGGCATGCGGCCCACGTCGCTCGCGGAACGGCGATGGAGAGTGATAGGCCGTGACGGACCGGCAGTTTTGGGATGAGGAACTGCAATACTGCGAGTCCCAGCTGTTCGGGACCGATTCTCCCATTGCGCGTGAGTACTGGGCGTTACGTGTGGCGGCGGCCCGGGCCGGGTTGCGGCTCCACGATAAAACGGGATTATGCGTCATGCGCGTCGAGCGGATCGACTGGCAGCAACCACTACAGATCACGGTAGTAGCTTCAGCGGGTAGCTACCGCATAGAGGACTTAGCTCGCGATGACTGAGATGGAGCAGTGGATTCACGAAATCGACTATTGCGAGGCGCAACTGCGCGAGGCGACTACGAGGTACTGGGAGGACTATTGGACCGTCCGTTTGGCGGCGGCCCGTGCCGGGCTACGGCTCCATATCCGGGCTGAGCGGCGCAGTCGCGGCCTACCGGTCGCTGAGTGGGATGAGCCGGTCCTGATCACGGTGGCGGCTCTACAACTGCGAGGTATCGTGTGCCATGAGTGACGCGGCGTGGTTGGCGGACGCAAGTGATGTCATCGACGCGGAGGCGGAGGCGCTGGCCGGGCGGATGCATCGCCACGGCTGGGGTTGGGCGCGGCGGATTAACGAGCGGCTGGGGGCGGCGCTCTCGCGGGCGCTGCCCGGCACGCCGATTGGCGATCAGGTCGCGCGATGCTATCGGCACGGGCGCGTCATAGTCGGGCACGCCGACGTGCGCTATCGGCCGGAGGATCCGTGCCACCGCCCGAAGGTGTGCGTGTTCCATGCGCGGCTGGAGACGGCGCGGCGCTTAGGGGGAGATACGCGACTACCGGGCCTCGTCGATACCATGCTGCGGACGAGCCAGCGGCACCGCCTGCAATTTGTCACACTAACGCGGCGCAACGTGCCACTGGGAGAGCTCTCGGAGGCCTGCGACGAGTTATGGGCGGCATTCAAGCGTTTGCGCCAGCGGCGGGCGTGGGAGCCGGTCCAGGGCGCGGCAGCCGCGATGGAAGTGACGTTCAACGCGGACGCACAAACGTGGCATCCGCACCTACACGTCCTCGTCGCGGTGAAATGGGGAGCGGATTGGGATTGGGCGCGCCTACAGCGGGCGTGGGCCGAGCTCATGGCTCCCGGCGTGGACTTCGAAGTGGTGCCGTCTGAGCCTAAAGCGCGGCGGAAGGCGCTCGTCGAGCTAACCAAGTACGTCAGCGATATCACGGATCTGGCGGATTGGCCAGAGTCGGCGATCCAAGAGTGGTGGCTGACGATGATCGGGCGGCGGGTGTGGCGCACCTACGGCGTGTGGTATCGCCGGGGCGAGACGGGCGCACCGCGTGCGCGGCAAGGTGTGCCGCTGGACCCGCTGGCGATCCTGCAGTGGGCCTGGGATGCGGCGCGGCAGGCCTACAGCGTTTACTTGATACAGGTCGATAACTCGCGATTGGACATGGCACTGAGTCGCGTTAGAGAGGTGGTCGAGCAGTGGCAGAGACGGGGGCGAATCCATGGGCCGCCTGCCCGTACGCTGGCGAGTATCGTTCCGGGAGTGGCGGAAGGGCGAGCTTGACACGCAGGCGATCTTGCCCGCGTGGACGCGCATGCCCTTGTGCGCATGCATCGAAGGCGAGTGGCGGATAGCGGGGCTCGAAATTGGGGAGTGGGCGCTAGATTGGAGGGGCGAGGCGGTGGAGCTCATCGATGCGCGGGGCATGCGGTGGCCGGACATCGTGCGCGATGCATGGAACCGAGCGCGAAGCCTGCGGTCGCGATACATCGCGTATCTCGTTGAATCGGAAGTAGATGCCCAGGCGCTCGTGCAGCACGTGGTGGGCGCACGCGGGCAGTACCGGGGCCAGGCACTGCGCCGGTACGACTCCGGAGAGATTATCGGCGGGGCCGTCGTGATCCTGCATCGGGCACCCGAATACGAGCGGGCGCGCTACAAGGATGGGACGCTATAAGTCCGGCCGCTGGGTCACATGCCCGGCGTGCAGACATGAGCATCGCGTGTCCCAGCGGACGCAAAGGCGGGCAAAATGCCCTAACTGCAAGTTCTGGTGGGTCCTCACGGATGAGCAAAGGCAGAAGCTAAGCGTCGGATCGGAGGTGAGGGGATGGCAAGAACAAGCGGCCCGCGCACGCGCGGCCCGGCGCGTGGAGCGTCAAAAGAATCGGGAGCGGCAGCAGGACGACCCGGCGATTTGGTTGTGGTAGTCGCGCCACCGGTTACGGCGCTGGAGCCGCTGGACCTGCCGATCCCGGAAGCGAGCGAACAGGTCAGCGTGCCGGCCGTGGGAGTCACCGGAGAACAGGTGACGGCTGTGCTGCGGTGGATCGGGGATCGGCTCGCGGAGTCGTCAGGGCGCGAAGAGGATCGTCTCGCAGACTGGGAAGCGGCATGGATCGCGCCGCGACTCGCGAAGCGACTAAACGAGTGGTTTCCGGACTTAGCGAGCGAAATCACACGCTGGGACCCGCGACAGACGGACGCCGAATGGCCACTGTGGGTGGGTCTATTCATAGCGGTGGCGCGGCGCGTGATTCCACGGGTGTTTGAAGGGAGGATTGTTGAGTGGATCGAGACAGTGAATCGGTGGTTGGCCGCGCGTACAGCGGGCCAATTGGAGCGTGGTTAGACGCCGCGTGGGACGAAGCGCGGCGACGGATCGGCCCGCAGGTCGGCGGGATGCTAGGCATCGCGCTCCCGATGGCGCGGCCGATCCTACAGCGGCTATGGGCGACGCCGATGGATGCCGACCAGGCACGGGCCGCGATGCGCGAGCTCAGGCGGTGGTTGACGCGAATGGCGGAGGTCCTGCGGCGAGCAGAAGAGAGCGTGTCGACTGAGGATGCCACGGTCAGGGCGCACTGGGACCGTCTCCGGGGACTATGGGTGGAGTGGGAGGATGAGCGCGGTGGCGACGATTCGCACCGATAGGCACTGGACCATTGTGGCGCAAACGCGGAGCGGCAAGACGCGCTTGCTTTTGCGGGCGGTGTGGTTAGCCGTGCGCCAGGGATACGACCCGGAGCGTGTGCACGTCCTGAATCCGAAGCGCGAGAAGGAGACGGCGGATATCGCGCGGCGGCTGGGCTGTGATCATGTGACGCCACAAATCACGGGACGTGGCACCGTCGACCCCGAACTAAGCCGCGCATTGCGGAGGTGGCTCAACGATGGCAATCACTTAGTGATCGCCGATGAGGTTCAAGCGGTATCGCGGGAATGGGACCCGGACCCGATTTGGCGCTGGTGGTGGCAGATGGGCGCGGGCCGGGGTTGCGCGGTATGGGCCACGTCGACACGGGCGGCGCACATCCCAGTCGAGGCAGTGACCGAAGCCGCTGTCGTGACGCTGTTCAGGTTGTCTGACCCGGAGACACTACGCAAGTTGGACGCGCGGGACGGGCGGCTCCGTAACCTAGTGGCCGAACTGCGAGACTACGAGTGGGTCATGCATGCGTTAGGCGAAGACCCGGAGCGGGGCGGGCCGCTGGCGGAAGCCGCATGGAAGGAGATGCTGGCATAACATCGGTCGAGGACTGCATCCGCACGTGGTCGCCGTATATCTTGCAGGTGCGTAACGACACCGGCCTGAATGCGGTAGTGATCGGCGCTCAATGGGGGCTAGAGACGGGATGGCATCAAACGGGAGTACGGCAGGGGCGCGTAGGCTGGCATGGACAGTTTAACCTCGCGGGGATTATGGGGCCGGACGGCTATCCTCAGGATTTTAGCTCGTACGAGGAGTTCGCGGCACGCTATATAGCGATCATCGAGGCGTACGCGAAGACTATGGGACCACCGGGGAGCAGCATTGCGGACAGCATTCGCTGGCTATCCGAGAGCCCGTGGAACGGGTCGCATTACATGCAGGATGGGCACAATGTCCTGCAAGCCGTCGTGGACAGCTTTGGCGATCTCATTCATACCCTGCTATTCGGCTCGCCGCCGGAGCCGCGCGGCGTGCTCACCGTCGTGCTCACGGTCGCAGGATATCGGCCCGTAAAAGTTGACCTAGTGCCGCTGGATACGCAAACTCAATAGCGAGAGGGGGATGCCGCCATGTTTCATGTATCGACATATGGGCGATTCGCGGGCCGGCTAACCGCCTATGCCGACGTGGACGGATATGTGCCAGAACCGGGAGACAATCCGGATGAGTTTTACTGGCCGGCTGGCGGGTGGGCCTTCACGGAAGAGGAATGGGAGCAATGGGTTGAGGGGGCGAAGAAGGAGCGCGAGCGGTGCGACGAGGCGCTGGCCGCGTGGCGCGAGAGACAGGGGCTCGCTTGAGGCACTGAGCGCCATGTGACAGTATTTGACAAATCGCGACGATGGCAGTACGGTCGAGCCAGGAGGTGGCTCGACCGTATGTTTTGGAAGCGGCTCGGACACTACGCAGTCTTGATTATCGTGGTGGCGGCGGGGCTGGTTGTGCTGGGGATGATCCTGGACGCGGCGGGGATTCAGGTCCCAGTGCTCAGCCAGGCGGCTTAGTCGAAGGAGGCAAGCATGGCACTGCTCTCACTGAAAAAGAAGACGAACACGGCGCCCGCTGTGGCGCCGGTGGAAGAGGAAAAGATCCAGTACCTCGCGTCGCCGTTTGATGAGTTGGGGAACACCCGACTGTTAGTACAGTTTGACGACACCGTGCCGGTGCCGACATCGACGCAAACGCCGCAGGCGCAACCACTCAAGCTCGTCGACTCGGATATGCTCATCGGTGTGGTTTTGCAGGAGACGGCTTCCATTACGTTTAGCCAACCGGCAGGCGCAGCGGCGGGGACGTGGGCCGACCCGGATGACCCCACCAGGCATTTGGCGAATTTTC
>Ga0080006_1151484_pt1 | contig 10874 bp, 10 predicted proteins | sample RS3BMetagenome_FD_69209 | JGI IMG/M metagenome (GOLD analysis project Ga0080006, IMG submission 69209) | Ferric oxide microbial mat and aquatic microbial communities from Rainbow Spring, Yellowstone National Park, USA - RS3B (SPADES... ... | reverse complement strand
ATCGTGTTAATCACGTCTTCCTTAGTCAGCCAGGCCCTCTTCGCAACCCCTATTCCATAGCGCATGTATTCCAGATGCGAGGTCCTGTGCGCGTCGGTGTCGATTGAGAACTTCAGCCCATACTCCTTCGCTTTCATGGCATTCTCATCGCTGAGGTCCAGCCTGTCAGGTATCGCATCTATCTCCATAACCACTTTGTTCTTCTTCGCCGCCTCGAAAACCTCGTCAAGGTCCAGCGCCATCGGTTCCCTTGCATTTATCAGCCGCTCGGTGGGGTGTGCAAGAATGTTCAGCATGCCGCTCTCCATCGCCGTCACAACCCTCTTCGTCTGCTCGCCCTTCCCAAGCTTGGTGTTAGCATGCACGGCCCCGAGGACATAGTCCATCTGCTCCAGAGTGCTGTCCTTCAGATCGAAGCTGCCGTCTTTGAGTATATCAACCTCCCCGCTCTTCAGCAGCCTTATTTTTCCATCCAGTTCATCATTCACCTTGTCTATGGCTGCGAAGTACTTCTCGAATCCACTGTCATCCATGCCCCCGGCCTGGTATTCGCTTTTTGAATGGTCTGTCATGCCTATGTATCTCCTTCCGAGCTTAATCGCTGCGCCGGCTATGTCTTCAAGCGTGTCTGCGCCATCGGTGTACTTGCTGTGTACATGCAGGTCGCCCCTTATGTCCTCCAGCTTCACCAGCCTCGGCAGCTTGTGGCGCAGCGCGAGCTCAATCTCGCCCCTGTTTTCCCTCATCTCCGGCTCCATCCAGTCAAGGCCGAGTATCTTGTATACCTGCTCCTCGTTCTCGCCCGCAGCAACGTTCCTGTTCCTCTTGTCAAACAGCCCGTACTCGTTAAGCTTCAGCCCCTTCTTACTTGCTATTTCACGCAGCTTAACGTTATGGTCCTTGTTTCCGGTGAAGTACTGCAGTGCAGCTCCAAAACTTTCCCTTTCAACAAGCCTAAAGTCGCAGTTGAGCCCTATTCTGAGCCTGACCGAAGTTTTTGTGGGCCCCTTTGCGATAACGCTCTCAACCTCCTTCATCGAGGTGATGAAGTCCATCACCTTCTGCCCCCTGCTCGATATCAAAAGGATGTCAAGGTCTCCTACAGTCTCCTTCATCCTCCTTGTAGAGCCGCCTATTATCGCCTTCTCCACCAGCCCTGACTTCAGCAGCTTGTCCCTTATGTTCTCAGCTTCCGGCAGAGCTCTGCCCAGAAGCATCCTTCCGCCGCCGCTCTCCATGAACTCTATGCCCTTCTGTATCTGCGCTTCACTCTGCTCGCCGAATCCCTCAAGCCCCCGTATCTCGTGCCTCGCAAGCGCCTTTTTTAGGTCCTGCACGTTCTTGACCCCTAGCGCCTTGTACAGCTTGAACGCCTTCTTTGCTCCCATGCCCTGAATCTTGGTCAGGTTTGTGATATCGAACGGGTACTTTTTCTTTAGCTTTTCGTACTTTCCTATCCTGCCCGTCTTTATGTACTCCTCGATGTGGCCCGCGATGGACTTTCCTATTCCCGGAAGCTCCATCAGCGCCTCTATGCCCCCTCTCTTGTATATCTCCTCGGCGTCCTCCTGCAGGCCGCCTATGGTTATAGCAGCCTTCCTGTAAGCAAGAACCTCGAACCTGCTGTACTTCTGGCCCTCCAGCTCCAGCATGTCTGCTATCTCATCGAGCATTTCAGCGAGTTTCGAGTTGATCATGTATCAATTTGCGCAACGAGGCTTTAAAAGATTTAATAGGCAGAGCTTCCTTCGCTCAAGGGTGCCGCCGTTCTCAACTACAAGGAATATGTGAGAAATGGAGCAAGCGCAAACGCCGGGTTTGTTGACAAGAGCGAGACAACAGCGAGAGAGGCTTGGGTGGCACGAGCTTCCCCAAAGGCGATAAGAAAGTCTTTTTATCTTTGCTTCCGACTATAATATGTGGTATGATGTTCGGAGGCGACCCGGTTGAACCAACACAAGGTACTATTCCCCAAGAGTTCGAATTCTTCAAGCCGAAGATAGCGGTGGTCGGCGTAGGCGGCGGAGGAAACAACACTGTGCAGAGACTCAGTCTGATGGACATAAAAGGCGCCGGTCTCTTCGCCTTCAACACAGATGCCAAGCACCTAGGTATGCTCAACCCCAGCATAACAAAGCTCATTCTCGGCAAGGAGATAACTCATGGGCTTGGAGCAGGAGGGTTTCCCGACATAGGGGAAAAGGCCGCCGAGTTATCGAGGAATGAGATCGAATTCCTGCTGAAAGACTCGAACCTTGTTTTCATAACCGCGGGAATGGGCGGAGGCACAGGCACAGGCGCTATGCCTGTGGTGGCCAGGATAGCAAAGGAGTCACGAGCCATAGTGATAGGAATAGTCACGCTTCCTTTCGCTCTGGAGAGGGTCAGGCTCGAGACGGCAAGAAAGGGAGTGGAGAAGCTCAGGCAGAACCTCGACACAGTTGTGGTCATAGATAACCAGAAGCTTGTCACGCTCTTTCCAAACCTCCCTATAGAGAAGACATTTGCGCTAGCAGATGAAATAACGGCAAAGGCAGTGCGCGGTATAACCGAGACGATAACTCAGCCCAGCCTCATCAACCTCGATTTCGCTGACGTGCGCACGATAATGGCAGCCGGAGGGCTCGCCATGATAAGCGTTGGCATGGGGCAGGGGTCTGGCAAGGTCGACGAATCGGTCAATTCGACGCTGAAAAACAAGCTGCTCGATGTTGACTACTCTAAGGCTAGTGGCGTGCTGTTGCACATAATCGGCGGGCCAGATCTCACACTCGGCGAGGCCAACGAGATAGCAACGAAGCTCACTGACAGGGTGGCTCCAAACGCGAACGTCACTTGGGGCGCCAGACTGGATCCTGCTTACATGGGTAAGGTCGAAATAATAGGCATATTCACAGGAGTGGGCGGCGCATCGGTTATGGGGAAGGAGCCGAGGGAGGAGAGCGGCCTTGGGCTCGGAATGCTGTAGCGGTGGGGCATGCCAAGCATTGCAAAATTGCCGGCTGAGCACACAGCAGGTAAAAGCGCCATGGAGATTGTGCGCGAGCGTCAGTAGGCTTCAACAACAGTGCTCCCGCTTTCTTCCTTGTTTCTCGATAGCACATAGATCTTGGCGTTGACCGCCTGCTTGAGCATCTCATCGTGAGTTATGATGAAAATCTGCTCGACAAGCCTTGGCAGCACATCGTTTATCGCCCTGACGAACTTGCTCAGGCCCTGCTGGTCTATGTTGTGAGTTGGCTCGTCGAGTATTATCCACCTGAGGTTTGGCACGAGCACTAGTGCAAAGGCCACGCGCATGGCCAGGCAGGCAACGCTCTTCTCTCCTCCGCTAGCTATCGTGTCCACGTTTAGCCATCCGCCGTTCTCTTCTCGCATTGTCTTGACTTTCAGCACATAGTCATCTGGAGTGGGCTCGAGAAGCAAGCCCTGATAGTCGCCATAGGGATACAGCTCGGGCCAGATCTCTTGCATTATCTCGTTTATCGAGCCTATCAGCCTGGTGCGCAACGCGGTCTGGGTCTCGGCCAGGGCTTCCCTGAACTTTACCAGCTCCTCATTCATCTTTTTCTTGCTTTTAATGTCATCGTGCATCCTGTTTATCCTGTCTATCTCTCCCTTCTTTTCATCAGCCTGCGAAGCCTTTTCCCTCTCCCGCTTTTCGTTAGCTTCAAGCTTTAGAGCAAGCTCGTTGACGCCAACATTGGCCTGTGTGAACTCCTTCTGCAGCCTATCCAGGCTTTCTTCGTCAATCTTCAGCTCGCCAAGCTCCCTTTCTTTGTCTCTAAGCACCTTCGCCAGCCTCGATCTGTCGGCGATATAGCCATCAAGCCTTTCCATCGTCTCTTTTTCCATCTCAAGCCTGGCTATTGCTTCCCTCGCCCTTGAAACGGAATCATTCGCCTCCTCTTTCCTTTTCTTCAGTTTGACGCTTTCGTCCCTAGCACCCCTGGCCTCTTCTTCGAGCTTCCTTATCATTGCGGTTTTCTCTTCTATTATCCGCCTCCTCATCTCCTCAGGTAGCTCCCTCTCGCAAACCGGGCACTTGCTGAAATGTTTCTCAAGTTCGCTGAGCCATTTCTGCTGCTCGTTCCTGCCTGCAATAAGTCTCGCCGACTCCTCGAATGCTTTCTTCTCCAGCTCCTCAATCTTCTTTCCCTCTGCGGCAAGCACCTCCAGCGCTTTCTTTTGCTCCGCAAGCTTCATCTCCAGCGACTTCCTGTCGGCAATCCCCTTTTTTTGTATCTTCTCTATCTCTTTCTCTATCACAGCCATGCTGCTTTTCAGCTCCGCTATCTCCTTCGCAGTCGCAATTCTTTTGCTGTACATCTCCTTTGTCCTGGCAAGCTCGTTTTTCAGCTCCTCTTTCTTCTTTTCTTGGGCCTCAAGCTCTTTCAGCAGCCCTTTCCTTTCACTTGCTAACTTTTCTGCCTCATCAAGAAGCGCCTTGTGCTGCTCCTTCAGCTTCTTCAAATCGAACGCTGCCAGCGCCTTCTCGCCCTCGGCAACCATGTCCTTTATCTTGTTTATCAGAGATGTTGTGTTCTCATGGGCCGTGGCGAACTTGTCGAGCCCAAGCAGCTCGTCTATCTGTTTCTTCCTCTCAGCGGGTCTCAGCTCCAGAAAATAGGTGAGCCTGTTCTGCTCAGAGTAGATAGCCCTTGAGAAGAGGTCGTAGTCTACCTTCAGTATCCGCTCGACTTCCTCATTCACACGCTGCGGCTGCGACTGCAGGTACGCGCCATCCTTTGCTATTGTGGCTTTAGTGGTGCCATTCAGCTCCAGACTCCTCTGTATTGTGTAGGAAGAGCCCTCTATCTCAAACTCAAGGCTAACGCTCGCATGTTTTTCCTGTCCAGGCCTGTTCATTATTATTTCGTCTACAGCCACACGCCTGTGCTGGATGGCTGGATATGTGCCGAAAAGCGCAAACGATATGGCATCCATTATGCTGCTCTTGCCAGCGCCCATCTGGCCGAGCAGTATGTTTGTGCCTCGCGCAAACCTAAGCTTCGTACTTTTATGAGTCTTCCAGTTCTTGAGCTCAATGGAATCTATCATGGGACCGTGTGCATACTGGAGTTTTTAACTATATAACCCTTTCATGGGGCTAAACTAGGCTCTCTTCTATTATCTCCACTTCTTTAACTCCAGGAATCTTCTTGAGCTCTTCTTCGATTTGCGAACTCCCTTGCGAATCGTCGTGCCAGAACAAAACCTTTATGGTCTTTATGCCGAATGCGACATCCTCTAGCTGCGAGCCCTTAGGCTTGAGCTTGTCAATTATTTCTTTTCTGACGTTCTCCTCCTTGCCTTCCTCGGCATAAACTCTAAAAAGAACAGCGACAGTTCCCATCAAGGGCCCTCAAAATTGCACTCCTTGCATTTGTACTTATTGTACGTCTCCCTGCATTGCTTGCACCTGATTATCGTACCCTTGCCGCAGCTGGGGCACTTGAACTCCGTGTAAGCGGAGGTGAGCCTGCCGCACGAGACGCACACTTTTCCTGCTAGTGGTCCTATTTTATCACTTCAGATGAGAGTAGGAATGTTATTTAATAGAAGAAAGTATATAAAAGCAACCGAGGGCACGTGGTGTAACTTGGATAGCACGGCAGCTTGCGGAGCTGTTGGTTGCGGGTTCAAATCCCGCCGTGCCCGCAGGCTATATCTTCTTGCCTCGCCAGACAATGGCAGCAACGTCCTTGGTCTTCAGAGCTTTAATCGTCCGCTGTTTTTCAAAATGCCTGTCGTAAGTCCATATCCCATCCGCTTTGATCGCAATAGAAAGCGCAAGGTAAACGGCATCGGCCTTGTCCACGTACTCCATAATCTTCGACGCCCTTCCAATCTCACTTCCATAGTTCAGTTTCGAAATCACTTTAAGGTTGGCCAAAATCAGTTTCAGAGCGTTGCTGTATGTGGCTTCACTAAGGTTCGCTTTATTCATAAGTTCTTTCTTGTGCTTCTGCAACCCAGTCAGTAAGAAATCAGGAGAGTAATAGCTGATGAAAGGATAGAGCAACAATTCTCTTGTAATGGAGCTCCTCATCAAAGCCGCAAACACCACATTGGCGTCTACGACTATCTTCATAGGCCGTGCCTTTTGGCGATTCCTGCCTTTACCTTTGCGCCAATCTCAACAGCGTCCTTCTCGGTAAGTTCAGATCTCTCCAAAAGTTTATCCAGCACTTCTAATTTTTTGGCATATTCGGCCATGGCTTTCCTTGCAACCTCACTCCATCTCACCTGCCTGTGTTTTTTTATTGCGGAGTAAAGCTCTTTCGGTATCGATATCGTCATGTTAGGCATTGTAATCACATATATATGTGATTACACAGATATATAAACATTAGCGTCGCAGTTCTGCGGAGCTGTTGGTTGCGGGTTCAAATCCGACATGCAAGCCATCCGCTAAGTTTAACAAAGTGAGCGGGAAATCCCACGCCATTTATGGGTGGGATGAAAGCGAACAGTTGAGAAATAGAAGCCCCGTATTGCCTTGGGGCCAGTGACATCACACCACGTTGTGCTTGGTATGTTCCTAATTCATCGACGTTCGCCACATGGAATTGTGGTCTTACATCGTCATCCAAAGGCGTAAGTTTGGGCGTGTCCCGCCCTACAATAGAAATTTTGTTTGCATACACATATATTCCTTTCCGTTCCATACTTCAATACCACGTTGTGCTTGGGAAGCCCACACCGTTTACGGGTGGGAGGATGTCACATTCAGCTCGACAATCCACGAACCTCTTTTTATTCTTTCCAATAGGCTCAGCGCGCGCCGAAGCGCATCGTCAAATCACAGATGCCGCAGAGTGCTTTAAAATGCAGCAGGTGGGAAGAAATGAGAGAGAAACATGCAAAGGTCAAAAAAAGCACTTAGGGAAAGACCGAAGGAGAACGTCTTCCTCATAGGCTCCGGAGGCATACCCGCCGAGATGCTGCCGCGGCTCAGAAGAGCAAAAGAAGAATCTGAGGCTGCAGCCGAAGGGCGTTATTGGGCAGGAGCAGATTAGCTGCTGCTGGCCAAAGAGATGCACCCTAGGCAATAACTAGGCGGACTACTGAGACGCAGGCAAGCTTGGAGGAACATATGGGTACGACCCAGAGGGAGCGCCGCGCAGCGTACATGTGGAATAGGGTTGCTACGCGCCTACCTCTCAACTTCTTTTATCCTTTCTGGTAGCACCTGGAATATACGCAACCTTTTCGAACGCCCTATCGCTTTCCTCACGTACGCTATGTTCTCTTCTTTGTCGTCGTAGTAGCTGACGCTCTCGTAGTTCTTCAAGAACTTCCTTATCTGCTGTAGCTTCCACTCCTCGTCCTTAAGCGCCGCCGCCTTCTCATCCCTCAGCACAAGTCTGTCATAGCGCACTCCATGCTTTCTGATCAGATCAAGGGTATGGCTTCTGAGCGATGCAGACCTTGCAGTCATTATCACTATCTTCGAGCCCTTCTTTAATTTCAGCCTGCGGATGAGGAAGCTGTGTGGCGTGCTATGCCACTTGTACTTCGAATGCGCAAGCTCGTATATCTGCCGCTTGACATCCCTGTCCATCTTCCTCACAGTATCCCTTCCCAGCGCCTTTCCAAACATCTCCATGGTCGCTAACCTTGTGGGCTTGTCCGTGAAGAAAAGCGTGTTGTCGAAGTCAACAAGCACTACTTTGCCATTTCTAGCCACCAATACCACTAACTTCTCTTCGATCCATTTGGAGCAGCGCGCAGGATACCTGCCCTACAAGTAGTAATCCCTGCAAGCCATTTTAAGTTTTCTCAGAAATCCGTTTCCTGCATTAAAAATCACTGCAGGAACAAAAGCACGCATACCTGTGTGCTAACGACCGGGTCCAAAGCTAGTGCCGAAACCAGGCAATCAATATAAAAAGGGGCCGAAGCCCCCAAGACAATTTATCTCCTCCCTCTCCTGTTCATCTTTGCTCTGGCGACGTAGCCAGCTCTGTCGATGTAGTAGAGGTATCCTTCCGCCCTGTTTACCTTCTCTGTCCCTACTCTCGCTTTCCTTCCGCGTGGGTTGGTCTTCATGGGCGTCCTCCACACATAGCCATCCTTACCAAGGTAGTAGAGATAGCCGTCTTCTCTATCGACCCTCTCTCGGGTCACTCTTTCTGCCATTAGTTCACCGATGATAAAATGGGTGGGAATCCTTTTATAGCTATCGTCGATTTGTCGAGAGCACAATATAAGATGCTCATTTTTAGCACCCTCTTTTTATACCTTTCATGCATAAACCGTCTGATGCTATGTTGGAAATAGTTCTTCATAAAGAGATCAATCTCAGAGGCTATACGCTAATAGAGGGCTTTCCGGGCGTAGGGTTGGTGGGGCCTATGGCAGCGAGCTACATCATAGAAAAACTCGGAATGGCAAGCATCGGCCATATAGAAAGCGACCTCTTTCCTCCGATAGCCGCTGTGCACGACGGGGTGCCGATGCATACTGCAAGGTTATACGCCGATTCCAAGAACAAGCTTGTTGTCGTCCTTTCCGAGTTCACAATACCGCAGAGCGTAGTCTACCAGCTCGCGGGAGAGCTGCTCTCATTTGTGAGGAAGAACGGTATAAAGGAGATAGTCTCGATAGGCGGCATGCCTTCTGAGAAGCCCACAGATACCGCGTACGTTATCTCGTCACAACCCGATGTAGCGAAGCGCGTGATAAGAGAGGGGCTAAAGCCGGTCAGGGAGGGAGTGATAGCAGGAGTCAGTGCGCTGCTAATAACCGAGGCAAAGGAGTTCAACATACCAACCACCGATGTCCTTGTCGAGGTCAATCCTTTGATAATGGACCCCAAGTACGCCGAGGTTGCGATAGGTGGCCTGAGCAAGCTGCTTGGCATAGTTGTGGACACAGAAGAGCTTGAAGAAGAGGCGAAAGAGGTGGAAGCGCGGGTCAGGGAGATGCTGAAGCAGGCCAAGTCATCGCACGAGCACTACAGCAAGGCGGCAGAGGAAGTGGGGCCGCCTTCGGTGGCATAGCAACTGCGTCTGCGCTCTACGCATTATTTAATAGTGAGAGCCAATAATACCTTATGCAGGGGTGGCAGAGTCTGGAATGGCGTGAGCCGCGGAAAATGCGCGGGACTTAAGATCCCGTGGCCTAGTGCCTTCGAGAGTTCAAATCTCTCCCCCTGCAAACCGGAAAGCCTTAGATTCCGATATCCTCTCATTATAAAAAGACTTATAATAAACAATATGTTTATTATTGATATATGAAGAATCTGACAAAAGCCATTCTTGAGGCGGTGGAGAACTCGCCTGGAGGCATCACCACGCTGGACGTACTGGAGAGCCTCCAGCTCTGCGGCAGGTCGACCCTCAAAACGGTCCTAAGCAGGCTGAACCGGTCAGGCAGAATCATTCGCCTAAGGCGTGGCGTATATTCATCAAACCCCATCAGGGATGCCTTTGCGGCAGCGCAGGCCACATTCGACGGCTACATCGGCTTTTCAAGCGCCCTATACGTTCACAGGTTAATCACAGAGGTTCCTTTCACAATCACTGTAGTTACCGCATACGAATCCGCATCGAAAATCTTCGGGTCATATGAGTTCCGCGCCGTAGCGCTTAGGGAAAAGGCAATTGGGTTCGAGAACATCGGGAGCTTGGTGGTTTCGACAAGGGCGAAAACGCTTTTCGACTGCATTTATCTGGAAAGATACTCGGTAGGCGAGGAGAAGCTTGTGGAAGCATACCGCACCGCTCGGCTAAGCACCAAAGAGTGGAATGAATTCAGCTCTTATGTCAAGCGCTTCGCCACGCAGAGGACAATATCAAAATTTGGCGAGATAAAGAGGAAAGTAATGAGAAAAGGGTAGCAAAAATGGAGCTTAATATAGAAGTGTGCAGATTTATCGCGGTTAGATACGGACTGCCGCTCCAATTCGTCGTGAAGGAATTTCACCTCATGAACGTGCTCGGGCAGATTGCGGAATTCGTCTCTTCTAGGCAGAATCTGCTTGTCTTCAAGGGCGGCACTGCGCTCAACAAAGTTTACCTGCAGAAAATGCAGCGTTTCTCAGAAGATGCCGATTTTGACCTCGTCACCAGAACCGCAAAGAAAGACCTGCTCAAGTTCTGCAAAGAGTTGGCATACCATATCGAAGGCTACGAGATAGAAGAGTTCCGCAGGGTGGGAGGCACGATGCAGTTTTACTGCACGTATGAAAACCCCCTGGGTGGCAAGGATCATGTCAGGATAGACGTTGCACCGAAGAAGCTCATCACCTCCAAGCGCGTGGAGAGCAGAACCGCGGTTTCGGAATTCACGCAGGCTTCCGTAAGCGGCATCATTATTTACTCTATAGAAGATCTGACTGCACGCAAATTAAATGCGCTCGCTGAGCGGGCGGAAGGGAAGGATGTGTATGATGTTAATGCCGCACTCCCCCTATGCAGCACAGCAACCCTTCGAGTTGCGATAGAGCGTATGCTGGAATCGGAAGGCGCCAAGGAAACGGTGCCCAGCTTCATGGAGAAAGTGCTCCGCTCCCTAGAGAAAGCCAATTCAAAGAAACTTCGAAACCTCACAAACCCGTTTATACCTGTCGCATACAGGCCAAGAAGCTGGGAGGAGCTGAAAAACAACTTGCTGCTTAAACTGGAAAGCCTTTAAAGCCCCAGTTGCTTACCTTTCCAGAAGAGTTCTAATCGCTCCCCCTGCAAAACAGGACTTTGGTTGGAAAAGTAGCTGCAGAATGCGTTCATTTGTTTCTTCTCAGGAAGGCGCCGGCCTTTGCATCTCCGTAGACCCAAACAAAAGTTCCGATTACCAGAAGAGATGCTCCGCCCCACCAATACGCAGGCATTCCTGGAGCGTAGAGCTCCCCATACGCCCATCCGAAC
>Ga0080006_1150945_pt1 | contig 10875 bp, 10 predicted proteins | sample RS3BMetagenome_FD_69209 | JGI IMG/M metagenome (GOLD analysis project Ga0080006, IMG submission 69209) | Ferric oxide microbial mat and aquatic microbial communities from Rainbow Spring, Yellowstone National Park, USA - RS3B (SPADES... ... | reverse complement strand
ATGCACATTACAGATCCCCTTCTTCTATATTTTGTGGTCTCTGATTAATGGAGTAGCAGTGTTCTCAGGTATTTTAATTTTTCCAATAAGAAACTATATAGATAGACTAGTCCCTTCCTGATCTTCTCTCTGTTGAACTTGTTGGAGATATCTTTTCTGGTTAATATAGCTATCATCCTAATTTGATCCTTGGATATTACAGAAATCTCATAGATCGAATAGGCGAATTTTTCTATTGTAAATATCAACATGAAACCTGTCTACTTTATTCATTACCTATTCTAATAGCTTCACCATTACCTTTAATGACCATTAGGTCTGCTTGTCGGTATCGTTTTTATATTGTTAGTATTATATCTTTTTAGATAATTAAGAATTCTATCAGAAATTTTCATTGTAATAAAGGTTACGTTATATCCATTTTTTGATAATATGCCAATAGTATCTACAGTCATTAGTTGTATCCCTCCTAAAATGCTAGCATCAAATAAAATTAATGATATGTTCCTCATTTTACTCACTTATTTCTTTATATAAATCAATTAATTGGCCTATTATTTTATTATTATCAAATTTTTTTAATGCATTATCTCTAGCAATTTCTCCCATTTTTCTTACTTCTTCTCTAGGCATTAGTGAAATTTTATATAAAGATTCACCAAAATCTTTTATATTATATGTATTAACATGAAAACCATCAACACCATCAGTAACTTGTTCTATAAGTCCCCCATTACCTTTAGTAACTATTGTAGGTCTTCCAGCTAACATTGACTCTGTAACTACTCTTCCCCACGTATCTATATTAAGACTTGGAACAACTACGAAATCTACATCTTTTAATATATTTCTAAGGGACTTAATGTACTGATAATATGAAATTCTTTTAGTAAGGAGAACGTGATCTTCAATTCCTAATTTTTTCGCAATTTCTACAACTTGAGCAGATTCTAAACCTCCTGGTACTTTAAGTCTTATTTTATTATTCTTTTTGAGAGCTAAAGAAAAGGCTTCAAGCAGTTGAAATATTCCTTTCTCTCTATCGGGATAACTTAAATATGCAAAAGTAAAAAACTCGTTAGGTTCATAAGGAATATAGTCTATATCAAATGTTAACGCATTTATATTAATTACCTTTATTTTTTCTTCTGGGTAACCTCTACTTATTAGTATATCCTTAACTACCTTACTCACTGCAATTATGGCTGACGCACTTGAAACATTTTTCTTAATTCTATCCATTTTTCTTATAGCATATATTGCCTCTGCTTGAGATGTAAGCTTCCTTATTCCATTTTTCTTATGCCTTATGCATTTACTAACTTTTAAAATGCTCTTGCAATCACAGTCGTTTTCTTCCATTGAATTAAAATAGCACGTAGGCCACCAATATTGAACATTGATAACAGTTTTAACCCCTTTCTTTTCAGCAATTGGAATTATTCCATGCCATGCATTAGCTATGTGTATTATGGAATTATTCTCAGGAGATATTTTATCAAGAATTTGTCTTGAGTAATATTCTGAATTTAACATACTTTCCTCTCCGAAAATCTTGCTCTTTGGCGGAGAAGGCAAGACATTATAAGGAGATTTAAAAGTAGTATAAAATTCTGCATCTATGCCTTTCTCCTTTAATTTTTCATATGTAATCAAAGTTGTTGCATAAGTTCCTCTTTGCTGAGTTTCAGTAAGTATTCTTACTTTCATTAATTTTCACCTTAAGGGATTATCAATACATTTTTTGCCAAAATGTACAATCTTACCATAAATATCTATCTCTCTTGTGTAATATTTTAATTACTAATATATATAAATATTTTTGGTAATTTTAATAGAGCAACAACTTTAGGAGAATGGGGAACTCTTAAAAGTGAGAAGTTAGAGCAACTATTATTCAATATTAATTGAGCAATATATTTCAACGCATTTTTATTTTAAGAATATTAAAAATTAAAATTTTCTACATAATATTTATAATTTATTTTTTACTAAATATTTACGGTGTATAGATTGCCTTTTGAATTCGAAAGATTAGATATATCTGATGTTATTCTAATAAAGCCTAAAATATTTAATGATAGTAGAGGTTACTTTATGGAAACTTTTGTTAAAAAAACATTTGAAAATTTTGGTATAGATTTTAATGTTGTGCAAGAAAATCAATCTTATTCAAGAAAAGGAGTACTAAGAGGACTTCATTATCAACTCGGTAAATATGTGCAAGCGAAAATCGTTAGAGTACTGAAAGGTGAAATATTTGATGTTGCTGTTGATTTAAGGCAAAGTTCTCCAACATTTGGGAAAAGCATTAAAGTTAATCTTTCTGAAGGAAATAAAAACATGCTCTATATACCAAGGGGGTTTGCTCATGGATTTGAGGTATTAAGTGAAGATGCTATTGTTGTCTATTTAATAGATAACGATTATGAGCCTAAAATGGAGGCAGGTATAAGATGGAATGATCCAGATTTAAATATTAATTGGCCGATAAAATCACCAATATTATCTGAAAAGGACTCTAAATGGCCTACAATTAAAGAAGCGAAAGCCAATAATTTATTAATTTAGGTGAACATAATGTCGTATAAACTTCTCATACTTGGTAGCGGTCAGTTGGGTACCGAACTAATACAGCTTGCTAAAGATGGAGCTTACACTTATCATAAACTAGACCCATTGGGAAAAGGGATTCAGCTCGATGTTACTAACTTTGATCTAGTCGAAGATCTTATAATAAAGCTCTCCCCAGATATTATAATAAATACAGTTGCTTTAACAGATGTAGATAAATGTGAAAAAGAGAGGAACTTAGCTATTAAAATTAATGCTGAAGCTGTAAAACACATTGTTAGGGCTTCTAGAGTTTCAAGTTCTTATTTAGTTCATATATCTACAGACTATGTTTTTGATGGTAGGAAAGGGTTGTATAAGGAGGATGACGAGCCAAATCCAATAAATTATTATGGGCTTTCAAAGCTTTTAGGAGAAACTTATGCTCTTTCATACGACGACTCAATTATAATTAGAACTTCAGGTATTTTTAGGCATAAAGGATTTCTAGCAACTGTAGTGAAGCAACTCAAATCTGGGAAACAAGTATATGCATATAAAGGATATTATAGCCCAATATCTGCTAAGTTGCTTGCAGAATCAATAGTTAAAGTGATTGAGCTGAGAAAAACCGGTATTATAAATATAGCTGGAGAAAGAATTTCAAGATATGAAATTGCTATAAAAATTGCTAAGATGCTGAATTTAAACATAAATGATATACATGAAATTGATAAAGGGATAGATTGGTTAGCTGCAAGACCTTTCGATTCATCTCTTGATATAAGTAAGGCAAAGGCTTTATTAGGTTTTGATTTTTATAGCATAGAAAATAATATAAGATATTTAATTGTATAGGTGATAGGTATGGAAGCAATAGTTTTGCATGGAGGTCAAGGTACAAGGCTAAGACCTTTAACCCATACTGGACCAAAACAATTAATAAAGGTAGCAGGTAAGCCTGTTTCACAGTGGGTTATTGAGCAATTAAAGAAAGCTAACATAAGTGATATAATTATGATTTTGGGCGATAACAATCCACAAAAGGTTGTTGAATATTATGGGGATGGTTCAAAATTTGAAGTAAAAATAAAATATATCTATCAAGGTAAAGCGAGAGGCTTAGCGGATGCAATTTATAGAGCAAAAAATCTGGTTGGAGAAAAGTTTTTAGTTTATTTAGGAGATAATATAGTTCCCTATAATTTATCAAAGCTGGTTGATTTTAAGGGGTCAGCATCAATATTACTTGCAAAAGTTCAAAATCCATATAGGTTTGGTGTAGCAATTATTAAAGAAGGAAAAATTGCTAAGCTTATAGAAAAGCCTAAAGAACCTATAAGCGACTATGCTCTTGTTGGTGTATATGCCTTTACAAGAGAAATATTTGATGTAATAGAGAATTTAAAGCCTAGTCCAAGAAATGAATTGGAAATAACAGATGCTATACAAGGCCTTTTAGATAGAAATAGGGAAATATATTATGATATAGTAGATGGATGGTGGAAAGATACTGGAACTCCAGAGGATATATTGGAAGCTAATATGGTTCTTCTTGACGAATTTAACCAAAGATCTATTAAGGGTATATCTAATGGATCATCAATTGATGGAAGGGTTACAGTTGAAGAAGGAGCTCAAGTTTTTAATAGTAGAGTAATAGGACCTACATTTATAGGATATAATTCTATAATAAAGGATTCATACATAGGCCCTTATACAATGATAGGGGATAGCTGTAATATAGAAAACTCTGATATAGAGAACTCTGTTATTTTGGATGGGTCTAATATAAGTGGTGTATCGTTAAGAGATTCTCTTATTGGTCAAAGCTCTAAAATATTAAGGATAAATAAAAGGCCTCTTGCTATGAGATTTATAATAGGAGAGCGTTCTTCTCTTGAGGTGTAAGTTATGGAAGATATTAAAGTAGCAATTCTTGGGGGAGCTGGTTTCATAGGATCTGCATTTGTAAGAGAGCTTAATAATAGAAATGTAAAACCTCTCGTAATAGACCTTTTAACCTATGCAGGAAGACTTGAAAATCTTAAAGGAACAAAGCATGAATTTATAAAGGCTGATATAAGAGACTATAAACTTCATGATATTTTAAGAGAGTTCAAACCGGATATAGTTGTTAACTTTGCTGCAGAGAGTCATGTAGATAGATCTATATATAGGCCACAAGACTTTGTAACAACAAACGTAATGGGCACAGTAAACGTATTAGAATCATCAAGGAGGTTAGGTTTTAAGTATGTTCATATATCTACTGACGAAGTTTATGGTGAGAGGTGTGCTGATGAACTCTCTCCTTTAAACCCTTCATCGCCATATAGTGCATCTAAAGCATCAGGAGATATGTTTGTTAAAGCCTATTCAAGAACTTATGGCGTTGAAAATATAATAGTAAGGCCATCTAATAATTACGGTCCAAGACAGTTTCCTGAGAAGTTTATACCAAAAGCTATAATAAGGAGCTTAATGAACCTTCACGTTCCAGTATATGGTGATGGTAGTCAAGAAAGGGATTGGATATACGTTGAAGATACTGCTAAAATAATATGGGATCTTATTAAAAAGGCAGAATGGAAGGGTGAAGTTTATAATTTGCCCGGAGGTCAAAGGGTTACTAATTTAGAGCTTCTTAAGCTTTTGGGCCGTGTTATTGGGAAAGACATATCAATAAAATTCGTAGATGATAGACCTGGTCACGATAGGATTTATTGTATGTCAACTAAACTTAAATACGAAGTAACATCTCTAAGCGAAGGACTTAAAAAGACTTATGAATGGTATAATCAAAATAAGTGGTGGTGGGAGCCCTTATTGCAAGATAAGTTCTTTAAGGAAGATGAACCTTGGAAGGTATAATATTGTATTAATTTTAAATAAGTTAGTGGGTAGAGTTTTTGCAAAAAGGTAGTTCAGTTAATATTTATTATAATAAAAGGCTATAATGATTATAAAAGTTTTTATCCTAAAAATTTAATATAGAATTGGTGGTTTTCACGAATAAACTTACGATAGCATTGATAGACGATACCGATTTATCAAAACCAGGTAAAGGCCAACAAATAAGAACCTTTGAATTATATTCAAGAGTTTCCAAATATTTCGATATAAAGCTGTTTCTTCAAGATTTATCTGATCCATCTATGTTGTCGTGGGCCTCTGAATTAAATGTCATTAAATCTTTACCGGGAAAATTAAGCTCATGGATAGGTAGTATTGATTCAATACAAAAACTGATTTCTAAAATAAATGAGGCCGATATAATAATAGCTGAACATATATATGGTATAAATAGATGGGCCCCTTTGGCGGCGAAATTAAGGAATGTCCCATTTATCTATGATAGTCATGGTAATGAGATTGAAGTTTGTGGATATGATATAAAATGTTTATTATCTATAATACCTTTTGAAAGGTACATGTATAAATCAGCAGATTTGATATTTGCTATAAGTGAAGAAGTTTCCTATAATATATCGAAGCTTTATGGAATCAATAAAAAGAAAATAGAAGTATTATATCCAGGTCTTAGAAAAATTAATTGTAAAGAGAAAGGTAAAAAAATATATGATATAATGAAATTTTGGGGAGTTAATAATAAAAGCATAGTAGCTATAATGCATGGGTCATTTGATTATAAACCTAATATGGAGTCTTTAAATCTCTTGTTAAACTTAAGCAAAGGGGCAAGAAAAGATTATAATGTTGTATTTGTTTTAGCCGGAAAATCTAGTATGATGAAACCAGGTTGGATATCGGATAACGTGCTATATATAGGATTTGTAGATGATATAGACGAGCTTTTATGTGCAGCAAACGTAGCTTTATCTTTAAATGTAAGTGGAACAGGGGTTCATATGAAAGTCCTTGATTACCTCTCAGCCGGTTTGCCTATCATAGCTACCCCTAAATCGCTCAGCGGTATACCTAAAACTAGTTTAAAAGATTATCCATTGGTCACAATAGAACCAAATAATTTTATTAATTTGGGAAAAATAGTTTCAGATCTTAATTCAGAATTTTCTGGGCCATTATCTGGTAAAGCAAGTTTACCAACATGGGAAGAATCAGCGGAACAATTTGTAAGAAAAATTAATGATTTCTTACATTAAGAGATTTTAATGCATTCTCCAAATATTTTTTCATAGTTATTTCCTCATTTTCATTTTTAGTCCTTGAAATACTAGGGTGAAAAAGATGAAATACGGGATTATTAGGAATATAAGCATAAAGGTATCCCTTAGAAACTAACATAATTCCCAATAATTGTTCATAGGATTTAGATGCCCCTAGATTTATATCTTCTGGAAGCCTTATACCTTCTAAGGCATCTCTTTTAAATGCCATATTTACTCCTCTAAACGGTAATGATATACAAGATCTGTTAGGTATGCAAGGCCCATGCTTTACTCTTATTTTATTATCAATGAAAACTCCACTTTTAAATAGTTCCAAACCAGGATAGGGTTTTGAAAATGAACTTACTATTAATTTCCTATAAGCTTTAACTATTAAAGAATCGTCAGGACCTTTGACAAATCCATTACCTTTAGAATAAAGTATATCCCTGCTACAAACTCCGGCAAATTTATTGGGTAAGCTGTTGATAATTTCCTCATATTTTTTAAGTAATGATGCAGGCGCTATAGCGTCATCATCTATGAAAACTATAATATCTCCTTCTACTTTTTCAATCCCTTGATTTATAGCTCCTGTAAATCCAATTCTATTTTGTTTATACATATAAATTGGTAAATCAGAGCTGTCAACCAGATTTGATGTATCATCACAGTTGTAAATTATTATTATTTCATCAGGTTTTCTTTTTTGATTTTTAAGAGAGTTTAATAAAAATTTTAGCTCTGGTCTGCAAAGAGTTGTGATTAAAATTGATATCCTCAATTTACTCCCCTATAAATTTACAGTTAGACAGATTATATTTTTTCAAAAAATTTTCTTCTTTAACTCCTGCTATAACCCAAAAATTATTTTGTAAGCATTTGTAAGCATAAAGATTTATTTCATTAAGCCTTTGCATAACCCATTTTAAGTTTAAGTTAATAGCAGTCTTTTCCAATATAGTAAATATTACATCAGAATTTTCTGCTTTTATTTCTTTTACAGGATCAACTAGGCCTGAAACCATAAATTTAAACATAATATCATAGTTATTTAATATTTTATCATATCTGTAAATACCCTTAATTTTTGCTATAGTATAAAGCAATAATCCTGATGGAACCAAATATTTTTTTGATTTAAAATAAGGAAGAGAAATATATTCTGAAAACTTGTACCCATTACCTCTTGGTAAATCTATTGCTAATCTAACTGACCTTTTTATATTAGAAAGGGATCCGCTTGAATACCTTATAGTTTCAAAATTGCGTAAATTGCTAAAGTTTATACTGTTTATGGGTTTTCTAAAAATTACAGGTATAAAAAATTTAAATCCCATTCTAGCCATAAATTCAACATCTTCAGCATAATTTAAATCTTTCCAACCACCTTTTTTAATAGCGTATTCTCTTGAAACTAAATGATACAAAGGATTAGGAAGACCTAAAGATAAACCCCAATCAATTGATTTATGATAATATTGATTATATTCATCATCTAAATCAAAATAAGATGCATAGGAATTTTCAGGACACTTTTTAATAGCATAATTTCTACCTAAACCCCTTGAAGAATTGGGTAACTTATAGACCTTCATATTGAATTCCTTTGAAAGTTCTATTAACCTTTCATAGGTTCCATCATTTGATCCTCCATCAACTACCACTATTTCAGCATCAGGTCTGTAAACACTTTTTAAACTCTTTTCTATGGTATTTAATGAATTAAGAACTGTGCCGTATAAGCAAATGGATTGCGTTTTTATATCACCTCTATTTAATTTTTTTAGCAAAAATATAAGCTTTTTAGATGATTTAATCGATTGAAATATAATTAAATTTATTGTGTTTATAATAAACAAAGAATTTGTAAATATGTAAAGTAGTAATATAAATTAAATGCGATATAAAAATTATACATTAAGATAGCCTATTCAAGTTAATGTTTAAACCCATTAAAAGAATTAATTCTTTCTAAATTGATTGTATTTCAAGGTTAAATTACTTAAACATCTAGGCTTATAACTTAAAATGAATTTTAATTTTCCATATATATCATAAATTACTTTTGCTATCGCTTTTTTTAATCTCTGGATCAGGCATAGGAAACCTTGCTATTGACCAAAATCTGGAAAATAAATTTCTTAGTCTTAATGGAATTGCCTCCATTAAAGCTGTATAATCATCAACTCTTAACAGCTTTAATGCATTTGCAGAAATAATAAATAAAATTAACCCAACAGCTATGTATAAGGGGATCATTATAATTGAGAAATTAAACAGTATTTCAATATACAGTGTTGTAAAAGATATAATTAATGCAATAACCATTGTTTTAACATATTCATTAAGCTCAATTTTTAATAGATTTAATGACCTTGCTCTTGGGAATGCCACTCCTATAAAACCAACGAATCTTACAATAACATATGCTAAAGCAGCTCCGACAGCAAACCAATACTTTATTAACATAGGTGCTAAAAAAGCAAGCAAACTAGATGAAACAATTTGTTGAATTGCAAGTGTTTTTGTTTCTTTTTTTGCAACTAGAGCCTGATTTATAGGTATGTCATATGACATTATAGCATGGCCTGCTGTAAAGATGGCAAAAGCCTTCCAATCATGGACAAATTCAGAACCTAAAAAAAGCAGTATCAAAGGTTTGCCTAGAAAGGCTATGAAAAATAGTAGGGGAATAGTCAATATTGTAATATACCTTATAGACTTAGATACTATATCTGCATTAAGCCATCCTTTTTCTTCGATTCCTATAAAAGCTGGGGATAATGTTGAGCCTAAAGCGCTTGGAATCATTTGAGGAACAGATGAAACTATCATTATAGTTGTATAAGATCCTAATTCTGCTACACCCAGATATCGAAGGACAAAAATTTTATCAAAGTTTTGTAAAAGCAACGTAATAGAACCACCTAAAGCCAAGGGGGCCGCAAATATTATAATTGGTTTTATTGGTGGTTTACTTTTTGGACCTTTAATAAAGTCAAGAGACCAATAGGTATAAAAAGCGGCTGATCCTAGATCTCCAGCAATCCACCCTATTATTAGGCCTATTGGCCCAAATCCCATGAAAAGTAACATAATACCTGTTCCATATCTTAGAACCGCCCAAATAACTTGAATAAAGCCAGATTTACCGAATCTCATAGATGCATTTAATGAAATGCCTACATATGAATAGTATACGTTAACAAGTAAATCAAGGGCCATGAGTCTAAGTATTAATACATAATTTATGTTGCCAAAGTAGATTAAAGATAAATATTGCCCAAAAAACCATGATATAGCTATAATTATAAATCCTCCTATTAAGCCCAAAGCTATTCCTATCAGATAAAGGCCTCTAGCCTCTTCTTGTTTATTTGTTTGATAATAGCCTGTTATATATCTATTAAATCCACTATTAGGCCAAGTTAATGCAAAATTAAGCAAAACAAAAATAAGGGCAGTTGCTTGGTAGATACCAAGGTATTCAAGTTTTAAAACCCTAACTATTGTTAAATAGAAAGCAAACTGCAACAAATAAACTATTGTATTTGAGCTAATGAGCTTTATGCTTCCAGTAAATATTTTTGCTTTATATTGCATATATACTGCCCTGTATTATTTGAAAAATAGTATTATAAAAATCTAATGTGTTATTTATTATTCAAATTTATATTTTAATGGTATTTAATTATGTTAATTTTTGAAGAATAATATTTCTTTTTTAAACTATATAATAGTTATATTATATAGTTTAGCCATAACCATTGAGCATTAATTTAAATTCTTTCATAATATCAAAAGAGATTGACTAGTAAAAGAAAAGGAAATTTGCTTATTGATCTGGCTTCTTTTCTATAATAATATTTAGCAGCATCGATAAATTATCAAAATCAATAATTTTCTATTAAAGGTTAAATAAATTGTAAATTGATATAAAATTTTTAATTTTATTGTTATGTACAAAAAATTAATTAGCTGTAAAAATTATATTAAAGAAACGTTGAAACCATCTATACAAAAATTGATATCATAGAAACAAAGGTGATTATAAATGACAACCATAATTAAACAAACATTAAAATCAATGCTTTATAAAAAATCATTTATATTACTTTTATTATCTATATCTATACCATTGGCATTATCTGGTTCACTGCTTTCTATACCAAATTCAATAAATACA
>Ga0080006_1156608_pt1 | contig 10876 bp, 6 predicted proteins | sample RS3BMetagenome_FD_69209 | JGI IMG/M metagenome (GOLD analysis project Ga0080006, IMG submission 69209) | Ferric oxide microbial mat and aquatic microbial communities from Rainbow Spring, Yellowstone National Park, USA - RS3B (SPADES... ... | reverse complement strand
GCGGTTTATTATGGCAGTATCGCCATGCAATCCCGGTCCAACGGCGCCTGGGTCAATGTTTTCTTCCTCGCCAATCTGGCTTTCATGAATTACCAGTTGCTTCAGGTCGCTCAGGCTCAGCGAAACTACGGCTCTGGTTTCGAGGAAGACGACCAGTGGTGGCGAAAATGAGGACCTGGAGGCTCGGGCGGATCTCGTCTTATGATAACGTGTTGCGGCAATCGGCGCGGTCGGGAGGGGTGGACCCTTTCTTTCGGCGGGCGGTTCTCGAACAATTCCATGGTGACCCTGTGAGTCGGTCCTAAGCTTCGTTTGTCGAGTTCTTTTTTTATTCAAATGATCCGTCGACCAAGAGCATGAGCAAAAAACCTCGGTCCCCTCGATCACGACCCCGACCCAAACCCGACCCCGCTGACGCCCCGATGGGCGAATCGGACGTTCGGGGTCGCGTCGAAGAAGAAGCTGCGACCGGGCGACTGCTTGTCCTGGCCGAGCGGGCCGAGCCGGGCGAGGCTCCCGACCGGATCCCCTTGCTGCCGCTTCGCTCCGACGTCGTTTTTCCCCAGACCGTTGTCCCCCTGGTCGTGAACCGACCGGCCGGGATCAAGCTGATCGACGAGATCATGGCCGGTGAAAAAACCCTCGGCCTCGTCGCCCAGCGTCATCCCGAGACCGACGATCCGACACTCAGTGACCTCTACCCGACGATCTGCGTCGGGTCCGTGCTCAAGATGCTCAAGTTCCCCGACGGCTCGACCCGGATCGTCTGCCAGGGGATGGTCCGCGCCCGGCTCATCGAGATCGTCCAGACCGAGCCCTTCCTCGTCGGCAAGATCGAGCCGCTCGAAGACGTGATCGAGGCTGGCGTCGAGCTCGAAATCGACGCCCTGGTCCACCACGTCAACCTCCTCTTTCAGAGGATGATCGACCAGAGCCAGCAGGTTCCCGAGGAACTGCAAGTCGCCGCGATGAACACGAGGGAGCCCGGCCGACTGGCGGACCTTCTCGGTTCGAGTCTGCCGTTCACGATCGAAGAAAAGCAGCAGCTTCTCTCCGAGACCAACGTCAAGACCCGGCTTGAAAAGCTCGGCGCCTTCCTGACCCGGCAACTGACCGTGCTCGAACTGTCGAGCAAGATCCAGGCGCAGGTCGGCTCGGAGATCACCAAGGCTCAGCGCGATCATTTCCTCCGCCAGCAGATCAAGGCGATCCAGGACGAGCTGGGCGAGACCGAGTCGGATAACCCCGAACTCGACGAAATCTGGGAGAAGCTCGAAAAAGCCAAGCCCCCCGCCGAGGTCCTCGCCGAGGCCGAGCGCGAGATGGACCGGCTCTCCGGGATGCACCCGAGTTCCGCCGAGTACTCGATCGTCCGGACCTATCTCGACTGGCTCGCCGTGCTCCCCTGGGATAAATCCAGCCGCGACCGGCTCGACCTCCGTCGAGCCCGGAAGATCCTCGACGCCGACCACTACGACCTCGAAAAGATCAAGGAACGAATCCTCGAATACCTGGCCGTCCGCAAGCTCAAGAAGGATATGAAGGGGCCGATCCTCTGCTTCGCCGGCCCGCCCGGCACGGGCAAGACCAGCTTGGGCAAGAGCATCGCCAAGGCCCTGGGCCGGGGGTTTGTCCGCGTCAGTCTGGGCGGCGTCCACGACGAGGCCGAGATCCGAGGCCACCGCCGGACCTACGTCGCCGCCATGCCCGGCCGTGTGATCCAGGGGATTCGCAAGTCCGGAACGAATAACCCGGTCTTCATGCTCGATGAGGTCGACAAGCTGGGCGCGGACTTCCGGGGCGACCCCTCCGCCGCGCTTCTGGAAGTGCTCGACCCCGAGCAGAACGCCACCTTTCGCGACCACTACCTCGACGTCGACTTCGACCTCTCGAAGGTCATGTTCATCGCCACGGCGAACATGCTTGAAACGATCCCCGCCCCCTTGCTCGACCGGATGGAAGTGATCGAGCTTCCCGGCTACAGCGAGGAAGAAAAGGTCCTGATCGCCAAGAAATATATCGTCCCCAAGCAACTGGAGGCCCACGGCCTTTCGAGCAAGGTCGTGGTCTTCGAGGACGAGGCGATCCGCCGGGTCATCGCCGACTACACCCGCGAGGCGGGCCTGCGGAACCTGGAACGCGAGGTCGCCACGATCTGCCGGAAGATCGCCCGCAAGCATGCCGAGGGGAACAAGGCGCTGACGACAGTCGTCCCCGACAGCCTGGCCGCGATGCTCGGCCCGCAGCGGTTCTTCCGCGAGGTCGCCGACCGGACGGGGACGCCCGGCGTTGCCACCGGCCTGGCCTGGACCCCCACCGGCGGCGAGATTCTCTTCATCGAAGTGACCGGGATGCCCGGCAAGGGGTCGTTGACCCTGACCGGTCTGCTCGGTGAATCGATGCGTGAGAGTGCCCAGGCGGCCTTGAGCTACCTGCGGTCGCACGCCAAGGAAATGCACCTCGACGTCGCCAAGATCACCAAGACTGACCTGCACATCCACGTCCCCGCCGGCGCCGTGCCGAAGGATGGCCCCTCGGCGGGCGTGGCGATCGCCGCCGCCCTGATGAGCCTGTTCCGGCATCGCGCGATCCATCAAGAAATGGCGATGACCGGTGAGGTCACGCTGACCGGCCGGGTCCTGCCCGTCGGCGGGGTCCGCGAGAAGGTCCTCGCCGCCCGACGGGCCGGGATCACGACCGTCCTGATCCCCAGGCACAACGAGAAAGACCTGGTCGAGCTACCCGCCGAGGTCAAGGCCGACGTGACCTTCCACTCGATCGACACCCTCGACGACGTGGTCGGCTACCTCTTCCCGGCCAAGCCCAAGCCCACCGCCGCCAAGCCCTCACAGACCGGCAAGCCCAAGGCCAAGGAAGCGGCTCGCAAAGCTGCCCTGCCGACCCCGATCGACAAGCCGGGCCTGCCCGGCAAGCCGACGAGGCGGCCAAGGTCGGTCTGAACCAAGACGAGGGTTGAATCTTATGGCTTCCGGGACCCAGACGGCCGCAACCCTTGACGATCTCCTTCGCGTCGAGGGGAAGGCGGAGTTGATCGCCGGAAGGATCGTGCACCAGATGCCTGTGGGTCATCGTCCGAATCGAGTCGCTGGCCGGATTTTTCGGAGCCTGGCCGATCATGCCGACCAGATCGGCCGAGGATATGCTTACACCGACAGCATGGGTTTCGCCGTCCCCCCACTGATGTCCGGTCGTCAGTCGTTCTCGCCCGATGCCTCCTTCTATGACGGACCCCTGCCCGCCAACCCCATGCGGTTCATCGAAGGTCCGCCGACATTCGCTGTCGAGGTCCGCAGCGAGGGAGATTACGGCCCTGCGGCCGACGTGGAGATGGCCCGCAAGCGAGCTGATTACTTCGAGGCGGGAACGCAAGTTGTCTGGGATGTTGATCCGGTCGCTGAGACCATCGCGGTTTACTCATCGGATGAAGTCAATACGCCTGAAGTCTATCGGGTCGGACAGGAAGTCGGAGCCGAGCCGGTCGTCCGGGACTGGCGAGTGGCGGTGGCCTGGATCTTTGGCTGAAATTCGACGGGCGAAAGGTCTTCCCGACATTTCGGGCCTCTGACTTGAATCCATCTGGCCTTGCCGTTCCATCCCGCTTTCGATACCCTGCCGGTCCTTCGAATCACCGGGTTCACTTCGGGAGCGAGCAAGGATGCGCGCACGCCAAGCGAGTCGTCACGCCCTGATCATGGGCTGTTTGCTCTCGACCGTTCCGAGCGTCGCGGACGACCGGCCCGCCCCGGCAAAGACCTCGACGACCCGGCCTGAGCCGGCGAATCCCGTCTCGACGCCGATCGCACCCGCCACACCCGCCGAGGCGACTCGCGAGAAGCTCGCGACCGAGGCCCGGATCAAGACTCTGCTCGAAGCGACCGACGAGAAAGAAAAGCTGGCGTCGAAGCCCCTGGTGGAACTTCTTCAGGCGCGCCGGGCCTTGCTCGATGACTGGTTCAAGGCGATCGCCACTCGCGAGGAGTTCGAGAAGCCGAAGCGGTCGCCCGAGTCCGAGGCGGCGGAACTCAAGGCCGAACTCGAAAAGACCCAGGCCTTGCTCGACCAGTCAAGCAAGTCGCCCGATGCCTTGCTTCCCGAGGTCTTCCGGGCGACCGACAAGGACAAGGAGAAGGCCGCCGACCCCAGGCGACCCGACGCCCGGCTCGCCGAGATGAAGGAGGCGATCGACTCCATCCGGGCTGAGTTCAAGGACCAGTCGGCCGAGCTAGAGTCGCTCCGGGTCAAAGGGTCGCAGGCCCTGACCACCGAGATCAGCGGTCTCAGAGCCGATCGCGACAAGGTCTTTCAGGGGCTCGCCGCGCTCAATGCCCGACGGGGCGAACGGAAGGCGGAGCTGGCCTCGGTCGGCTCGGGCGAGGCCCGCGACCACGCCCGGGAGAAGCTCGTCAACCTCGACTGGCAAGCCCGGGTTGAGTCCGAAAAGCTGGCCGGGCTCGAAGCGAAGATCGCCCTCGACACCCGGCGAATCGACCTCGGCACCCGGCGGATCCAGGTCAAGGCCGCTCGGGTCCGGCTCGCCCGCCAGCTCACCGAGCGGATGGAGGCGCGATACGCCGCCCTGACCGATCGGCAACGGGTCGTCCTCAAGCAGGCGGTCCAGAAGGAAGAGACCCGGGCCGCGCAGTCGGCTGATCCTCTCGATCGGCGACGGGCCCAGCGAACCGCGCAGCTTCTCGAACTCGAGTCGCAGGTGCTCGCGTATGAGAAAGTCTATGCCACCAACAGTGGGGTCTCGATCCAGGAGCAGGCATCGCTCAAGGACAAGACCGTCACCGACTTCGAGGAGCTGAAGAAGCTGCTCGACGACGGATCGGTCAGCCCGCTCGACGCCCTCCGGCTCAAGAACGACTTCCGACGGATCGGCCCCGAGCGGGCCCAGATCGTCCGGACCGACCTGGCGCAGTCCGAGGCCGAGCTGACCACGTATGAGAACGCCTTGACCGACGCCGAGATCGACCTGGTCAACGACAGCCGCGACGACCGGTTCGACCTCGAATCGCTCCTCGAACAGTTGCCCGCGAACCGTCGAGGCGAGGCCAAGGCGATGCTCGAAGAGCTGGAGACCCGCCACCGGGCCTTGCTCAACCGTCGGCGAAATGTCCTGCGGACCCTGGCCCGATCCGCCGAGGAGACGCATGACTGCGTCCTGAAACGGATCAAGACGCTCGACGAGCAGTACGCTTTCATCCGCACGCACATCTTCTGGATCCGGGACGCCGAGCCGATTGGCCCGACAACCCTGGCCCACGCCCGCGATGACTCGCTCCGGACGGCCAAGGCCCTGGTCTATCTGGCGATGGAGTCGGCCGACCGATCGCTCTGGTCGCGACCGTCGGCGGTATTCGTCCTGACCTTGATCGTCCTGGTCTTGGCCCCCGCGCCGCTGTTCCTGGGTCGTCGGGCCCTCGATCGGCTCCGGCTGGCCGACGACGTCGAGGACCGGCCGGTCGTCAGCATCCCTCGGTCCGCTTGAAGGGACGGCCGTCTCGCCGGGACCCCTGATTCCGGCCCGACACCGGCCGGCCGCTGACCGCTCGATTCCTTGGAGCCCACCCCATGCGGGATTTGCGACGCTTTCTGATCGGCCTGGCCTCGTCGGCGGCCTGGCCGCTTTACCTGGCTCTGGTGGCTCACGCGGCGAAGGTTGGCCCCTGGCCTCGCGACCTGGGCTGGCCGGCCTGTGTCGTCTTGCTCTGGCTGAGCGGAGCCTGGCTGTTCGTGGTCGCCGGTCGGATGGTCTTCCGCAAAGGGGGATGGGCGGAGGAGGTCTGGCAAGCCCCGAGTGACGTGACCCGGCAGATCCGCCGGGTGGTCCTGACCCTGGCGGGCGCGGGGTTCGTCCTCCTGATGCCGCAGACTCTCCTGACCGAGGGCATGATCGCCCCGGGCGGCCGACCGATCGCGGCCTCCGCGCTGGCGAGGTTGCTGACGCTCGGGTTCGAGATGACCTGCTGGTTCCTGGCCTGCCGCCTCCTCCGGTCGACCTCGCCGCTCCTGAACTGGCTGGCCGAGTCGCCCGATCAGCTGAGCTGGGTCGGTCGACATCGCCGGGCGTTCGCGATCGGCACGCAGGTGGCCCTGGGACTGGTCCTGGTCCTCGACGGCGCGGGGTACCGGTTCACCTCGCTTCGCCTGATCTTCGGCGGGACGTTCACCCTGGCGCTTGCCGCCGCGAGCTGGGGAGTTTACCAGCTCCTGCTTCTTCTGATCGCCAACCAGGCCTGGCGGTGGAAGAAGGCCCCGAGCGACCAACCGCCGACGGTCGCCGACAGTTCGCTGAATATTCCCAAGGACGAAGGAGCCGACGCCGACGCCAAGCTCCGGACCCTGGCGAAGGTCCTGGTCTCGCTCCTGGCGGTCTTCGGCCTGGCGACGATCTGGAACGTCGACCTCGCCCTCTTCACTTATCTCAGTGAACAGCCGATCGGCCTGGTCATCGACAAGCAGTCGATCCACGTCGGCGATGTCATGGCCATGACCTTGATCTTCTTCGTCACCGTCGGGGCCTGGCGATACCTGCATACCCTTTTCACCCTGGCGATCTTCCCGAGGATGCCCGACGACCCGGGCATCCGGTTCGCTGTGGTGACCCTCGGCCGCTACCTGGTCCTGGCCGTCGGCCTGATGGCGGGGCTCTCGTCGGTCCACCTGGGGCTTGAAAAAGTCGGCGTCGTCCTGGCGGCGCTGGGCGTCGGGCTCGGCTTCGGCTTGCAGGAGATCGTCTCGAACTTCGTCAGCGGGATCATCCTCCTGCTCGAACGGCCGATCCGCGTCGGGGACATCGTCACGGTCTCGGGGATGACAGGCAAGGTCGACCAGATCAACATCCGGGCCACGACGATCATCAACGGCGACAATCAGAGCATGATCGTCCCCAACCGCCAGTTCATCACCGGAAACCTGGTGAACTGGACGCACAAGGACAAGATCATCCGCCTGCCGATCCCGATCAGCGTGGCGCTGGGCACCGACCTCGACAAGGTCTCCGACCTCCTGCTGGCGATCGCCCGGGAAGACGCCGACGTCCTGAACAACCCGGTCCCCTCGGCCTTCATCGATACTTATGGCGAGTCGTCGATGAACTTCGTCCTCTCGGTCCACGTCCCCGAGCCCAGCCTGATGGGTCGAGTTCGCCACCGGCTCTACGGCCAGATCCAGCAACGCTTCCAGACCGCCGGGATCGTTATCCCCCTGCCGACCCGCCAGCTTCACGTTCACTCGATCGACCTGGAAAGCCCGGTCGCCGGCCTCCCGAAGTGGCCCAACCAGAGGATCGACCGCAAAGAGGTCACCCCTCCGCCACCCCAGTTCGCCATCCGGTTGCCTCTGCCGGTCCCGGCCGAGGACTGCCACCGGGGGGTGGATGAGTGAGGTTAAATCGGCCGTAGATCCATCCTCACCCAATCTCCAGGAAAGCTCCGATGAAATCAATCTGCCGTGCGGCCCTGATCCTACTGGCTTTGGGATCGAGCCCGATAGGAGCCGTCGCCTCGATCGGCGGTGATGATGAAAAGGCGAAGGACCTCGGATCGCGCCAGCCAGGCCTTTCGATTGCCTCGCGATTCGCCGCGATCAAGTCCGAATTTGCCGCCGAGCAAGATCGGCTCCGGGAAGCCCTGGAGAAGATCAATGACCCGGCGGAGGCGAACCGGGTCAATCGAAAGCTAGGCCCGGACGAGGTGGCGTATTGTCGCCGGATGGTCGAACTGGCCGCGACCGCCCCGGCTGACCCGGGTGCCCGCGATGCCCTGATCTGGGTGATTGATCATCCCGGGAGATCCGAGGTCGGGCCTTTCGGCGACCTGTTCGCCAGGGCCGCCGCGCTCCTGGTCCGCCACCATGGCGATGACCCCGAGGCCGTCAGAATCGGACTGGGGATCGACAACAATGCTTCATTTCAGCGCGATGCTCTCCTGTACGGCTTCCTGGCAGCGGCGAAAGGCCGGGAGCAGATGGGCCTGGCTCGGCTGGCGATGGCCCAGTATCTCGAACAAAAGGCCAAATTCGCCCACGGCACCCGCAACATGAAGGCTCGGGCTAAATACAAGCTCAAAGGTGTCATGGACGATTACGGCAAGCTCGTCGATAAGGAGCGAGAGCAATCCGCCGAGGAGTTTGCTTACATCCTCGCCCTTCGCGAGTCTGACCCCGCGAAACTCCGGGCCGAGGCCGAACGGCTCTACGAAGAAGTGGCTTCCGATTATTCGGACGTCCCTCATATCACCCTCAGGCACCGGGAAATCGAAGCTCTGGCCAAAGCCCCCAATCCGACCTGGAACGGCAAACCCTTGAGCGATGACGAGCGGAAGCAACTCGCCGAGCTGGTCGGACGCAAGCAGACGCTCGGGCAGGTTGCCGAAGGTCGGCTCGACGAGATGCACAACCTAGTCGTCGGCAAGCCCGCGCCCGAGATCGACGGGGTCGACTTCGAGGGCAAGCCGCTCAAACTCTCGGACTACCAAGGCAAGGTCGTCGCCCTCGTTTTCTGGGGGACCTGGTGCGGCCCCTGCATGCGGGCGATCCCCGGCGAACGGGATCTGGTCGAGCGGCTGAAAGGAAAGCCCTTCGCCCTGCTGGGCATCAACTGCGATGGCGATAAACAGGCGGCGATCAAGGCGATATCGTCCGAGCGGATCACCTGGCCGAACTGGCACGACGGGGCTCCGGACACCGGTCCGATCGCCAGGCGTTACCACGTCCGAAGCTATCCGACCGTGCTGGTCCTCGATGCCCGGGGGATCATCCGTCACAAGGACCTTCACGGCGACGCGATCGGAGAGGCCGTCGAGAAGATCCTTGCGGCCCCGTCAGCCGAAGCGGGCCCGACGCCATAAGTTCACCGACCCGCCTTGGCCGGCTCGGGCGATGCGGGCGACTCGGTCGAATCGGGCGTGTCGTTGTAAAAAATCTCGCAGAGCTTGCCCAGGCGGCGGCCGGCGGTGGCGGCGGCTTCGGGGATCGTGCCGCCGATGGCTTCGATGGGGATGTTGTTGACGAAGAAGGCGAAGGTCAGCTTGCGGCCGGTCGCCGTTTCGAGATACCCGGCCAGGGCCTTGCTGACCAGGATCGGCTTGCCGTCGAGGGCGTTGTCGACCCAGAACGTGCCCGTCTTGGCGCGAACGTGACCACGGGCGGGGCTCTCGGGGGCGACCGCCTTCGAGAGCGTGCCATCGCGGCCGAGGACCGGCAGGGCCGAGTCATAGACCGCGAAGTCGGGACGACCGGCCAGGCTCCGGAGCAAGGTCACGGTCGCCCTCGGTGTGACCAGGTCCGACCGCGAGCCCCCGGCGCCACCGCCGAACGAGACCGACTTCGGGTCCAACCCGAGCTTGCCCAGGAGATCCCCCTCGCGCTTCAAACCCTGCGCCAGCGAGGTCTCGCCGTGCTTGGCGGCGATCAGCAGGGGCAAGGTGCTGGCGTGGAGGTTCTGGCTGACCTTGAGGATCACCTTGAGGTACTCGCGGAGCGGCGGCGAGGTGTATTCGGCGACCGTCGGCAAGGCGGCGACCTCGGCCTTCGAGGGAAGTTTGCCGGGGTCGTTCCCGGCCAGCGGCGAGGCCCCGACCTTGACCCCTCGATTCCGCAAGGTCTCGATGAAGAGGGACCGGGCGAAGCTGGCGGGGTCCTCGACCTCATAGGTCTTGATCAACGGTTTGTGGTCGACTGGAATCCGTCCTCGAACCGTGAATCGATGCGGGGCGACGGCGTGAACCTCGACCAGGGCGGCTTCGACGGAGGTGGTCTCCACCTGGGCTTCGAACTGGACCGACTCGGTTTCCGGGACAATCCGGACTTTCGCGGGGTCGCCCGCTTTCGATCCGGGAGTGACCACGACATCGACCACGTTGTCATTGACGACGATCGGCGAGACCCGGGTCGGGCCGCTCCCGGTGCTCGGGGCGTGGTCGAAGAGGCGGTCGTCGACCAGGACGTCGCCGGTGATCGAGGTGATCCCCCCCGAGTGGATCTCGCGGGCCAGGTGGATCAGGCCCCCGAGCGGGTCGCACGGGACGAGCGAGGCGTCGGGGTTGCCGCTGGCGTAGGTGTGGTCGTTGTCCTCGAACAGGAGCGACCCATCCGGGCCGGTCCGGCCGCCGAGCGAGAGGTCCCCCTTCGCGACCAGGATCAGGTCGCCCCGGAGGACGCCCGACTTGACCTCGCCCCGGCGGACGACCGGCGTCTTGAACCGGTGATCGGCCCCCAGCTCGATCAGGGCGGCGGCCGACGAATAGAGCTTCGTCACCGAGGCCGGGCAGAACAACTGGTCGGCGTTCCGCTCGAAGACGGTCTTGCCCGATGCCGAATCGACCACCAGGAGGCCCCAGTGTCCCCGCTCGAACCCCCGGGCGTGGACGACGGCGTCGACCCGTTCTTCGAGCGGAGATCCCGCCCGGCTCGACGACTCGCCTCCCAGCCAGAGGATTGCCAGAACCAGGAACATCGAAGCTCGTTTCGGACCCAGCAGCATGAGGAAACCCCTCCCGACCTTCACCAATCACCGATCATCGGCCGACCACCGACCATCAAGAATACGGCGACCAGCCCCGGAACACGTCGTCCAAATCCGCAATTGCCGGGAAAACCCTGTGGTTCGGCTTGAAAGAGGACGGTTCGCCGGGCCAGCTCAGCGCGGAACGACCCGGAGCCCCGAGAGTCGGTCATGAGGGCAGCACGAAGGTGAAATCAGAGCCAAGGCGACGTAGAGCGGAAGCAAGCGTGTCCTTCCGGCAGGCGTGCAAATTCTGCATTTTCCCCTGATTATGCGCTGGGCGATTGGTCAGTTCTCGCTCAGTGGGCGGCAGGAGGGATGGAGGTGGCTCGATCTTCGAGAGAGGCA
>Ga0080006_1160698_pt1 | contig 10880 bp, 7 predicted proteins | sample RS3BMetagenome_FD_69209 | JGI IMG/M metagenome (GOLD analysis project Ga0080006, IMG submission 69209) | Ferric oxide microbial mat and aquatic microbial communities from Rainbow Spring, Yellowstone National Park, USA - RS3B (SPADES... ... | reverse complement strand
ATGAATATCATTGATATGGGCCTTTTCCTCGATCGCATTCATGCCGATCTCATCCGTGGCACCGAGGACCGTCCCGCCCTTCACGCCACCCCCCGCCATCCACATCGAGAAGCCGGTCGCGTTGTGGTCGCGGCCTCGGCCTCCCTTTTCGCGCACCGGGGTTCGTCCGAACTCGCCCCCCCAGACGACGAGGGTATCTTCGAGAAGACCGGATCGCTTCAGGTCGGTCAAAAGCGCGGCAACCGGCTTGTCGGTCATGCCGCACATCTTCTCGTGGTTGGCGTCCAGCTCGGTGTGGGCATCCCACTGCATGGCGACGGGCCCGCCCCCTGAGTAAAGCTGAACGAACCGGACCCCTCGCTCGACGAGACGGCGCGCCAGCAAGCAACGGCTTCCGAATTCCACGGTTCGCGCGTCATCGAGCCCGTACATGGAGCGCGTCTCGGCGGTCTCCTTGGAGAGGTCGACGGCGTTGGGAGCCGCGCTTTGCATCCGATAAGCCAGCTCGTAGCTGGAGATCCTCGCGGCCAGTTCCGTATCGCCCGGCTGGACATCCCGCTCGTTCACTTCCTTGAGGAAGTCGAGCAGCCTTCGTTGACGTCGCGGCGTCATCCCTTCCGCAAGTTTCAGGTTCACGATCGGCGCGGGGCCGTTGCGAAAGAGAGTCCCCTGATTCTGTGCGGGGAGGAAGCCTGCGCCCCAGCAAGGGGGCCCTCCTTCGGGAGTCCCTTCCGGCTGGGTCATCACGACGTAAGCGGGGAGATTGTCGCACTCGGATCCGAGTCCGTAAGTGACCCACGCACCGAGGCTGGGATGCCCCATGAAGATCCGCCCGGTATTCAACTGGTACATCGCAGGCGCGTGAACGACGCTGTCCGCGACGCAGGAACGGATCACGGCGATGTCGTCGGCCAGCGGATGCATGTGGGGGATCAGATCCGACATCTCCATGCCGGATTGACCGTAACGCCCCCACTTTCGCGTGCTGCCCAGGCAAAGCGGGTCGTTTTCGAGGAACTGGCTGTGGATCTTGCCGAAGCTCGGCGGCAGGGGTTCGCCGTCGAGCTTGTTGAGCATCGGCTTGGGGTCGAACAGATCCATCTGGCTCGGCCCGCCCGTCATGAACAGAAAGATGCATCTCTTCGCCTTCGCCGGAAAATGGCCCGGCTTGGCGGCCAACGCATTCACGGATGGAGAGGCTGTGCTCGCGGCGCGGAGCTGGTTCTCGGCGGCGAGCATCGTCGATGCCGCCAGCCAGCCGAACCCGTTGCCCGCCCTCTTCAGGAACTCTCGCCGATTGGCCGGATGGGACAGGAAGGAGCCGGGACCGGGACAAGAAGCTGGTTGAGAAAATTGGTCAAAGGACATGGACACGGTCCTCAGAATCCGGGAAGGCGGGAACAGCGAGCGGCGGGGAGTGGTTCTACCTTAACCTTGTCGATCCAATTCGGCGAATAACTCTTGCAACTTCAAGCTGAACCCCGGTAATACGTCGCCGCCGTCCAGGGTTTTCGTCGCGTCAAGCACGGACTTCGAGCCGTCGGCCTGGATCACCGTTACGGTCCGCCGCTTGGGATCGACCAGCCAGATGAGGCGGACGCCTGCTTCCAGGTACTCTTTCCGCTTCCGCTCCATCTCCTTCTTGGTGTTGCTTTCACTCAATACCTCGACCGCGAGGTCCGGGATTAGGTTAGGAATCGGACTCTCGGGGACTTTGCGGCCCGGGATCCGATCCCACGATGCATAGGCGACATCAGGAATCCGGATCAAGCCCGGAAAGAGGCGGTAAAAACCATCGGCGCCCGTCAATAGGCCCAATTTGTGAGAGAGCACGAACTCACGAAGGTACGCCGCAATCGCGACCGCCAACATCGACTCTCGGTAGCCCATCCCTTTCTCCACCAAGACGCCTTCGATCAACTCGAAGAGCCGGTTGTGATTCGCCTCCATGGCGATCACATCGGCCTCGGTGGCCAGGCCCGGGGGAGGAGTGAGCGAGACTCGGAACGCGGGGATTCCGCCCAGGTCGTCGAGCAATTGTTGGAGGTTGCGCACCACCGTAGGCGCGACCTCGTCAATCGTTGATTTCTCGTCGACAACCGTGCTCATCGGACGTCTCCAAAGTGATTGGGTGGACGCCAACCGATCCTCAAGGTACGTAGACGAACTCGTTGGAGTTCAGCAGCACGCGGGCGAGGTCGACCCAGGCGGCGCGAGCGATCGGCTCGCCCGGTTCTGGAGTGCTGCCTTGTCCTTCCTTCGCGTCAAGGAAGGCGGCCTGGTTCTGCGAATCCAGGAACTGCTTGGCCCGGACCATTTCCTTGGGAGTCGGCCGGCGCGCAAAGGCAGATTCGTAGGCTCGTTCGATCCGCGCCTCGGTCGACAGCCCCGAGTCGCGAAGGACACGATTTGCGAAAGCCTCAGCCCGACCGGTGGTGAAATCGCCGTTGAGCAGGTTGAGTGCCTGGAGCGAGTGGGTGCTTGTCTCTCGTTTGGGGCAGGCGTTCTGGGTGTCGGGAGCGTCGAAGGCTTCAAACATCGGGTAGCGGACGTTTCGCTTCCGGAACAGGTAGAGCGAACGGCGAAGGTGTTGGGAATGGTCGGGCTCCTCGGGCCAGATATCCACGACCTCGGCCTCGGTGAAGATCAGTTCTTCGACCTCTTTTTCGAGCGGTGCGAGGATGCCGGGACCGCCCATCCGATCGTTCAAGTCGCCCGACGCGGCGAGCATCGCGTCGCGAATCCCCTCGGCATCGAGCCTTCGCCTGTTCATTCGTCCGTAGAGAGTGTTGTCGGGATCACCCGCGTCGAGCTTGGCGTTCCGCGCGCTCGATTGACGGTAGACGGCCGAGGTCACAAGCAAGCGATGCAAGGGCTTGAGCCGCCAGCCGTTCGCGAGGAATTCGCTGGTGAGCCAGTCGAGCAATTCCGGGTTCGTCGGAGGCTCGCCACGTATGCCGAAGTCGCTCGGTGTTGCCACCAATCCCTTGCCGAAGTGATTCAGCCAGACGCGATTGACGATGACCCGCGAGGTGAGCGGATTGTCGGATCGAGTCAGCCAGTGCGCCAGGGCGGCTCGACGCCCGGTCGACTTTTCGACGGGTTTGATCGTCGCGGGAAAGGCGCCGGATGGCTGCGAGGTCAGGATCACGCCGGGAGGCCGAGGGGCGACTTTCGCCGCCTTGTTCCGAAAATTGCCCCGGCGGAGAACGTGCGTCTCGGGAGCCTCGGGCTTCGGGTCGGTGAGTGCCATCGCCTCGGCGGGGGGACGTGGGAGGGTCTTCTCGATTGCGTCGATCGCCCGCTTCAACCGCTCTCGCTCGGCGTGGTCCCTTGGGTTATGCGACACCTCCTCGGCAACGTCCTCCCAGGTGATTCGAATCGAGGACTGCACCCCTTCGGCGAGCCGCTTCTGCTCGGGCGTCCGCTTGGCTTCCGGGACCGCCAGCGCCTGGAGCTGGTACGGGGAGAGCAGGGCGGTCTTGCGATCCTTGATGGCCTTGCGATAAGGCGCCTCGAGCGCGGCCATTTGGTTCCGGTAGGGGGCCGTCTTTTCCGCGATGGCCTTCTTGGCCGCCGCGTAGGCTTCCTGTTCTGCCTGGGACGCGATCGGGATGTCGACCAGTTCACTTCCCGCGAAATACGATTGAAGGCGGTAGTAGTCGGTCGTCGGAATGGCGTCGAACTTATGATCGTGGCAGCGGGAGCAACCGATCGTCAGCCCCAGGAAGACGGAGCCCACGGTCGCCGTGATCTCGGTCAGTTCGTTCTGCCGCTTCTCCTCGGGGATGATGTTCCCGGAAACGACTTCGCGCGGTCCACAACGGCAAAAACCGGTCGCGATCAGCGCGGCGCGATCTTTCGGGTCCAACTCGTCGCCGGCGATCTGGAGCGCGGCGAAGCGATCGTAGGGCATGTCGGCGTTGAGGGCTTGGACGACCCAATCGCGAAACCGCCAGGCATCGGGACGTTCGGCATCGAGCTCGAAACCATTGGTATCGGCATAGTGGGCGAGGTCGAGCCAGTGCTGGGCCCATCGCTCGCCGTATCGCGGGCTCGCGAGCAGGCGATCGACCAGGCGCTCGTAAGCGTCCGGCCGGCGATCGTCCTGGAACGACTTGACCTCTTGCGGGCTGGGAGGGAGCCCCGTCAGGTCGAACGTGACCCGGCGGATCAAGGCCAGGCGGTCGGCCTCCGGCGAGTGAGGAAGCTCGGCCGCTTCCAGATCGGCCAGGATGAAGCGATCGATCGGATTCCGAATCCAACCCGTTTCCTTCACCTTCGGGGGTTCGGGCCGCGTTACCGGCTGATAGGCCCAGTGGCTCCGTTGCTCGGATGTGAAGGTTTCCGGCGGGGCGAACTCGGGGGGTCCAGGCTTCGCTTCGGGAATATGCTTGATCGCTGAGACCGGTTCACCCGCTCTCACCAGCGAAGCTCCGACGATAATCGAGCCGAGGAGTAGAACTACGAGGGGACGGGCAAATCGACTCGAACCGACCCATCCCGATCCAGGCCGTTCCTTCATCACCAAGTGCTCCAGCACGCGTCGGTAGACTTGTCTTGAACCGGGAGAGATCTACCTATTGTGAAACAAAGGCATCGCGCGGGCAAGTGAACTCGTGAGTCGAATCAAGCGAGGCGAGTCGACAGGACCACGGAATCCTCACGCCGCCCGTTGATTTTTCGGAGCGAGATAAGTTAATTTCGGCTCAATGGATTGAGGTTTCTCACCTCGAAGATGGCCGAAGATTGCATCCCAAGGAAGGCACCATGCAAGTCAAGGAACGGCAACCGTCCGTGGTCAAAATCACCACGCCACACCTTCAAGCTCAACAAAAGGCCCCATCAAACGGCCCCGCGCCTCGACCTTCCCACTCACTCAAGCGTCGCCTCAAGAATCTGAGCAAGCGAGGCTTGCGCTCTCTGTTCGAAGTTGGTCAGAAATTTGGTGTCGACATCCTGCCCCGGCATTTTTATTCCGAGATTCCCGACATCCGGGAGCTTAGAGCGGACGGGGCCTGGAAGGCGCCTCGCACATTGATCGGAGTTCGAGGGGCCGACGTCGAGGAACAGTTCGACTTCCTCGAATCCTGCTGCCCTCCGGAATTCGTGGAACATCTCAAACAGAACCTTGTCTACTCATCGGCCTGTGCGGAGAACGGCGAACCCGGCTTCAGCCCGATCGACGCCGATTTCCTCCATTGCTTCATCCGTTCGGTTCGACCGAACAAGATCGTGCAGGTCGGCTGCGGCGTCTCGACATCGCTCATCCTGAGCGCGGCATCGGCCTGCGAGAACTACCATCCCGAGGTCGTCTGCGTCGAACCATACCCGACTGAGTTCTTGAAGCGGGCCAGCCAATCAGGCCGGATACGGCTGGTTCCGGAGAAGGCCCAATCCGTGGCAATTCAGGAGCTGACTCAGCTTGGCGAAAACGGCTTCCTCTTCATCGACTCGACTCACACCGTGAAGCCGGGAAGTGAAGTAAACCGCTTGATCTTCGAGGTCCTGCCTCGGCTCGAATCCGGGTCGTGGGTCCATTTCCATGACATCTATTTCCCCTACGACTATCAGCGCGGGATTCTCGACGAAGAGCTTTTTTTCAGCAATGAAAGTGCCCTGCTTCACGCGTTCCTGATCGACAACTCGAAATTTACGATCCGGCTCTCGCAGAGCATGCTGCACCATGCCAATCCGGCTCGGTTGGCCAAGTCGATGCCGAATTACCGCCCATCCGCCAACGACGAAGGGGTTCGCGCTTCGGACGGCGATTTCCCGGCATCGATCTATCTGCAGTCGTTCTGAACAGAGCGAGCGGGGGGCGTGAGCCCCCTGTCCCGCTCCGCCATCCGTGAAGGAAGCGACCTGGCAGAGTACGCTTCTCGGCCGTGACCGATGATTGATGGGACGATCGCTCAGGGACAGGGGGCTCACGCCCCCCGCTCGCCTCAAAGGCATCAGGCCTCGGGAGTCAGCCCGAGAACCACGTCGAACCGGGCGGCCAACTCGCCGATCTTTGAACCCTTCAAAGGGGCGAACTCGACGGAGACGGAATCGCGCGCCTTGGGATCGCGGATACCCCGATAGACGCCATCGCGAGCGTTGCCGTCGTAACCCTTGATGTAGCACTGAGTAGTCAGGAGTTCCTTACCCGCACGGCCGATCTTGTAGTGGATATGAGGAGTTCGCCCGGTGTAGGCGACCGGCTTGATCGTCCGAAAATAATATTCGCCCGAGGAACCAGTCAAGAAACGCCCATATCCCTGAAAGTTCCCGTCGTGCTGAGCATGATGGGGATCTCGCGTGTGGATGTAGGCACCATTCTGGTCGCACTGCCAGATCTCGACCAAAGCGTTACGGATCGGCTGGCCCTTGGCGTCCAGGATGCGTCCGGACAGGTGGGTCACCTCGCCCACGGCGGGGGTAATGGAATCGTTGACGATCAGGAGGTCGTTGTCGGTGTCCAGGGGCAACTTATTGGGATAGAAGGGCCCTTCCGTCTGAGCGGGGGTGCGGGTTAGCTCTTCCGCGAAGGCGCCCTTGGTCGAGAAGACCGCCGCCGTGAAGGCGAGTTGGCTTAAGAACTGCCGTCGACCCGGAGCAAACATCGGGGGTTTCATCGTCAGAGTTTCCTTAGCTGGAGATGGGAAACCAGCGAAGCTCAGAGAGGCGCGGTTTCAAGGGATGGTTGTCCCGCACCACCAACCGCAATCATCCCTTATCATAGGGTCCAGCGAAGTGGCGTTCCATTAAGTCTTGTAAATTCCCGAAATTAACGGGCGGAATTCACTTCGAGGAAATGTTCGACACACCCTCAGCATTATCAGAATTCAGACGAGTTCTCGGATCACGTGCCCATCGTAATTGATGACGACGGGCCGGCCGTCGGGAGTTTGGTGCGTGGTGTCGAGCGGGATGCCGAGGCAGTGGTAGATGGTCGCGGCGACGTCTTCCGTATAATACGGGGCCTCGGTCGGTTGCTCGCCGAGCGCGTTGGTCTGGCCGATGGCGAGGCCGTTGCGAATTCCACCGCCGGCCATCAGAGCGATGCCCGCTGTCGACCAATGGTCGCGACCCGCCGACGGGTTGACCTTGGGGGTCCGTCCAAAATCGCTGAGCACCAGGACGAGCGTGTTTTCCAGCCGCCCCCGATCGGAGAGGTCTTGAAGTAAACCCGAGACCGCTCCATCGAGTTTGGGTAGGAGCCGATTCTTGAGCGAGCTGAAATTGTTCTGATGGGTGTCCCAGCCGCCGTCGGTCACGGTGACGAAGCGAACTCCAGCCTCCACCAGTCTACGAGCCAGCAAACAGCCGTGGCCGAGCGAGGTTTTCCCGTATCGGTCGCGAATTCTCGGATCTTCGGAACTTAAATCGAACGCTTTCTTGGCGTTCGGCGCGGTCACCAGGTTGAAGGCCTTCTGATAGAAGGTGTCGGCCGCTTCGAGCGCGCTCGAGGACGACTCCATCCGGGCCTGCCAGGTGTCGACGGTCCGAAGCACCTTCATTCGGTGCTGAAAGCGGCCCCGGTCGACACCGCCCGGCAAGGTCACGTCTCGCACCGAGAAAGAAGGACTCGAGGGATCTCCCGGAAGGACGAAGGGGTTGTACTGATCCCCCAAAAAGCCGGCAACTCCACCGCCGAAACGTTGATCGATGGCGTTTCCAAGCTGAATGTACGGAGGCATGTTGTTCCGGTCACCCCGCTCCCGTGCAACCACCGCTCCGAAGGAGGGGAAAGTGAGCGCCGGATTGAAAGGATGTCCCGAGAGCATGTAGGCGTCGGCCACTCCGTGAGAGCCGTTCTTAGGATTGAGCGAGCGGAGAATCGAGTATTTATCCTGATGCTGGGCCAACTTGGGGAGCGGATCGCAGATCGAAATCCCTGGCACATTCGTGGAGATGACGCTGAATTCGCCACGGATCTCGCTGGGAGCATCCGGCTTCGGATCAAAACTATCGATATGACTGATCCCGCCTTGCAGCCAGATCAAGATACAAGACATCTCCTCGTTGCCGGCCGACCCGGTGTTCGCCCTCGCCCGGAAATAGTCCGGCAGGCCCAACCCGAGCGCGGATAACGACCCAACCTTGAGGAGGTCGCGCCGGTTGACGCCGTCGCAACTCAGGTTTGAACCCAATTTCAGCTCAAACATCGGACAGCTCCCCTTTGCGAGGTCGGCTCGGACCAATTCGCGGCCCTTGGCGGGCTCGGCGGCACTCAAGAGGCGGGAGGATCGACTGCGCGCTCGAATCGGCAGAACATTACACGAAAGTTTAACATTCCGACAACAATCAAGGCAACAAGGCCCTTTTCATTCTCGATGTCGAAACATCGGCCGCTTTGCGTAGAATCGTTGACTCGAGAATCAGGCGGGTGATCCATTCTTCCGACTCGGCGAGATTTCATGAGCCAGGGCAACGAGGTCGAAGGTAAAGCAGCGGTGCCCGCTCAATCTGGTACGGCTCAACGGCCGCTCGAAATCGTAATCGACGGCGTTTCGAAGAGCTATTCCGAGAATTTTTCCGCTCTCGAATCGATCAACCTGACAATCAGGCCCGGAGAACGGCTCGTCGTGCTGGGGCCCTCGGGGTCCGGGAAAAGTACGCTACTGCGGATCATCGCGGGCCTGGAGGCCGTTTCGTCGGGACGACTCCTGATCGGCGGCAAAGATCAAACGAACGTGCCTCCGCATCGTCGCGACGCCTCGATGATTTTCCAGAACCCCGCCCTCTTCCCGCACCTTTCGGTCTTCGAGAATCTGGCATTCGGGCTCCGTGCTCGAGAAAGGGGAGAACGCGTCGAATGTCGAGTCGTCGAGGTCGCCGAGATGTTGGGACTGGCGAAGCTGCTCGACCGCCCACCGGCCGCACTTTCCGGCGGCGAGCGCCAGCGCGTCGCGATCGGACGGGCGATTGCCTGGCGACCGCGAATCCTGCTGCTCGACGAGCCTTTCTCGAGCCTCGATGCCCCACTCAGGGCCTCATTGCGCGATGACCTGCTGGCGATGCACCGCCGTCTCTGCATGACGCTCATCCACGTCACCCATGACCAGGGGGAAGCTCTCGCGGTCGGCGATCGGGTCGCGGTTCTCGATGCCGGTCGTCTCCTGCAATGCGATACGCCGGTCGGGCTCTACGAACGACCCAGCCATCGATCGATCGCCGAATTCATCGGCAATCCCCCCATGAACGTCATCCCCTGCGAACTCGTTCGGGAGGCCTCCACGATACGAGTGTCACTGGCAATGGCCGATGGGGTTCCGCTTGGTTCTCTTGAAGGGCCGGATCATCCCCTGTTTTCGACAATGAAAGAGGGAGTTCGTCAACGGCTGGACCTCGGCATCCGGCCGGAGCACATCGTGTTCGCCACCATGAGCCCTCCGAATCCCGCCGCGCGATTGGCACTCACGGTGAATTGGAGACTTGAACGAGTCGAATTTCAGGGGCATGAAAGCTGGCTTCGCGTTAGCCTTCACGGTGCAATCGTCAAATTGAGGGTCTCCGGCCAGAGCCGCGCGGAAGTCGGCCAGACTATATCGGTTAGCTTCCAGCTCACGGAAGCCTCATGGTTCGATCCAATAAGGGGTCTCGCAGTGGGCGCGACCGAGAATCCATTTGCCGAGGCGAAACGAGCCTGCTAGGTTGATCGGTTCGCACGACGATGAAGATTCGGCCGAATTCGGTTCCCCTGGCTACGGAAAATCAAGTATGCGCGACGTTGTTCGGCGACTGACCGAGGCCCTCACAGCGGGCCGTGAGCAGATCGTCTGCCAGGTGGTCGAGACCAAGGGATCGACTCCGCAGAAGGCCGGGGCCCTGATGGTCGTCGACCCGAGCGGAGGCCAAGCGGGCACTCTCGGAGGCGGCTGCGTCGAGAACGAGGTCAAACAGAAGGCGATCCGCCAACTCGGAACGAGCGGTGGGGCAGTCCATTCCTTCGTTCTCGACCATGATTACGCCTGGGCCGACGGCCTCATCTGCGGCGGCAAGATGGTCATCGTCTCGGAGGCGGTTCAAGGCTCTTCGGCTCTGGCTTATTTCGCGGCCTTGAGGGATGCAATCGAAGCCGGGGAAGGATTGACTGAGGCCGTCGTGATCGATGCGGATCGGGCTGCGGCCGCTGGAAATTCCGCACAGGTCGGCGCCCGATTCCTTTTCGATTCCGCGGGGACATTCCTCTCGAGCTGGCCCAATGACCCCGATCTCGGCAACTCCCTCGCTCAAGGGTTGATCCCTCTGACCGCTCGGCCCAAGCCGGCGGTTCGAGGAGGCATCGCCTATCTTCCGACGCTCCCGAGAATCCGCCTGATCATTATCGGGGCGGGACACGTCGGGCAGGGGGTTGCCTCCCTGGCGGCGCGGGCGGACTTCGACGTCTGGATCGTCGACGACCGTCGCCAGTACGCCAACGCCGAGCGATTCCCCGACGCCCAGAAAATCCTTGTCGGGCCGTTCGAGGAAACGTTGCCCAATCTCGACGTCACTCCGCAGACGTACGCGCTCATCGTGACACGAGGTCACGGTCACGACCAGGAGGCCCTCTATCATCTGGCGCCGACCCCAGCCGCATACGTCGGCATGATCGGCAGCCGACGCAAGATCCGCCTGATCTTCGAGAACCTGGTCGAGCAGGGAATCCCCACGAGCGTCCTGGATCGTGTGGCCGCGCCCGTGGGATTGGAGATCGGCTCGCAGACGGTCCCGGAGATCGCCGTCAGCATTGTGGCCGAATTGATCGCCGTCCGTAACCTCGGCAAACGTCAACTCAACACGAACCAGGATCGCAACGCCGATCCGGGCCCGGGCATCGCGATACCGGTAAACGGGACAGGGGACGCAAACCACCGATGATCGCCGCCACCATTCCCGCGGCCGGCAAC
>Ga0080006_1160711_pt1 | contig 10882 bp, 6 predicted proteins | sample RS3BMetagenome_FD_69209 | JGI IMG/M metagenome (GOLD analysis project Ga0080006, IMG submission 69209) | Ferric oxide microbial mat and aquatic microbial communities from Rainbow Spring, Yellowstone National Park, USA - RS3B (SPADES... ... | reverse complement strand
GCCCCCCCCCCCCCGGGCCCCCCCCCCCCCCCCCCCCCGGGCGCCCGGCGGTGGGGCCCCTCCCCCCCCCCGCGGGCGCCCGGCGCCAGATCCTGCAGCGCCCAGGCGAGCGGAGGCGCCGCGCCCCGGCTGCGCTCGCCCTCGACCGCGGCGATCAGCGCCGCCAGCGTGTCGAGCGACGTGAGGCAGGAGACGCCCAGTTCCGCCGCGGCACGCCGCACCCGGAAGCCGTCCCGCTCGGCGCGCCGGCCGCGCGTCAGGGTATTCACCACCAGATCCACCCGTCCGGCGCGGATGACGTCGAGACAACTCGGCACGCCCGGTACGGCCTCCTCGAGCTTGAGAACCCGCTCCGCCCCCACGCCGGCGCCGGCCAGCATCCCCGCCGTGCCGGCGGTGGCGAGCAACCGCAGGCCGAGACCATGCAACCGGATCAGCAGGGGCAAGGCCTCCGGCTTGTCGCGGTCGGCGATCATCACCAGCGCGGTGCTCCCCGGCTGCGGCAGCCCGATGCCGCACGAGGCGAAGCCCTTGCCGAGCGCCGCCGCGTATGTCGGGCCGATACCCATGACCTCGCCGGTGGACTTCATCTCCGGCCCGAGCGCCGTATCCACCCCGCGCAACTTGCTCCAGGAGAAGACCGGGAGTTTGCAGGCCACATACGTGGGATCGGGCGGGCGGCTCACCGGACCGGGGTATCCCTGCGCCGCGAGGTCGGATCCCAGGATGACGCCCATCGCCACCCGCGTCAGCGGCACGCCGGTGACCTTGGTGAGGAAGGGCACCGTCCGCGAGGAACGGGGATTGACCTCCAGCACGTGCACCCCCGCCCCCGGCAACCCCGCGCCCTCGGGGGCGAGGACGTATTGGACGTTCATCAGGCCGCGCACATCGAGCGCCCGGGCCATCTCCAGCGTGTAGCGCTCGATGGTCGCCACCGCTTCGGGCGTCAGCGACTGGGGCGGGTAGACGGCGATCGAGTCGCCGCTGTGCACCCCGGCGCGCTCCACGTGCTCCAGGATCCCGGCGATCAGCACCGACCTTCCGTCGCTGACGGCATCGACCTCCACCTCCCGGCCCCCCAGGTAGCGGTCTACCAGGATGGGATGGTCGGGGGTGACCAGCACCGCCGAGCGCACGTATTCCGCCAGGTCCTCCGGCGTGTAGCAGATCTCCATCGCCCGGCCGCCGAGCACGTAGGACGGGCGCACGAGCACCGGGTAGCCGATGCGCAGGGCGACGGCCTGGGCCTCGGGCAGCGAATGCGCGCTCCCCCCGGCCGGCCGCGGGATGTCGATGCGCTCCAGCATCCGGTCGAACTGGCCACGGTCCTCCGCCATGTCGATGCCGGCCGCCGAGGTCCCGAGGATCTTGACGCCCGCCGCGGCCAGCGGTCCCGCGAGATTGATGGCGGTCTGCCCGCCGAACTGCGCCACGACCCCGATCGGCTTCTCCCGCTCGACCACGTGCATCACGTCTTCGAAGGTCAGCGGCTCGAAGTAGAGGCGGTCCGCCGTGCTCCAGTCGGTGCTCACCGTCTCGGGGTTGTTGTTGATGATGATGGCCTCGTACCCGGCATCGCGCAGCCCCCAGACCGCGTGCACCGAGCCGTAGTCGAACTCGATGCCCTGGCCGATGCGGATCGGTCCGCTGCCCAGGACGAGGACCTTGGGGCGGGCGCTCGGCCGGGCCTCATCCTCCGCGTCGTAGCAACTGTAGAAGTACGGCGTCGCCGCTTCAAACTCCGCCGCGCAGGTGTCCACCATCTTGAAGACGGGGAGGATACCGGCCTGGAGGCGCACATCGCGCACGGCGCGCTCGCCCGCACCGGTGAGGACGCCGAGGCGCCGGTCGGAGAAGCCGGACTGCTTGAACCGCCGCAGCAGGGGCTCGTCGGCCAGCAGGGCCGGTCCGGCGGTCTGCGCCGCCTTCTCCATCTGCACCAAGCGCTGCAGGTGGTGCAGGAACCACGGGTCGATCGCCGTGATCCCCTGGATCTCAAGGACGCCCACCCCCCGCCGCAGCGCCTCGGCGATGAGGAAGATCCGGCGGTCGTCGCCGGGGCGCAGCGCCTGCAGGAGTTCCGCCGTCGACAGTTCCGGCGCCCCGGGGTAGACCAGGGCGTCCGCCCCGGTGTCCAGCGACCGCAGGGCCTTCTGCAGCGCACCGGAGAAGGTGCGGTCGATGGCCATGACCTCGCCGGTCGCCTTCATCTGCGTACTCAGGTCCCGGTCGGCAGCCAGGAACTTATCGAAGGGCCAGCGGGGGATCTTCAGCACGACGTAGTCGAGCGAGGGCTCGAAGAAGGCGAAGGTCGTCCCCGTGACGGGGTTTCTGATCTCGTCCAAGGTCAGCCCGACCGCGATCTTGGCCGCCACCTTGGCAATCGGGTAGCCCGTCGCTTTGCTGGCGAGGGCGGAGGAGCGGCTCACCCGCGGGTTGACCTCGATGACATAGTAGGCGTCGCTGCCGGGGTCGAGCGCGAGTTGGACGTTGCAACCGCCGCAGATCTTCAGGCTGTCGATGATGTGCAGCGAGGCGCGCCGCAGGCGCTGGTAGTCGCGGTCGGAGAGGGTCTGCGACGGCGCCACGACGATGGAATCGCCCGTGTGCACGCCGACCGGGTCGAAATTCTCCATGTTGCACACGGTGATGCAGTTGCCCCGGGCATCCCGCATCACCTCGTACTCGATCTCTTTCCAGCCGTAGATCGAGCGCTCGATCAGGCATTGCCCGATGGGGCTCTGGCGGAGCCCGCGCCGCACGACGTCCTCGAGTTCCTCCTCGGTGGCCGCGAAGCCACCCCCGGAACCCCCGAGCGTGTAGGCGGGGCGGACGATGAGGGGGAAGCCGATGCGCCGGGCGAACTCCAGGGCCTCGCCCTGCGTGTGCACGATGGCCGACTCCGGTACCGGCTCCCCGATCTGCTGCATGGTGGCCTTGAACAGTTCGCGATCCTCCGCCTGGCGGATGCCGAGCAGCGGCGTGCCGAGGATCTCGACGCCGAAGCGGTCGAGCACGCCCGCCTCGTGCAGGTCGACGGCCAGGTTCAGGCCGACCTGGCCCCCCAGGCCGGCGAGGAGTCCCTGCGGGCGCTCCTTGGCGATGATCGCGGCGATCTGGTCGACGTTCAGGGGCTCGATGTAGACCCGATCGGCGATCTCGGCGTCGGTCATGATCGTCGCCGGGTTGCTGTTGACCAGGACGACTTGCAGGCCCTCCTCGCGGAGCGCCTGGCACGCCTGTGTCCCGGCGTAGTCGAACTCGGCCGCCTGGCCGATGACGATCGGGCCCGAGCCGATGACGAGGACCTTCTTCAGGTCTGGGCGGCGCGGCACACGGGGTCCTCCTTAATGACGGGCGGCCCCTCGGGCGCCCGTGACATCCGGGGCGTGGTGCGGCTGGCGGTACCAGGGCAGGCCGGACGGGCCTCGCCGCGCCGGCCCCCGGCGGGCGGGCCCTAGTGCACGACGGCCGGTGCGGCCGCCCTCCCGGCGCGACAGAGGTCGAGGAACTCCTCGAACAGGCGGTGCGAGTCCGCCGGTCCGGGGCAGGCCTCGGGGTGGTACTGCACCGAGAACGCCGGCAGGAAACGATGGCGCAGGCCCTCGACGGTGCCGTCGTTGAGGTTGGAGTGGGTCACCTCCGCCACCTGGGGGTCCAGGGTGCCGGAGATGAGCGCGTAACCGTGGTTCTGGGTGGTGATGGCGCCGAGGCCCGTGCGCAGATCCATCACCGGGTGGTTGACACCGCGGTGTCCGAACAGCATTTTCTCCGTGCGGGCGCCGAGCGACAGCCCGAGGAGCTGGTGGCCGAGGCAGATGCCGAAGATGGGGACACCGGCGGCGAGCAGCGCGGCAATGGTGTCCGGGGCCCCGCGCACGTCCCGGGGATCCCCGGGGCCGTTGCTGAGCAGCACCCCGGCGGGCCCCAGGGCGAGCACCTGCGCGCCGGTGTACCAGGCGGGCACCACCGTGACCCCGGCGCCCAGGGCCGCCAGGGAGCGGGCGATGTTCGCCTTGGTGCCGTAATCGATCAAAACCACGTGCGGCGAGCCCGACGAGAACACATACGGCTCCGGCGTCGTCACCTCGGCCACCAGGCCCTCCGGCCGCCAGGTCCGCGCCTGCGCGGCCAGCGCATCCCGTCCGGCCTCGGCCCCGTTCCCGGAGACCACGATCCCCCGGACGGTGCCGAACTGCCGTAGGTGCCGGGTGAGGGCGCGGGTGTCGACCCCGGCCAGCCCCCGGATGCCGTACCCGCGCATGTAGGCGTCGAGGTCACCCCGCCCGCCCCAATGGCTCGGCTCGGCGCAAGTCTCGCGCACGATGAAGGCCCGCGCCCACGGACGCCGCGACTCGGCCTCCGCGTCCAGGATGCCGTAGTTGCCGATGAGCGGGTACGTCATCACGACGATCTGCCCCGCATAGGAAGGGTCGGTGAGCACCTCCTGGTAACCGGTCATCCCGGTGTTGAAGACGACCTCCCCCAGGACGCCCCCCCCACCCTGCGCGCCGAACGCCTCTCCCGGATAGGCGGTCCCGTCCTCCAACACCAGCAGGCCACGCACCGTCCAAGCACCTCTTCCGAAATCCTAGTGCATTTTTATGCAGCAGTCGAGCCCGCCAGAAACGACCTCACCGCCGACGACCGTCAGGACCGCCCGGCCGCGCAGGCGCCGGCCGGCGAGGGGGCTCGTCCGCCCGCGCGAGCGGAACGCCTCCGGCCGGACATCCCACTCCGCGCCGGGATCGAAGACGGCCACGTCCGCAACCGCCCCAGGGGCCAGGGTGCCCCCCTCCAGGCCAAAGGCGCGGGCCGGTCCGACCGAGGTCGCCCGCACAAACGCCTCCGCCCCCAGTATTTCCAGGGCGGCGGGCAGCGCGGTCTCCAGCGCCGCAGCGCCAAAGTCTGCATAATCATACTCACAGGCCTTGCCCTCCGCCGGGGATGGCCGGTGGCCTGAGGCCACGGTGAGACGCCCCGCGCGCACCGCCTCCAGGAGCGCCGCGCGGTCCGCCTCCCCGCGGAGGGGTGGGGAGAGCTTGGCCGCCGTATTGTAGCCATCCACGGCTGCCTCCGTCAGCAGCAGGTGGTGTGCGGTGACGGCGGCCGTGGCGTCCCCGAGTAGCGCCAGCGACCCGGCGGCGGAGAGGGCCGCGAAATGGAGCCTCCCGCCGAAGGCGCGCTGCAGGGCGGCGTCGCGCGCCACCGCCACCGTCTCCGCCACCGCCGGGATCCCCCGCAGCCCCATGGCGAAGGAGCGCACGCCCTCATGCATCACGCCGTCTCCGGCCAGCGCGGCGTCCTCCGGATGGACGACCACGGCAAGCCCCAGGCCCCCGGCGTATTGCAACGCCCGGCGCATCAGGCGCGCGTCGCGGATCGGCTCGGGCCAGTCGCTGAAGGCCACGGCGCCCGCCGCGGCGAGCCGCCCGAGGTCGGCGACGCGGCCGCCGGCGGTCAGGGCCGCCACCGGCAGGAGGCGCACCGGACGGCGGACCCGTCCCAGGGAGGCGATCGCCGCGGGGTCCGCCGTCCCGGTGTGCACCATCACCGCGCTGTAGCCGCCCGCAGCGGCGGCGGCGGCCAGGGTGTCGGCGTCCTCGCGCCAGGGCTCGGGCGCCGGCCCCAGACGGCACAGGCTGTCGATCGGGCCGGGTAGGACCAGCAGCCCCTTGCAGTCGTAGGTCCGCCACGCCCCGTCCGGTGCCGAGGCGTCCGGCGGGCACAGGGCCGCCACACGCCCGTCGCGGAGATAGAGATCGCCCGGGCCGGCCCAGCCCTGCGCCGGGTCGTAGACGCGCCCCCCCCTGAGTGCGATCACTCCGCCGCCCCCCCCTCCAGCAGCATGTAGAGCACCGCCATGCGCACGGCCACGCCCGCCTTGACCTGGTCGTCCACGGCCGACTCCGGCCGGTCGAGCAGATCCGGCGTGACCTCCACGCCCCGGTTCACCGGTCCCGGGTGCAGGAGCAGCGCGCCGGGGCAAGCCGCGGCCAGCCGCTCTGCATCCAGCCCCCAACCCGCCCGATACTCGGCGGCACTCGGGAGGAGTCCGCCGTCCATGCGCTCCTTCTGGATGCGCAGCGCCATGACGACGTCCGCGCCCCGCAGGGCGGCGTTCAGGTCGTGGCAGACCCGGACGCCCAGCGCGGCGCCCGCCTCCGGCGGCAGCACCGTCGCCGGGCCGCAGAGGACCACATCGGCGCCCATCCGAGCGAAGGCTTGGGCCGAGGAGCGCGCCACACGGCTGTGCAGGATGTCGCCCACGATCGTCAGGCGCAGGCCGGCCGGGCCGCCGCGGTGCCGGCGCACGGTGAACAGGTCGAGCAGGGCCTGAGTCGGGTGGGCGTGCGTGCCGTCGCCCGCATTGATCACCGGCAGGAGGCCCTGCGCGGCGGCCAGCCGGGCGGCCCCGCTGGCGGGATGGCGGAGCACGACGGCGTCGGCGCCGAGGGCGCGCGCCGTGCGGACGGTGTCGACCAGGGACTCGCCCTTGGCGACCGCACTCGTTGCGGCCGCCAGGCTGACGCTGTCGGCGCCGAGCGCCTTGCAGGCGAGTTCGAAGGAGTGCCGCGTCCGCGTCGACGCCTCGTAGAACAGGAGCATGACGGTGCGACCCCGGAGGGCGGGCACGCGCGGGATCGGACGGGCCAGGATCTCGGCCATGGACTCCGCGGTGTAAAGGACGGCCGCGATGCCCTCGGCATCGAGGTCGTCCAGATCACAGAGATGCGTGCCGATCGCCATCGCCTTGCTGCCCCCCCTGTCGCCCCCCGGTCGGCCGCCCGCGGCGGCGGGCCCCGTCCCGCCCGCCGCGGGCCGTCAGGCCTGCTCCATGATCACGACCTCGTCCCGGCGGTCGATCTCCAGCAGCCGCACCTCGATGACCTCCCGCCGCGACGTGGGCACGTTCTTCCCGACGTAGTCGGCCCGGATGGGCAATTCGCGGTGGCCGCGGTCGATCAGCACCGCCAACTGGATCTGCGCCGGCCGGCCGAGGTCCACCAGCGCGTCCAGCGCCGCCCGCACCGTGCGCCCGGTGTAGAGCACGTCGTCGACCAGGACGATGGTCTTGCCGCGGGGGTCGCCGGGCATCTGCGTCCGGCCGACCTGCGGCCGGTCGTGCTTGGTCGTCAGATCGTCGCGGTAGAGGGTGATGTCGAGTTCGCCGGTGGGCGGCAGCAGGCCCTCGAAGGCGTTGATCTCGCGGGCCAGCCGCTGCGCGAGCGGCACGCCGCGCCGGCGGATCCCGACCAGCCACAGACCACCCGTGCCGCCGAGCCGTTCGACGATCTCGTGCGACATCCGCCGCAACGCCCGGCCGACGGCCTCCTCGTCCATGATCACGGCCTTCTCCACCAGGGCCACGCGACCACCCCCAGGCGCGTCCAGGTGCGCGCGGACGGCGGCGTGTGCCGCCGGCGCAAGAAAAAACGGCGTCTCCGCACGGGAGGACGCCGCAAGTTCGCCGGGGATAGGCCTGATCGTTCCGCCAGAGGCGCCGTCCCGATCCGCCCGGCAACCCCGTGCCGCCGCGACCGTGCCGCGGTGCTAGGGAGCCACAGGGTCCGGGCGTCCGACTGCGCGGCCTCCGGCCTCGGCCTTGGCGGCTCCTTGCGCGCCTCGCGGGGCGTGCTTAAAGGTGCCCGAGCCGAGGATGAGGATATCGAAGCCTCGACTCGGGGTCAAGGGCGGCGCGGCGGGGGCGGCGGGGGCCCCACCCGGCCGCGGCACCGCCGCGATCCCGTGCGGATCGCCCGCCCGTTGGCGGATGTAACCATCCCTCCGTGCGGAGATGGATCGGCGGCGATTCCCCGCGGCCGGGGGTCCCGCCGCGCCCGCCACGGCCGAAGACGGGAGGAGGCCGGTGAACCAGAAGGAGTCTCCCGAAATTTGTCGAAACAGGTCGTCGATTTGGAGGGGTGGGCGCCTACCGGCCTCATTCAAGCACCAGGCGGGAAGCCTGGGCTCCAGCCACGGAAGGCGGTCGGTTGCGGCCGCACATCACGGCCCACCGCGTACAGCCATTATTCATACCAACGCCCCCCCTCCCTCTTTGTTCTCTCGGATGCGCGGCACGTCGCGCGCCGGGATCCCCGGCCGGCGCTGGCCTACGCCCGGACGGGCGAGGCGAGGTCGAGGGCGGCGACCGAGGGGCACCAGTACCGCTCGATGTGCTCGACCACCAGGGCCGTACCCCTGTCGTGGTCGACGTGCGGGGGCATCGCCGGGTTGTACATCGCGTCGGTCAGGTCCCGCACCAGCGCGCAGGGCATCCCCCAGCGCGTCATCTGCCGGATGCCGAACGGCCGGCCCAGCACGCACATGTTGGTGTGCACGCCCATCACCGCCAACCGGCGGACGCCCGCGGCGCGCAGGTGGCTGTATATCTCGGCGCCGTCCTCGGACACGACGTCCCGCTCCGGATCGATGTCGATGGCGGGGTGCTGCCGGTTCCAGGCACGGAACCACGGCCGCTCGCCGCTGTCGCAGCCGCCGTCGCCGTCCTCGACGGGGAGGGCCGGCACTTGCCGTTCCAACGGCAGGGGTGGAGCCACGCGGGGCACAGCCTGCGCGCGGCGCCGCGCCGGACTGCCCTCGTAAAAGGCCATGGTGTCGGATGGGGCGTGGACGACGTGCGCCCCGGCGGCCCGTGCGGCCGACACGACCCGGTTCATCCGCGGCGCCATGGCCTCCACGCGCCGCGTGGCCCCGGAACACCAGTGGCGGTCCCACATGTCGCAGATGAGGATCGCCAGTTCCCCGGCGGGCAGATCAAGGGCGACCGCCGAGGGTCCCGCGTCGGTGCGCGTCTGCAGGTGGAGCCGGAAAAACGGCGTCATGGGGAGGACCTCCTCACACGGGTGCGGGCGGGCACGACGGCACCCTCCGGCGCCGATTATAGACCCGGCGCCTGTCGCGCCGCCTCCGGGATCGCGGCCGGCAACCGCGCCGGCGGGGACGCGCGGATCCACCGAACGCGCACCAACCCGGGCCCGCCGCAAGCGGGTAGGAGGGGGCGTCGGACCCGCGCCACACACCCGTTCCCCCGCACCACCGGACGTGCCGTTGAACATCCCGCGGTTCACGGGAGGAGCCCGGGTAAGGACGCCCGCCCTCCTGGCGCGCCACGCACCTGTCTACCGCACCGACCCTGTTGGCCCCCGGCTTCGGCCTGTGGGGCGACCTCGCCCGGTCGGGACGGTCTCGCAACCGATTCGTGGGCCTCGGGCCGGGTCTGCCTCCGGCTGCCTTCCGGTCCTGCGTTGCCGAGCGCACCGTCGGCGCCCGGCGCCCACCGGCCCGCGCCCGGGACTTCCACGGGACGGCCTGCCCATGCCGGGCACACCACCAAAAGGAGGAGGCCCGGGGCGCCGCCCAGGCCTCCTCACGCCGCCGGTCACCGCCAGCCGCGACGGGCGTCGCAGCACACACGGCCCCGCGCCCGGCCGCCCCCATGCCCTACTCCGGCCGTCCCTTCATCGCCTCCGCCAAAAGCCGCGCCACCTCCGGCCGGCTGAACTCCGGGGGGGGGGTTTCGCCGCGCCGCAGCATGGCGCGCACGGCGGTACCCGAGAGCGAGACGTGGTCGGCTTCGGGGTGTGGGCAGGTCTTGACGGTGGCCATGCCGCCGCACCGCCGGCAATAGAAGGCGTTCTCGAACGGCAGCGGGGTGACGCCGATCTCCTGCGCGTGCTCCACCACCAGCCGCTGGGCGTCGAAGGGGCCGTAGAAACCGCCGACGCCGGCATGGTCGCGCCCGACGATGAAGTGCGTGCAACCGTAATTCCTTCGGCAGACGGCGTGGAAGACGGCCTCGCGCGGCCCGGCGTAGCGCATCGCTGCCGGGAAGGCGCCGAGCAGCACCCGGTCCTGCGGGTAGTAGTTCTGGAAGAGCACCTCGTATGACCGGATGCGCGTCGGGGCCGGCACGTCGTCGCTCTTGGTCTGGCCCACCAGGGGGTGCAGCAGCAGCCCGTCGACGATCTCCAGGGCGCACTTCTGGATGTACTCATGCGCCCGGTGGACGGGGTTGCGCGTCTGGAAGCCGGCCATCGAGCGCCAGCCGCGGTCGACCATCGCCTGCCGCGTCTGCAGCGGCGAGAGGTGCAGGGCTGGAAAGTCCGGCTCGGGCAGCCGGAAGACGCGGATGGGGCCGGACACCGCCGCCTTGGGCTGCGCCAGGGTCATGGCCACGCCGGGGTGGGTGGGGTCGATCGTGCCGTAGACGGCCCGTGCCTCGCGCTCCAGATCCCGCACGAAGACTTCCTCGACGGTGAGGATCGCCAGCGGCCGGCCCTCGACGGCCAGCGCCACGTCCTCCCCGTCGCGTAGGCCGCGCGCGACCTCGGGATCGACCGGGAGCACGATCGGCAGCGGCCAGATCACCCCTGCGTGCGCCGGGCCGAGGTGCATGGTCCGAAGAACGGACTCGTAGTCGTCGCGGCCGAGGAAACCGGACAGTGGGCTCATGGCGCCTGTCGCGATCATCTCCACGTCGGAGGCCGCCCGGGCATCGACGGGGAGGGTGCGGAGTTCCAGGGACCGGCCGGCCTCCGCGGCCGCCTCCTCGGACGGCAGCAGCCGGCGGACCAGGCGGCCGCCGTGCGGGGGGACCGGACCGGGAACGGCATCCGGCGACGGCCCGCGCGACCCCGCGGAGGCGGGGCCCGAAGGCGGAAGCCCGGACACGGCACGGGTCGGGACGGCGTCACCGGACAACTCATCACCCTCCTGATGGGGAGCGGCTCTTCGCGGGTGGACAGGGCGCGGCGGGGGGGACGGAGCGGCGGGGACCCCGGGCCCCCCCGCCCGCGGGGGGGGGGGCGGGGGGGGGGGGGCCCCCCCCGCCCCCCGGGGGCTCAGGGGGGGGGGG
>Ga0080006_1188681_pt1 | contig 10897 bp, 13 predicted proteins | sample RS3BMetagenome_FD_69209 | JGI IMG/M metagenome (GOLD analysis project Ga0080006, IMG submission 69209) | Ferric oxide microbial mat and aquatic microbial communities from Rainbow Spring, Yellowstone National Park, USA - RS3B (SPADES... ... | reverse complement strand
TTGGTGGGCGTCCAATCTGCTGGTGTTGGTTGTTTGCTGACATCTTACCCTTCTTTCCCGCGAGAAGCGCGCGATCTTTTGAAACGGCTTGATGACGCGAGAATGCCGAATGCAGCTTCAAGCCTCCATCGCCCCCGAGTAAACCGCCATGCCGGCCACTGCATCGACGCCCATCGCGTCGAGGGCCTCCACCTCGCTCCGTTCCCTGATGCCGCCTGCAACGATCAACTGCTTCGCGGTGCAAGCTCGCAGCACGGCTGCTACCTCGAGCGGAAATCCTTGCATCGTTCCTTCGGTATCGACGTGCGTATAAAGGAACGCAGAGCAGCAATCCTCGAGCCAGGTCACCGCCTCCTCCGGCGTCAGGTCCACCGACTCCTTCCATCCCTTCACCGCAACCCGTCCACCCTTCGTATCCACGCTGAACACCAGCGTGTCCTCCCCCAGCGTCCTCTTCAGCCCCTCCGCAAACTCGAGCCGAATGAGCTTGTGCCGCCGCGATGATCCGGATGCCCCATCGTTCACGGCTTCGTGCGAGGACTGGGTTCCGAACAGACTTGACCCGTAGATCACGCGACGCGCCCCGGCGTCCAGCAGGGTCTTCCCATCCTCCGCTGTCCGCAAACCGCCACCCACCTGGCAGGGCAGCCGCCTACAGATCATCTCGATCAACTTTCGATTTTCCCCCTGGCGCAGCGCTGCATCGAGATCGATGAGTTGCACCAGCGGATACTTCGAGAACCGCTCCATCCAATATTCGAAGTCATCGAACGCGAGCTTCAACGTCTCGCCCTGCACCAGCTGCACAATCCGGCCGCCCATCAGATCAATCGAAGGTATCAGCATTGCTTTTCGTCCTCACTATCGACCACCTAACAAAAAATCGTTTCATCACGAACGAAGCTGCTCACAATCCGCATCGGCGCATATCAACACGGCAGCCGCACACTCACTCCCGCGCGCTGCAACTCTGTTTTCAGCGCGTGTGAATCGGTCACGCCGAAGTGAAAGATGCTGGCTGCGAGCGCCGCATCCGCCTTTCCTCGAGCAAACACCTCCGCAAAGTGCGCCGCACTCCCTGCGCCTCCTGAAGCAATTACCGGAATTTGCACCGCGGTACTCACCAGTGCGGTCAACTCGCAGTCGAATCCGCTCCGCATTCCATCTGCATCCATCGACGTCAGCAGAATCTCTCCCGCCCCGCGCGCCTCCGCTTCGCGAGCCCAGTCCAATACGCGCAATCCCGTTGGCCTCCGTCCGCCACTGACAAATACTTCTGCATCAGCTACACCGCGTTCGCCTCTTCGAGCATCAATTGCCACAGTCACTGCCTGCGCCCCGAAGCTTCCGCCAATGTCTCCGATGAGCTCCGGCCGCGCAATCGCACTCGAGTTGATGCTCACCTTATCCGCGCCCGCCGCAAACACCGCCTCTGCATCTTCCGCTGAACGAATTCCGCCACCCACCGTAAGCGGCACAAATAACTCCGCAGCCGTGCGCTTTACCGTCTCGAGCAGCGTGCTGCGCCCTTCGTGCGTCGCGGTAATGTCCAGCAGAACAATCTCGTCCGCTCCGGCAGCAGCATGACAATGCGCAAGCTCTGCGGGATCGCCCGCATCGATTATGTCGACAAACTGCACGCCCTTCACGACGCGTCCGGCGCGCACATCGAGACATGCGATGATCCGCCTGGTCAGCATCGCTCAGCCTAACCGCTGCGGAACAGTCGCAGGCACATCAACCGCGTCTCCCTCGCAGACAATTCTTGCGAGCGGATCCATGTTCTCGATCACCGCACCATGTTCCACGAACCACTCCACCAGCAGCCCCTGGCGCGGGGCAGGCACATGAAACTCCATCGCTCCATCGGTCAGCGTGCAAACCGCCTGCCCAGTTCCCACCAGCGATCCGGTGGGAACAAGCTGCTGGACAAATGTGTAGGAGGGCTCCTGGGCAACGATCTTCAACTCATACATAAATGGCATTGCTATAACTCCACAAAGTTCTTCAAAATCTGTAAGCCCACGGCACTCGACTTCTCCGGATGAAACTGCACGCCCATCACATTCTCCCGCTCCACCGCCGCTGTGAACGCTCCTCCATAATATGTAACCGCCGCAGTATCGTTAACCATTGGAGCCCGCCACGAATGGGTGTAGTATGCAAACTCACCATTCCGGACACCGCGCAGCAACTTCGAATCCGCGCTGATTTCTTCCAGCGAATTCCAACCCACATGCGGGGACTTCAACTCCGCACCCTCATGCAGGGAAGGGAAGCGCTTGCACATCCCCGCAAAGTGCTTCAGCCCCGCAACGCCATTCGCTTCGGTCGATCCCTCAAACAACCATTGCAAGCCAACGCAGATTCCCAGGAACCAAGTACCTTTCGCAACACTCTCGCGTACGGCGTCCGTCAGTCCCAACTCCTGCAGCAGCGACGTCGACTGAAAATGGCCCACGCCCGGCAACACGATTTTAGCGGCTGCCCGCACGATCTCAGGTTCCTGCGTAACGATCGTCTGCGCGCCAAGATATTTCAGCGCCTTCAGCACGCTGGTCAAATTCCCGGCTCTGTAATCAATCACCGCGATCACAGCAATCCCTTTGTACTGGGCAGCATTTCGCGCATTCGCTCATCTCGTGAGCAAGCTCCGCGCAGCGCCCGCGCAAATGCCTTGAAGATCGCCTCGATCTTGTGGTGGTTGCTGCGTCCGTACATTGTCTTCACATGCACATTCGCTTTAGCGCCTCGCGCAAATCCATCGAAGAAGTCAGCCAGCAGCTCGCTCTGGAAATCGCCGACCAGCCGCACCTTCACCTTGTCATCGACGACATACGCGACGCGCCCGCTGAGATCGACCGCGGCAACCGCCAGCGTCTCATCCATCGCCATGACAAAGTATCCGGCTCGCAGGATGCCCTTTTTATCGCCAAGCGCCTTACTGAACGCCTCGCCCAGCGCGATGCCGACATCCTCCACGGTGTGGTGCTGATCGACATCCAGATCGCCGGTACATTTCAGCTTCAGGTCGAAGGCGCCATGACGGGCAAACAGCTCGAGCATGTGGTCGAAGAATCGAATCCCCGTCGAAACCTCATACTTCCCCTGTCCGTCCACCACGAGCTTCAACGCAATCTGCGTCTCGGTCGTGTCGCGCTTTACGGTTGCTGTTCTGACGCCGGTTCGGGCCATTATTCAAACTCCCTCTCGTCGCCACTGACCTGCGCTCCAACCGGGTGGCCTGCCTGCTGCGGACTCCATTCGATCTCACACAGTGCCTCTGTGAGTGCAGCCAGTCCGAGCGTCACATGGTTCTCCACCCCAATCGTGATGCGCACAAAGCCGTCGCATCCGGGGTCGGTCGAGCGGTCCCGCAGCAACACGCCATGGCGTCGAGCCGCAGCCACCAACTCCTTGTGCTTCTTGCCGATGTTCATCAACACAAAGTTTGCATGGCTTGGAAAGAAGGGAACACCCAGCTCTCGCAGTCCGTCCATCATGCGCTCACGGCCTATCCGCACCTGCTCCGCATACCACGCCACATAGTCTTCATCCTCCAGCGCAACCGGCAGGCAATCGAGCGCCACGCCGTTCACGTTGTAGGGCGAGGTGACCTTGCGCACATACTTCAACAAGTCCGCGTTGCCGGCGAGCATTCCGATTCGCAGGTTGGCCAGCCCATAGGCCTTCGAAAACGTCCGCGCCACAATCAGGTTCGGAACGTCGGCGATGTCATTTAGCACGGAGTCGCCGTGGAAGTGGTAATACGCTTCATCGACCATCACCACTGCATGGGGAGCCGCCCTAGCGATCGCCAGCAAGTGCTCCCGGTCTACCACAGCACCCGTCGGGTTGTTCGGTGTGGCGATGAGGATCAGCTTCGTGCGCTCGTTGATCGCCGCCATGAACCGCTCGAAGGGAAATTCCAATGTCTCGTCCGACTGCACCCGACGGATGTGCGAGGTCATCATCTGAACGCTCACGTCGTACATGAAGAAGGACGGCGTGCTCACCAGGGCTTCATCGTCGGCGTCGAGAAACGCCGCACACATGAGGTGAATTCCCTCGTCCACGCCGTTGGTCAACAGCACCTGGCCGGTCTGCAACCCGAAGTGCGCTTCAACGAGCCGCTCCATCGGCTGCCTTTCGGGATATTTCGTAAGCCCCTCGGACGTCACTTTGCGCAGCCGCTCGATCACACGCGGCGAAGGCGCAAAAGTGTTCTCGTTGAAGTCCAATCGCAACAGATCGCGGCCGTCGAGAGGGGGATGATATTCCGGCATCTCCAGAACAGCCCTGCGCGGTTTTACCGTTGTTATATTTGTAACATTGGCTGTTGCACTCATTGCATCCTCACTCGCACGCTTTCGGCGTGTCCTTTCAATCCCTCTGCTTCGGCCATCGCAATGGCGTGGCGCGCCATCTGCGCCAGCCCCCTGCTCGTATATTGCTGCACGGAAATTACCTTCACGAAATCCATGACACTTAACCCGCTCCGTACGCGCCCGGCGCGGCCCGTTGGCAATACATGATTTGGTCCCGAGACGTAGTCTCCCATCGACTGCGGCGCATACTCCCCGACGAAGACCGAACCGGCATTCTGAACCCAAGCCAGATCCGCAGCCGAATCTACAGTCAAGTGCTCCGGGGCCAGCCGGTTAGTCAGTTCCTGTGCTTCGCGAACCGTGGCCGTCACAAATATGCATCCCTGGGCGGCGAGCGACGTTTTCGCCACTGCATTGTCCGCCACGCGCACCTTGACCTCCGCCGCAACTGCCTTCGCCAGCGAAGAGTTACTTGTGATCAAGACCGCGAGCGCCTCCGGGTCGTGCTCTGCCTGCGCCACCAGGTCCGCTGCGATCCCCGCGGCGCTCCCGGCCTCGCTGGTCACAACAATCTCTGTCGGCCCTGCCGGCATGTCGATGCCGCACTCCCGCGAGACCATCATCTTCGCAGCCGTGACATACAAATTTCCTGGCCCGACGATCTTATCGACCCTTGCCATGGCCTCTGTCCCATACGCCATCGCGGCAATCGCCTGTGCGCCGCCCACCCGATAGAACTCCCTTACCCCGGCGAGCCAGGCCGCCGCCATCGTCTCCCTTGCCGGTTTCGGAGAGCAGACAACAATTCGCCGCACCCCAGCCACCTGCGCCGGCGTCACCGTCATCAGCAAAGTCGAAGGCAGCGGATAGCGGCCTCCCGGTACATAGCATCCGGCGCTTTCCAGCGGCCGCACGATCTGTCCGGTCTTCACACCCGCTGCCGGTGAGATGGTCCATTCACGCGGCATCTGTGCTTCGGCGAAGGCGAGGATGTTACCCCTGGCCACCATCATTGCTGCCTGTAGCGCGGGCTCGGTATCCTCCCACGCCGCTCTCATCTCTTCCTTCGAGATCAGCAGCGCTCGATCTTTTGGCAACTGATCGAACCGCAGCGCATTCCTGCGCAAAGCGCGGTCTCCATCCTTGCGCACATCGGCAAGGATGCGCCGCACGACAGGCTCGACGCGCGCAGTGCTGACGGCAGCGCGACGCTCCAGAGTTTCGATCAACTCGGCCGCGGCTTTCGCTCCCCGTCCAAACGTCTTCACCAGCTTCATTGCGCAAACTCCATTGCAGCCAAACCCAACATGGTGCTACCGAAGTAAAGGCTCCGAGCGCCTCTGTGTCTAAAGCACAACCTTGCTCAACGGATACTCCACAATCCCCGTCGCCCCTGCCGCCTTCAGTTTTGGAATTACGTCACGCACCAGAGACTCGTCGAGAATTGTATTCAGGGCCACCCAGCCTGGATCGCTGAGCTGCGAGACGGTAGGAGAGTTGAGAGCCGGAAGGACCCCAGCCACGCTTTCAAGATCCACCTTGCGCGCGTTCAGCATCAGGCCGACGCGCCCCTGCGCCGCAATCGCCGCGTTCAGCATCAGCGCAATGTTATCGATCTTGCGCTGCTTCCATTCGTCACGGTATGCGCCTTTGTTCGCAATCAACTGCGTCTCGCTCTCCATCAGGGTCTCGATGATCCGCAACCGGTTCGCGCGCAGTGACGAACCGGTCTCCGTTACTTCGACTATCGCGTCGGCAAGTGTGGGTGGCTTCACCTCGGTTGCTCCCCAGCTGAACTCGACCGTGACCGGAATCTTCTTCCCGGCGAAGTACCGCTTGGTGAATTCCACGAGTTCGGTTGCGATGATCTTCCCCGCAAGGTCTTCCGGCCTTCGAAACGGCGAATCTTCCGGCACGGCCAGCACCCATTTGACTTTCTGCCGGCTCTGCTTGGAGTAGGTGAGGCTCGTTACATACTCCACGTCCGTCTCGTTCTCGAGCACCCAGTCGTTGCCAGTCAGGCCTGCGTCGAGTGCACCATGCTCGACATAGCGCGCCATCTCCTGCGCTCGCACCAGCATGCATTCAATCTCCGGGTCATCGACCGTGGGGAAGTAACTGCGCCCATTGGCAAAGATTCTCCACCCGGCGCGCTCAAAGAGCGCAATCGTCGCATCCTGCAGGCTGCCCTTGGGAATCCCAAGCTTCAACTTCCGTGCCGGTCCGGCATTTGTATCGGTCACTTCGCCTCCATCGCGATCGGTTTGGTAAAGCAGCTCACCGTGCCCTCGTGGCACACCAGTCCATCGCCCTCGACCTCCACCTTGAATAGCAGCGCGTCGTTGTCACAGTCTGTTGCCGCTGCGATGACCCGCAGCCGGTTGCCGCTGGATTCGCCCTTCATCCAGAGCTTCTGGCGCGTCCTGCTCCAAAACGTTACAAAGCCAGTCTCCAACGTCTTTGCGTAGCTTGCCTCATTTAAGAACCCGAGCATCAACATCTCGCCCGTTCTGACGTCCTGGACGATACCCGGAACCAAGCCGTCCATCTTTGCGAAGTCAATCGTCACCCTATCCTCCATTTGCTTTGTCCAGCGTTCTATTTGCCGCTTGTGCTGTGCTTCTCGCGCGAAAAAAGGCCCGCTCGCGGGATGCGCGTCAGCGGGCCTTTCTGAATCCTTAGGAAGCGTCTCTTACTTCGCCACACCGGACACGGCCGCCGACACGCTGTTCGCGTGATGGTGGGGATGGCCGTGATGAAGGCGCAGCGTGATCATCCTGTTCAGACTAGCCATCGCGCCGGAGGAAGTCAACCAGGCTTCAATTTCACGAAGAAAACGCAACGCGGCAGCCAGAGGGAAGAGATTGCATATTGACGAGGTGTTCGCGCTCTCGTACTCTTCCGCAGTAACGTGATCTGCATCACCCACAGGAGACGTCTCATGCTGAATCTTCGTCATACGCTGCTTGCCGCTGCGCTTCTGTTCACTGCCGCTCCCGTCTTTACGGTGGCGCCGGCGGCGATTGCCCAAACGAAACCCGCTGCGGGAACCACCGACAAGCTCGACATCAACACCGCGACCCCAGATCAGCTGAAAGCGTTTCCCGGCATCGGGGACGCCTACTCGAAACGCATCATCGATGGCCGTCCTTATACCGCGAAGAATCAGCTGGCCACGCGCGGCATTCTTCCGCAAGCGGTTTATAACAAGATCAAGGACCAGATCATCGCCAGCAAGCCAAAAAAATAGCTGCTTTACCCAGTTTCCGCTATGGAATTGAGCGAGACCAGACTCTTTCTGCGTGCCAACGACGTGCCGGGCACCGGTGCCTCCGTACGGTTCCATCTGGGATCATCCCCCAAATCCGTCATAGGCTAGGCACTCGAATTCGTTTAGAGTGATATCGATGCCCAGCCCTATGCCTAGACGGAACAAGATCTCCAAAAACCGCTATTTGTTCCGTCGCGTAGCGCAGCTCGCTGTCTTGGCCGGGGGCGCTGGCATTCTCTCGGGCTGCCAGGCCATCGTGAACTCTACTCCTCAGTCGCAGATCCGCATCATCGACACTTCGCCCGATGCTCCCGGGCTCGATATCTATGAGGGCTCTACTGCCCTGGCCTACAACCTGGGCTTCGGCACTCTGACCTCCTACATCCCGCTCGCACCCGGGCCCTACACCATTGCTGCCGACACGGCTGGCTCCAAGCAGGCGCTCACCTCGTCCAAAGTCACGTTAGTTGCGGCGACTCAATACACGGTCCTCATTGGCAATGCCGCTGCAAGCCTCCAGCAGCTGATTCTTCAAGATCAAAGCCAGGCGGCACCCACGGGTCAGATCTCCCTGCGCTTCATCGATCAGGCCACCCGCATCGGCCCTGTCGATGTCTATCTTGTACCGGCCGGACAGAAGCTCACGGCAGTCACTCCTCTGCTTAGCGGAGTGGTATTCAACACGAACACAGGGTACCTGAATATTCCAAACGGCACCTACACGCTGGTCATGGTGACCGCTGGAACCATTCCCACCAGCACCACGGTGGCGACCTACACTGGCGCCCAAGTGACCTATCCGGCTGGATCAGCGCGCACCATTATCCTGATCGATCAGCAGTTAGTCACTTCGCCGGGCCTGCAGGTGCTTACCGCGGATGACTACGACTCGCCGACCGCCACCGTCTGACGGATGCCACGCCCGGTGTTGGGCATGGAGTGGATGTCAAATCCGCGACGGATGAAGGCCAGTACCACTTTCGAGCCAGAGAAATTTTCGTCATGGGGCACAACACTGACGGTATCGCTGTGTCTATTCCCAACGAAACCGGTGGCGAGCTGGATCGAAGCCGCCGAGCGAACCAAGGAGCCTCACGATGAACGCCATAAAGATTGCCCTGATTGCAACTCTTACCCTTGCTCCATCCATGCTGCTGGCGCAGGCCTCCGCGCCGGCTCCCACTCCCGCCGCGCCGCCTGCCGCAACTCGGACTCCCGGCCAACATGACTACAACATCAACCAGCGCAAAAGCAATCAGCAGGGCCGCATCGCCCAGGGTGTGCAAAGCGGGAAGCTCACTGCGGGACAGACTGCGCATCTCGAGCACCAGGAAGCCGGGATCAACCACGAAGAACGCGGTATGCGCGCGCAGGACAATGGCCATCTCACCGCGCAGGATCGGAAGACGATTCATCGGCAACAAAACCAGGAATCCCGGCGCATCTACCGCGACAAACACAGCACCACCAAGTAGTCATGCGACGCAAACCTGAGTACTGACGAATCCATTCTTTGATTCTCAGTGCCGCAAGGCAGAAGGGCCGCCCGGAGACTCCCCGGGCGGCCCTTCTGCAGTCAGAGTTTTCGAGCTTAGTAGCGGTAGTGCTCGGCCTTGTAGGGCCCTTCCACTGGCACGCTCAGGTAATCCGCCTGCTTCTTCGAGAGTGTCGTCAGCTTGACACCAATCTTTTCGAGATGCAGCCTCGCTACCTCCTCATCCAGCTTCTTCGGCAGGATGTAGATACCCACTTTGTATGTGTCTTTGTTCTTCCACAGGTCAAGCTGCGCCAGCGTCTGATTCGAGAAGCTCGCCGACATCACGAAGCTCGGATGTCCGGTTGCACAACCCAGATTGACCAGTCGTCCTTCGGCGAGGACGAAGATGCTGTTGCCGCCCTCGAAGGTGTACTTGTCCACCTGTGGCTTAATGTTCAGTTTCTTTACGCCCTTCAGCGCATTGAGCGGTTCCATCTGGATCTCGTTGTCGAAGTGACCGATGTTGCACACGATCGCCTGGTCCTTCATGAGCTTCATGTGCTCGACCGTGATGATGTCGACGTTGCCGGTGCAGGTCACGTAGATATCGCCGCGGCCGAGCGTCTCCTCAAGCGTCGTCACTTCATAGCCTTCGATTGCGGCCTGCAGTGCATTGATGGGGTCGATTTCAGTCACGATGACACGTGCTCCCAGCCCGCGCAACGAAGCCGCGGAACCTTTGCCGACGTCGCCAAAGCCGCAGACCACGGCGACCTTGCCCGCAACCATCACGTCGGTCGCACGCTTGATTCCGTCCACCAGGGACTCGCGGCAGCCATACAGGTTGTCGAACTTCGATTTCGTCACCGAGTCGTTCACATTGATCGCCGGCACCAGCAGCGTGCCCTTCTCGAACATTTTGTACAGCCGGTGAACGCCAGTCGTTGTCTCTTCCGAGACTCCGCGCCACTCCGTTGCGACATCCTGCCAGCGCGTAGGAGATTGCGCATGAACCTTCTTCAGCAGTGCCTTGATGACGTCCTCTTCGGTCGACCCAGAGGGCGAGTCAATCCATTTGTCGCCCTTCTCCATCTCGACGCCCTTGTGAATCAGCAGCGTCACATCACCGCCATCGTCGATCACAAGCTGAGGACCTAGCAGGCCTCCCTTGCCGTCCGGGAAGCTCAGTGACTCGTTCGTACACCACCAGAACTCCTCGAGGGTCTCTCCCTTCCACGCGAACACCGGCACGCCCGCCGCTGCAATCGCGGCCGCCGCATGGTCCTGCGTTGAAAAGATGTTGCAGCTCGCCCAGCGCACATTCGCACCCAGCGCCACCATGGTCTCGATCAGCACCGCAGTCTGAATTGTCATGTGCAGCGAACCGGTCACGCGAACGCCGGCCAGCGGCTTATCCGCGGCGTACTTGTTCCGGATCGACATTAGACCCGGCATCTCCTGCTCGGCGATGTCGATCTCTTTGCGGCCAAAATCCGCGAGCGAAATATCCGCAACTTTGTAGTCCTGCGCCTTGGTAGCCGCGTTCGTTTCCAATGTAGCTGTTGGCATGAAAGCCTCAATAGTTTGAATGGTAGAAATCGCTACCGGGCGGCACACATCCGCTTAGTCCAAGTCTACCAACCCGCACCGGCAACATCAATCCAGATCGCGCGTTCCTGCTCATTCTTTACAACCACACAAACAATCAGCAGCGTGTCCTGCCGGACGGGCCTCCTGCGCGGAGGGCGGGCACTTCCTGACGCGGATACCGGGCTAGGCGCGACAAACTGTATAGGGCCTCCCGATGGGCGGCACGAGAAT
>Ga0080006_1156607_pt1 | contig 10897 bp, 11 predicted proteins | sample RS3BMetagenome_FD_69209 | JGI IMG/M metagenome (GOLD analysis project Ga0080006, IMG submission 69209) | Ferric oxide microbial mat and aquatic microbial communities from Rainbow Spring, Yellowstone National Park, USA - RS3B (SPADES... ... | reverse complement strand
CTCTTCCTCTTTCCCAGGTCTATTCCTATATCCATCAAATCACCTAATGTAGTTGCGCGCCGCAAACTAATTGACTTGTTGCGGCGCACTGTTAGGCGGAAGAATTAGACATGTCAGACTTAGATATGATCCCGTATTAGAAGCCTTACAAGCGGCAAAACCTCAATCTTGCCTGCTTTTCTCTCAACCTCGCCGTTGTATACTAATACTCCTTTCCCAGCCTTGTATCTTTCTATAAAATATACAAGTGCGTTTGATGCTTCATTATCAATTGCATGTGATGATTTTACCTCTATAGGAACCAGAGGATTAGTCATTACAAAATCTATTTCTTTATTGCCAATGCGCCAATAATAGTTACAGTCAAGTGCAGCAGCAACAATCGTTTCTATTACATAAGGCCATTCAACATTTGCAATTGCAAGAGCCAAAGAAGCGTCGTAAGGATATACTTTCTTTAGCTTTCTTGATGCTGTGCTTACATTCGGTCTGTAGTTTTTTACTATTCTTATAAGCTTTGCAAATCCAAGGTAAAACAGGTGGTTCTCTAGCGTTGTCTTGCTTACCTGAAAATCGCTTGCAAGCTTGTCTATATTTACTATCATGCCCGGCTTAGAATAAAAGAGGTTTAGCAAGCCTTCGAGGAGCACAAAATTGACAGCGACGAAGGTATCAGGCAAATCACTTCTGGTTATCTTTGCAATTATACTTTCCTTTATATACATTTTAATCTCTGCATCGCTCTTCCAACTTGCAATCTCAGGAAATGGCTTTTTAATATAGCTTTCTAATTCATTCCTAAGCTCACTTTCGTAAAGCCCAATTTTGCCTATCTTTTGGCCTGTCTTTAGCTCATAGTATTCTATTATCGAGAGCGGCTTCATGTCTATTGCAAAGTACCTTCCTGCCAGGTTATTTTTTGCTTCGTTCTCGAGCTGCAGAGAGGCCGAGCCTGAAAGAACGAACTTAATATTGGGAAATGCATCATAGACAACCTTTACCTGCGAACTCCAGGCTTTAAGCTTCTGCACCTCGTCAAGAAAGACATATATTTTTTCTTTTTTCCAGTCAACACCGATAAGCGAGGTATAGGCATCGAGTAGCTTTGTGAGCTCAGCAGAAGCGATGTCAAATGAAAAATACACAATATTGCTAGCTTTTACACCCTTGCTTATTAGTGATGAGATGAGCTGGTACATGAGCGTGCTCTTGCCAACACGCCTAAGCCCTGTAACAAGAAGCACCTGCCTATATTTATTTAAAAGCCTCCATGCTTCACCGAAGACCTTTCTCTTATACGCCTTTGCGAGGTTTCCACTAACCTTGCCGCTCTTCCACCACTCATTAAGCAGGAGCAATGAATCTTTTTCTTCCATATTGGTATTTTATGAGTACGAATATTTATATTTTTCGTTTTCTAAGAGTACGAATCTTTTGAAGGTTTGGCTCTGCAGAAATCCCCCAGAACCGAAAATCTAATACTTAATCAGCATTGCTTCCTTGAGGCCATTGAAATCAGGATCACCAGTCAACACCTTGCAATGAAGACTTTTTGCAGTATGCAGTACAAAAGCGTCTCCAAGACTGAAGTTTGGCCTAGTCTTTTTCATGGTTGCGTGCAGCACTCCCGTTTCCTTAGCGGAAAGCGCATTTACGCCTGCAATCCTCGAGAGCGAACTTATTGCGCTTAGCGCTTCATTGGCATCCATGCCTTTCCTATGCGCCTTGGATATAACTTCTGCCACAGTTACTAGACAGGTGAAAACTTCGCCCTTTTTAAGGTAGTTCTCAATCGCCGCCCCCTTTTTGGTGCCATCGAGGTATTCAACCCACGCCCACGCATCAATCACGTATCTGCTCGTCGAACTCATCCTCCTTGGTAAATGGCCCGATGCCCCTAAGAGCGCCGAACCAGCTTTTCCTCACTTTCTTTATTTTGAGTTTTACAGAAGATCCGGCGGCTATGCCTTCCTCCTCGACAATCTCTTTCGGTATTCTTACCACCAATGAGCCTCCAAGCTTCCGCGCTTTCACCACGACCTCTTGCTCCTCCATAATTATACTTGCGCGGGGAAGGTATATAAGTTTAACTATCAGTTTAATTTAGTTATATTATTAGTATAATTATTAGCGCACATACTCTGCAACCAATGGCTGCAGGGGAAGCCCACATGCTTTGGCTGTGGGAGGATGCCACAACAAGAGAAGGCTGTTTTGCTGCACTGAACTGACTTGTAGCGTATCATCATAAATGTTTGCTGATAAATGCAAAATGAGCGCATGGAAAAGAAGCAGAGGTGGAACAAGCTGACAAAGGAGGAGGAAGAGATCATTGTGAACAAGGGCACCGAGGCGCCGTTCAGCGGAGAGTATGATCAAAACTTCAAGCCTGGAATCTACGTCTGCAGGAGGTGCAATGCACCGCTCTACAGATCCGAGGACAAGTTCGACGCCAACTGCGGCTGGCCGAGCTTCGACCAGGAGATAAAGGGAGCGGTGAAGCGCTTGCCAGATCCGGACGGCGTGAGGACTGAGATCGAGTGCGCAAACTGCGGTGCCCATCTCGGGCATGTATTCACAGGAGAGCTGTTTACACTGAAGAACACAAGGCACTGCGTAAACTCTTTATCGCTTAGGTTTATACCAAAGGACAGCATACCAAAGGACAATAAAGAAGGAAGAAAGGGAGAAGAATAAAAGGATGAGAAGATGGATGACCTCGATAATGTGATGGATGTCCTGGACGCGCTGGAGGAGAAAAAGCGGGCGCTGGACCGAGCCACGGCCCCAACAGGGAGGGTTTTGGTCGGAGAGGTGGATCATTTCTTCGACCGCATCAATGTCGCGGCTGTGCGCCTCAGCGGCAGGCTTGCGGTAGGCGACATGATTGAGATAGAGAACGATGACTACACGTTGCGCCAGCGCGTCTCGAGCATGCAGATAGACAGGAAGAACGTTGATTCAGCGTCTAGCGGAGCTGAAGTGGGCATAAAGGTAAGCGTCCCTGTCAGGAAGGGCAGCGCGGTATTCAGACTGTGACCGCGCCTTTGTCGCCCTGCTTCTTCTCCCTGCCCCTTGCGGGGCTGGCGTTTTCCTTGGGCTTGACCTGTACTTGGGGCTTTCCGCCAGATCCCATAATGAAATAGGCATCGAACGTGGTGATTACGTTCGTTATGATTATCACGAAAACGACTATGCTGACGAAAGAGTTCGCGAGGGGCAGATTATCAGTGAGTGCGACTATGGCAAGAACGGCAGGGGTAAGCCCCTGGGCGCACATGAGTGTTATCATCGTCCTGTCCTTATACAGCTCAGAGCCTCTGGTCGAGATGTTCACTGCGATGTACCTCACTGCAAGCAGTATCGCTATGAACAGCGCGCCGGCGAGGAGGTTTGCAACTATCTTAGATGGCTGGATCACAAATGTGAGACCGAGGAAGACGAAGAAGAAGGTCTCGAGCAGGAAGGAGATCTCCTCCTGGAAGCCCCTGAGCTGGCTTTCCAGCCCCGCTATCCTGAGCTCCCTGTGCAGCAGAGGGCCCACGCTCTTGTAGTTCCCAAGCACTAGCCCGAAGATAAGGACCGCCATCAGCCCGCTGCCTTCGCTTATCTGCGCTGCAACATATGTGGTCAGGAGCAGGCCGAGCGTAAAAACATAGGTATAGCGGTAGTCCCTGAGATAGTTCAGCACGAGTATCCATGCGACAGAGAGCACGAAGCCGAAGATTATGCCGACGGATATGTTCGACGCAAGGACCGCCAGCGCGTTCGTAAAGGCTGCTGTGCCTGTCTGGTAGATGCTTAGGAACATGAAGAAGAGCACGACCAGGAATATGGAGTTAATCACAGATTCTAGGCCGAGGAAGGTTATGACCTTGCTGCTCTGGTTTAGCGTCCTTGGCACCCTCATCATTATCACTGCTGTTGTCTCGCCTCCTATTATCGACCCGAAGATGAGAGATTCTAAGGCGTCCCAGCCGAATACAAGGTGGGCGGCCGCGGCAATCGCAATGACGCCCACGAGCACGTAGATTGCCACCTGCAGCAGCACCCGACTGCTGCTGCCCACGACCTCGCGTATATCCATCTGCATGCCGTTGTAGAAAAGCACCATCATCAGCGTGAATGTTGAAAAGACGCCGAGCACCGGTATGAACGAGCTTCCGGAGACCAGCCCAAGCAGTGGCCCCAGGAGCATTCCCACCAGGATGAGGAACAGGAAGTGCGGTACTCCTGTCTTCCTGAAGAATATTTCTGCGCCGAATCCGAAGAATATTATTCCTGCTGTGAGGATGAAGGCGAGAGTTACGTCTATCATGCCAGCGTTCATTGTTTGTCTTGCAGACTTTTAAGCCTTGCCGAATTCAATGGCTGTGCAACCTTAGTGCCGCAGCTGGTTCGGATCACACCCCCGCAGCTGGAATCTCAGCCACATGCTCCGTGACTTTGGCAGCTTGGCTCTTATCTCTTATTTTCATTCATTACTGTCAAAACTGTCCAAAAACTTTATAAATTTTAGGATAGCGAAGTTTCTAATACGACTCCAGAGTTAATGTCGCGGGTAGGGGATGTTTGAACGGCAACTGAGACCAGGGAAAACATAGAGAAGCTGATGCAGAGTATAAACCAGTCCACCGCAGGCTTTTATCACTCCACACCACTCATAAGCACTATGGTTAACGAGGGCAGCTCCGGCGCTGCAATGGTGGAGGTGGGCATAAGGGAAATGCTTCTTCTCTGCGCCATGTCTGGACTCAATGTGATTCTGACCGGAAGGACGCGTGGAGGAAAGACGATGCTGGCAAGAGCTGTTATGGAAGGCATATTCGGAGACAACTTCGGATTCATGCAGATTGACGCGTCGCTTGATGAAAGCAAATTCAAGGACATCCTCTTCGGAAGAATAAAGAAAGGAAAGAGTCTCAGCGAGGCGGTTGAGCCTAGCAAGCTGCTCACTGCACCCGGAATAATATTTGATGAATTCAATAGGGCACCTGAGGTCATAGTAAACAAGCTCCAGAACTGGCTGACCAACGGCATGCTCACTTTTGAAGGAGGTAGGGAAGTTTTCCCGGGCGTAATGGTCGATGGCCAGAAGTATCAGTGGAAAATCGCCACAATAAACGAAGGCATCGCTTACACCGGAACCAGCCTGATAGACAAGGCAACAAGGGGAAGGTTCTCGGTGCAGATACCAATGGATGTCTTCATTCCCACCGAGCAGGACAGAAGAGACATTATAGAGAAGGGACCTTTCAGCGTGTCTGTAAGGGCTGAGAGCAAAAAACAAGATTCGAGCAAATTAAAAAAGCTCAGAAGACTGGAAGAGAAGCTTTCAGGTGAATCACGCAGGGGAAGTGATGCTGCAAAGGACAACTCCGGAAGTTTGCAAGGCGCGCTCTTTGAGCTTAACAAGGAAGTGAAGCAGGTACCCATAAGGGGGGACGCTACAGAATTTCTGCTCTATCTTTTGAAAAAAGACCACTGCTACAGGTCTCCGACCGGGACCAAACTAGGTTTCGAGAACTTCACTGTCGAGAGATGCAAGGGCTGCCATGCATGGGCTCTAAACGGCGGCATATGCGGCTCTGTTTTCGCGCCAACAGAGGGCACAATAAGCGAGCTGAAGAGGCTTGCGAGCGCATTCGCGATTTATAGGAATTACGTCGCGCCGGACACCAAGACTGAGGTTGTGGCGGGAGACGTAATTGCCGTGTCTCCTTTCGTGCTTTACAAGAAGATGGACATAGCAGACGCCTGGGTTGAAAAAAACGGCTCGGGTAGCGGCTGGGAGGCAACGAATACGGCAGTGAAGATGATGTACCAGAACTTCACGACCGGCACAGATGAGCTCCGTGATATTTACGAAAAAAGTGTAAATGGCGAAGAATTGACGGAGGAGGATAAAAAGCTGATAATAAGCGTTGTGCGAAAGGACCCTGCGATTGGCACGCTTGAAGATGTAAAGGAAGTGCGGAAAGCGAATAAAATAAAGAGATAACTTTAATCGGCGGGAGGGGGATTAAAGTGGATGAAGGAGAAGCGGCTGCGAGGGCCAAGATAAAAAGAGTGGCGCTGGAAACGCTTAAGAGGAAAGGATGGGATATCCTTTACAACCTTGACATAGAATGGAAGAAAACCCCTCAATTTTTTGAAGCCGGAATAATGCCGGATGACTGGAATATACGGATAGTCTTCTCTCCTGGTTTTGAAAAGACGCAGCTTGAGATACTTAAGGATGCGAACATCAAAATAGATGCGCCTCTAGAGAAGGCCGTATACGCAATTATGGAGCACGAGTACGGACACTGGAACAGATGCCCAATCGATACAGATTTGGCAGAGGTGGTTATGAGCAGGATATGCAGCGGTCTCCAGAAGGGCGGAATCACTGACAAGGAGTACATGGAGCGGCTCACTCCTATTGTATCAAACATGTTCTGCGACATAATTGTGAACGGCATAGCCATACTCAGCGACGACAAGTTCAAGGAAGGCGCAACGATATTCCAGACAGACAGAGCCTACGCTGCCTCGGCGCTGCAGAGTAACAAGACTCCGGCGAGCAAAACAGGGCAGCACTCTGATGCGAAAGGCGGCCAGGAACAGCAATGGAAGCCGCACTTCCATGATTACTTCGCTCTCTTCGTCGACGCCCACATGAAACTGGCAAGGGGCGACAGTATCGCAAGAGGAGTGGCAGAGAGATACTGCGACGATTATTCGAAACTTCGGAACACAACCAAGAAGATCCTGACAGCTATGATAGATGAGGAGCTTGCTGAAAAGGCCATGACAGATAAGCTAAGTGCTAAAGACGCGCGTGTGGCTAAAAGGATGCTGATGGATGAAAACAGGTGGGCCGCAGCTGCAGAAGAATTTGCAGAGATAATGTCGCCGTACCTCAAGAAGGACATCAAGTTCATCGACTTCAACCTAGTGGATGGAATTTTCAAGAAATTCAGGGAGGACGATGATTTCAGGCGCGAAATAATAAGAAGGGGACTACTCAGGGGAGACCCTGTGGACTATGTAAACGATGCCGAGAAGCTTGACGAGGCCTATAAGCAGGCGGCGGCAAAGATGACTATCGAGTTTAATAAGGATCAGAGCAGCCGGCAGCGCGCCACCTTATTCGACATGTCCAGAAAGAAACTTGGCGAAGGAGAAGCCATCGGGAGCAAAATGGACTGGGGGAGGACGGTTTTCGTTAATGGTAATCCCTGGCTGTACAAGAAGGATACGCCATATGACATAGACAAAAGCGGATTTTCACAAACTGGCAGCACGGAAGACCTGGTCTTTGTGATAGACGTCTCAGCTAGCATGAACTGGAGTAGAAAGGCGCTTGATGGCTCCAAATACGACATGTGCATACGCTCGGTCTATTCCGCAGTAAAGTATCTGGAAGACTCAAGAAAGGCCCAGTTCATGAGATTCGGGCTCATTCTTTTTGGAGAGAGGGGCAGAACCGAGTGGAGCGGATGGAAGTCATACCATGAGCTAGACAAGCTCAAGGAGCGGCTATTCACAGGATGGAGAAACGCAGGAGAAACGGCCTTGGACCCCGAGAAGCTCCAGTCTGTCATGGACTCAGCAAACGGAAATTTCATGGTCCTTATGGTCAGCGACGGAAGCATAAATACGAACGGGGGGGCGACTCTTTCCAAGTGTAAGGAAATTGTGAAGAATGGAAATGACTTCGTGCTTTTCCAAGTAGTGGACCGGAGCGAATTCGCAAATGAAATGAGGGATGCCGGCGCCACCGTGGTGCAGGTAACCAAGCCAGAAGACCTGGTGGGGTTGGTGCTAAAGGCAACAAAGGACAAGTACAAGAGGATAGAAAGAAATTCAATAGCAGAAGTGACCGGCTTGGAAGAGCTGAAATCAAATAGGCGCGGCGAACCTACAGAGAGGGCACAAGAGAGGAAGCGCACAAGAACATGAGTGACCATTGTGTCATATTCAAAGAATAAAAAGGATGTACGGATTACAGGGAGGAACTGGGATGACATTAAAAAGTATATAATCGGCGCTGAGAGGGACAGAAGCACCCCTTTGGATGAGGGAAAGCTGATTGCAGGCGCGTCGAACATGTTTTCTACAATAAAAAGCAAGGCGCCCAGAGGCCCGAATGGGCTCTACAACCGAATGTTCACCAAAGATTCGAATCTCGAGCACACTTATTCAAGTGCGCTTGTAGGGGTGCTCGCCGCGGTAAACGGAGATATGGAAGAAGCAAAGAGGATTTACGGGCTCATTAAGGAGAAGGTTAAGAAGGGAAGCAATGGGCTTTACGGAGACAGGGTCCTTGCCAAGGTTGAGCCTTCTGCGCAAACTACTCTGGTTCTGGGAGGAAAAGCTAGCAACAAAAGCAATGAAATAATCAATGAATTCACCGATGCGAATGCTGCTTTTGGAATATTGGCTGCAGCTGTGGGCGATATTGAAGAGGCCAGAAATCAGTATCACCTTATTCAGACAAAAATTCCGAAAGGGAATTTTGGCATGTACGTGCATGGAGCATTATCACGTAGCGACCAAAATGAATGTTCTAATGCAAACGCGGCAGCGGGGATACTCGCCGCGCTTTTGGGCTACCTGGAAGATGCAAAGGCGATATACTGGCTAATCGATGACAGCGTGCCAAAGGGCGACAGCGGAATGTACTGCAACGGAGTCTACAAAAAGGAAGAAGGCACAGATGCGAATGCGTTGATGGGGGTGCTTGCCCATCTGATTGGATACAAAGACAAGTCCAGGAAGCTTTATGTGCTGATTGAAAAAAACGTGCCAAAGAGCGACAGCGGGATGTACAGCAACGCTATTAAGTCTGCCAAAGAAAGCATACCCGCGAGCGCGGCAGTGGCAATACTTGCCGCGACAATAGGCGGCTTGGCAATCTGCAAGCAAGCTGGCGACAGATGAGGTGCACGCGGATTCCGATTGCGAGGGATGATGTGGGAAAAGAAAAGAATCTGAGGATTCCGGATAGTAACTGGAAAGAACTGAAGCCCATAATTGACATGAAAAGAGAAGAGCAGCCCATTTCGGAAGAGGAAAAGGAGATGCTTCAGGAAGCGGAAACCATCTACGAAACGATCAGCAAAAACACAGAGAAAGGGAATAATGGCCTCTACTGGAAAAGCAGAGATTATAATGGCCTTATTGGGATACTTGCGATAAGCACTGGCAAAGCAAAGGAGGCGGAACGACTTTATGAAATATCTTCTAGTACAGAAACAAGTGACACTGCAGACATAGCTGCCAGGGGGATACTTGCGGCAAAACTGGGCAAAGCCGACAGAGCAAAGGAAATTCTGCATTTCATAGAGGATCGAGTGCCGAAAGGCAAAAGCGGACTGTACTGGTATAGCACTTCTGACTCGCTTGAAGACACATGCGTCAACGCGATGATAGGCATACTCGCCTTTGTCACTGGCGATGTAGAGAAAGCGAAACGCATTTACGATTTGATAGAGCAAAGTGTACCCACAACAGATAGCGGGATGTATTATCATAAGGCTGGGAGCATCAACTCGAAAGAATCTGCTAGGGGGTTCTTCATCCACACTGATGACAACGCAATGATGGGCGCTCTCCTGGCATGCCTAGGAAGGAGGACTGAAGCAAAGAGCTTGTACTGGCTTATAAAACAGAATATTCCTCAGAATGCGGAAGGAATGTATTACAACGAGGCAAACGATTCTGATTGCTACGCTGATCCGAACGCAGCGATGGGTATACTCTCTGCAATAATTGGCGGCTCTGAGGCATGGAGATAATATGGCTGAAGCAGGAAAGAGAAAGGAGCCGATTATTCCAAAAAAGAATTGGGAACAGCTTAGGCGCACGATTGATGCTAATTTGCAGGCCAATGAAACTGTTGATGAAGGAATCGAAGAGGCGAGCAAAATCAGAGAGCTGATCAAGGAAAATGTCCAACGCGGCCAGAATGGGCTATACAAATACAGCACAAGCTCAGCTTCTGCAGAGTATATACGCCCTAATGCGCTGATGGGCATTTTGGCATCTCTGGTGGGGGACAGCGATGAGTCGGGAAGGATATACTACATTATTCGACAAAATGCAGGGTTAGATGAGAACTCTTTGTATAAAGAGCAAAATTTCACAGCCACAGCTACGAATGCGTTGGTGGGCCTGCTCGCCGCGGTAAACGGCGACATGGAAGAAGCGAGGCGCATATATGCGGTGATTAAGGAGAAAATGGCAAAGGGAGAGAACCAGCTGTACGGATATGGATATTATGAACATGAGGCGGATCGCGATACCAGCGCAGAGTATACTGGGGTAAACTCGGCGGTGGGGGCGCTTGCGGCAGTTGTAGGCGATGAAAAAGAGGCGAAAAGGATATATGGCATACTGAAGGAAAAGATTCCAAAAGGAGAGAACGGACTCTACTGGGATTACAAAGGCACAGTTCTTATCCAGGAGAGCGAGCATGTCAGTACAAACGCAATGATGGGAATTCTAGCCGCGGGTGTTGGAGACTTGAGCGAGGCTCGCGAGCTCAGGCGGATAATTGAGGAAAAGGTGCCAAAGGCACCAAACGGAATGTACCTTACCGACTCCACAGCTAGGGCAGGACCGTTCACAGAGACCAGCGCGAGCGTAGGCATACTGATGGCAGTTTCGGGAGGCCAGAAGATTAAGATTCCGAAGGCAGGCACTGAAGCTGAAGATTTGAGCGGCAGTAATAAAAACAGTAATAAAAAGGAAGCAAATAAAGTGCCTAGAATTCCTAAAAAGAACTGGGATGACCTGAAAAAAGGGTTAATTTTGGAAGAAGCGAAAAGAGGCGATAATACCTAAAAGGGATCTGCAGGCACCGGAATAATAGCCGGCGAACTTGGCAGGCAGATCAACGGCGAACGGG
>Ga0080006_1142208_pt1 | contig 10899 bp, 13 predicted proteins | sample RS3BMetagenome_FD_69209 | JGI IMG/M metagenome (GOLD analysis project Ga0080006, IMG submission 69209) | Ferric oxide microbial mat and aquatic microbial communities from Rainbow Spring, Yellowstone National Park, USA - RS3B (SPADES... ... | reverse complement strand
GGAAGTGCCACTCCCCCTGGAGGATACTCCAGATCGCCCGGGCCATAGCCCTCAACTACAACCTCTCGACCTGTTATCTCGCTCTTGTAATAATATTACAGGGTTCCTTATTTCTTCGTGAAATGGTCAAATATATTCAATAATTCCTCCATTGAATAAGTCCAAATCAACAGAGATATTACAATTTACAAAGGAGCCCTGAATCGCCCCTCAAAGTCCCTATCCCTAGTAAGTATCGTTAAGTTCAACTTTTTTGCGGTTATGATAAGTAAAGCGTCCGTAATGTCTAAATTCTTACTGATCGCAAGATCCATAGCCTTTAGATAGTCGTAAAATGAGTGAATAACTAGAGGCTTATCGCTTAATAATTCTATGATATATTTAAATAGTTTGATATAACCCAGAGCCCTGTCTCTATGTGAAGAATTCACACTCTCCAAATATTTCTCGTAAACGAATTCTGCGAATTCATGTAAAACGCTCTCAGTTACAACATACCTCTCGATACTCAATATCTTTTTACTTATTACGTTTGTATCCACGAGAACTTTCTCTTCCTTAATCTCTCAACAGCCTCCTTAACTTCTTCAGTCGAAGGTTCACCGAGAAATTCAAAAAGCTTTTCTATACCTTCTTTGAGAAAATTCTCTTTACTTTTTTCAACTTCCTTGGCTACATTCTCGTTATTTGTAATAAACAAGCCGTCAAATATTCTTACAACGTACATTTTTTTGCCCGCAAAATCGCTCCCTAGATAAATCCTGCCTTTGCTATCAACTTTCTTTGCTTCCATAATCTAAATCTCTTATCTCGAATCTTAAAACTTTCCCACTTCCAGTCCCCAATAATGGTTTCCGATAGGGTCTCTCCTAGGACTCACACTGTTTATGGGTCTATCTTGTGGGGTTTGGGCTTCATTAAATTTTCATGAATTTGTATGCAATCCTCAGCCCTTGGGCTTCATCAGAGTCACGGGGCACATCCTTAACAATTTGAGGAATCGTTAGAATAATTATATACAGCAGGTACGGGACTTTAACTTAGCTTAAAGATTTTCATCAGCCCCGGCGGTTCACCTAGATGACGTTCTAGAACCTGAGGAACGCCTCCACGCTCCCCAGGACACCTCCCTTTCAAATTTTATCGTAATCTATCTCCCTCAAGATGGGGTCCGCTATTTCGTATACTCCTCCTCTCCTCTTCTCTACGAAGTTGTTATTGACCAGTGATTCCAGGGCCAAACTCAATTCCTTATCGTCTACCTGGCCCAACTTTATCTCGACCCCCCTTTTAACGTCCTTCCAAGTGTTCACCACCTTCAACGAGTTCATTATTGTGGTGTAAATTCCCTTGTTACTTTTGTTCTCAAGAAAGTGTTTAAATTCACTCACCATTATCTTCTTACCCTCCTCGATCGTGGAGGAGAGTGCGGAGTCAAAGCTCATCTTCCTCACCGCGTAAAAGTTACCGAACAGGGTCAACCAACCCACGACTCCATCCAACTTCTTGACCACCTCGTCCTCCCTGTCGAAGTGAACGTTGAGCTCCTCCATCCCTCTCCTCAGGAAATCCCTTGAGGTACCTTCATCAAAGGGTCTCAGGTTCAAGGTAACGGGGGGTCTGCCGTGAAGCGGGGAAGACGAGGAGGGGTTGGACAATGCCCTGGCCACCCCGACGTAGGAACCGGAGAACACTAACCTAACCCTGGGGTTGGAGGCGAAAACGTTGCCCAGGACCTCAAGGAATTGCCTGCTCGCCTGTGAGATCTCCTGAACCTCGTCGAAGCCTATGACCGCGTCTTCCTCAATTGAGTTGAGCAGTTCAATCAGGCTATTGACCACTTTGGCACCCCTCCTCAGCTCTATCCCCGCTGACCCCAAAACGAAGTTAACCTTGAGGGAGACCTTGAGACTGGGTACGTCACTGTTAATTTCCGCCAGGAGGGCCTTGAGTAGAGAATTCAAGTTCCTGACTCCCCTCAGGTTAACGTAAACTCCCTTGAATCCGTATCTCCTCTTCATCTCGTTGATTACGACCTTCATCAGGCTCGTCTTCCCTATCTCCCTCTGTCCGCCTATTATCAGCCAGTTCTTTGATAGCAACTGAGATATGGAGAAGTCTATCTCCTTGTCCCTCCCAAATAACTCCCCAACGGTCTCCTTGGGGTGAAGGTCGAACAACAACTGTACCCACTACAGTCACTGGTGTGGGTACAGTTAAAAGTGTTGCGATGAGCTCAAAGGGGCTTCGCTCCGGGCGTATGGGAATCTCATAGAGGATCGGAAAGTCGGTGTTGACGAGAAGTTTCGTTTCTCAGTGCCTTCCGGCAGAAAAGGTGCTGAGGACTGATCGAGTTCGCTAGGGAGAGGCCGGTCATGGAGATTATTAGAGCTGCGAGTGCAATGAATAATCAACGCAGGTCCTCCAGCCATGAACTGAAAGGATAATGCAAGTGTATATTTTGTATATTCTACATCCTAGTATAGTTTTTCCCAATCTATCCTCAGTTCACTTTGATTTTCGTTACGTAATCATCTTAAGTTTCAATTCGAGCTCAGAAAGGCTTATATATTAAAATAAGAAGTGTTCTCTATGTCCTCCGTCTCAACTCAGAGCCGGCAGGGTCAACTTCTGGATTGGGCGACTGAGGCCGCCATATCGGCCAGCAGACCCGACAGGAATGGGAACCCAATAGTCGATAAGGCCACCGTGAACAACTTACTCGCGTTCCTCCAGAGCAGGAGAAGCGTTGATGACCTCATGGCCTACATCATCAGGCAAGGTTCCAGGGAAGAAATAGACGAACAAACGGCAAAGCTACTGCTGAAGTACGTGAAGGGACTGGAGTTGAAGGACGCCCTGACATTCCTGGGCTACTTCAAGTGGATATACGAGGGGCTGACCGGGAATTTGAGGGTGGACAGGGGGAGGCTGAGGAACGTAAAGACTTTCAAGGGCCTCGTTGACGTCTTAGCGAGTTAAAGGGCGAGCATCATGGAAGAGAAGACCCCCATCTGTGCCGACCTGGATCAGATTCGCACTATAGTGAAGGTAAGCGGTACTCTAGTGAACGAGACTCCCCTCAGGATAGGCAAGGGTAAGGAGCAGAGCTTCGTTGACCCCTCCGATAACCCTCTCCTGACCCAGGACGGGAGGCCCGTGATTCCTGGGTCCAGCTTGAAAGGACTCATGAGGTTTCTGGCCGAGTCCTACGTGAAGACGTTGAATGACCCGAAGTACAGCAAGGTCTGTGACCTAGACGACAACTCCTGTGAAAGTTGTACCTCTGACGCCTTCTGTATTCCCTGTGTGCTCTTCGGGTTCAAGGACATCTCCGCCAGAGTCTTCGTCATGGACTCTGTGGCCCTGGAGAACGAGTTCAGGATCTCCCAAAGGACCATGGTCACACTGAGTAGGGTCTTCGGGGGCCAGACCCCCAAGAGGCTGTACACCTTGGACATGGTGGAGCCCGGAGCTAAATTCAGGTTCGAGATGATTGTCTACAACTTGGATCTGGTGAACGGCGAGAGAGAGGAGTGGAAGATCAGGTCAGTGGAGGTAATGAAGTACCTCATCAGGCTCTTGACCACAGAGGGGGCGTTCATCGGGTCGAGGAAAAGCACGGGCCTGGGTCTAGTGAAGTTGACTGGGGTAAAGGTTAAACTCTACAAGGCCCCGAACCTAACCGAGGGCAAGGAGGTGGAAGTGACTTGGTGACCTACGACTTCGTGAGGAAGGATGTGATAAGGAGGGTGAACTGGGTAGAGGGATTAGTGGAGGTAGTGTCGCCCCTCAGGGTGGGGGCAGGGAGGACAGACTTCGATCCGACGAGCCTGGCAAAGGATCAAGCGCTTAAGGACTCCCAGGGGAGGCCCGTGATCCCCGGTTCCTCGTGGAAGGGAGTGTTCAGGTCAGCCTCAGAGAGGATAGCCAAGGGGAGGGGTCTCGAGGTCTGCACTGGGCTAAGTGGGGACACCTGCCTCGAGAGGAGAGGGAAGGACAGAGATTTTCGAAATTTGATAGAGCGACCGGACCAGGCCCTCCCCCTGTTCTGGGATAACACTTGTATCAACTGTAAGGTCTTCGGGACCATGAGCGTGATAGGGGCCGTCACCTTTCTCGACTCCTATCCCGTCTCCCCTAACGACTACTCCCTGGGTATGAGGACCATGATAGCCATAAGCAGGAAAGAGGGGGCCGTAGCTGGGAAGGCTCTGGTACAGATCGAGTACGTTAACCCTGGATCTACCTTCACCTTCAAATTCCGCGGGGTCAACTTACCTAACTACGTCATAGGTTACCTCACCCTGGTCATGGGGGACATACACCAGGGCTTGGTCCAGATAGGGGGACACAAGAGCAGGGGATTCGGCCAGGTTAGGTTCAAGAGGCTCAAACTCACCAACTCGGGGGCAACGAAGGTGGGTGAGGAGGACGTCGACGTAACTTTCAAGTACGGAGAGGAGATGGACGGGGACTCATTCCTCAATGAGGCCCAGAAGTTTGTGGAGGCGTTCAAAAATGTCAAGATTCAATACCCCAAGAAATCACACCTTTAGGGACGCCCCATTAACCAAGGGGGTGTTGGAACTGGAGGGGGAGGTGGTTTCGGAGTACCTTCATGTGGGGAGCGGGATCGTAGATGTGGTCCTCACGAGTGACGTGGGGGACTTGACGGATATGATAGAGAGAATACTCAAGGGCGAGAGCCTCACTTCCTTTGCCTCCCTGAACTCCATGTTCTCGAGGCCAGCTCACCTGTTATCGAGGGTAGGTGACAGGGTCGTGATCCCCGGATCGACCATTAAGGGGATGGTGAGGACGAGGTTGGAACTCTCGATACCTAACGCCTGCTACATCGTGGACATGCGGTCAGGGAATTACTCCCAGAGGTACAAGGACATCTTCAAACCTGACCAGCGTAAACGTGCAGACAGATTTCCCCAGGTCTGTCCGGTGTGTGACCTCTTGGGGAACGCGGGACTGGCGAGCAGGGTCGAATTCTCCGACTTCACCTTAAATGGGGACTGGATCGACTTCGTCAGCAGTGGCTCCGAGTCCTACGAGGTGGTCAAGAAGGGGGGTAAGTTCTCAGGGAGAGTTACGTTCAAGGTGAAGTCGCCGGGGGAGCTGGGCATGATCCTTTGGGGCTTCGGGATCAGGAGCGGGGGGAACAAGGTCGTCCTCCTGGGGAGGTTCAAGTTCCAGGACAGGAGATTCGGGAGAGTCAAGTTCACGGTCAAGTCACTCAAGGTTCAAGGGGGGAAACCCATGACGGTGCAGGACTACCTGAACAGCTTCGTGAAGGCCTATTCCCCGAGGGACTTCAAGGAGGACTGGTGAGGATGACGCATAAGCTCTGTGTGAAGTGGGACCTCTCCCTTAGCACTGAGTTTAAAGACCCCCAGGAAGACTGCCTTAAGGTCATGGAAGTCAAGATAGAGGGAGACAAGGTGAGCTCTGACTGGGGCGAGTTCCACAGGGTCGGGACTATAAGGGGGACTGTAAGGAGGTGAGTAGTACGCTCAGGGGTAAACTTGTCTTGCCCAAGTTCGAGGTGGTGATGGTGGACGAGGATAGGAACAAGAGAGCCATGGATAGCCTGAAACAAGTCCTGACGGCCTTCCTGGAATTCACGTGTTCCCTCCAGGAAGTCGAGGACGAGCAGACCAGGTTCAGTGTGCTGTCGGATCTCCTTTCGCTGATATACAAGGCCCCCATGCTCATCTCTCACGCCCCGGTGAAGGAATCATCGACGCCTACCACTGCCCACGAGTACTTCTTCACCTACGTGATAGCGAGGCATTACAGGGACTTCAACACCGGAGATCCCTTGAATTTCATGGCAGAGTTGGAGAAGGAGAGGAAGAGACTGGACGCCCTGTTCCAGTACGTGGCTCAGCTGAGGGAAGTGTACGAGGCCCTCCTGGACACCCCAGCCGACACCAGGCCGGGTTACAATTTCACTTCGCTCGCTGCCCACCTGGAACTCACCTCCCTTATGGTGTGGCTCCTCCAGGAAGGATCGCTGGACCTGAACTACCTCAGGCTGGCTGCCCTCCTACACGACGTGGGAAAACTGACTGCCCCCGAGGCTCACGTGAGAGAGGGATCCCAACTTCTCCAGGGTTTAGGAGAATCCTGCCTCGACATGAAGAGAGTCCTGGACTTAGTGGAGAAGCATCACGACCGTCTCTTCTCCCTGGTGACGCAGGCAGATCACTTGGCCTCAGCCTCTGAGAGGTTGAAGGACGTGGTAGAGAGGGAGGTCCAGAAGTACGGCCTACGGGAATGTTTCCAGATGACCGCGAGACAGGCAGCCGATTGTTACTCGAAATACAAGGATGAGTACATCGAAGCGTCCAAGAAAGTTTACGTCTCTGTCCTCAAGTCGGTGATGGACGAGGGGCAACTCGATGACGTCAAGAGGGATCAGAACAAGTTACCTTACTTGAGCGAGGTTGAGAGTGCTACGAGATACGAGCTGAGGGAACCCACGGGGCCTCAGAAAACCTTGGGTTACCTAGTCTACGTGGACTTCCCAGGGATACAGAGGTTCCTCACAGACTTCCCCAAGCTGAGGGACATCTCGTTCGCCAGCCTTTTCGTGGACTTCATGGTGGGAGTTTACGCCTTCGCCAGGATAGACGAGCTGTTCAGGCAGAGGAGTAAGTCTAAGCTTCCGGCTGAGGCCCTCCTGAGCGCCTACGGAGGTCACTCCATGATAGTGGTCAGGGCCGACCTACCCAAGGAAGAGATAGCTGGCCTCAAGATTGGCTCAGACAAACTTGAGGTGAACCTGGACGTCAGGGTGGCCGACTTCGCCAGCGACACGGGGATAAGGAACTACAACGAAATATGGGAGGAACTGGAGTCTCAGGCCGTGGGGAGGTTCGTCGTCAACTGGGAGGAGAAGGTCTACTCACCGGGCCTCCACGCGGTATGCTCCTCCTGCGGGGTCAGGCCTGCTCTGGCCGTGGACAGGTCTGAGGACAAACTGTGTGAGAGATGCTCGTCGGTGAGGAGTGAATCCAAGATCAGGGGTTTCTCGGCCAGGGTAGACACCACCTACCTGGTGGGAGGAACTCCGGTGAAACCCAGGGATAGTGCAGGTTCCATGGACGTCAACGAGAGGGCCATGGAGTTCATAGCCGGGGACAGGGAGGATGAGGGGAGATACGCCGCCGTGGTCAAGGCAGACGGCAACAACGGAGGTGTCATCTTCAGGTACAACGCAACCTTCTCCGAGTACCTCGACAAGAGCTTCAGGCTGGACTACTGGATGAAGAAGGCGTTCTACGACACCCTCGTCAAGGTGGGGGACAAGGACCTCCAGGCGAGGATCTTGGCGGGGGTACAATACGTGGGTGGGGACGACCTGTTCTTGATCATGCCTTCGTTGATTTCGATCCCCTTCCTGGTGGAGATGTTCAAGAGGGTGGAGGAGGGGACAGGGTTCAAGTTTAAGGTGGGGGTAGTCGCCGTGAAGAAGGATCACCCGGTCCAGTTCGCCTACAGGACCTCCAACGAGTTGATGAAGTCGTCCAAATACAGGTTGAGGACCAAGAACAGGGACGAGGACGGCACAGTCTCCACGATCTCCTGCCTGGTCTACTCCTCGACCTTAGCAACGGAGGGGTCGGTCAACCGTCTCAAGGAGCTCTGGCGGGGTAACTTGACCTTCGTGAGGTTCGACAATCCCCTCGATAACGTGGAGGGCCTCCTGAAGCTTGTTAAGATAGACCTGGCTAACGCCGTGAAGCTGTGGAGGGGACAGAGCCCAGACCCCGACGTAGATCCGGAGGACTGGGCCAGGGATAAGTTGAGGCCCCTGGAGGAGATCACCGGTTACTCGCTGAGGAACGACCCGTGGACGGCCTTGAGCTACATGGTCAGGCAGAGGAGTAGGGAGGACGACCAGTACGTGAGGGAGGTCACAGACTTCGTGCTCAAGAGCCGGAAGGTTGAGGAGCACGGGGGCGATTTCACTTGGAAGTTCCCGGCCCTGGATTACAGGGAGATGATCAAGACCGTGAGGGTAGGGTTAGGTACAAAGGGGTTGAGACCTTGAAGGTAGAGTTTAAGGTTAAGCTCAGGAACCTCTCCTCGCTGACCGTGGGGGGAGGAGACATCTTCGGAGCTGCCGACGTCCCAATGAACGTGTTCGACCTCCCTGCGTCCTCTGTGAAGGGAGCCATGAGGACAGCAATATCCAAGTTCACCCCACAGGGTTACACGTCGTGTGGGGAGGTGAGACCGGAAAAGTTAGACGTGGGGAACCCCTGTGACGTATGCAGGCTCTTCGGGAGGACAGGTCACTGGGGAGACAGTTGTTTCACCGTCACCCAAGTGAAGACCGAGGAAGGGGAGAGGAAGGAGTTGCTGGCCAGGGTCAGGATAGACAGGAAGAGTTGGAAGGCCTCCAAGGGAGGTCTGTTCACACAGGAGGTGTTCGGGCCCAAGTCAGAGTTCACGTTCCTGATCACCTACCACTGCGACGACAGGAGGCTGTTGAAACTCCTCCTCTATTCCATATCGGCACTCAGGTACTGGAGGCTCGGGAGGAACGCCATGATAGACTTGAGGATCGAGGACGCGGACAGTCTGTGCAGGGAGATCTGCGGTGACGACCAGGAGATGAGGGAGTTGATAACTTCACTGGGTGACTTCATATGGTCTTTGGAGTTATTGGAGGGAGCTGAACGGGGTGAGCGAGATTAGGGTAGCACTCCTCAGACTCAAGGTCAAAGGGTACATCAACGCCTACTCCAGGAAGGTCATGAACTACTACTTCTCCTCAACCGACTACGTGCCAGCGACGACATTGAGGGGGGCGATCCTCGAGTTGGAGTATCAGACTAAGGGGAAGGTGAACGACAAATTCTGGGTAGGTCCAGCCCTCCCCCTGGGTTCGGCGTTCTCCCACTTCTTCATTCCCATCAACGAGAAGGCGAGGGACGGAGGGAAGGATTCGGCCGAGGCACAGGAAATGAAGGGAGTGTTGGAAGAGGCTGGCAAGGTCGACAAGTGGGACAAGGAGAGCGTGTACAAGTTGGTCAGGGAAAAAGGCCTCCTGGGGCACGGGAGGAAGCCGAGGATAGGGGCCGTGATCAGGAAGGTGGGTGAGCGGGATGGGTATAACCTGTACGAGAGGGTCAGGCTCAACTCAGTGGTACAGATGCAAACTGCAGTGGATAAGCTGACGGGCTCCAACGCCCGCGAGATGCTGTTCGCCTATGAGTACAAGGAGTTCCGTGACCTCTGGGCCCTGTCGTCACCTGATCTACCCCAGGATCGCGGAGTCCTGAGGATGGGGAGGGGGAAGAGTAGGTCAGGGTTCCAGGTCAGCTTCGAGAAGGTGAGGGAATTGGACCTGGAGTTGGCCAAGAAAGGGGAAGTGGGTTACTGCCTGACCCCCTGCGCCCCCTCAGTCATGGGGGTCAAACTCCTGGACGGAGACTACCTTGGCGACCTCTCCATTTACACGGGCTGGTTCACCAACGATCATGTCACGGGTACGAAACCCACGTTCAGGGTGTTGAGAGAGGGAACCCTTGTGAAGGTGAGGGAGGCGGGGAACTACCAGAGGCTCCTGGGAGCGGGACTGAACTTCCTGGTGAAGGTCAATGACCTGGGGGAGTTACTGGAGAAGGTGATGTAAGATGAAGGTCTACCTCTTCAAGCTAAAGTTCCTGGCCCCTTACGGCCTGAGGGTCGGTGGGGAGAAGGACACAGGGAATAGGCTGACCGTGTGGAGGGTGAAAGGCGTCCCGACGATACCGAGCACGACCTGGAAGGGGGTCCTCAGGAGCGTTAGCAGTTCCCTGACTGGGCAGACCGTTCAAGTACGGAGTGAGGTGAGTAAGAGAGTTGAGGAGAACCTCGGGACAGATATGTCCCAGGTGTTGCAGGACCCGGTCAACGTACTCTATGGGGCTGAAGGTTTAGCTGGGGCCATAACCCTGTCTGATAGTCCCCTGATCGAGAGAGTGGAGACGAGACAGCACGTGGTGATAGATAGGAAGAGTTGGAAGGCCATGGATAAACACCTCTTCCAAGAGGAGTTGGTCTTCCCGGGGAAGGTGGATCTCATGGTCCTCCTTAGGGTTGAGTGTGATGGAGTCGAGAAACTCTGGATCGAGACGCTGAGATACTGCGTGGATCCGGGGATCTTCCTGGGAGGGGGGAAGAGCAGGGGTCACGGTTACATTACCTTAGACGTAAACGAGAGTCAGTACGCCCTTGTGACGGACCTGAAAGGTCGGCCCAGGTATAGGAGCCTCAGAGAGCTGATAGTTGAGAACCAGTGAACGAGGTGAGGAGGGGACTAAAGTTGAAACGTGGGTTGAAACTATTGGGGTGGATGGTTCCGTAGGTAGTGTGTCCTCCATCGAATAAGTCCAAATCAACAGAGATATTACAATTCGCAAAGGAGTCCTGAATTGCCCCTACTTCACCTCCCTGACCATGGGAGGCCGAGTGGTCATGGTGAAGTTGCTCGTTCGGGAACGTAAACGTGACTCCGGGACATACGTCAGGTATCCCTACACGACCGACCTCTCGCTCAGTGCGGTAGACCCAAAATCACCTCCTTGAAAATAAATCTATATTACAGCAGTTATGGGACTTTAACGTAACTTAAAGATTTTCATTGGCCCAGGTGGTTCAACCTAAATGACGCTCGAGAACATGAGGAACGCCTCCACGCTCCTCAGCCCGAGTTCCCCCACCAGATCCCTGACGACGTTGGTCATGACGGTGAAGACGGTGAGGTAGCCCTGAAGCCTCTCCCTCCTCCAGAACGGTAGACCCAAAATCACCTCCTTGAAAATAAATCTATATTATTAATAAGCGGTTCTATTGATTTAAGTAGAAAATCTCTTAGATAGAATAAATCAT
>Ga0080006_1128412_pt1 | contig 10899 bp, 12 predicted proteins | sample RS3BMetagenome_FD_69209 | JGI IMG/M metagenome (GOLD analysis project Ga0080006, IMG submission 69209) | Ferric oxide microbial mat and aquatic microbial communities from Rainbow Spring, Yellowstone National Park, USA - RS3B (SPADES... ... | reverse complement strand
AAGGGATCAGAAACGCCGGACAGAGCCCAGAAGGAGAACGTCGCTTCGCTCCGATCACGATCGCGCGTGCCGCGCGATCACGATGCCGCGAAATCGGTGTTCACGATGGGCGGGACGCGCAGCCACGGCGGCCACCGAAGAGCTGCGAGCTGCACGGACACCAATGAGCGCGTGCTCAGGTTCGGCGCCGTCGCTTCCGCTGCGGTCGCCGTGCCGGCGCTTTCTCATCCACGGACTCACCGAAGGCCGCTTCCGCTTCCGCAATCACCCGGTCCGCGCCCACCGGCACGACCACGGTGGAGGTCCGCAGGTCACCGGCCCGACGAAGCTCGCGCAGGATGACCTCCCTGGCGAACGCGGATTCCGTCTCGCCACGGCGTCCAGCCGCGACCTGCAAGGCACCGCGCTCCTCGGTGGTGAGGCGGACGGGAACGACTTCCCTGCGAACGCTGGATCGGTCGTCGCGCCGCTTTCTGCCCATCCTTTGACGTATACGCGAATGCCGAACGGCACGTGAGTGAGGATCCTCTTGTTCCCTCCAGAGAGCAGGAGGAACGAGAAATGGGGAAGCTCCGCCACGCCAGGCTCACCCTGTCCGACGCCATGCTCGACGAACTGCACGCGCTCAAGAGGAGGCTTGCTCGTGAGCGCGGCCAGCCCGTCACCCTCGACGACCTGCTGGGGGAGGGCGCCGAGATGCTGCTCCGGTACCACGGCCGGACGACCGAGCAACCGAAGGCCCAGACGGGAGGTGCCCGATGATCGCCGCGACCAACCTGGCCCAGGATGCGCGCGACGCCTGCATCTCGTGGTCGAGCAACGAGTGTCACCTCGACGATGGAGGCAACTATCGTCTGCGGAACGGCAAGGTTGCGCCCTGGAACCGGAGCGCACGAATTGTCTACCGCGGGAACGACGAGCTTCACTCCGTCTCCCAGAAGTCGCCGGCCGAGCGCGACGAGTGGATCGACGCCCGGGTGTCCGGGGTCGACACCCTCCGCATCGACACCTACGGGCTGCGCGATGCGCTCCAGTCGCTCCAGCGCCACGATCGGGTGATCGCTATGGCGATCGAGGCGCTCGGTCCTCGCATCGAGCCTGGTGACGCTCCGGCGGCCGTCGTCACGAAGGCGCTCGCGCTGATCGAGAGCGGGTGGCGTCCGAGCGAGCCGTGGGCCGAGGTCTTCGGATAGGTCGCGACGAGGATCGGATCAAGGGAGACCGCGCCGCCGTACCAAGCGACGCAAAGACAGCGGCCCCGAGCGCGGAACCTGGCAGGGCGAGCGCGTCGGGGCCGATGGAGATCGAGATGCCGTCTTCCACCGTCTCTACACCGCGCGCATCGCTGCCCGCTCCGACTTCGGCCGCGATCGGCGAGCGATCCGCGAATCCCGTGCTTTCCCGGTCAATCCCGGAGGATGGGATTCGCGATCCTTCGTGGTTCCGCAGAGATCCGCAAAGGAATCCCAGGAATCCCGATCTTGATCGAGAAAGAGATCAGATCAGGGCGGCCACGCTTGCCTCACAGGACGCATCCGTCTCATCGCGATCCGATCAGTACGTCTCCCTCCGCCCGGGAAACGGGATTCGCGGGATTCGTGACCCCAACTGCGCGTGTCGGCAGAACTTTTCCGCTCCCGAGGGGCCGGGATTGGCGGGAGGCGAATCCCGCCGCTCGGGTCAGCAAGGGAGGTCGCGGTCGTGAGCACGAACAGCTCGGAGCCGACGATGGCGGTGGACCCCGGCCCGGAGACGCCGGCTCGAAGCGTCACGATCACGACGTTCCCGCGCGAGGACGAGACGGCGGGCACGCGCCGCTCCGGGACCCTCCATGCCCTCTACGAGGAGTTCTCGAAGACCCCCGTCGTCTCGGCCGACGTTCTGAAGGAGGGCCGACCGATGCTCTCGCCGGCCGTCTTCCGAGGCAACGTCCGCAGGGGAGCCGGCGTCGAGAGCATCTCGTTCATCTGCACGGAGATCGACAACACGGAGAAGCGGCGGGAGGGACCGCTCGACCCGAAGACCGGCAGGCGCAAGCTCGTGTCGGTGCCGCTGCCGCCCGAGAAGCGGACGAGCTTCGAGCAGGCGGCGGCGCTCTGGGCTGGCACGTCGGCGATCCTGTACACGACCTACTCCCACACGCCCGAGCACCCGAAGGTCCGCATCCTCCTGGAGACGACCCGGGACATGACACCGGAGGAACAGCCGCGTGTCCGCCGCCTTGTCGATCGCCGCATGCTCGACCATGGTCAGTGCCCGGATCCGCAGACGAAGGACTTGGGCCGTCCGTGGTACTTCCCGATCCACCGTGAGGGCCACGAGTTCATCGTCCAGCGGATCGTCGGCGAACCGCTCGACGTGGACGCCATCCTCAAGGAGACGCCGCCGGAGCCCGAGCGCGTCGCGGAGTACCGGCGTGACACTCGCCTCGCCCAGTACATCGAGGAGGCCCTTCGACCCGCCATCTCGATGCCGGAGCTACTCCAGAAGCACGGCGAGAAGCTCGAATCGGCCAGCGGCTACCACAAGCTGTGGTCGCCGTTCCGCGACGATGGGCGCAAGCCAGGTTGCGTCGCGTGGGAGGATCACTTCTACGATTTTGGCGCGGGCGAGCACTACGATGTCATCCGCTACGTCCGCGAGAAGCTCAGCAAGACCTTCTGGGAGGCGCTCGACATCCTGGCAGAGGAGGCGGGCGTCGATCGTTTCCCGCGGCGCGATGCCCACAAGCCGGCACGGGTGGATCCGACCCCGCTCATCCAGGCCTTGCCGTCCGACCTGCCGACCTCTGGGGGCCGCGCCGTCCTGGAGCCGGTCTACGCAGCCATCGCTAGCCAGGACCCAGAAGATCGCCGCCCCTACGTCGATGCCTTGCTCGCAAGGTTCAAGAAGGTGCTCGACCGCAGGACGATCGAGCAAGGCGTCCGGGACGCCGAGCGCCAAGCCGAGGAAGAGATCGGCTCCGAACTAGACGACGAGAACGCACCCGAGTACGCGGTGGTCGACGGGTGCCTCTGCGCCGTGCGCCAGACACGCGCGGGGATCGCGCACCAGAAGCTCGTCAACGGCAACATCAGGATCGTCGCGGTCGTGGCCCGAGACGATGGGGGCGACCGAACGCACGACTCGTTCAGGGTGCAGGCGTGGCTCGCCGACCAAACGCCGCTCCCCGAGTTCGACGTACCGACCGACGAGTTCGAGCGCATGGATTGGCTGACGCCACGGACCCACGGGCTGCTGGGGGTGGAGCCGGGCCGTCCCACCCGCGACATCCTCCGGCATGCGGTCCTCACCCTCTCGAAGTTCGACAAGAGGACCGAGTACGGCGACTTCGGGTGGCGGACCGTCGCCGATCAGCGCGTCTTCCTCCATGCCGGGGGCGCCCTCGGGTCCGAAGTCCAGGTCGATGTTCGACCCGCGACGCCGGATCTGGCTCGGTTCGACCTTGAGCCTGTCCCACCAGACAAGTGGAGTGCCGCCAAACGGAGCCCCGAAGAGGCTCAACGCGAGCACCTGGCCGGCGCCATCCTCTCGTCGCTGACCCTGCTCGACGTTGGCCCCGCGAGGATCACGTACCCCCTGTACGCGTCGATGATGCACAGCCCCGTCATCGAGGCCCTGCCCCACCGCAGCGTGCTGCTGATCCTGGGGCGCTCCGGTGTCTTGAAGACGGCGCTCGCGTTCGAGTGCCAACGGTACTTCGGAGCCGGCTTCAAGTCGGTTCGAGACTTCGTGCTGAACTTCGAGAGCAGCGCCACCGCCGCGGAGATCGTCGGGCATGCGCTCAGCGGAATGCTCGTCGTCATGGACGATGCGTACCCAAAGGGAGGGCGGGCCGGCGAACAGCAGCGTGCCTTCTGCCGGCGCCTCATCCACAACTACGCGAACGGTGCGACCCGCATGCGCGGCACGCCCAACGTGGAGCTACGAGCCTCGCTGCCGTTCCGAGGGAACCTTTGGATGACCGCCGAGACGGACCTCGCCAGCGCCGACGAAGGCGAGAGTACGTCGAACCGCGCGCTGAAGATCGGCATCGAGCCGGGCGAGATCGACAAGGAGAAGCTCGCTCGGATCCAGGCGGTACACCACCCGCACATCGTCATTCGGAGCTACATCGAGCAACTCGCCGCCGAGCGCACGTGGCAGGTGACCTTGCCGTCGCGCCATCGTGAGGTGCTCCAGGGGTTCCGAGAGCTGGTTCGGCGCGGGGGACTTCAGGCGCGGCAGCCCGAGGTGCTCGCGAGCCTGTACGTGTCGATGGAGAGCTTCCTCAAGTTCGCCCATCAGCTCGTCAGCAAGACGAGCCAGCAGCGGGAGCTGCCCTGGGAGCGCGCGGTGGCCCTCTTGGAGACCACCAGGAACGCGCTCGTCGAAGTCGCATGGTCGCAGACGAAGGTGAGCAGGGCCACGTCGCCGCTCGCGAAGTTCGTTCGCCACATTATCTCGGGGATCAGCTCGGGGCGGGCCGGACTCGTCGACCAGAGCGAATCGCTCAGCTCGACGCCCTCCTGCGCGGGACTCGGGTGGGTCAACGCAACGCACGTCCTGCTGCTACCCGACGAGGTGCATCGGTTTGTCGCGGAAGCCCTTCGCAAGACCGAGGACCGAAGTCTTCTGACCCTGCGCGACTACTACCAGATGATGATCGCGGAGCTTGGGGCCACGCCGCCAACGGCGTCCGAGGCCGGCCGTGTCGGCGTGAAGCGCAAGTGCGGAGGGCGCCAGGAGCGGGTCATCGAGATCGCGCTCGCGAGCTTCGGTGACGACGGCGACCTCCTACGGCGGCCCACGCTCAAGGAGGAGATTGCGAAGCAGGTTCGCGAGAACGAGCGCGCCGGTCCCCCGCTCGGGGCCGGGTTCGACATCAACATGCACGACGAGAAGCCGAACTGAAGAAGGAGGCAGGGATGAACACGACGACCAGCGACCACGACGACATTGAACGGGACGTTTCCCTCGACCCGGAGGACCGTCAACGGATTCGCCGCAACCAGGAGTGGCTCAAGATGACCAAGGGTCAGACGCTCCTGGGCGCCTTCGTCTACTTCCACCCCGTCGACGTGAGCGCCGTGATGGCCGTCCGCAAGGCCAACAAGAACGCCACGCCCGACGAGATGAAGGCAGCGGCGCGGAAGGCCCTCACCGATCGGGCGTCCGCGCTCCAGAAGAGCGTGGACGATCTCGCAGCCGAGGAGAAGCTCGAACTCGGCACCGTGCAGTTCAAGACCTGCAAGGCCCACTACCAGGAGGGCGTCGGCTTCGCGCTCTCTCGCCTCGGCAAGGACGGCCCCGACGCCGACGCCGTGTGGAAGAAGTTGCCGGAGGCGCACCAGTATTTCAGCACGCTCCTCCTGCTCTACCCGATGACCCGCGAGGGCCGGCGCGACATCGAGGCGATCCGGCGCGGCGAGTGGCGGATCCTTCCCTGGCGGTTCGGCCCGAGCATCTACAACGAAATCTGGAACCTGAACGACGGCCTGCGCGGCAACGGCATGTCGATCGCCAACCAGGACGTGCGCCTTTCGTGCACCGACGCCACGTTCCAGCGCATCAAGGTGAGCTTCGTGGGCCAGGCTCTCTGGCAGTCGAACGAAGCATTCAAGCGGAAGATCCTTGCGGCGGCCATCCCGCTCTACGACAAGCTCGTGCCGTTCCGCGAGGTGAGCACGGACCAGCTCCGGGAGAAGCTCGGTATCGGCGGCAAGACCGTGGGCACCGTCGTCAGCGAGGACTTCACCGGCCTTCTCGACAGCGTGTGAATCGACGGACCCGACGCGACCCCCCTCCAAAGCCGTCGCGCCTCCGCCCGAGCCCATGTTTTTCCGACGCGGGCTCGGGCGGGGGAATGGAGATGAACGTGAACACGACCCTGATTCGCGTTAGGGACGGCCTCGTCCTCGCGCCCGACGAACTTCCGCTGCACGCCGACGACCCCGATGTCGCGGCGATCCTCGCCCGGGATTGGCCACGGCTCTTCGAGCCCGAGGTCGAGCCCCCTGCGCAACCTGCCGCGCCGCCTGGATACCGTCGGTGCGGAAGCCCGCCTTGGATGGAGCCGTGACCGCGACACCCGCAGCGTTGAGCGCGACACTGATCGCACCGCTCGTTTGCCCGACGCCGTGCTTGCCGGCAAGCTCGCCCATCTGGAGATCCCGTGCCGCGTGATCACGCCGCTGAGCGCATCCGCCGACTGATGGCCCTCGCCGCAGTCGGTTCCGGCGCCACGGAGGAGGAGGCCAGGACCGCCGCCCTGGCCGCCGTGCGGATGATGCTCCAGCACGACGTGGTCCCCGGCGATCAGCCGGCGCCGGCCATCGACCTCGATGAGGTGGCGGCGCTTAGCTTCCGCGTCCTCGAACTGGAGCACCTGCTCGCCGAGCAGCGTACAGCCCACGCTTGCGACCTCCAGGAGCGTGACCGCCGCTGGGCCATCGCCGTTCAGATGGCTCGGGACGAGACGCGCGCGGAAGCGAGGCGACAGGCACGGAAGACGGCCGTCATAGCGGCCCGAGAGGAGCGCGAGAGCCAGGCGCGTAGCGGTGGGGAGGAACGCGCCCGTCGTCTCGGTCCCGAGCGCCGCTCCGAGATCGCCCGGGTGGCGGCGGCTGCGCGGTGGCAGAGGTGGAGGGAGCGTCGCGGCATCGAGCCGAGGTGACCCAGACCCGCTGCGCGCAGCCATGAGTGCCCCCAAGCGCTACGCTCCCCCCGATGGTCCGCGCGTCGTTCGAGTCCACTGCGCCGGGCGTCTACCGCTTCAAGATCGAATGGCCGACCGACGGCACCATGCCGGAAGTGCCCGGCTACAGGGAGCCGCTGCCCGAGAAGTTCCAGGTGCACACGTTCCACGACAACGTCCGTTTGCTGAACGAAGAACACGCGGAGCAGGTTGCCCACCTCGTTCAGCAGGCGCTCGAACGAGATGTGGCGCTCGATACGAGCCTCACCCGCGAGGTGGTGGAGGCGCGGCTCGATTCATGCGTGCGTCTCGCGCCGATCACGACCCCACGCCCCGCGTCCTACCTCGTCATGGACGAGACCGACGAGCCGCTCTTCAAGGGCAAGGACGAGCGCAACGGGGCGCTCATCTTCGCGCTCGTCGGCGTTGCGATCCCCATCGAGAGAGCGGACCCCATCCGGGTGGATCTGTACCGCTTCCTCCACGAGATGCACGACGGCGTCGGGTGCGACCCCAAGGACATCTTCAATGAGCCCCCGGAGCTACACGGCAAGGAGATGCTCCCGCCGGAGAAATTCGCGTGGGCGACCGACGAGCATCGAGCGCGGTGCTTCGAGAAGGTGGTCGATGTCGTCAACCGCGAGCATCTGCACGTCTACCGAGACGCCTTCTACAAGAGGTCCGTGGACGCCTTCACGCGCCCGAAGGAGCAGAGCCTCGCGCACGGCTACGAGAGCCTGATGCGCATCAAAGGAGTGGAGCGCCTGCGCGCTGCTTCGTACGTCGTGCCGATGGTGGACGGCATTGATCGCAAGCTGTTCTCCGGCGTGCTTGGGCCTCGTGGCCGCTTCATGAGCGTCCTGCGGGGCGGCTCCCACTTTCCGCTCGGGCCGATTCACATCAAGCACCCCGACACGCTGATGGACCCCGTGTTCGTGGACAGCGCACACTCGGCGCTCATGCAGCTCACCGATGTGGTCGGGTACCTCCTCAGCGTTCGCGACTGGGAGCAGCGCGGCTGGCCGCTGACGCCGTTCAAGGCGAACCTTCTGCGAGTCGCCAAGACGCTGGATCCTGAGCTGCTGCACGGGCACATGGGGACGGGCTACAAGGGCGTCGCGCCCGTGGAAGTCATCGGCGCGCGCAGGCGGTAGTGCAACACCGTACTGATCGCGTGCCGCCGGCTACGGCTCCCGTTCGGTGACCTTCGGCTCCCGTCCGGTTACGCCGCGGACTGTGACCTCGGAAAGCGGTCGCCCGTAAGCGTCGTAGATCGTGGCGGTTTTCTCGTGCTCGGCCCTCGGCGGCTTCTGGATCCGCTCCTTCGCCGACTTCACGAAGATCGCGACGACCCTTCTCTTCATCGCGCTCCACGCCTCATCGCCGACCTTCCCCGCCAGCCACACGCCGGCACCAGCCGCTCCGTCCTTGATGTATGGCAGGTACACGTGCAGGTGCTCGACCACGAAGGCGATGAGGCTCTCGCCGTGGAACGTGCTCCCCGCCGGGGGTTCAGGTTCCGACTGCTCGACGGTGACCGGGATGCCGTCGGCCCGCAGCGCCCGAACAAACCAGTCGTCGGCATGCACGCGCCCATCGCGATCCTGCCGCGCATGAAGGACGACCCGCAGTGCCTCGTGCTCCACACCAACAAGGTAGCCGAACTGCTCCGAGGCTGTCGCTCAACGCCCTACTCGCCCGCCGCCTCCTCCAGAGCACGGATCACCCGCAGCACCCGCCTCACCGTCTTCGGCACCCTCCCCGAGTGCCAGCACGTCGGCGTGTCGACCCAGATGCGGATTTCTTCGAGCGAGCGTGGCGGGAGGAAGCCCTCGTGCTCAAGGAGGGCGACGACCTCGGAGATCGGAGCCTGCTCGGGGTCGGTGTCGACTCCGTCGATCGTCACGGGCAGGCCTTGCACGAGCAGCTCGCAGTAGGTGCCGCCGCGCCGAGGGTCATGACCGATGCGCGCCGCCCGGGCTGGGTCGTCGGGGTGACGCAGTAGGAACTCCACGTCCGGCGTACAGGCCGGCGTCGGCGCGATCAACGGCGGGCGGTCATCCCCGCGGCGGGTACTCGCTCCCTCCCCGGTACGGCACGTCGTGGGCGATCGTCGAGCCGCAGGACGAGCAGGTGCGCAACTCGATCGGAGGGGCCGGGGCGCCGGTCGTCGCGCCAGGCAGCTCGCGCTCCACGTCCCACACTCCCGAGCGCGGCAGCCGACGCCACTCCTCGACCGAGTACGACTTGCCGCAGGGGCAGACCTTGAACGGCGTGGTCACGGGCAGGGCGTGGCGTAGACCGCAGTGCACTCGCCGGTGAGCGTGACCTCGGCGCCCGAGAGCCCGGCGCCGGTCGGCGCCTGGTCCTTGCAGTGGGCCGCCGCCCTCTTCGCGAACTCCGCGACGCTTGCCCCCTGGACGAACGCCTTCTTGGCCGGGCAGTAGCGCTCAACGACGGTGGCCTGGTTGATGGTCCGCAGTTGTTCGAGGGCTCGGACGAGGTGCGGTCGGTTCGCCACCTTCGCCAGCTTCTCCGCCGCGAAGGTCTTCTGCACGAGGTCGTCGCCGACCTCGACGACGGCGCTCCACAGGCCGTCGATCTGGGCAGCCTGCTGCTGCGCCATCGCGTCGAGACCCTGGACCTGGGCGCAAGCACTCGGGAGGCCGCCATCGCACGCCTTCGCCAGGGCCGCCCGCGCGACGCCAGCGTTCCCACCCGCCTTCGTCTGGAAGTTCCCCCACACCTCGCAGGACGCCATGTCGCCGCCGTCGCACTTCGTCTTGCAGATGCCAGGGTTCAAGCCGCACGCGCTCTGGGCGGCAGCCACGGCGTCCTTCTCCTGCTGTGCCTTCGCCTGTTGGGCGGCTTGAGCGGCGCCTCGGGCATCGACCGCTTGCTGAGCAGCGTCCTTCGCCTGCTTCGCGAGATCCTCGGCCTGAGCAAGGTCGTCGTCGCTCGGGACGACGAGCGGGGTGTTGTACGGGCTGACCCCGCGCGACCATCCGCCGATCTGCATCGCCGTCTGGTGCACGAGGAGTTCGGCCTCTCCTGCGAGTGCTCCCGTCTTCGAACGCGCCGCCATCTCCTTCTCCTTCGCCAAGCAGGTCGCTCGATCCCCCATGCACATGGCGATGAGAAGACGGATCTTCGGCGCGATGGGGTCCCCGTCGAGCTGGACCGCCTGATCGTTCGACTGCACGATGCCTCGGACGCGCTCGATGGCAGCGCAGCTGTCCTGGTACGCGAGCTGTCGTTCCGGCCCCGTCTTGCCCTGGCAGTCGGCCCCTGACACACCACGAGCGGCCACGAGCGCTTGCTCGGCCTGATGGAGGGTCTCGGTGGCAGCCTTCACCCGGCCATCGAGGTCGGCCGGTGGCCCGAACTGGAGCTGTGCAGTTGCCCGGTTCGCGAGCGCGCGGGGGGCGATGTTCCGCTGGCACACCGGGGGATCGCTCGGCCCCATCGTGCAGCCCATGATGTTGAGCGAGCCGCCTACGGTGTAGATGGCCTGGGCTCGCTTCGTGAGCGCATCCGTCTCGGGCGAGGTCGCCAGCGGTGCCCTCGGCGGAGTCGCCGGCTGCGCGCCCATGTCGCCGCATCCCCACGAGCCGAGGAGGCCCCAGACAGCCAGGGTCCCCGCCCACTTCGTGACCAACCTGCTCATCGACGCACCTCTCCAGGCGATGATCGTCGCCACCTTTCCTTACTAAAGCAAGTGCTTCATACCGCGCGCGCGGGCCTCTTGGGACCGTAGGCAGGTGCCCTACGACCCCGACCGCGTGGTGTCCCAGCTCGGCGTGCGGATCGCCGAGCTTCGACGCGAACGCGGCCAATCGCAGGGCGATCTGGCGGAGAAGATCCGTTCGACGCCGCAGTGGGTCTCGCAACTCGAACGAGGTACGCGGTCCCCGACCGTGCACACGCTCTGCAAGATCGCCAACGCGCTGGACGTGACCCTTGCTGAGCTTCTGTCCGCGCCGGCCTCTCGCAAGGGTCGGCGTGGTGAGGGCAGCGAACCGTAGCCTCATGTCCCCTTGGCGCGGCCGTGCTCACGTGCACCTAGTACGGCCGGCCGGAAGTTCGTTCCGGGTTTCGACGCGCCTAGCACTACTGCGGGATTCCAAGGTCAGCCTGCAGGTGTTGAAGCGCTCGCGGACGTCGCGGAGGTGGCGACGATCCACGAGGCCGACAGTGGCAATCGCGATGGCATAGCGGACATC
>Ga0080006_1148779_pt1 | contig 10900 bp, 4 predicted proteins | sample RS3BMetagenome_FD_69209 | JGI IMG/M metagenome (GOLD analysis project Ga0080006, IMG submission 69209) | Ferric oxide microbial mat and aquatic microbial communities from Rainbow Spring, Yellowstone National Park, USA - RS3B (SPADES... ... | reverse complement strand
AGGCGCCTTCGCCGCCGGGGCCGCAGCCGCCCGGGCCCGCTCCGTCGCCCTCGTCGACCGCGCCTGGGCCGGAGAAGACCCTGCCGCCCGATCTGGTGGCGGCCGCCGATTGGCGGAAGAAGGCCTTCACCGCGTGCGACGCCGAGCGCTGGACCGAGTGCCTGGCGGATCTCGATCGGGCGCGCGCGCTCGATCCGGCGGGCGACAGCTCACCGCTCGCGAAGAGCGCTCGCGAGCGGGCGCTCCGAGGGCTGCAGCCGAAGCCGGACAAGCCGCCGATACCGCGAACGCCGCGGAACCAGGACGAACGGCCGCCGAAGTAGCCGCGGACGTCGCTGGCGGTCACAGAAAGGCCGTCGTCCGCTCGTCGCCTTCGGGCGGCACGGAACGCCGCCTGGGCGAGCCGTACAGACAGGGGATGCGCCGGTCGTCCGGCAGATCTCTGCTCGGGGGTCCCTTGACTGAACCGTACGGTTAGTTAAGAAACGAAACCGTCTGGAAGGGGCGGGTCCACACCGCGCAGTTGTTCCCTTGCTCGCGCGCTGAAGAACGCTCGCGTCGAGCTTACGCCGTACGGCTCCGACTGGGGCTGGCAGTATCCAGTTTCTTTGCTTCGAGCGAATTTCTGCGAGTGATGCGGGTGAGGTGACCGGTGCGATTCGGCGGCTTTGCCGAACGCCCGGGGGGGTTGCACGTCGACGAAGCGTCATCTGCCGAGTGCGCGTCCGTGCGCTCTTCGGATCGGATGGTCGCCTGCGGTCGCGTCCATTTGCGCGAGGTCCACGATGAACAGCAAACAACCGGGACAACCGGGGATCGTCCCCGTCCGTCCTGTCCTCTTGGCGATGGCCCTGCTGTGGGTCGCTTGCAGCGCCAACCACGGAGGATCCTCCGGAACAGGCGCGATCGCCGAATGCGACCAGTACGCGGACGCCATGAGCCGGTGCCTGCTGCAAATCGGGGGCGATCCCGCCGCGACCTCGCGCCAGGTCGACGCCATCCGGCAAAACCTGTCTGCCCGCGCGGCGGACACACAGGCGCGCGCGGAGCTGCGCGCGTCGTGCGTGGCCAATCGGCAGCGCCTCGAGCACACCTGCCCGTCGTCGCGCCAGACCAGCACGGTCTCGTCTCTGTAGCTTTCGCGGGGAACGCTCCATGAGCCGCTTGCATTCGCAGCTTCGTCGCAGTCGCTTTCTCTCGGCCGTCGCTTGCCTCACTCTCCTGCAATCGCTCGTCGGCCCGCTGGCTGCGGCCGCGCAGGACGCCGGTTCCAGCGCCAGGGCGCCCGCTTCGGGCGCGTCCCCCTTCGTCGCGCCCTACGACGCGTCCAGCGGCGGCATGCAGCCGCTGCTCGGCGCCAACGACATCAACGCCAGCGTGGCCGCCCCCGGCGGACTCGCGAGCCTCGACCCCTCGACGGGGGCCGCGCGATCCACCTTGACCTTCTCGCTCGCGGGCGCCCGCGGCCGGGTGCAACCGCGCTTGTCGCTGGTCTACGACTCCAACGCCGGTGATCGCGAAGCCGGCGTGGGCTGGGGGTTGTCGCTTCCGACCATCGAGCGTCGCAGCCCCTCGGGAACGGTCGATCCGGCGTACGTCGATCCAGACGACGGGCAGCCCATCGATCCAGCACACCAGGATCGCTTCGTCTTCGACGGGCAACCCCTGGTGCCCATCTGCTTCATCGGCTCCAGCGGCATCTGCCCCGAGCGTGACGATCTCGTCATGCCGGCGTTCGCTCGGGGCGGCGGCTGGCACTACTACAGCCTCCTCGTCGAGAACGGCGACACGCTGCGCTTCTTCTGGTCACCCGACCACAAGACCTGGGTCGTGCAGGACAAGAGCGGCAACACGAGCGAGTACGGCGTGCCGCTCGATGGCCAGTACGACACGACCAACGGCGTCGACAGCGAGTCGGAGCTGCCCATCTACCACGCGGGGCACCCGTCGATGGTCTTCCGCTGGAAGCTCGTTCGCCAGTACGACGCGAACCGCTTTCCGGGCACGACCGTCCCGACCAACCGCATCGTGTACACGTGGAATGCCGACGGCACGCTCGGCGACATCTACGACACGCCCGAGCTCACACCCGCGCCCGCGCTGTCGGCGTACGCGCATCACGTGCATCTGAGCTACGAGCCCTACCCCTACCCCAGGGCCACCAACACGCCCGTACGCAGCCGCACGCCCGCCGCTCTGCTTTCCGGGGTCGATGTCACCAGCGCCGACATGACCGGGGTGGGGGCGGCGTCACGAGCGCAAGTGCGCCGCTACCATCTCGCCTACGAGACGCTGCGGCACCACTCGCTCCTCACGAAGTTCCAGCTCGAAGGACGATGCGGCGATCCGGCGCGCGAGGACTCGAAGGGGCTGCTGCCCGCGACGGCGTGTCCGCTGTTGCCGCCCACGCAGCTCTCGTACATGGATGGCGCGCCGGACTACAGCGTCTCGGGCTTCGACTTCCAAGGTATCGGCGCGGGCAAGCCGCTTCAGAAGTCCGTCACCTTCAGCATCGACATCAACGGCGACTCGCTTCCGGACTTCGTGTCCGTGCCGCCCGCCAACCCGCCCGGGGAGCCTCCGAACCCGCAAACGCTCCTTCTCAACACCGGCCACGATTCTCTCGCGCAGCAGGATCTCGTGCCGCCGTCCACGAGCCTTCCTGCGACGCTCGGGATAACGCCGGCCAATGCGTGGCCGGGGTCGACCTACAACACGATCCACGTCTTGGCCCCGCATGCGGCGTCCATCACTCCGGGGCTTCGTGCGTACGCCGGCGATCTCACGGGCGACGGCAACGTGAATCTGTTGTGGGTGAGCAGTCGTCCGGCCGTGCCTCGGCCGTGCGCCCCGCCCGCCCAGGAGCGGTGGCCGTCCGTGCTCTTCGAGTACGTGCCGCCCGCTTCGCCGCAGGCGTACAACGACCGCTGGACGCTTGCCTTGGCGCCCAACCAGGTGCCGATCGGCGCGTACGACGTCTCGAGCGACTCCCAGTTCGACTGGATCGGCGGCGGCGACATCAACGGCGATGGCTATCCCGATCGCGTCTCGGACCTGATGACAATGAGCCCGGGCAACTTGACGCCGGGGGAGTGCTACGACAACAACGGCAGGGAGACGCTCGACACGTACGTGTCCGGCGTCGAGTTCACGCGCAAAAACCAGGACGGCACGATCGATCCGTTCGGATACAGCCCGGTGCAGTCCGGTTCGCAGATCCCGTACACCGGACCGACTGCGGGGCTCTGCACGGAGCAGTTCCCGCCCTGGTTCAAGGCCTCGGGCGCGGTGCTCGCCCAGAGCCTCGCCTACGAGCAAGCCATCGCCGAAGGCAAGGACGCCAAGCCGCCCGTCAACGCCCCGTTTTGGCTGGTGGACATGGATGGCGACGGCCTCGAGGACATGGTCCTCTTCCAGAACGAGTCGTTCGTCTACTACCCCGGGCACGGCGACGGCTTCTTTGGCACGGGCGTCTGCTCGCCTGGCGCTGGCTGCGACTGCACTCAGGGACAGCCAGTCACCATGGCAATGCCCGCGCGCATGGTCCCGAGCGCCCTCGTGGCGACGGCGGAGAAGGCCGGGATCCCCTACGCGCTGCACGACGTCAACGGAGACGGGCTCGCCGATCTCGTCTTTTCGAACCCCGACAGCGCTCAGCCGTCCATCTACGTCTACGAAAACCTCGACGGCACGACGTTCGGCGACGCGAACGCCATCCAAGTCCCCGCCTCGGTCGCCGACTACGATCCGACCACGACGAAGGTTCTCTTCGCCGACACCGACGGCACGGGCGTCGACAAGATCCTCCTCGTCACCGACTCGGCCATCCACTACTTCGACCTCTTCGCGGGGCAGCGGCCGATGCTGCTCTGGACGATCGACAACGGCCTGGGCGCCACCACGACCCTCGAGTACTCGACGACCGCCAAGCTCATCGCCTCTTCGAGCTTTGCGCGGTCGCAGACGCCGCGCTCGATGAACGTCGTCACGGCGGTCGAGACCAAGGACGGCGCGATCGACACGCGAACCGAGTACCACTACGGCGAGCCGGTCTACGACGTGCGCGAGCACGCGTTCCGTGGCTTCCGCGTCGTCGAGAAGGTCGTCACGGGAGACAGCGCCGTGCCGGCGCGTGGCACGATCACCCGCTACGCCATCGGCCAATGCGCGCAGCTCCCCTGCTACGGCGTCGACCAGCCGTACGAGGCCGTGCGGGCGCTGCCGACGACGGTCTACACGCCGGGTCTATCTCTTCGCCATACCCAGTACAGCTTCCAGCAGCGCATGCAGGGGCTCGACGGGCGCAACGTCTACATCGTCTATCCCGAGCAGCTCGACACGTATCTCTGGCCGTCGCCGTCCACTCCGAATACCTCGCTCACGGTCACCGATCTGGATTCGACCGTCCCTTCCGTCCAGCTGACCTCGATGATCCCGATCCCCGGGCGCGCCGGACCGCACCTGCGTGTGACCCGGGGCCTCTGGGGACCCGGCAACAACGAGACCTGGCGCATCGATTGGGGCCGCGTCGACATCAATGCCGATCGGCTCATCGGCCAGACGACCAACTGGCAGCTCGAAGGCGATCCGGGCAACTGGGTGTGGCGGCCGCAAGAGACCAAGCTCTCGTACGTGAACCCGCCCAGCATGCCCGGCGGCATCACGCCGAGCGGGCCGGTGCGCGACTTGACGTACGGCTACGACACGGCAGGCAACTTGCTCGACGTCTACGGCGTACTGTCGGGCACCCTGCCTCTTCAGCGCAGCCACGAGGATCCGTCGGCCAAGTTCGCCAGCGGCCCGGGGCCGAACGCCTCCATCGACGGCATGGTGCATCTGCAACACCGGGCGCTCGATCCAAACGGCGACGGCAACGTCCTGCTCGTCCAGGCTCCCGACAACCAGTGCGTCCGCTACGCCTACGACCAGGCGTTCGCGCAGCTGCCCGTTCAGCGGATCGTGTACGCAGGGCCGGTCGGCCCGCAGGGCTGCGGCACCGATCCGCTCGCCACGACGTTCAACTACGACCGCGGCTTCGCTCGAGTCATTCAGACGGTCGATCCCAACGGCGCCACCTCCACCGCCAGCTACGACGGCTTCGGCCGGCTCGTGCAAGCCACCGACAGCGATCCGAGCTCGCCTCTTCCCAATGCGCTTCCAACGTTCCTGGCGGAATACGATGTGAAGACCGGCTCGCCCATGCGTGTGCACACACAGCAGCTGGTCGGCGAAGGCAAGCCGTTCTCCCTGCTCCCCAAGCTTCCGCCCAAGGGACCGCGCGGCATCTACCGGGAGCGTTGGGACTTCATCGACGGGCTCGGACGGCACCTGGCGACGCTCTCGAGCGCGGATCCCACCGCCGGCGACACCGCCAACTGGATCGTGAGCGGCCGCACCCAGGTCAGCGCCAACGGCTACGTGCTCAAGGCCTACCAGCCGGCCTGGTACCCGGGCGCACCGTTGTCGTTCAATCCGGAGGCGGCGCCCAACCCGGCGCCCTACGCGCAGAGTTACTCCTACGACCAGTTCGGCCGCTTGAGCGAGACGTTCGCGCTCGACGGCACGCCGGCGTCGAAGATCGAGCGATCCGCTCTCCAGGTCGTGCTCGCGGACGCCGACGATCTCGATCTCAGCAGCCCGCACTTCAACACGCCGACCACGATCCGCTACGACGGCCACGGGCGCATCGTCGAGACCGACGAAATCAGCGAGGTCCAGTCGCAAGCAGTGACGGTGGTCAACCAGTGGACCTACGAGGCCACCGGCGAAATCGACACGCTCCAGCGCACGGCCCCGGGCTCCGCCGCCTACATCCACGCGGCGACCTACGACACCCTCGGCCGCATGATCGAGAACCACGAGCCGAACGCGCTGAAGTGGAGCTTCAACGGCTTGTCCGCCCAAGGTTGGCGCTACGCCTACGACGACGCCGGGCAGCTCGTCGGCACCAGCGATCCGCGAGGTTGCGGCGAAAATTTCTACTACGACGCCGCGGGCCGCGTCGCCGGAGAGGACTACTCGCCGTGCCGCTCGTCGCAACCGGTGTACTCGACGCCGACGCTCGCGAGCGGTTTGCCAAGCGGCGACGGCGCCGAGGTCCTCTACGTATACGACCAGGACCAGGCGGGCGACACGGCCGCGAGCGCGGGGCGTGGGCGGCTGACGGCGGTGCTCGACCGCGCCGCGCACACGCGCATCCACTACGACATGCGCGGGCGCGTAATCGACACGCAGCGCCGGCTCGCGCTGCCGACCGGAGCATCGATTTCGGCTGTTGCTGATCGGTACACCCAACACTGGTTCGATCAAGCGACCGCCTACGACGAGGCGAGCGAAGTCGTCGCGCAATCGACGGGCGCCGACGTGCCGGAGCTGCTCGACTCGGCGGGTCGCAGCGTCATCACCGCGAGCTACTCGCTGCGTGGGCTGCTCGCGGCCGCCGGCGGCAGCTACGGAAGCCTCATCGACTCGGCCTCCTACGATGCCGACACGCTCCCCATCACGATCGACTACGCCGGCGGCGCGGTCAAGGCGACCTTCTGGTACGACACGCTTCGCCGGCTTCAAAGAAAGACGGTCACCGGCTCGTCGACGCCCTCGCTGCTCGAGGACTCCGTCTTCACCTACGATCGTGTCGGCAACCCGACCGAGATCGACGACGACCGCAACCCCTCGGATTGGCCCGAGGGGGCCCAGCCGAGCAGCCGCAAGAGCATCGGCTACGATCACGCGTACCGCCTGCTCAACATCGGCTACTGGGCGGGGGCGGACAAGTTCCACCCCCCCAACACCGGCCTGCCCAACGCGCTGCCCGATGCGCAGACGACCTATCGCGTCGCCGCGCAGTCGTTCGTGTACGACGCTCTCGGCAACACCACACAGACCAACGACGACGCCGACGTTTTCTTCGACCGCTCTCTCGGTAACATCCAGAACGGCGGCGGCACTGGCTCCTCGCGCGCCGGCCCCAACGCGCTGACCAGCGCGAGCGACGGCAACGACTTCCTCGCCGCGCACTACGATGGCGGCAACCTCGTGGACATGGTCGTGCAGCGCACGGGCGGGTGCACGGCGGAGTCCGGAGAGTGCACCCACCGCTTCGCCTACGACTGGGACGAGGTCGGGCAGATGATGCGTGCGCGGCGCTGGGACTACGCGGGCACGTACACGTCGAGCTTGCCCCAGTACCCGAAGCTACCTTCGACGGCGCCCGCCGTCGACCTGGCCATGAGCTACGACGCCTCCGGCCAGCGCGTGCTCAAGGGCGTCGCCACGCCCTCGAGCACCCTCTACGGGGCTCAGGTCTTCCCGTCGCTGCGGCTCGATGCCTCCGAGCTCGATGGCGACGACTACACGCGAAACGGCACCGAGCAGGTCTACGCCGCGGTCGCAGGCATGGCCTTCGGGCGTGTGATCTACGACGGCGCGGGGCAATTGCCGACCAAGGACAAGGCCAAGCAGCACGTGCTCTTGGAGGTTGTCGACCACCTTGGCTCGACCTCCATCGTGGTCGATAACGTGACCGGAGGCCTGGTCGAGCGCAGCACCTACCAAGCGTACGGCGCGGCCGACTCCGACTACCGACCGGCGCCCTGGAACTTCTGGGAACGCTATCGATTCACGGGCGCGGAGGCCGACGCCGAGCTCGGCTTGAGCTATCACGTTGCGCGCTACTACAGCCCGCAGCTCGGCCGTTGGCTCAGCCCCGACCCGCTGACGGTGCACGGGTTTGCGAGCGATCCGAATGCCTACGCGTACGTCGGCGGGCACGTGCTCCGCGCCACGGATCCGCTCGGGCTTGCATGCGAGGAAGCGGATCCCGTTTGTTCGGAGGACGAAAACGGAGTCGCCTGCTCCACCCCTGCGCAGATATGCGGACCTGAGGGCGAGCAGCAAACGGGTGACACGCCGGGCGTCGCTGGCGATAGTGCCCCGCCGCCCGTTGCGGCAGGGTCAGATCCTTCCGTCAGCCTCGGCGACTCATCCACATCGGACAGCTCGACCCCCTACTCGGGCCCGGTGCTCTCGCAGTACGGGAACATCTTCGACGGGGTCGGGGGCTTCAGCGTCAGCCCACAAGGATTCGAAGGCGGGTACTCATCGAACAACGGCAGCTACGGGTACGCGGAATACTCGAATCTGTACAACAACAACTATCCAGCCTGCGAATCGTGCTTGCTGCCCGCGCAAGTTCTGGTTGGTGGCCTGGCCGCGAAAGGCCTCGGAGCGGCCTTGGGATGGGCAGTGGATCTCGTTTCTACTACCTCCGACGGCGTGGGAGTTGGCAGCACCGCCGCAGAGGGAGGAGCGACGACCGCGGCTCGAACATGGGAGAGCTTCCTTCCGCAAGCAGAAGAGCGAGTCGCGCAGGCGTACGAGACGTATGGTGGTAGGTCCGGCGTCGAAGCGATGGCGCGCTTCACGGAGGATCAATCTGCGCTCGTTGACCTCGCGAAGCAGGCGCAGCGCACGGGAGTGACGTCACAGGAGGCGGACATCCTTCGTCAGTGGGCGAACGAGACGGGGTTGCCTTTCCGCGGACCGGAGGTCCATCCGGGGCGTCCGTTTGGCCAATTCCCGCACATCCACATCGGACCGATTGATCACATTCCGGTGAACTAATGAGCACGCAAAGACGGTCCTTCACGGTCACGCAGGAACCACGGGGAGAGCAGTATCGAGCACTCCTCGGCGAGGCTCTCCGGCATTGTGACCGATTCAGTCTGGTGCAGCGAAGCGAGTGCATCATCGACGAGGCGGCCAAGAAAGTGCTCGTGGAGCTGTCTCCACATCTTCGCGAAGAACGGACGGTCTCGGAGTGGCCTGGCACGAAACTGCTCGGCGGTACGGCGACGCTGCGCGAGTACGAGCTATCGGAAGCGAGCGCGGCGATCCTCGGACGAGTCGCGGAGGGGCTCTACGATTGGTGCCAGCCTGCAAGGCCAGAGGATCTAGTCTTGTGGCGTGCGTCGGACGGACCGTGGCTTGTCACGATCGCGCACGAACGAGACGCGTACTTCGAGGTCACGGCGGCCGAACGTGACGAGCTTTTCCGGGCGATACCGGCCTTGTCGTCGGTGATCGAGGCTGGGTGACGAAGCGCTTCTCAACGAGCCCGCGGGTCCATGACACCTAAGGAATTCGTGAACGCGCACGCGCTACGCGAGGTTGCGCTCGCGCGGGTGGGCTCGACGCTCTCAGCCATCGAGACCCCGCCTGGTCATCCACGGCGCGAACTGGTCGAAGCCAACGCCTCGCAACAGGGGACCCGTCGGACCAGGATCCGGCGCGACTACTTGTGCGCGTCGAACATGTTGGCCATCGCAATAGTGTTGGCGGTTTGCAGCGGATGCGGTGGCCGCAACGCCGGCAGCTCGGAGACGGCCGACGCGGCCGCCGCCGGTACGGGCGACCCCGCGGTGGCGCCGTCGTACCTGGAGAACCCCGCGCACACGAACGCCATCGATGATCCTTACCTCCCCTATCCGCTGCATCGCCTTTGGGCGGTGGATCTCGGTCCGCAAGCGGTCGTGTCCTACCCGCTGATCGTCGGCAGCTTCGTCTACGTCATCGTGACGCAAAAGGACACCGCGGACTCGACTTTGCTGAACCTCGCGGCAAACACGGGCGGTGCGATCTGGCAGGCGCCCGCCCTTGGAGCGGGGAACCCCGCCTACGATGTTGCTGGGGGCGGCCGGGTCTTCGCGGTGACACGGGGGGGACTGGCGCAGGCGTTCGATTACACGGGCAAGGTGGTCTGGACGAAGCAGCTTCCGGGCAGCGGGTATTTGGTGCCGCCGGTCGCGCAGGGGGGCGTCCTCTATCTGGACGATAGCAGTGGGCAGCTCTCGGCCGTCGACGAGGCCAGTGGAAACGTTTTGTGGACGCAGGGTGCACCGGCGATGGCCGCGCTGTCGACGACACCGACGGTCTCCGATTCGGCGGTGTTCTTGTCGTACTCCGCGCACGGGCAGATCTTCGCCGCTGCGTACGATCGAGCGACCGGGGCACCGCTCTGGTCGCATTCGGTATCCGAGAGCTGCATGCCTGGTGCTTTCGACGTGGGGCCGACACCGGCGTGGTTCGATGGCGACTTGTACACGTCGCTGCCGTGCATCGCTGGCTATGGCCTGGTGCTGAACGCTGCGACGGGAATGCAGGCCGGCATGTTCGGGGCGTGGTTTCCGCCGGCGTTCCACGACGGAAGGGTGTTCAGCGCGTCGCCGGATCAATTGTCCGCCGTCGACCTGAAGACGGGTGCAACGGTGTGGTCGGCGACGATGGCGCAGGGGTTTGCGTCTGCGCCGCTGGTGGTGGGCGGCGAGGTCTACGTGGTCGGCGGCAGCACGCTGATGGGCTTCGACGAGGCGACTGGGGCGTCGAATTGGTCGGACAACATCGGATCGTTTGCGGGCTCCGAGACGACGGGTGCGTTTGTGTCGCTGTCGGCGGCCGATGACGTACTGGTCGTTCCCGCTGGCACGAAGTTGATCGCGTACGGTCCGGCGCACTGACGCGGCGCCTGCGGTGCGGTCGGGTGCCGCGGAGCGGATCACGGCCCACTTGCTCGGCGCTCGCTTCGAAAATTAATTCGTAAGGCAATCCAGGTACTTGGCTCGCGGCTGTACGATTTTTCGCTCGCCGATGGCGAATGGGAAATCGAGGTCGGACTGTCTCTTTAGAGGGAGGTCAGGCACCCCCGCCACGAAGGTCCCTTCCGCGGGATCCTCGCGACGGGTCGCCACGGTGGCGACGTGCGCCCTCTGGAAAGGAGACAACTGTCAAATGCCGACGAAAAAGAGTGACGAGGCCACCCTCGCGGAGAAGCTTGCCGCAGGGACGCAGAAGCATCTCTCGACGATCGGGCAACTGATCCTCGAGAGCGGCACGTACACGCCGG
>Ga0080006_1163227_pt1 | contig 10902 bp, 4 predicted proteins | sample RS3BMetagenome_FD_69209 | JGI IMG/M metagenome (GOLD analysis project Ga0080006, IMG submission 69209) | Ferric oxide microbial mat and aquatic microbial communities from Rainbow Spring, Yellowstone National Park, USA - RS3B (SPADES... ... | reverse complement strand
CTATGCGGCCCGCTGCGGTAGTGCTCCATGACCCGCCATCATAGCCGAACACCGTAAAACCTGAAGGATTCGCCTGAAGGCGAGGGTTTTTGTCCCATCGCAAGGACAATCAAGGGGTGACCGCAACCGCCGAAGGCTCCGTCGGTGTCGTCGGAGTGCTTGTGGTCGCGGCCGCCGGCGCTGCGACCGGTGGAGGAGTGGCGCTCGGCGGCCCGTGCACCGGTGGGGCCGTAATTGATGGTGAAACGGGTGGGACTTCCGAAGTCTTGACGAGATTGATTCGCATCCAGCCGGAAGGATGGGGCTTCGAGACCGAGTGGATTGCGAAACCTTTCAGGTTGAGCTTGGAAAGCGGGATATCGATCGGAATCGAGCGGAGCTTGCCCCCCATCCCCGCGAGAACGAGTACCTTGGTGAACTGCGCGAGTTGTTGTTCCTTCTTTTCGTCGTTGACCGCGATGATCTTCGAGTTGTTTGAAGGTGTAAACTCGGCGATCCTGGCGGCGACTCGTGCTTCGCTATCGGGAGTCGCCGGCTTCACCTCATAAGAGAAGGCGACTTCCACTTCCGGCATCGTAATGCGGAAAATCTTAGCTTTGACTCCCGTTACACGCTCGGTTCCTTCCGGGACCAAGAGGTCGAATTCCACGTCTCGAATCACCGAGACAAGGTAACCGCGGGCATCAGTGGAAACGACAGGCGGTTGGCTCGGCTTGGTCAAACGAATCGCGGTGACCTTCGGATCCTTGGCGGCTTTGGCGGAATCCGCGGCCTTTTCGTACGTCGGGAAATCGACGTTGTTTGTTAATGTGAAAGCCTGTGAGGGGGGAGATCCCGCCGGAACGTTGTGCGTCACGATCATCACGTTCTGGACGTTTTTCACGTCGTCGCGCTGGTAGGCGACTTCGGCGAGGCTGGTGAGGATCGAACCGATGTGGAGATCGGCGGTAACGCCAGCTTCCGGAACTAAGAACTGCGATGGCTGTGGAGCATCGGCTCCTCGATATTCGGAATTCTGCCAGTGGAGCAAGCCACCGATGTAGGCTGCCTCGGGCCTGGAATTCAGGGAGAGCTGGTTGATCAACAGATTGTTGACGGCGAGAGTGTTGTTGCCTTTGAGATAATGCCAAAACAACTCGGAATTCCGCTGATACGCTTCCTTGCCGATCCGCTCCTGAGCTTCCTCCATGGCCTCGGCTGGAATCCGCTGCTGGAATTGAGGTATGGCGCCTTCGCGAACCTTCTCGTTGATCTTGGATTGATTCATTCCGATCAGCCCGGCCACGAGCCGTCCGACTCCATTGCCCTCCGTTGGCGTCGAGCAGATTTGAGCGTCGATGGCGTGTTTATAGGAGGGTGCTAGCACCAGCCCGGTCGTCGTGATCTGAGTCGTGATCGTGAGCTCAGCCTGGTCGATCGAGGTGGCCGAGAATTGGTAGAGCTTGGCTGCTCGCTGCCCCTGAGGGTCGGAAGCAATCTGATTTTGGAAGTCCGTCACGGGCGTCACGCTCGTGAAGAGCTGACTATTGTAGAAAGCGATGGTGCCATCGCTGGGCATTAATCCGAATCCCGTTTTTGGTCCCGCGGTGACCTGGGAGATGTAACCCTTCCGCTCGACCGGCCCCGAGGTCACCAGATTGGCGTTAAAGAGGGGGGCGACAGTCGCAACGTCGGCGGTCACGTCGAGGTTGGGTCGGTTATACAAGTCGTTGACGGCTTGCTCTAGATTGCGCGATACCAGCCAGGGATGCTGAGCATTGTTACGATTCAACGATTTGATCGCCTCCCGCACACGCTTCATGGCCTCGACGCGGCTGGAAACCGTCGTTGCTTGTTCATAAGCGCGAAGGGCGGCTCCGAGATCATTCTGGGCGAAATCAATCCAGCGCTGCCGATTCGCTTGAACTTCATTCGCCTCGGTTCGCGGGAAACTCTGAACCGTGTCGGCCAGTTGCCGCTGAGCCCATGCCAGGCGAACCCTGGGTCTGAGCCATTCCCGCAGGTTCTCACGGATCGTCGCGGCGGGTGCCCAGCCACTCGTCCCCAATGCCTGAGACATTTCATAGATGCGATTCAGGGCGACCAGACGTTCGCCTTCATTAGCAGCCTTCGAGTACGCCTGAAGATCCGACTGGAGCGCGTCGAAAAATTGGTTCCAACCTGGCGCGTTCGGCTGCGAAGGCGCATTGGGTTGTGCCCATGAATCCCGCACCGCCTTGATGGCGCTCTCAATTTCCGTATAGCTGGTTGGTGCGGGCGCCGCTCCTCGGACGGAGGGCGAAGTACTCAAACTGATGACCAACACACTCAGCAGGCAACTTCCACGAAACCCTGGCATGGATCCTCGCTCGTTCTCCCGGCATTGCTGGGCGTCAAGTCTGTGCTGTCTCATGTGTTCCTCTAGAACTATCGCCGAAATGACCCCTCGGGCTTGATCTCAAACACCCTGAACCGCCCAGGTTATCCGTCTTAAAGGGGTTATTCTAAGGCTTCCGGACCGGAAAAGTTAGACCTTACTATCCCAACCGTCTGAGGGACGATTCGGACTGGGCAGATTTTAACGGGGAAACCAAGCAACTCCCATTCCGGGGAAGATCCGCTCTCGTTGGTAAACAAGGGATCCGTGTGTTACAAGGGATCGAGATTTTGGGGATCCATGTAACTCAATACCGCGACGAGTGAACAACCATGGGACGCTACGAACCGCGCCACATCGGGTTTGTTTTCGCATTCGCCGCCTTCGTGTTCGTGAATGCTTCGGCGAAGGGTGAGCGGTCCGGTGGATTCAGCCCTGAAGAGGCGCTGAAGCGAATGATTGTCCCGGCCGGATTCCGGGTCGAGGTGTTCGCAAGCGAACCGATGGTCAGGCAACCCTTGAGTGCGACGTTCGACGAGCGAGGGCGGCTCTGGGTGATTGAGTATCTCCAGTATCCGAACCCGGCGGGGTTGAAGCCGGTCGCGGTGGACCGGTATCTACGGACCGAATACGACAAGTTTCCGGACCCTCCTCCGAGAGGCCCCCATGGAGCTGACCGGATCAAAATCCTGGAAGACACCGACGGAGACGGGAAAGCCGACAAAGCGACGGTCTTCGTCGACGGCCTGAATCTGGCCTCGGGCCTGGCTCTCGGCCATGGCGGAGTCTTTGTTGGGCAGGCTCCTTATCTGCTCTTCTATCCGGATCGGAATCATGACGATCGTCCCGATGGAGATCCCGAAGTCCTGCTCACGGGATTCGGACTCCAGGATGCCCACGCGACCGTCAATTCGATATCTTGGGGGCCGGACGGCTGGCTTTACGGCGCCCAGGGGAGCACGGTCACAGCTCGGATTCGCGGCATCGAATTTCAGCAAGGGATCTGGCGCTACCACCCACAAACCCGCCGTTTCGAGCTCTTCGCCGAGGGAGGCGGCAATACCTGGGGGCTCGATTTCGATACTGCTGGCAACATCTTCGGCAGTAGTAACGGCGCGTACATCGCCTTCCACATGGAGCAAGGGGCTTACTATCTCAAAGGGTTTGCCAAGCACGGCCCGCTCCACAATCCGCATGCCTACGGGTATTTCGGAGCCATCGCCTACGAAGGGGCGAAGCAAGGCGGGCACGTGACCCCCGGAGGGATTATCTACAAATCCGACGCTTTTCCCCGGGAATTCCGAGGCACGTTCATTGGCGGGAACCTGCTTTCGAACACCGTCTACTGGCATCAATTAAGTCCACTCGGATCAACGTTCAAGGGACGCCACGGTGGAACCTTGATCGACTCCCGAGATGCCTGGTTCCGACCGATCGACTTACTCGTCGGTCCCGATGCGGCGGTGTATGTGGTTGATTGGTACGACAAACGCGCCGCCCATCTCGACCCTCGTGACACCTGGGATCGGACCAACGGCCGGATCTATCGCGTCGTGTACGGCGATCGACGGAAGGTTCAACCGTTCGATCTCGCAAAAAAAACGAGCACCGAGCTTGTCGAGTTCCAGACGAGCACAAATGATTGGTTCGCCGCCGAAGCACGACGAATTTTGGCGGAGCGGCGCGAGCCGTCCGTCATCCCTAGATTGAAGGAAGATCTTAAGCGCGATCTTGATGATACAATCGCACTCCGTGACCTGTGGGCCTTGTACGTTACCGGCGGTTTCGATCAGTCCTTGGCGCTCGAACTTCTTGAGCATCCATCAGCCGGCGTTCGTCGATGGACGGTCCGGTTCCTCGGCGACGAGGGCCAGATTAGTCCAAGCGTACGGGCGAGCCTGATCTCTCTGGCGTCGCATGAACCCTCCGCATCGGTCCGGGCACAACTCGGGTCGAGTTGCCAACATTGGAAGCCTGATGACGCAATCCCAATCCTCGACAAGTTGGTCCGGCGCGCGGAAGACGCCGGGGATCCGCACATCCCCCTGCTCCTCTGGTGGGGTGTGGAACGCCAGCTACGCAATGACCGGGGGGCCGTCATTTCCTGGCTCGCCTCGCCCGAGATCCAGAAACAGCCGATCGTCGATCGGACGATCCTCGAACGAGCCGCCCGGGCGCTGGCTTCGGGGGGCACGGCGATTGATTACGCTCAATGCGCGAAGCTGCTGGAGACGGCTCCTGGTCGATCCCAGGCAAACCTGGTGATGACAGGGATCGAACAGGCTCTGGAAGGTAAGTCGCTCGCGACAATCCCTCCTTCCCTTCAAGCGCCCCTGGAACGAATTTGGAAGGCCGAATCCAGGCCGGATTCCGCGTTGATTCGGTTCGCGGCGAGATTGGGCGGTTCCGAAGCGATCGCGGCTGCGATCCGAAGGGCCGTTGACTCGACGACACCTGAATCGGAACGGATCTCCATGATCGCGATGCTCGGGCAGATGGATCGCCCCGAGATTCTCCCCGCCTTGAGCGACTTGTACCGGAAGGAGACTCGACCGGCAATTCTCGTCGCTTTGCTTTCGGCATTGGGCGGTCTGCGTCCCGTGTCCATTGCCGCCCTGATCCTGGCTCGATATTCGAATCTCCCCCCTTCCGGCCGGGACCAGGCACTGACAGTCCTCTGCTCCCGGCCAGGCTGGGCGAGGTCGCTGATCGCGGCGATTTCCAAGAAGAAGGTATCGCCGAAGGACCTGCGTCCCAATCACATCCTCCAAATCGTTCAGCTTCAGGACTCCGCATTGCTCAACGAGTTCGAACGCGTCTGGGGCAAGCTGCCGAGGACTGGATCTCCCGAGAAGACAAAGCGAATCGCCGAAATCCGCGGACTGCTCCCCGAGGGGGACAAGGGGGATGCCGCTCGCGGGAAGGCAGTGTTCAGGGAGACCTGCGCGGGATGTCATCGTCTGTTCGATCAGGGGGAAGCCTTCGGCCCCGATCTGACCGGCACGGATCGGAAGGATCTCGACTTTTTACTCGCCAGCCTCGTCGATCCCGGGGCGCAGATCCGCAACGAATTTCGGGGTCAGACCGTAGCGCTCCGCGATGGACGGATCCTGAGCGGGCTGATCGTCGAAGAGAACGATCGCTCGGTCACACTCTTCGATACAAACAAGAAGAAGACCCTGGTTCTTCGAGATGATATCGAAGCAATCAGGCCGATGGAAACCTCCGTCATGCCCGAAGGCCTGCTTGACAGTATGTCCGAACCCAAGATCCGTGACCTCTTCCGTTACCTCCAAAGCAACGGCAACTTTTGAGTCTTCGCACGAATTGATCCCATGCCACACCTCGCGATTGCTCAGGACTGGATCATGAGACCGAAGCGCCACTTCTTTCCGTCGTGGTCGAAGCAAGAGTCCTTAGCGTACTGGGCCTGGACGCTTGTCGCTTTCACGACCGGATGCCGAGAGGCTCCGAAGCCTGTCAATCCTCCGCCGCCTCTCGTCGGTGTCGTCGAGTCACAGCGCATGGATGTGCCAATCCTGGCCACTCCCAATGGCACAACTCGCGCACTCGAAGAAGTTGCGATTCGGGCGCGTGTCCGCGGCTTTTTGACAGAGCGTCACTTCGATGAAGGTTCCTTCGTCAAGAAGGGGCAGCTTCTTCTGGTGATCGAGGAGGAGCCATACAGGATCGCCCTGGATGCGGCCATTGCGAAGCGAAGCGAGGCGAGGGCCATGCTCGAGAAAGCGGAGAAATCCAAGGCTCGGGAGATCGCCAAGGCCAAGCTCTCCCTTGATCAGGCACAACTTCTTCTCGCACAGGTCGAGGAGAGGCGCGCACGGGCTTTACTCTCACGTAACGCGGGTTCACGCGAAGAATTCGACAAGGCTGAGGCCGAGCGGAAGAAGGACGAGGCCCAGATCGAGTCCGACCAGGCCAATCTCGAGCAGTCCAAGACCGATTACGACGTGGATATCCTGGCGGCCAAATCCCAAATTCAGGCAGCCGAGGCCCAGGTCCGCAATGCCGAGCTCGACCTCGGTTATTGCAGGATGTACGCACCCTTTCCTGGCAGAATCGGCGAGGCCAAGATCAAGGTGGGAAATCTGGTTGGACCGGTCAGTTCGGAGGCTTCCGACCTGACGACTCTGGCGACCATCCAGCAGCTCGACCCGATGGGCGTCGACGTCCAGGTCAGCTCGAGATATCTCGAGAGGGCAACGAATCTGGTCAAGCGTGGCGAGTCGTTCATCCGTCTGACCCGCCCTGGGGCCGACGGCGATGAGGAACATCCCTACGAAGGCCAGTGCTATTTCATCGATAACACGATCGACCCGACAACCTCCACATTTCTGATCAGAGCAAGGATCCCTAATCCGAATAACACCCTTTTACCAGGTGAGTACGTAAAGCTCCGGATCGTGGTCAACGAGGTGAAGAACGCGACCGTCGTACCCGAGCAGGCGGTCACGGAGACGCAAGCGGGGCCCGTTGTCTACGTTGTCGACGGCACCGGCAAGGTCGCTGTTCAACGAGTTGACGCCGCACAGACCTTCGAAGGCCTGAGAATCGTGACGAAGGGCTTGGAGGCGGGTGTGCCGGTAATCGTTGAAGGGCTGCAGCTTATCCGACCGGGGATCGCGGTCAAGACCGAGGCTGCGAATCTCGTTCGACAGGTGCGCGATCCATCCAAGGCCCGCTCGACCACATCACCCCCGTCCGATGCGGTCCCGGGCGAAAAGACTAAACCGGACCAGAACGCCGCGAAGGAGGAGACTCCTAAACCGGGCGGTCCAGGCTCCGCCGTGAAGGCCGCCGAAGACGAGCTGCCGAAACAACCCTTCTCCCCCTCGATTACGCCAAAACCTTGAAGAATCGGTCCCTGGCCCACGAGTGTCTTTCCGCAAAATCCGCACGAGCGAGCTCTAGACAATCATGGTCAATTTCTTCATCGGCCGGCCGATCTTCGCCACCGTCCTCGCCTTGTTGATGCTCCTGATCGGCGGGATTTGCGCCTTCTTGTTGCCGATCGCCCAGTACCCACAGATCGCTCCTCCGCAAGTTCAGGTCACGACGACCTATACGGGCGCGGAGGCTCTGAGCGTTGCACAGACCGTCACGACTCCGATCGAGCAACAGATCAACGGGACCAAGGGGCTGATCTATTTCAGTTCGGACAGTACGAGCAACGGGCTTTCGAATATCGTGGCGACTTTCGACGTCGGCTACTCGCAGGACATCGGCGCCGTCGATATCCAGAACAAGGTGCAGACGGCCCAGGCCCAGCTTCCACCCGAGGTCAAGCAGTATGGCGTGACGATCAAAAAGACGTCGACCGATATGGTCTGCGTCGTCAATCTAACATCACCGACCCGCAAGTATGACGCGACCTATCTCGACAATTACGGTCAGGTTTACGTCGCGGACGTCCTCAAGCGGATCCCCGGTGTTAGTGACGTCAACGTGTTCGGCCGCAAATATGCCATGCGGATCTGGCTCGACCCGGACCGGCTGGCGAACATGAAAATCAGCACATCCGAGGTGATCCAGTCCATCCAGCAGGAGAACCTCCAAGCCGCCGCCGGCAAGATCGGCGGTGCCCCGGTACCGCCTGGTCAGGCCTTCGAGTTTCCGATCACGGTGAAAGGTCGGCTAGAAAAAGCGGCCGAGTTCGAGGAGATTGTCGTCCGTCGAGGCGACGATGGCTCGATCGTGCGGTTGAGAGACGTCGCCACAGTCGAGCTTGCATCCGAGAACTACGAGACAGCGGGCTACCTCGATGGACAGCCCGCTGGCGCCATCCCGGTCTACCAGTACTCCGACGCCAACGCCCTCGACATCGTCGCGCAAGTCGTCCGCGAGATGGATCGGCTCAAGAAGAGCTTTCCGGAAGGGCTCGATTATGAGATCGCCTACAACACGACGGAGTACGTCCGGGAGAATATCGACGAGGTTCAGCAGACGCTCATCGAAGCGTTCGTCCTGGTCATGATCGTTGTTTTTTTGTTCCTCCAGGGCTTCCGCGCGACTCTGATCCCAATGCTGGCCATCCCGGTCTCGTTGATTGCCACCTTCATGGCGATGGCATTATTCGGATTCTCGCTCAACACGCTGACCCTCTGCGGTCTCGTCCTGGCGATCGGGCTGGTCGTGGACGACGCCATTATCGTCGTCGAGAACGTTGATAAGTTTCTGGAACGTGGCATGCGTCCACTTCAGGCCACGCGAGCCGCCATGGCGGAGATCACGACCCCGATCCTGACGATCACCTTGGTCCTGGCCGCGGTTTTCGTCCCGGTCGCCTTCATCCCGGGGCTGACCGGCCGACTGTATAACCAATTCGCCATGACGATCGTTTTCTCGTTCGTATTCTCCGCGTTCAACTCGCTCTCATTCAGCCCGGCGATGTCGAGGCTTTTCTTGAAGCCCAAGCACGGCGAACCCCGGTTTTTCCTCTTCCGCTGGTTCAACGCCGGCTTGCGCTGGATCGAGAATTCCTACGACTCCTTCCTTGAGTTCACGGCCCATCACTGGTGGACCATCGTCATTCCTTCGATCGGCCTTCTGGCACTGACCGGCTGGATGATTGCCGAACGGCCCAAAGCATTTATCCCGACCGAGGACCAGGGCTATGTGATCGTCTCGATCCAGGCGCCCGACGGGACCAGCCGCGAGGCAACCTCGCGATTTGTCTTGAAAGCCGAGGAGATCGCCAGAAAGCTTGAGGGGGTCGAGCACACGGTGACCCTTGACGGCTTGAATCTCATCAGCTCGACGAATCAATCAAATAACGGCGTCGTCTTCGCCACGCTCGAAAACTGGTCCAAGCGCAGGTCTCCCGAACTGAGGGCGAATGCTCTCGTGGACAAGCTTCAGAAGGAGCTGTCGAAGGAAATCCGCGGAGCCCGTTGCATGGTGCTCCAACCACCCCCGATCCGCGGACTTAGCCAGACGGGTGGCTTCGAGTTGATGATCGAGGATCGCGACGGTAAAGGGGTCGAAGCCCTGGCCCGAGTCGTCGATCAGTTCCAGAACGAGGCGCGGAAACGGCCCGAATTGGCGGGCGTCTTCACGACGTTCACCGCCCGAGTGCCGCAGCTCAAGTTCGACCTCGACCGGACCAAGGCACGGCGCCTCGACGTGCCGATCTCGGATGTGTTCGCGGCTTTACAGACGAATCTTGGAGCCTTCTACGTCAACGACTTCAACCTCTATGGCAAGGTCTGGAGAGTTCTCATCCAGGCCAAAGGGGAGGCCCGTACCAAGGCCGAGGACATCCAGAATCTCTATGTGTTGAACCGCCAAGGGGAAAAAGTCCCGCTCAGCTCGCTCGGCGACGTCCACTACACCTTGGGGCCGATCGACGTCCCGCACTATAATCTCTACGCCGCCGCCAAGATCAACGGCGGCCCGGCACCAGGGTCAAGCTCCGGGCAGGCCATCAACGCCATGGAACAAGTGGCGGCGCAAGTCCTCCCGGAAGGTTTCGGCTTCGAGTGGACGGGCACAACATTCCAGGAGCAGAAAACCGGTAATCTCGCCACCTATATTTTCGCCCTTTCGATCATCTGCGTTTTCCTCTTCATGGCCGCCCTCTACGAGAGCTGGATTCGGCCCATGGTTATTATTTTGACGGTACCACTCGCAATGTTCGGAGCGATCGTCGGCCTCTGGGTCTACAACATGCCGCTCGACGTCTTCGGCCAGATCGGACTCGTCATGCTCATCGGCCTTGAAACCAAGAACGCGATCCTGATCGTCGAATTCGGCGTGGAACTCCGTGAAAAACACGGCATGAGCATCATCGACTCGGCCAAGGAGGCATCACGACAGCGCCTCCGACCAATCCTCATGACTTCATTCGCTTTCGTGATGGGCGTATTACCGATGGCCCGTGCCACGGGCGCCGGAGCTTACAGCCGTAATTCGCTAGGAATCGTGATCGCATTCGGTATCGCGGTCAGCACTGTGCTCGGTCGGTTCGTCATCCCGATTTATTATGTGATCGGCGAAAGAATTATCGACTTCTTCGCACGAATACGGCACAACGAAGTCGAGCAGAACCACGGCACGGATTCTCGAAGCGACGATGCGCGGGAAGAAGATCCATTCGACTCCACGGATAATGATTGAGCTCCTTTACGGAGCCTCTCGGGAGCGAAGTCCTTGCCATTAGGCGCGAAGCCTGCAGTCCTGACACGATCGGTTCGGGATCAACGGTTCAAGGCAATCACAATCGATGGAAGGTGACCAATCGCCCTTGGCGACTTTCTTAGCTGCTGATTGGCGAGATTTATGCTTCTTTCAAAGAGATCAAGTTCGGCTGAAGGGGTGACATCCCAGGCTAACCAAGAAAGACGAAAGGCCGCCGGCAGATCGATCGATCCGCCGACGACCTGGAAGTCGCTCGGGAAGGGCTGGGTCGTTTCGGAGAACCCCTCAACCCGATTTTGACTCTATGTTTCGATAAGCTGCTGGTCGATTTCAGCTGGGGCCTGAATCAATAAAGGCCACCACCGCCGTAACCCCCTCGGCCGCCACCACCC